>ORJL011270400.1_pt1 | contig 14974 bp, 13 predicted proteins | sample 1779941 | NCBI WGS metagenome assembly ORJL01 (sample SAMEA104232317, study PRJEB22302) | groundwater metagenome | biome: forest; feature: aquifer; material: groundwater | place: USA | collected 2011-08-07 | depth 5.8 m
CTTCCCGCGCCAGTTCATACTGATGAACGAAAAGAGCCGAGGCTCGATCTTGTTCCATTCGCTCGTGCCCGGCGGAAAGTGACAGACCGTAATCGGGAGTCTCAGTTCATCGGCCAGGCGCTGCAACTCCACCCCCCACAAACGAATCCGCGGGCTATTGCTGCCGCCGCCATCCGCGGTCACCAGCAGCCGTGCGGCCCTCGGGTCGCGCGGCTGGCCCATGTGCTGCCACCAGCGGCGGATGCTTTCCACGGCGAAGCTTGCGGTGTCATGATCGATGCCGACGCTGACCCACCCGAGATTGCGTCCGACATCGTACCCGCCGTAGGGAATCGCTCGGCCCACCTCCGGGACCACGAAGTCGTGCACCAGCACGCGTTCCGGATCACCCGCGGGACGGTGCTCGCGGCCGCCATTCTTGAATTGGCCGACCAGTTCCTTCTTTTTGGTATCGATCGAAATCACGGGGTCGCCCAAGCGCACACACGCGCGCACCTGCCGATTGATGTACTCAAACTGCGCGTTTCGATCGGGATGGCTGGCGCCTTCGATCGTCTTGCGATTCGCCTGCAGGCTGTAGCCCAGCTCCTGCAGCAGCTCACTGACCAACTGATGCGAGACGCGATGGCCCTGTCGCTGCAGCTCCGTCGCCAGCTGGCGCACGCTCTTGCACGTCCAGCGCAGCGGTGACTCCGGATCGCCTCGGGTCGTCGGCTCGACCAAGTGCTCCAAGTCGCGCAGCAACGTCGGCTCCTTATCCCGCGTGCGTTTCCGGCCGCCGCCGGGTTGGCGAATCCGTCCCGCCAGGCGTGCCCGGGCGGTCTCGTGCAGTTCCGTCACACCGCGTCGAATCGCTTGCCGCGACACCCCGGTCGCCCGCGAGATGATCGAGATGCCTCGCGGGCCCAGGACCTCCGCTTCGGCGGCGGCGACACACCGGCGCAGGCGTTTGTCGAGCTGCTTCTCAAGCAGCTTGAACCGGCGCGCCGCACCCGAGTCGGTCACCACCATCGGTGGGGCACCGTACCATGACCAGCCCCACATATGGAAGAGTTATTTTTTGACAGTTCCTAACGTGGTTGCGCCTGTGCCGGCAGGGATCGCGTCCTGGTCGCTACGTAACGGGACACGATTCGACCACCCGAAACGCGCTGGAGGCCACAGCACATCTGAACCGCCAAAGCATCACCAATGAGAGTTGGCTTCAGCGTCTACGCGAATCTTTTCCACTAAGGTTTCGCTTGTCACACCTTCTATGGGAGCCGCTCTGTCAAGTCCCCACGATGAATTGATCGATACCCCGAACTTCGGCTGACCGTGTAGCTTCGATCACAGAGTAACCCTTCTACCCTCGGTGGACACCCAAAACCGGCCATTGATCGACACCTGAAAACCGGCCACCAGGCGTAACACACCGAGACGTTGACACCGACGGGAAGGGACATGGTCCACCGTTGGGGGATGGGCAACGTCTTGAGCGACGACAAGAAGCAGCAAGTAGTGGCGCTGGGGCGACTGGGCTGGTCGCTGCGGCGCATCGAAGAGGCGACCGCGGTCCGGTCGCGAGACGGTCAGCGGCTATCTGCGAGCCGCCGGGGTGGCGGTCCGGGGCCGGGGTGGTCAGCCGAAGGAGTGGCCGCCAAAACCGGCCATCACGCCGGAGGTGTCCACCGACCCCGCATCATCAAAACCGGCCATCGCCGGGACGGTGTCCACCGACCCTGGGCCACCCTCTTCCCCTGGGCGCGCGCCGAGTGCCAGTGCCTGCAAGCCGTACCGTGAGCTGATTGCCGGGGCGCTGGACCGTGGCCGCAACGCCATGGCCATCTGGCAAGACCTCGTAGACGATCACGGATTCACTGCGCGCTACGCCAGTGTCCGCCGGTTCGTGCTGACGCTGCGCGGCGGCCCGCCGGACGAGGCGCGCGTGGTGATCACCACCGCCCCAGGGGAAGAAGGCCAAACCGACTACGGCGAGGGGCCGATGGTGCGCGACCCGAGCAACGGGAAATACCGCCGCGTGCGCCTCTTCGTGTTCACGCTGGGCTACTCGCGCAAGGCGGTGCGGTTGCTGACGTGGCGATCGAGCGCGCAGATTTGGGCCGAGCTCCACGAACGCGCCTTTCGTCGGATCGGCGGCACGGTCAAGGTCCTCGTGCTCGACAACTTGGGCGAAGGCGTGCTTACGCCGGACATCTACGGTCCGGCGCTCAATCCGCTCTATCGCGACGTCCTCGCCCACTACGGCGTCGTCGGGCTGCCGTGTCGCGTCGGCGATCCCGATCGGAAAGGGAAAGTGGAATCGGGCGTCGGCCACACGCAGAAAACCCCGTTGCAGGGCCTGCGGTTCGAGACGATCGAGGCGGCGCAGGCGTATTTGGACCGCTGGGAAACGCACTGGGCCGATACGCGCATCCACGGCACCACGAAGCGCCAGGTCGCCGTGATGTTTGCCGAGGAACGGCCCGCGCTCGGCCCGCTCCCCCTCGAACCGTTTCGGTACTACCGCTTCGGCGACTGGACGGTCTCACTCAACGGCTGCGTCGAAGTCGAGGGCGCGTATTACGGCGCGCCGCTCAGGTGGCTCGGGCAGCGCGTGCCGGTGCAGTGGGACGACCTCCACATCCGCCTGCTGTCGCCCACGACCGGCCAGCTCCTGCGGGAGCATCTGCGCACCCGCCGCGGCTGGTACCAGATCCACGACGACGACCGCCCGGCGCGCACGCCGCCCACGACGCTGGCCCTGCTGGCCCGGGCGACGACCGCCGGCCCCCACATCGGCGCCGTGTGCGCGCACATTCAGCAGCACGACGGCGTCCCCGGCGTCCGCCGCATCCTCGGCGTCCTCGCGCTCGCCAGGAAGCATGGCGCGCCCGTGGTCGAGGACGCCGCCAAAGCGGCGCTCGAGATCCGTGTGCCGACCTATCGCTTCCTGCGCAAGTACGTCGAACGGCGCCCGCCCGTGCCGCTGACCTTACGCCAAGTCGATTCGCTCATCCGCCAACTCGCGCTCTACCGCGATCTGATTGATCGCAAAACAGGAGACCCCACATGAATCTGGTCGAACTCGATCACGCGCTCCGCAAACTCCGGCTCTCGGGCATGGCCGCCGTCCTCGACACGCGGTTGCGCCAAGCGCAGACGGAGAAGCTCACGCCGATTGACCTCGTGTCCGCGCTCGTCGCCGATGAACTCCTCCGGCGGCAAGACCGGCTCTTTGCACGCCGGCACAAGCAGGCCGGCTTCCGCGACGCCGACCGCGCCCTCGACAGCTTCGACTTTGATTTCAACAAGAAGATGAATCGCGCGCCCATCTACGAACTCGCCACGGCCCGCTTCGTCGGCCAGCGCGAAGATGCGCTCTTCCCCGGCCCGCCGGGCACCGGCAAGAGTCATCTCGCGCAAGCCATCGGGCGCGCGGCCATCCAGCAGGGGTACCGCGTCGTCTATCGCGAGGCCCATGCCCTCATGGAGGACATCGCCGACGCCACGATCGACGGGACGCGGAAAGTCTTCCTGGCCGACTTGGCGACCGTGCCGCTCCTCATCATCGACGACCTCGGCATGCGGAAACTCCCGCACACCGCCGCCGAAGATCTCCTGGAGCTGATCATGCGCCGCTACGAACGCGCGGCCACGCTGCTGACCTCGAACCGCTTATGCAGTGCACCGCATAAGCGGTTTAATGCGGAGGGATTGGTTATGCGGAGCTGAATTGGGAGTGGGTCGCCAATAGAGGATTCCGTCGACGATCGGGCAGGGACTACTCCGCATTATCGTGACGTCCTTTCTGAAAGGGGGACGTCATGCTCACCGATTTCTTCGATTCAGCGGCGCGGATTCAGGCACTTCCGTGATGGACCGGCGGGGACGCTGTTCGAAGCGTTCGCGCAAGCGTTGGCCCAAGGCGGTTACGCGGAGATCACGGCCCGCAGACACCTCCGAGCGGCAGAGCACTTTATCTATTGGGCAGATCGAACGGGCATTCCGGTCCGCGGTCCAATCGGGTCGGCTCTTGAGCGATTCGATTCCCACCTGCGGCGAGGAGGCCGATGTCCTCACTTCGGCCATACGTTCCGTCTGCAGGTACTGCACGGCGCTCGCCTGTTCTTGAAACACCCGCAGGATGCGAGCCTGATCGAGAGCCCGGTGGTCGAGAGCATCGTTCCGGCTCCGCCTCTGATCATGGGCTTCTGCCAGTGGATGCACCAGCAACGCGGGACGTGTGAAAGCACCCTGTCCAATTACGGGGTTCACATTCGCGAGTTGCTCACACGCCTTGGCGAGGAGCCAGTCACGTGGGATGCGCGGAGCCTGCGACAGTTTGTCATGGAGGGCAGTCGTACGTGTGGGTGGGCCGCCGCCAAGAAGCGCACGACGGCTCTTCGGATGTTCCTCAGGTTTCTGATCGCAGAAGGTAAATGCGCCAGCGGATTGGATGGGGCCATCCCCGTCCTGGCGCACTGGCGTCTTTCCGCGCTCCCTCGATACCTGCCGGCGGACGATGTGGAGCGCGTCATCGCGTCGTGCGATCTCGCTTCGCACGTTGGCCAACGTGATCGAGCGATTCTGCTGCTGCTCGCTCGTCTGGGTCTTCGCGCCGGCGACATCGTGCAGCTTCGGCTGTGCGATATCGACTGGAAGGGCGCCTGGATTCACGTCTGCGGGAAGGGACGGCGTCAGACGCGACTGCCGCTGACCGATGAAGTGGGACAGGCGCTGGTGGCGTATCTCGACGATGGCCGACCTCAGACGGACACCGATGTGGTCTTTGTCCGCTGCCGTGCACCGTTCCGCGCCTTCCGCTCGCATTGTGCCGTTTCAGTGATTGTCGACCGAGCACTCTGTCGCGCGGGTGTGACGCGCCCGAGCCGCGGCGCAGCCCATCTGCTTCGGCATTCCGTCGCGACGTCGATGCTCCACCACGGGGCCTCGCTGCAAGATGTAGCGGCCCTGTTGCGGCACCGCTCGATCGCGACGACGCAGATCTACGCCAAAGTCGACGTCCCCGCGCTCAGCAAGATTGCCCAGCCATGGCCGGAGGTGCGGTCATGTTGGGCGTCGCGGTCGAATCGTACGTGGCGCTCCGGCGGGCTGCCGGGTTCGCGTTCAGATCAGAGGGCGCCCTCTTGAAAAGTTTCGCCACGTTCTCCGAGACCAGGGGTGAGGCCTACGTGCGCACGCCCATCGTCATCGAGTGGGCTGGTTTGGCGCGATCGATTCCTCAGCGCGCGCGGCGCCTGGGCATTGTGATCCGATTTGTCCGACACCTCCACGCCGAGGACGCCCGCCACGAGATCCCACCCGCGATCTTCGGTGCCGAGAAGCGCCCGCGCCCGGTGCCGTACATCCTGTCGCACGACCAGATTCGACGCCTCGTTCACGCGGCGTCTCAATCCGGGTACCGAACGCTCCGTCGTCAGACCTACAGCACGTTGTTTGCGCTGCTCGCGTCCACCGGACTGCGGGTGTCGGAAGCGATTCACCTGCGATTGGCGGACATCACACCGGACGGTCTGGTGATTCGCTGTTCGAAATTCCGCAAGAGCCGATTGGTGCCGCTGCACCACACGGCCCGAGTCGGACTCGAGCGCTATCTGCAGCGCCGATGCGCGTATGCACCGGCGGATGACCACGTCTTCGTGTCGCTCCGTCGAAAGCCGCTCTTGCTGCACGATGTCGAGGTGGCATTCCGCACCGCCGCACGCGCCAGTGGCCTGCCCGACGGGGCACCGCGTGCGCGACCAACGCCCCACTCGCTGCGGCACACCTTCGCCGTGAGGGCCCTGCAAACCTGCCCGGACGGCCGCGATGCTGTCACGCAGCACATGCTGGCCCTGTCGACCTATCTGGGTCATGCCAAGGTCGCCGACACCTATTGGTATTTGGAAGCGGTGCCAGAGCTGATGACGGACATCGCCGAGCGTTGCGAAAGCTTTGTGATGGGAGGGCGACCATGACGCCGATCGCGCCGCACGTCACCGCGTTCTTCCAACAACGTCTGCCCGTCGAGCGCCGAGTCAGCAGTCACACCTCCGATTCTTACGCGTACGCGTTCAGGCTGCTCTTGGCCTATGCGAGTGAGCACCTGAAAGTCTCGCCGTCACAGTTGCACCTCGAGCAAATCGACGCACCCTTGGTCGTCGGGTTCCTGAATCATCTCGAAACCGCCCGCGGCAATGGTCCGAGTTCCAGAAACGTCCGGCTGGCCGCCATCAAGTCGTTCATGCACTTTCTGGAGTTTCGCGAGCCTTCGGCCATCGAGCAGATTCGGCGTGTCCTCGCCATCCCGCCGAAGAAAGCCGACACCCGCTTGGTCAGGCACCTGACGGTCGAGGAAATGCAGGCCATCTTGAACGCGCCGGAGCCGACCGGCTGGGACGGGCTCCGCGACCGCGCGATGTTACATCTGTGCTTCGCCGGAGGACTACGCGTGTCCGAATTGGTCGGCGTACGGCTCGCTAACGTGACCCTTCAACCGCATGCCAGCATCGTTGTCCAAGGCAAAGGTCGGCGAGAACGCTGTCTGCCACTTTGGAAGATTACGGCCGCGGCGCTGCGCGCCTGGTTGGCGGTTCGGGGTACGGGTCTGGCGCCCGAGCTATTCCTCAATGCGCGCGGTCAGCCCATGACCCGTTCGGGCTTCGAGTACATCCTGGACAAACATGTCCAGATTGCCGCGAAGGCTTGCCCGTCCCTGTCCACGAAGCGCGTGTCGCCGCACGTCCTGAGACACACGTGCGCCCTGACCGTGCTTCAGGCCACCAAGGATCTCCGAAAGGTGTCGCTGTGGCTCGGCCATGCCCACATGCAAACGACAGAGATGTACACGCGTGCGGATCCCTCGGTCAAACTGGAGGCCCTCGAAGCCATGATCGCACCGAAACTCCGATCCGGCCGGTTCAAGGCCACCGACAAGCTGATCGCATCATTGATGTCGCGGTCCGTTATCCGGAGCACAACCCCGTCCAGCTGACGTCGTAGCGGGGTCTCACTACATGAGACCCCGCATAACATTTCACTCCGCATTAAACCGTCCCGTCGATGACTGGGGTAAACTGCTGGGCGACACCGCCGCCGTCACCGCGCTCCTCGACCGCTTGCTCCATCACGCGCACGTGCTGAAGTGCGGGCCCCGGAGTTGGCGCACCAAAGTCCACACCGACTTGCGCGCCGAGGAGGGCCCGAAGTAAAACCTGGATCCGCCCGTGAGCCGCTTCAACAAGCCGGTGGATCACCAACGACCGTGCAGGAGGCGCGAGGAACGACGATCGGCACGCCGGCAAGGGGACAAGCATCCCCTCAGAACCGGCCTTGACTCGGGGCACCCGCGAAGACGGCTATGGAAATGATCGGGATAGGGGGACACCTCGCGATGCCACCCCTCCCACACCACCGGGCATACGGGTCCGTACCACGGCGGTTCGGCCGGTTAAGCGGTCACACCATCGTCAGGTGAGGCAGTCCAAGCGAGTCGAAGTATGCGCCGGGCAACGCCCAGCAGAGCGCCGCGGTGAGGGTGACTCGCCACGGCCCGCGATTGCTGCAAGCCGTGAGGATGGCATCCTTCGCGTTGACACCGCGCTTCCGTAGTTCCCGGAAGCGCGTGCCCGGCCGGCCCCACTGTTTCCAGACGACGGCGCGAAGCCGCCGCCGAATCCAGTGGTCAAGGCGTCGGAGAATCGTGGGCGTCTGGCAGAAGCCAAAATACGCCCGCCCCCCGCGCAGATACGCCGCCAGCTCCCGCACCATCTGGCGGAGACTCACGCCACGCACCCGTCGGGTCAGCATCCGGACTCGCGCTCGAAACCGAACCACGGCCTTCTCGGCGAGGCGCCGCTTCGGTCGTTGGCCTTGTGTGAAGCTGAAGCCCAGAAACGTCCGCCCCCATGCCGGCGCCACCGCACTTTTCGTCGCATTGACTTGGAGTTTCAGCCGCGTCGTGATGAAGAGCGTGATACTCGCCATCACGCGATGTCCCGCGCGCGCGCTCCGGACGTACACGTTACAGTCGTCCGCGTAGCGCGCGAAGCGATGACCGCGGCGTTCGAGCTCGCAATCAAGCGCGTGCAGCACGATGTTCGAGAGCAAAGGTGACAGTGGCCCCCCTTGTGGGGTGCCCTCCTCCGTGGCACTGACCAAACCATTCTCCAAGACCCCGGCGTTCAAGAACGCGCGGACCAGCGTCAGCACGCGTGTGTCTGTCACGCGCCGAGCCAGACGACCCATCAGCAAATCGTGATTCACTCGGTCGAAAAACTTTTCGAGGTCGAGGTCCACGACCCACCGGTACCCGCTCGCAAGGTGTTCTTGCGCCGCCGCCACCGCCTGATGCGCCGACCGCCCCGGACGAAAGCCGTAGCTGTGGGTGGAGAACGTCGGGTCGAACTCTGGTTGAAGCACCTGGAGCACCGCCTGCTGGATAAATCGATCGAGAACGGAGGGAATGTCTAACTTGCGCACCCCACCATCTGGCTTCGCTATCTCGACTCTTCTGACCGGCGACGGTGTATAGGTACCGCGCAACAGCTCGTCCCGATGCTGCGGCCAGTGCGCCCGCAGGTAGTCCGGAAGCTGCTCGACGGTCATGCCATCGCCGCCCGGACTCCCTTTGTTCGCCTTGACGCGACGAAGCGCCTTCTTCAGGTTTTCTCGCTCACACACTGTCTCCATCAACGAGTTGGTCATCGTCGGGCGTTCGGGCTCGCACTTCGCCACGACCGGTTCGGCACCGACACGACCGGCAGTCGCGGAACTTTCTGCTTCCGCCGGCGTGAAGGCCAACTGAAGTTGTTCGGTCAGCCGCTGTCCGTTCATGAGTCGTACGTCCTAGTCGCCACTCCGTTTATCCCCTTTCGGGGACCGTTCAGGCCTTCAGCGCGGTGAGTCTTCCGGGGACCCGGCTCGTGTCCGTCGCCTACTATGCCCTCTGCTGACTTCTACACCGCGGTCAGGGACCCTCGCGGCTCCCTCAGTCCACCGGGACACGGTGCAGACCTCCCGAGGTAAGTTTGACCGCCTTCACCGCACACCTGCCGAATCTACAGCCCTGGCCTATGTGGACCGAAGGACTTCGCGGATCCGTGCCCGCTCGTCCGACCAGGATCGCCTCTATTCGGTTTCGGTCCGTCAGGTCGCGACTTTGCGTCCGCGCTTCTTTCAGACGGCGCCTCGCGGCCACCGCCCTTGCGCCTCGCTAGCCCTTTGTCTCCACGGACCTGGGCAGAGGACTTTCACCTCCAAGCTGTCAAACATGTTCGGCACACGCGGACCCGTGGAAATCACAGAACGGCTTCCACAGGGACTGGGAAATCTCGCCAGAACCCGAGATTCCCACATTCCCACAGCCGAGCTATTGCAGAAAAGCGAGAGAGAACACAGAACGTAGCTGACGGTCGATCAACCGTCACTCCGTCTCGGTCGCTACGCCGGTGATGGCCGGTTTTCAAGTGTCCACCGAGGTCTATTCGTGCTGACCTGCTGACCAGAGGTCAGGCACCCAATGCTGTATTCGCCAGAAGGCGAAGATCGAAGCTGTCACGTTTCGCCGACCCCATCTACTAACAGACGGCCCCTCGCGGTGACCCGGCGGCGTAACGCTCGGACAATCTGTCGGACGTCCTCCCTGGTGTTCGCGTGGTTATGTTTTCAGCCGGGTGTCTTCGGGAATCGCGCCGAAGTCGATGTACTGCCAGAGCGCGATCAAGAGCTTGCGGGCCACCGCGACGATCCGACTTTGCGCGCGCGGCGACACCCCGCAACAGCGTCAGTGATGGCGTGTCATCTTGCGTGGCAGGACAGGCCCTTGAACGGCATCCCGAGCTCGTCTTCTCACGGAGCGTCATTGCTGCGCGCGCTCCTGCTGCGCAACCTAGTACTTTAACATCGGGAACCTGAAGTCCTCCACCGCCGCCGCCGCAACTGCGGCGTCCACCATCTGCGCGATCGGCAGCGCGCGCTCTGCCGTCTCGATCTGCTCGAGCCTGACACGGGTGGCCGGATGCTTCGGTGTGAACAGCTGGCAGCAGTCCTGATCCGGGATGATCGAAATCGGGAACGTTCCAAGGCGCTGCGCCTCGGCGATGATTTCGTCCTTGTCCATTCCGACGAGCGGCCGCAGCAGCTCCAGCGTCGTCGCCTGCGCGATGACCGTCAGGTTCTCGAGCGTCTGCGACGCGACCTGTCCGACCACCTCTCCCGTGACGAGCGTTTTCGCGCGCCAGGCGCGCGCCAGCGTTTCCGCGATGCGCATCATCAGCCGCCGGTAGATCACCACCCGCAGTTCGGGCCGCACGCCGAGCACGACCTGCTGCTGCAGCTCGCCGAACGGGACCATGACCAGCCGCGACCGCAGCTGCCAGGTCGTCAGCAGACCGGCAATCTCGCGCACCTTTTCCTGCGACGCGCGCGAGAGAATCGGATAGCTGTGAAAATGGATCAGCAGAACGGAGCAGCCGCGCCGCATCATGCGATACGCGGCCACGGGCGAGTCGAAACCGCCCGATAACAGGCACGCGACGCGGCCGCTCGTGCCGGTCGGGAGGCCCCCGGCGCCCGGCTCCTTCCCGAAAAAATAGAAGGAATGGTCGGGCATCATCTCGATGTGAATCGTCAGGGCCGGCTCATCGAGATCGACGCGCCATCGGGTGGCGTCCTGAATCAGGCCGCCCACTTCATATTCGATCTGCGGCGACGTGTACGGGAAGCTCTTGTCCGATCGGCGGGCGGAAACGCGGAACGACGACGGCTGCCGATTGCCGACATCGGCAAGGATCGCCGCCGCGATCTGCTTGAAGTCGTGGGAGGCGCGGCCCGCTAACGAGTAATTGGCGATCCCGAAGACGCGGCGGATGCGCTCGCTCGCTTCATCCCATCGTGCGCGGTCGCCTAGGTCGATCTCGATGCGGCTCATCACCGATCGCACCGATGTCACGTCGAGCCCCGCCAGCGCATCGCGCAGATTCCGCACGAGGTGCTGGATGAACCACGGGCGGTTCTTCCCTTTCAGCGCGAGCTCTTTGTAGTGGACGACAATCGAGTTCATGAATTGGGTAATACAGCACTAGCCGCCGAGTGTCCGCTGCGGACGGCGCTCTCGATGGTAGCGGGCAAACCCGTATCGATCCAGTCGCCGGCAAGGTAGAACCCGCGAAGCGCGGTGACCGTCGAGGGCCGAGCCGGCTGTCCCGGCGCCAGCGAGAAAGTCGCGTGCGGCTCGCGGATGACCGACGCCCGCGTCAGCTTGGCGGCGCGAACCGCCGGCAACCAGGCCATAAGCTCGTCGTGCGCCGTCGCGATCAGCTCCTGGTTCTCCAGCCGGAGGACCTCTGCGGCGCCGCTGGACACCAGCGACACGTGCGATGCCGCGTGATCCGCTTCACCGAACACCGCCCGTTTGTCGAAAATCCATTGCATGACCCGTCCCGGCAGGCCGATGAACGGCTCGTCCATCACTTCACGGTCGAACCAGAGATTGACGGTGACGACAGGGCTCGACTCGGTCGCGCGCGCCCTCGCCAGCGTCTCTGCCAGAGCCGCGGGCGGCTTGTCGAAGAGATCGGCCAGCGCGAACCACGGGATGGCAGAGACGATCGCCGGAGCCGTCCAGGGGTCGGCGCCGGGACGCGCTTCGATCCGGCCGTCCGGCGCGACGTGCAGCTTGACGGTGGCACCGGTCATCACCCGACCACCGCGGCCCTCGATGAACCGGCGGGCGGGCTCTGCATACATCAGGTGGAGCGGCCTCGTGGGCAGCGTGATCGCTGCCGCGCGCGCATCGGATCCGAACATTTCCGCGAGCACTCGGGCGAACGGCGGCGCAGCGGCGACGCGCGGCGATTGATTGAGCGTCGCGAGGGCGAGCGGACTCCACAACAGCTCCCGCAATCGTGCCGTCTGGCCGTTGCGGATCAACCAGTTCTCGACCGTTTCTCCCGGAGATGCCGCGATCCCGCGCGCGCCCGGGCTCAGCGCCCGGCGCGCGAGCCGAAGCGGCGCGGCCATCTTCAGCACCGACAGTCGATCGGGCCAGTCCAGGGCGTCCCACTCGAGCACGCCTGCCAGCAGGTTGAACGGGCCGGGCAGGTCCGGACAGGAAAGCCGCGATCGCCGTCCCGCACGGTTCACCATCGTCACGCTCAGCTGGCGCTGCGATCGCACGTGGTCGCTGGCGCCGATGTCACGCAGGAAGGCGAGCGTCTCCGTGTAGCACCCGAGCAGCACGTGTTGCCCGTTATCCACGAGCTCGCCTGTGTCGCGATCGGGAAAGGCGGTCGCGCGCCCGCCCAGCCGCGCGCGCGCTTCCAGCACCAGCACGCGCGCGCCGTCGCGCGCCAGCCGCGCCGCGGCGCTCAATCCCGCGAATCCCGCGCCAATGATGACGGCGTCGGGGGCAGTCAGGAGGGCCATAGCCATTGCCTCAGGGCGATCAACGCCTGCTGCGGCTTCGGAACGCGCGCCCGTGAGGTAAAGACATCGTAGTCGTTACGCTCGATGCGCTCCAGCGTTTCAAAGTACACGGCGCGCATGATTTCGGCGGCCACCAGACGCCGGCGATCGTCGGCCGGGAGCGCGTGGATCGCCCGCTGATAGAAGTCGCGTGCGCGCCGGCACTCGAATTCGAGCAGCCGCCGGACCGGTCCGGTGACGACGCCCGCGCGCAGATCGTCGAGTGTGCACTGACACGACTCGAGGTCGTCCAGCGGCAGATACGCGCGTCCCCGATCGAGATCGTCCTTGATGTCGCGGATGATGTTCGTCAGCTGCAGCGCGACCCCCAGGTTCAAGGCGTATTCCCGCGCCCGCTCGCTGTGACACCCGAAAATCCTGATGCAAATCATCCCGACCGCCGACGCGACGCGGCGGCAATACTCGAACAGATCCGCGAAGGTCTGATACCGGGTCGTGTCGAGATCCATCGCAACGCCGTCGATCACGTCTTCAAACGCCTGCCGCGGCAGATCGAACTGGCGGATGAACGGCTGCAGATTCCGCCCCTCGGTCGTCTCCGCCGCCTGGCCCTCATAGCACCGCGCGAGCTCGGCGCGCCAGAACGTGACGGCTTCCCGGCCGGCGGCGTGCCCACCCGCGTCCACCGCCGGACACTCGTCCACGGCGTCGTCGACCACGCGGCAGAAATCCCACACGGCAATAATCGCCCGCCGCTGCTCGGCGGGCAGGACGAGGAACGAATAGTAGAAAGAGCTCTTCCGGCCCATCAGGCGGCCGCTCCAGGCCATCGCAGCGCGCGCCACAGCAAAAGGGGCAGGTCGCGCGGCCCGATCGTCGGTCGGTGATGCATCAGGCGCCATCGATTGCGTTCCGCGCGATCGAGGACGCGAACGCCGCCGAGCCAGGTCACACGCAGTTCCAGGCGCAGGCGTCCGCCGACGAGGTCGCAGACGGCCCGGCCCGCACGAAACTGGTCGCGCGTCACGCTCGCGCACCGTTCGATCGCCGCGGCCCATGCGGGCGTCAGGCGGCCACCGGCGAGGTCCGCCTCGCGCGCGCCGTACGCCTCCTGCACGTCGCGCGGCATATAGAGGCGGCCGGCGGCCCAGTCGCGTCCGAAGTCCTGCCAGAAGTTCGTCAGCTGCAGCGCGGTGCACATCGCGTCCGACAATCGATCGAGCGCTTCGTCGCGATAGCCGGCGATGCGCAGCACCAACCGGCCCACGGGATTCGCCGACCGGCGGCAGTAATCGAACAGGTCGCCCCACGAGGCGTATCGAGTCGTCATGGTATCCTGACCGAACGCGCTGATCAGATCGTCGAACAGCGAGAGCGGCAGATCGAGCGTCCGGATCGAATGGGCGAGCGCGCCGACGATCAGGTCGTCGCGCGCATCGGGCGGCGCATCTGCAGACCTCATTGCGGCCGCGGCGTGCAGGCGGCGCTGCCACGCGTCGAGCGCGGCCCGGCGATCGGCGGCCGGCGCGGTGCCCTCATCAGCGATATCGTCGGCGACGCGCGCGAACGCATACACGGCGGCGACATGCGGCCGCATCGCGCGCGGCAGCAGCCGGGACGCGACAGGAAAATTCTCGTAATGCGACCGGGCCAAAGCTTCGCACGCCTCGTAGGCGCGCGCGAGCGAGTCCGGATTGGACAACGGGCTCATCGAGTGAAAGACGAGTATCCCATCACGCCTTTCCTGCTGTCACCATGAGTGATGTATTCGCCGGCATCGTTGCGCTCCTGCTGCTCGCCGCGGCGGCCAGTCTGGCCACCTCGCTGAAGGCATTTCGCATGCGCCGCCAGCGCGCGCGCGACTCGGCGCGCGCGCTCGGGCGTTCGATCGTCACCGAGCTGCCCGCCGGGGAAGATCTCGTGCTCGTCAGCGAAGACGACGTGCGCTTCTACTACGGCGATCGCCCGATCGACAAGGATCTCATCGTCGCCGTCCGGATGCTGATCAACGGATCCTCGATCGCGGAATACGTGTCACGCCGCCACACGCGGCACACGACGCGCGACGCCACGAGTTCCGAAGATCGGCCGGAGGGCATCGCGCGGGATCGCTGGGACGTCGCGATCGAGACGGTCACCGGCACCATTCTGATCGAATGCGGCGCGATTCGCGAGCGCGTCTCGCAGCAACTGGCGCGGGCCATATTCGATCGCGTGAAGAAGGAGCTGGAACGCCGGGACAGAGGGCCGGCTGATGTCGAGTCCTACCACTCGGCTTCCGGCACGCCGCCGCGGGGATTGACCACGCGGGCGAGCACGAACAGCAGATCCGACAGGCGGTTCACGTATTGCAGCATCGGCGGCGCCAGCTTGCCGGTGCCGGACAGCGTGACCAATGTGCGTTCGGCGCGCCGGCACACTGTGCGCGGGACGGGGGCGAGGCCGGCCGCGGGCGAGCCGCCGGGCAGGATGAATTCCTTGAGCGCGGGCAGCCCGGCGTTGAACGCATCGAGCGCGTTTTCGAGCCGCTTGCTGTGCGCCTCGCTCATGATCGGGTGGCCGGGGA
>ORJL011045119.1_pt1 | contig 14972 bp, 13 predicted proteins | sample 1779941 | NCBI WGS metagenome assembly ORJL01 (sample SAMEA104232317, study PRJEB22302) | groundwater metagenome | biome: forest; feature: aquifer; material: groundwater | place: USA | collected 2011-08-07 | depth 5.8 m
ACCACTGAGTTACTCCCGCCTAGCAGGAAATTGTATCTGAGAAGCGCTCATAGTGTCAATAAATCAATAGAGATGGTCAAATTAACCGCGAGACGTTCAAGAATTAAGGCAAAGCCCGTTGTGGACGCTACGCTTACGCCGATCTTAGAAGGAGGAAAGTAATGTTTTCAATAGATTCACTTGGGCAGTGGGCATTGGTTTTAGGATTCTTTGGTACTGGATATTGGCTCGTTTGGTCGTATAAAACATTAACTCCTGAGCAAAGAAGAACACATAAAACCGATGTGTATGTAACGACACTCATAATTGGGGTTGCTACCGCTCTATCGGTTGTTGCTCTTATTAAACATGGATAGTGCCTAAGGAGAAGTCAATGATTGAACTATACCATAGAGATGGTTAAGCTAGCGCTAAAACCAATTAAGGCAAGAGGAAATATAAATAAAGGAGTTTCGTATGACGTATCCAAATTTATCGGATGAGGATTTGGTAAGGGTAAGCATTAATAACAGCTTGTCTAAGGACTTAACTCCAGAATTAACTAGACGTCTCATGGAAACAAACAGAGAACTCAATAAGTCTATCAATAACCTCGCGAAAGAAACAAAACTATATTCATGGGTTTTAATTGGACTTACTATTGTACTTGTCGCACTTACAGTTGTTTTGGTAGTAGGAGGATGGTGACTAAATAGAGAGATCACGATTGAACACCAAGATAGAGATTATGTACATTTTTTTAAATGGCAAAAGCGAGTGTAGTACCCAATATGTACATACGGAATTGCTTGGAAGGCAGGCACTCTACCACTGAGTTACTCCCGCATTATGTTAACTAACTGCCAGAGCGAATCATATCGGGGTGAGAGGATTTGAACCTCCGACCTCAGCGTCCCAAACGCTGCGCGCTAAACCAACTGCGCTACACCCCGGCGCTGAAATTCTAGCTCAATTGCTTTGGCGCGTCTACTTTCCGCTTCAATTCCGTCCAATCCAACTCTACCCGCTCCTGGATCTGTTTGATGGTCTCTGCCGTCAAATGCCTGAAGCGTCCCTGTAGTTTCAAATACTCCTGTACCGGTTTGAGCTTGGTCGGAATAACGTTCAATTTGTATTTGCCGTTCTCTATCTCGTATAGGGGAAAGACTCCGGTCTGTACTGCCAGGCGGGCGATATTAACCGATATTTCCGGGGCGCTCCTCCATCCTATCGGACAGGGGGAGAGTATGTGTACGTATGCCGGGCCGTCGATTTCCGCCCCTTTCTTTACCTTGTCCATCAAATCGAAAGGATAAGCGGGGCACGCAGTCGCCACATACGGAATATCGTGTGCCGCAACGATTGCCGGCAAATTCTTTTTCCAGGTGGTCTGTCCAATGCTGAACTTGCCTACCGGGGCCGTCGTCGTCGAAGCACCGAATGGAGTGGAAGAAGACCTTTGAATGCCGGTATTCATATATGCTTCGTTGTCGAAGCATATATACAGCATGTCGTGGCCCCTCTCGAGTGCTCCTGAGAGCGATTGGATCCCGATATCTGCAGTTGCCCCGTCGCCGCCCATTGCCACGACGTGCACCTTCTTGCCGTTTCTCCGGCCTTTATTTTCTAATGATTTCAAACCAGCCTCAATGCCGGAAGCCACTGCCGAGGTATTTTCGAACAAAGTGTGGATCCAGGGAACGCGCCAATTCGTCCAGGGTAACGGCGAGGAAACGATCTCCATGCATCCTGTAGCCATTGAGATGATGATGTTCTTTCCCAGGGCTTTGCAGGCTAACCTGACCGAAAGTGCTTCCCCGCAGCCTACGCACGCCCTGTGGCCCGAAGCGAATATCTCCTCCGTTGTCACCGACCGCCGGCCGAACGCCACCGTTTCCGCCATTATTCCCTCACTCCGTAAAACTCGAATTCATCACGATTGCCCTTTTTGGCCAGCTCGATTCCCCTATCGATAATTTCTTCAAAATCGGAAACGGATATATCCCGGCCGCCGAGGCCGCCGACAAAACCAACTATTTCCGGCTTCTTCTTTTTATTTTCCAGGGCTAATCTGATGTCGGCACACACCGGTCCGCCCATGCCGCCGATAGCGACAGATCTATCAAGAACAATAAGGGTGTCGGCACCGCCGGCAGCTTCACGGATTTCTTCGGCAGGAAACGGACGCCATAGTCTGAGCCGCAACAAACCTACTTTTTTGCCGGCAGCCCTGGCTCTATCGATAGCATCCATCGCCGTTTCGCTGTAACTCCCAACCGTAAAAAGAAGAACATTGGCGTCCTCGTTTCGGTATCCCTCTACCGGCTTGTAATAACGTCCGAAACGTTTTCCGAATTCCTTCCAGCTTTCTTTGACTACTTCCTTGACGGATTTGAAATGTTCGTATTGTGCTCTTTTAGCCTCGGAATAAATGTGTGGCGGGCCGAACGCTCCCATCGTTACCGGTTTGCTCGGGTCGAGCGGTAAAGGATATCGGTACAGCGGAAGGTATTGGCTCACTTCTTCCTGCTCCGGCAGGACAACCGGTTCAACCATATGCGTCAGGTGAAAACCGTCGACGTGTACCATTACCGGCAGCAAAACTCTCTGGTCTTCCGCCATGCGAAAACCGCAGAGCACGTTATCCACCGCCTGCTGGCCGTTTTCAACAAATATTTGGATCCAGCCTGTATCACGGACTGCCATCGCATCGGAATGATCGCCCCAGATACACAGGGGCGCCGAAAGCGCCCGGTTGGCTACCACCATCCCCATCGGCAGCCGCATCGAAGACGCTACGTAGAGCACCTCGTGCATCAGTTCCAACCCTTGACCGGCAGTTGCCGTAAAGGTCCTGGCCCCGACGGCCGCACTTCCCAGGCAAGCACTCATCGCGGAGTGCTCGGATTCTACGGGGATATAAGCTGCCTGCAGTTCGCCGTTAGCGACGAGGTCGGCCAGATGTTCGATTATATGGGTCTGCGGCGTGATAGGATAAGCGGCGACCACATCGACATCGGCCAATTTGACCGCCTCCGCAATTGCGGCACATACTTCTACGCCGACCCTTTTCGTCATTAAGCGTCCTCCCCTTCCATCTTGATAGCGTTCTTCGGGCATTCTTTAGCACAAATCCCGCATCCTTTGCAGTAAAACAGGTCGGCGATAAACCACCCTTCCTTGTCCGGTTGAATACACCCTTCAGGACAATAAATAAAACAAAGTCCGCACTTATTGCATTGTTCTTTGGTCAAAATCGGACTTTCCGATTTCCAATCTCCGGTCCGGTATTGGCTGGCACTCCCCGGCTCGGACACGATCAAGCCGACCGTCATGTCTTTCCAGGTCAGTTCATTTTCGTTCTTCTTCGGCATCAGCTAATCCTTTATCAATCTGCTATCGTCCGCTAACGATCGTCTCTTCAAAAGCTCGCTTTACCGCTTTAATGTTCCTTTCCCCCAGGAGACCGAAACGCTGTCTTAGCGGCTCGGACAATGATTCCAACTCTATCACTCTAGTTGCTTTAAGCAACGCACCCACCATCGCCGTATTTACGATTGGGACTCCCAGTACCTCCCGTGCGATTTTCAACGCATCGACAGTGGCGATCCGCCACTCCCGATCGATGTCGGCTTCAACGTCTTTGATGGAACGGTCTGTATTGAGGACAAGGATTCCATCCTTCTTCAATCCGGATGTTACATCGACAACTCGCTGAAGACCCGGATCGAGTACGACAACGACGTCTGGAGATATGATTGCGGATCTGTTCCGAATCGGCTTGTTCGCTCTGACCCGGTTAAAAGCGACTACCGGGGCTCCCCTTCTTTCGGGGCCAAAACTAGGAAAACCCTGGGCATATTTGCCCTCATTGATTGCGGCCTGAGCCAGTAGTTCGGCTGAAGTTACGGCACCCTGCCCGCCGCGGCCGTGCCATCTGATCTCCATGAGCTCTGTTGTTTCGATAATTTTTGCCTCCTGGCTCCCTCTAATCAAGATTATCCCCATGATTTGAAGAGTCCGCGATCAAAGTGCCCCTGGAGCGACTCGAACGCTCGCAACCGGCTTCGGAGGCCAGTGCTCTATCCACCTGAGCTACAGGGGCAAACCGCAGAGGAGCATCAGAAAAGCCCGAACAAGTTTCGCTCCAGCCGCCTGGATAGTGACAAAGCCGTCCTCTACGGCAGAAAGCAACTCCGCAAACTTAGCTATATATATTAGCGTATTATTGACGGCTAAAGCAACCAGAGATTCCTGTTATCGGGCACCGTCCGGTTTTACTCAAGGCGCACTCTCAGGTTGTAGTTTTAATCTAACGATTGGTTTACCCTATGCAGAATTTGGTTTATTGTGTTAAATTAACCCCACCACCGATGAAACAAATTAATCAAAAAAACGTCGCTTTATGGAAACTTTAATCACCAGTATTCCTGAATTCCAAATGAGCCTGCTTTTGTTCGTGGCTCTGGCAGGATATTTAATCGCCCACCGGATAAACCAATCGGCAGTCGTTGGCATAATCCTCGCCGGCATAGCCGTAGGACCGAGCTGGCTGGGTCTGGTGACCTATACCGATTTTGTCGCCGGCCTGGCGAACCTCGGAGCCGTCGTCCTTTTGTTTACAATCGGGCTGGAATTCAAAATCGAAGATATTTCCAAGCCCTGGTATTTCCTCATCGCTTTAATAGGAATCATTGTCCCATGGGGCGGGGGCTTTTTCTTGGCGAAGGCATTCCATTTTGATTACAACGCTTCGGTTTTCATAGGCACCGCCCTTACCGCTACCAGTATCGCCATTACGGCGAATGTTCTTCGAGAAATGGGTAAGCTGCAAACTCAGGCGGCGAAAGCAATAATCGGCGCGGCGGTCATTGACGACGTCCTCGCCCTTCTGGCTTTGTCCATCTCCGAAGGACTTGTTTCCGGCACGCTGAATATTTCGTCGATTTTTATCATCTCGCTAAAAGCCGGGGCTTTCCTTATGTTTGGTGCGTTGTTGGGAAGATTAGTTATTGCCAAACTTATGGAAAGGTTTAGTTGCATTAAGCTCTGCGCGAAATACCCCGAATCAGTATTCATTTTCGCCATGATGGTCGCGTTTTTTTACGCTTTAGCTTCGGAACTGGTCGGTCTTTCTGCCATCGTCGGTGCCTTCCTGGCCGGTATTTCGCTCGCCGGAGTCAAAGTAAAACAGGGGCATATTTTCAAGGAAGGAGCCGAGCACCTACAAATAATATTCGCCTCGATCTTCTTTATTTCGCTGGGCGTAATCCTCGACCTCCATGTGGTGACACCGACTTTGCTGTGGTTTATCGCCGCATTATCCGCGGTTGCCTTACTCACCAAGGTGGTCGGCTGCGGGATACCGGCCAGACTGTCCGGAATGAATTTTAAGGAATCCCTGACCGTAGGCGTCGGCATGGCGCCGCGGGGCGAAGTAGCCATGATCGTGGCCCTGTTAGGCCTCAACCAGAAATTGATATCCCAAGAAATTTACACTGCCTTGATACTGATGGCCTTATTAACTACCATTATTCCTCCGTTGATTCTGAGAAACTGGGTATTCAAGTGCCCTCAAGATTCCACCGGCGAAACGGCCCAACCAACCCCCGAACGTTGAACGGACGGTCCCTTTCCTTGCCCCTTAAATACGTTCATGATAATATCCAGTGAGAATAATGGAAAACATAAGAAATTTCTGCATCATCGCGCATATCGATCACGGCAAATCGACCCTCGCCGACCGTATACTCGAGTTAACCGGAACAATCCACACCGCTGACAATAAACAGGTTCTGGACAGCATGGATCTTGAGCGCGAGCGCGGCATCACCATTAAGGCAAAGTCGGTCAGGATGCCGTACAAATCTAAAAACGGTACGGAATACATCCTGAATCTCATCGATACGCCCGGACACGTCGACTTCAATTATGAAGTTTCCCGAAGCCTGAAGGCTTGTGAAGGCGCCGTCCTGCTCGTCGATGCTTCGCAAGGAGTTCAGGCACAAACTATCGCCAATGCCTATCTGGCCATCGACGCCGGACTGGAAATTATCCACGTCATAAACAAGATAGATCTGCCTAATGCCCTGATCGACGAATCCCGCGAACAACTGGAGACCACGCTTGGTCTTTCAGGGAAGGATGCCTTACTGATTTCGGCCAAGACGGGGGTCGGCGTCCCCGAGTTACTGGAAGCAATCGTCGCGAGAGTGCCGCCGCCGAAGGGAAGAGCAGAAGAGCCTCTCCAATGCCTCGTGTTTGACTCTTTTTACGACTCCTACCGCGGCATAGTGCCCCATATCCGCCTTTTTTCCGGCAGCCTGCGTGAGGGAGACAAAATCATGATCAAGTCCGGCGCCAGTGTGTTCGATGTCGACGAGGTAGGTTATTTCACCCCGGGGTTTACTCCTTGTCCGCAGTTGACCGCGGGAGAAGTGGGCTATGTAGGAGCTACCATCAAGGAAGTCGGCAAAATAAACGTTGGGGACACACTAATATCCCCTGACCACCCGGAAACTCCTGCAATCGCGGGGTCTCGGCGTTCGCAACCGATGGTTTTTTGCGGCATTTATCCCATCAATAGCAATGATTACCCGAAACTGGGCATTGCCCTGGAGAAATTCAGGCTTAATGACTCCTCTATAACCTACGAAAAAGAGAGTTCCGCCGCCCTTGGTCACGGGTACCGTCTTGGTTTCATGGGCATGCTGCACATGGAAATCACGCTGGAGAGGCTGAAGCGGGAATACGGGCAGGACCTCATTGCCACTATGCCATCGGTGGTCTATAAAGTGGTTACCACCACCGGTGAATCGCAGATGATAGATAACCCTTCAAGATTTCCGCAGCCGCAAAGCATCGACCATATCGAAGAACCGATAATCCGGGCACGGATCATCGTTCCTACCGAACTGGTGGGACCCTGCATGGAGTTATCCGAGTCCAAACGCGGCACCATGGTGGCAATGGAATACCCTGATACAAAACGGACGCTGCTTACTTATGATTTTCCCCTCGCGGAAATGATCACCGGATATTACGACAAGCTTAAAAGCGTCAGCCGCGGTTATGCGAGCATGGACTACGATTTCGCCGGCTACCGGCCGGGCGACCTGGTTAAGGTGGACGTGCTGGTCAACCAGAACAAGGTCGATGCTCTCTCTTTCATTTCGATACGCGAAAGCGCCGATGCCCGGGCAAGAACGCTTATTCACAAGCTGAGAAAGCTGATACCCCGCCACCTCTTCCAGATACCGCTTCAGGCAGCTATTGGGAGCAAGGTGATAGCGCGGGAAGACATAGCCCCAGTTAGAAAGGACGTCCTGGCAAAATGCTACGGCGGGGACATTACCCGCAAGAGAAAACTTCTCGAAAAGCAGAAAGAAGGCAAGAAGAAAATGAAGATGGTAGGCTCGGTTGAAGTCCCCCAGGAAGCCTTCTTGCTGCTCCTGAAAACGGAGGAGTGAGGTGCCCCCCCAAAATGTCATTGCGAGTCCATTCCGCCAAAAGCGGAAGGCGAAGCAATCTCGGTTACCCCCGGCTCGCCATGGCGAGCCGACAAAAACGCGGGGACTATATATCCACGTCCCGTTTTGCGTCCGGAAGTGCCTGTACTGTGATTTCTACTCTCTTCCCGGCCGTGCAAATGACCGCGAAGCTTACGTCGAGGCGGTGCTGGCCGAATCGCAAGCCTACACCGGCATGCCTTTCCAAACCTTATATTTTGGCGGGGGTACGCCGAGCATACTCGGCAGCGAACTCCTTAAAAAACTTGGCGCCGGACTGATGAAGTCGCTGAACCTGACCGGGCTCGATGAAGCCACGGTAGAAGTTAACCCTGATTCCGCTAACGCTGAATTCCTGAAGACCGCGAAAAATATCGGTATAAACCGCGTTTCGATTGGCGTTCAATCTTTCGATGATAATGAACTTCAAGCAGTGGGCAGAGTCCACGCCGCGTCTCAAGCTCTAGCCGCGGTCAATTTGGCGAAAGAGCTTGATTTTAAATCTGTTTCCGCCGACCTTATTGTTGGACTTCCCGGACAAACCTGGCACTCATTGCATCGTTCCCTCGACATCCTTGCTGGCACAAGCGTTCACCATGTTTCGCTGTATTGCCTGTCCGTCGAACCCGGCACACCGCTGGCCGATAATCCACCGGTGGATTTGCCGGACGAAGACGTTCAGGCTGAATTGTTTGGTAGAGCCGTTCGCTTCCTCGAAGAACGGAGTTACGTCCACTACGAGATATCAAACTTCGCTTTGGCCGGGCACGAGTGCCGTCACAACCTCAATTACTGGCGCGGCGGTGAATATCTTGGGCTGGGGCCGGCGGCAGCCTCCCATCTTGGAGGAAAGCGTCGCCGTAATCATGCCAACCTGGGCATATATCTCGAAAACCCCTCCGGTGTGACCGAATACATCGAAGAATTGAATGCAAAAGCTAAAGCGTCAGAGGAAGCCATGTTGCGGCTCCGCCTGTTAACGGAAGGAATCTGCATCGATGAAATGGCCGTCAGATTCGGGCAAGACAACATCGCCCCGCTCATCGAACGTCTCGAACGAATGGTTACAAACGGGGAGCTTGTGGCTAAGGGATCCAGGTTCCTCCTGCCGCCTTCGAGGATATTGACCTCTAACTCGATTTTCGCCGCAGTCCTGGTATGAAATGCCAAGCCAACCAGAGTCGGTAAAAATCAGCGTCCGGGTTCTACCAGGTGCCCGCAAGAATGAATTGCTTGGGTTCCAGGAGGAGGTATTGCGGGTAAAGATAGCCGCACCTCCCGTTGAAGGCAAGGCAAATCGGGAATTGATCGTTTTCCTTAGCGAAGTCCTGGGAATACGGAAGAGCGATATTACTATCGAAAAAGGCAAAACCAGTAAGAGGAAGGTAATACGCGTTACAGGATTGAGTCAGGGTCAAATCATCCAACGAACGTCGGGACACTCCACCGAGGGTTCCCGGAAACTCCTGTAACAGCGGCAGACATCTGCTCTCTCCTCGACAATAAATTGACTATCAAATCATACCGGATATAATAAAGGAACAAATTATGTGGGGCTTGTTCGAAACTTCAAAAGCAAACGCAAAACGTGAGGCTATGATGGAAATTGACAGGCGCAAGACCAAGGCTCAGTTAATAAGTGAGTTAGCCCGGGTAAAACAACGCCTCACCGAATTAGAGACAATTCAAGAGTATTCTACTCTGCTTGATAAAAGCAATGACGGCATTATTGTCCTTCAGGATGTATCGATAAAATTCATCAATGCAAAAGCCGCGGCAATCATCGGGATTTCAGCCAAAGAAGCCCTGGGTAAACCTTTCATGGACTTCGTGGCCCCACAATTCAAGGAACTGGTGATAGAAAGATACAAGAAGAGACTAACTGGAGTACCAACCCCAAGCAAATACGAAATGGCTATCCTCAAACAAGATGGCTCGGCGACACCTGTAGAAGTAAACGCCAGTCTGATCGAATACAAAGGTAAGCCGGCAACACTCAGTATGGTACGCGATATTACCGAGCGGAAGAATACGGAGAAGGCATTACAGGAAAGCGAGGAACGGTTCTTTAAAGCTTTTCATTCGAACTCGATTCCGCAAACTATCGCGAGTTTGCCTGACGGGCGCTGGGTGGAAGTGAATGACAGTTTTCTGCGTATGGTAGGGTATTCAAGAGAAGAGGTCATTCATCACACCCCTATTGAGCTAAACATGATCAACCCTGAAAAACGAAGTCAACTATTTGAGATAGCGAAAAGTGGGGCAACCGTACAAAACGTTGAGGTTGATGTAAAGACAAAATCAGATACTGTACTCACGCTCCTTGACACAATGGTAAAGATTACCCTGCATGGCAGTGATTTTATTCTCGCGACGATGGTTGACATCACCTCCCACAAGCAGGCTGAAAAAATGCTGCAGGAGTCCGAAGAGAAATTCCGGAGTCTTGCCGAACAATCTCCAAATATGGTCTTTATCAATAAGGCAGGAAGATACGAATACGTTAATCGCCAATTTGAAGAAATCTTGGGATACAGAAAAGAGGAACTTTACGCGCCTGATTTCGATTTCATAACCCTGACAGCGCCGGAAAGCAGGGACTGGGTAAGGATGACTTTCAAAAAACATAATGTAGACAACGAAGATATTCCGCCCTTTGACTTTTCCCTGATCACGAAGCAAGGAAGACGAATTGACGCGATACTGGCGACGAAATTGATCAATTATAAAGATGGCAAAGCAGTCGTTGGCGTCATAACTGATATCACCGGGCGCAAGCAAGCAGAGGAAGCCCTCAAATTGCAGGCTGAACTCCTCGATGCGGAATCGGACGCCGTTTTTCTTCACGATTTTGAGGGTAACATTCTTTACGTTAATAAGGCAGCTTATCTTTCGCGGGGCTATACCAGGGAAGAACTATTAAGCATGAAGCTAAGCGATCTGGATGCCCCGGAAGATGCGAAGCTAATCGGCGCGAGAATGAAACAGACGTTGGAAAACGGGCAGGCTGTTTTTGAAGTCAACCACCTCCACAAAAATGGGTCGCTGATGCCGGTGGAAGTACGCACTTCACGCATCGCAGTTGGCGGTAAAACAATGATTTTAGGTGTTGCTCACGATATCACAGAACGCAAGCAGATGCAGAGCCAGCTCATTATGCAAGATCGTCTGGCTTCCATCGGACAATTTGTCTCCGGCATCGCTCACGAACTCAATAACCCTCTTACCAGTGTCATAGGTTTTTCCGAACTCCTGCTGCAAAAAGACCTGCCTGAGGGCATTCGCAGCGACTTAAAGATCGTTAGCGACGAAGCGAGGCGCACTTCCACCATCATTAAAAATCTTCTCACTTTCGCGCGTCAGAGCCCCCAGGAAAAGCGTCCTGTTCTGATAAGCGACTCAATTCAAATTATCCTGCAATTGCGGTCTCACGCGCATAAGTTAAACAACCTGACAGTAAATACTAATTTTGCTCATGACCTGCCGCTGGTCATGGCTAATAACTCGCAATTGCAGCAGGTGTTTTTTAATCTTGTTTCCAACGCCGAATTCGCCGTGCTCAATGCTCATCATAAGGGAACCATAACCATCACTACCCGGCAGATGAATCATGTTATCATCGTTTCCGTCGCGGATGACGGGCCAGGCATTGAACCTGAAAATATGAAGCGCCTCTTCAGCCCGTTTTTTACTACCAAGCAACCGGGGGAAGGGACTGGGCTCGGATTAAGCATATGCCAGGGAATAATATCTGAACATGGCGGCCGGATATGGGCGGAGAGCGAACCTGGCAAGGGAGCAACTTTCTTCGTCGAACTGCCGGTGTGTAAATAGTCTTTTTCTATCCAACCCGGTTCCCTAAAGAGCAATTGTCCCATCCTTAGCTCTTCGTTGCGCCTATTTACTTTTTTCTTTGGCCGGTCTTTAATTGGAAGTGTAGGGTCTTGTATGAGGAGGCTGGCATGAAAAAGATTTTTGGGTCTTGGCTGTATGTCTTTTTGGCATTATCTTTGATGGCGTGCTCTAAACAGGTGTCCGCTGACGTAATTAAATCCGACAAACCGCGTATAACGTCGCCGGCTGCCAGCCAAAGTGATGTCGCTGCGGTCGTGGCTGGCAACAGCGCTTTTGCCTTCCAGCTTTACCAGCAATTGAAAAGTAAGGACGGCAACCTTTTCTATTCTCCCCACAGCATTTCTATTGCCCTTGCCATGGCCTATGCCGGGGCGAGCAGTCAAACCGAACAGCAAATGGCCGATACCCTTCAATACACGCTTTCTCAAGACCGGTTGCATCCGGCTTTTAATAGTATCGATATTGCCCTTAGTCAAAGGGGACAGGGAGCACAAGGAAAAGACAGCAAAGGATTCAGGTTGAACGTCGTCAACGCTATATGGGGGCAGAAGGACTACAGCTTTCAGCCTTCATACCTCGATATCCTGGCCCAAAATTATGGAGCCGGTTTGAGGATACTCGACTTCATCCAAAAAACTGAAAATTCCCGGATAACGATAAATGATTGGGTCAGCAGCCAGACCGAGGGCCGCATAAAAGATCTGGTTCCTCAGGGTGCAATCAACAGTTTGACCCGGCTGGTACTTACCAACGCAATATACTTTAACGCTGCCTGGTTGCATCAGTTCAATAAAAACGCGACGGTAGATGGAACGTTCAACCTTATCGATGGACGGCAATTGACGGTACCGATGATGAAGCAATCGGAATCCATGTCTTATGCAAAAGGTGCCGATTTTCAGGCAGTGGAAATGCTTTACGACGGCCAGGAGATTTCTATGGTCGTCCTTCTACCGGATACAGGCAAATTCCAGGGAGTTGAACAAAGCTTACAAGCCCAGCAGTTAACAGATGTAATCAAAAATCTGAAAACAGCCCGGGTCAATCTGACTATGCCGCGTTTTGAATTCAACTCCCAGTTTGGCCTCAAGGATACGCTGGCCGCCATGGGGATGCCTGCCGCGTTTACTGATGCCGCCGACTTCTCCGGAATGACCGGGAAACGCGATCTTCACATATCTGATGTTCTACACAAAGCCTTCGTCTCCGTCGATGAGACCGGGACTGAAGCTGCCGCTGCTACCGCGGTAATCGTCGGCGTTACCTCTATACCGGCTGAGCCACCGATAAATGTCACCATAGACCGGCCTTTTATCTTTATCATTCGGGACATTCCCACAGGTGAAATCCTGTTCGTCGGACGAGTATTAAACCCATCCGCACCGTGAACCAAAGTTAACGGAACGAATGGCACCGTACCACCTCGAGCGCCAATGAAAGCATGGTCTGTAGTGCTTTTTCGTCAAGCATCCGTGAGGTGTCTTCATGGGTATGTCTTGCAGAAAGTAGATCCGCTAATTTTTCTTGGAGGCGAAGAAAATGGCCGGATTTTTCACCGTTGAACACTTTCTCCAACGCTGGAATTTTATCTCCGGGCAACATCGATACCGTAACCGCATCGATCCCTTTAAGTCTGAAAGGCAAATGATCGCTGCTGATCAAATACCAGGGAACACATCCCTGAATAAATCGAACTGATAATCGACTAGCTGTTTCATCGAGTGTTTTTATTGTTTTACGGCCTGCATCGCTTTTTCTCACCGGCCAGACCACCAGCACGTCCCCCCGCCCGCAAAACTCCAAGTTGTAGACCGCTCCCACGTTTTTCAGGTCCGCCTTTCGGACATAGCAAAGGGAACCGAGCAAACCAAACCGCAGTAACGGAGTTCTGAACCATGCCTCTTCGCGGTCAAAAAAGATAGCCCGAACCGGAACTGCTGTATTTTTCAATTCGCGGCAAACACCTAATAAAACGGCCACCCCCGACGCGTCGTCATTTGCGCCCGGACTGCCCGGAACCGAATCATAATGTGCCGTGAATAGCAGACTTGCTGCCCTTCCCTCGCATGAAAAATCAACTATTATGTTCTTGACGCCTAGCCAACGGCATTCCTGGATTTCAGGCCTTAGTCCCAGTCTCTTTAGAGCCGAAACAATTTCTACCATCCTGCCCCGGTTATCCAGCTTTTCTAATGCCTTAACGTAGTCGATTAATTCCAAACGTACACCTGACTTGGTACTAAGAAGCGCGAACCACTGCACATTCCATCCCTTCTCCCTTGAGGGGAGAAGGTAATATGAAACAAAGTACTCGTCGAAGCTTTTGGCTTAATATTTTTACTTTTAGTTTTGAGCTATTTTCCTGCCGCCAGTCTATTTTTGAGGTCCTGTTCGCTCGTCATTTCACTAACTATATCCAAAAACTGCTTTACCGACGTGCATTTGCTCCTGAGTTCTTTCAACTCCGAGCCGATCGGAGAAACAGATCCAGGCTGGTTGGCATACGTGCCATGCCAGGCAAAATAGGCTTGATTCAGCCTTCTAATGTGGTACCCTTTCGCGGCCAGTTCTTCCCGCTTCTGCTCCATGAATTGTTCGGCGGCGTTGATCTCTCCCTTAGCCAGGTAATCATCGACTGCCAACCGGATGTTCCTCATTTCGCGGTAAAAATCGGAATAATCCGGCGCAACCTGTTCATTCTGTGCCTCATAATACTGCCGGCGGAGCGCCGCCCCGATTTCCTCGCTAACCATCCCCGCGACCGCCTCGTTTATCGTCGCAATCTCATAGTTTCTTTGTATTCCGGTCAAGTCCATAAAATATCGGAAACCCAGGGGCTTAAACGCAAGATACTGGTGAGCCCATTCCTCCACTGCGGCATCGATTGTGAATCGCAGGCTGGAATCATTGGAAACCATGCTTGGATAAGCCCCGCCGAATCCGCCAATTTCAACGACCAGAGAAGAAACGCCCAAGTCGTCCGCCCGCTTTTCGATGCCTTGTATCTGCTGGAGGGAAAGCTGCGGATCGAGGAATATTTCTCTCGTGCTTTCTATCCTGTCCCTGGGTGAGATAATCAACAGACGCGGCAAGGTGAACAATTTAAAATTTACCGGCGGAAAACCGGTTACATTCTCTGCCGCCAGGGTTTGTTTGATTTGTTCCTCAAGTATCCTTTCGACCGTGTCCTGCTCCGATTGTGCCCGTTCTACGGTCGAGAAAAATTCCTCTACGGTAGCGCTGGCGTTGCCCGTGTTTGTTCCAACGCCTTTCATTTTGGTAATTTTGGCAGGAGCATTAAACAACTCCCACCAGGCGATGCTGAAGCGGTATGGCTGCACGATGGAATTTAACCTGCTGTCGACACGATTGGTAAAGGGCCAGTAACCCCCGAAAAGCCGGGCAGAAGGCACCGATATAGCGATGGTAGCTATCAGCACGACTACAAAGGCAGAACAGCTTGCCGTCAAGGTTAGGGCAGCCTTTCCCGGACTGACTTCGAGAACTTGCTTTAGCGCCATGACAAGGCCGGCAAATACCCACAGGATTATCGCTAAGAATATCACCCCCCCGACCAGCGGGATAAACACCAAGATTCCCAATATCCCGGGAGAAACCGCGAATCCGGTA
>ORJL010507449.1_pt1 | contig 14969 bp, 9 predicted proteins | sample 1779941 | NCBI WGS metagenome assembly ORJL01 (sample SAMEA104232317, study PRJEB22302) | groundwater metagenome | biome: forest; feature: aquifer; material: groundwater | place: USA | collected 2011-08-07 | depth 5.8 m
GGGCAGGTTCTCGCACGGGTCGTGCGAATCGAGTAATATGGTGTCCGTATCGAAGATCAGCCTGACGCGGCGGGCGCGGAGGGCGACGGGTCAGTGGGCGGAGGAGTGGTGTCATGGCCAAGGGTCCGAATCCGGGATCGGATAAATTCCACGATCGTCAGCAGCGCGATCAGGACTACAAGAAGCTGCTTCCGGGCGAGGACGAAGAACCGCTCCCTCCTCCGGTGGAACCGATCCATGTCGCGCAGAAGCCCGGTCGCAACGAACCCTGCTCCTGCGGCAGCGGGAAGAAATACAAGCAGTGCTGCGGAAAGCCCGGGGCGTAATTCCCCGTGACTCTCGACGTTACCCGGAGATCCGATCGCTCGCCCTTGAGTTTCGCTGCAGGGCGCGTTCCTGCTATCGCTGTTCTCACTGTGTCGATGTGCCAGCGAACATGAACCCGGTTCGAAGGGAGATCATAGGATGCGGATTGACTCGGCCCAGCGCACGCGGACTTGCCGACTCAATCTGTTCCTATTTCTCTCGTTCACCGCGACGCTCGCCAACATGACGGGCTATCTTTCGCGGCGGTACCTGACGGAATGGTCCGCCGTGACCTATCTCGTTTCCGTCCTAGTTACGTACTCCGTGTTGTACTTCCTGCCGGTCCTGGCGATTTGCGGATTGTTGAACCGGTTCGTTCCTTGTCGCGCGAACGGGGCCGAACCCGTCCGTCCCACGCGACCACGAGAACTGCTCGTGTTCGCAGCGGCGCTCGGATTGACCACGGCCCTGCAGATTGCCGTCTTGGCCGATCGGACGATTTTTTCGATTCTGGGCATGCACATGAACGGGTTCGTCTGGAATACCGTGATAACGCCCGGCGGGATCGAGTCCATGGGCGGCGGGACGGAAACTACGGTGGTCGCGGTCCTCAAGATGTCGGGCGTCTTGGTTCTCCAAGGAGTGCTCTTGCTGATGGCACTGCGGGCTAGACCAGTGGAACAGGTTTGGCGTCGATTCGCGGGCGGGCGACTCCGCTTCGCTGCAATCGGACTTGTGGCGTCTTGCGCCGTCGGACAAGGCGTCGCCTACGGCGTCAGCGACATCGTGTCGTATTCGCCGATCTTGTCGGCTGCGGACGTGCTGGCGCTTTATCAACCCATCACCTTCCGGCACTGGGCGCAGCGCATGGGATGGCAAGTCTCGCGGAACCACTCCCTCGGCCTGAGCGCCGCCGCCAGTCGCGTGAACTACCCGCTCCAGCCGCTGGTGATCGAACCACCCGCGAAGCCGTTGAACCTTGTTTGGCTTGTCTCGGAGTCGCTGCGGGCGGACATGCTCGATGCCGAGATCATGCCCGCGACGTGGGCGTTCTCGGAGAGGGCGCACCGGTTCACGAATCATTACAGCGGCGGGAACGGCACGCGTATGGGCATGTTCTCCATGTTCTACGGCCTGTATGGCAACTACTGGTTTCCGTTCCTTCGTGAAAGGCGCGGGCCCGTGTTCATCGACGTGTTGCAAGAACAGGGCTATCAGTTGAACATGATCACCAGCGCCCGGTTCAGCTATCCGGAGTTCGATCAGACCGTGTTCGCCAAGGTTCCCTCGGACTGTCTGCATGAATTCTACCAGGGCCAAGGCTGGATGCGCGATCGTTACAACGTCGAGCAGTTGCTGAAATTCATCGACGCACGCGACGTTTCGCGGCCATTCATGAGCTTCATGTTCTTTGAGTCGCCGCACGCCAAGTACCATTTTCCGGACGAGTCCATCATCCGCACGCCCTACCTGCCGGACATGAACTACGCGGACATGAACCTGGAGCGGGACATCGGCCTCATCAAGAACCGCTATGTCAACGCCTGTCACCACCTCGACTCGCAACTGGCGAAAGTGCTGACGTATTTGGAAGAGAAGGAACTCCTCGACAACACCGTCGTCGTGATCACCGGCGATCACGGCGAGGAGTTCATGGAGAAGGGTCGCTGGGGGCACAACTCGGAATTCACCCAGGAGCAAATCCGCCCGCCGTTCGTGCTCTGGGTTCCCGGTCGAGGCGCAGGCGTACACACGGAACTGAGCAGCCATTTGGACGTGGTCCCCACGCTGCTTCCTGTGTTGGGCGTCCAGAATCCGCCGGCGGATTACTGCCAAGGCGTGGACCTCCTCGGCGAAACGCGTCGCGACTTCACGGTCGTCGCCGATTGGTCGCGGATCGCCTATGTGGACAATGAATACAAAGCCGTCTTCCCCATCAAAGCGGGCGGCGTCATTCGCAACGTGGTCACCGACGCCAACGACGCCGTCCTCGCCAACACGGACCGCTTCTACGAATCGCGCCGCGACTCGCTCTTCGGGCTGATGAAGGATCTCTCACGGTTCTCGAAATAGGACCGGTTCTCGATTGACCTCGCCGAACGAGCGAGCTGCGGGCTTCAGCCCGCGCGGATTGTCCTCGACGCCGCGGAGCGCGGCGGGAGTCCTACTTGCGGGGCGATCGTATCCGAGGTTCCGGCATGGGACGGGGTGCTCCGGCGGCGAGCGTCGCCGTCGGCGGGGATGGGGTCAGCGTCGGCAATTCTCTGAGTTCCTGTATCCGATCCCGCAGCTTCGCGGCCCGCTCGAATTCCAGGGCGGAGGCGGCCTCCAGCATCTCCGCCTCCAGACGGGCGATCGCTTCGTCGCGGTCGAGCTCGTCCTCGGAGGCGTGAATCGCCTCGGCGGCGACCTTGTGGGCGCGAACCAGTTTCTCCAACCCCGAGCGGATTTCCTTGACGATCGTCTCGGGCGTGATGCCGTGTTTCTCGTTGTATTCGACTTGCAGCTTGCGCCGGCGGTTGGTCTCGTCCATAGCGCGTTGCATGCTTCCGGTGACGGTGTCGGCGTAGAGAATGACCTGGGCGTTGACGTTCCTCGCCGTGCGTCCGATCGTCTGCACCAGCGACGTTTCGCTGCGCAGAAATCCCTCCTTGTCGGCGTCCATGATCGCGACCAAGGAAACCTCCGGCAGGTCCAGCCCTTCGCGGAGCAGATTCACGCCGACGAGCACGTCGAACTTCCCCTGACGTAGTTCCCGCAAAATGGTGACCCGCTCCAGCGTGTCGATGTCCGAGTGCATGTATTTGCAGCGCAGCCCCTGCTGGTCGATATATTTGGAAAGATCCTCCGCCAATCGCTTGGTGAGCGTGGTCACCAACGCTCGCTCGCCGACGGCGACCCGTTCAGCGATCCGCTGCAACAGATCGGGCACCTGCCCGCGAGCCGAACGAACCTCGATCGGCGGATCGACCAGACCCGTAGGCCGAATGATCTGCTCGACGACCTCGCCGCCGCACGCCTCCAGTTCATACGGGCCGGGCGTTGCGGAGACGAAGAGCACCTGATCCCACATCGTTTCGAATTCGTCGAGGCGCATGGGGCGGTTGTCGAGGCAGCTCGGCAAGCGGAACCCGTGCTCGACCAGCGTCTCCTTTCGCGAACGATCACCGTGGTACATCCCGCGCACTTGCGGAATCGTGGCGTGCGACTCGGCGACGAAGACCAAGAGATCCTTGGGGAAATAATCCACGAGCGTGTACGGCTTCGCACCCGGCGCGCCGCCGACCAGGTGTCGCGAGTAGTTCTCGATCCCCGAGCAGTAGCCGACCTCGCGCAACATCTCGACGTCATACTTCGTCCGAGCCAGCAACCGCTGCGCCTCCAGCAGTTTCCCCAGTCGCCGAAACTGCTTCACTCGTAGATCGAGCTCCTCGAGGATGCTCGCCGTCGCTTCCGCGATCCGCTCCGCGGGCATGACGTAATGCACAGCCGGGAAAACGAAGACTCGCTCCAATCGCTTCACGCCCGTCCCGGTCAGCGGGTCGATCACCTCGAGCTTCTCGATTTCGTCGCCGAAAAGTTCGATCCGATACGCGAGCGTTTCCTCGGCTGGGTGCAGCTCGACGATGTCGCCGCGCACGCGGAAGGTTCCCCGTTTGAAATCGAGATCATTCCGCTTGTACTGCAGGTCGACGAGCCGCTTCAGCAGGTCGTCGCGCTCCAGCGTCTGCCCCTGTTCGAGCAGGATCACGCTGTTCTTGTAGTCTTCAGGGCTGCCGAGTCCGTAGATACAGGATACGCTCGACACGATCACCACGTCGCGTCGCGACACGAGAGCGCTCGTCGCGCTCAGTCGCAATCGGTCGAGGTCGTCATTGCGCGAGGCGTCCTTCTCGATGTAGATATCGCGTGCCGGAATGTAGGCCTCGGGCTGGAAGTAATCGTAGTAGCTGACGAAATACTCGACCGCGTTGTTAGGGAACAGCTCGCGGAATTCTTCATAGAGCTGGGCGGCCAGCGTCTTGTTGTGCGAGACCACCAGCGTCGGTCGGTTCAACTGGGCGATGACGTTCGCCATGGTGAACGTCTTGCCCGATCCGGTGACGCCGAGCAGACACTGTCGCTTCGCACCGCCCCGATACGTGCGGACGAGCCGCTCGATCGCCGCGGGTTGATCGCCGCGCGGCGAGTACGGACTGACGAGTTGGAATTGATCCGGTGCGGTCATGGTTGCAAGCGAAGCCTACCACGGCTTACACGAAACAACCGCGCCCCCGTGTGCCGCTGCTCTGTTTCCGCGTGCCGCTGCTCTGTGAGCAGTGGAGTGGCCAGCACGCGTACGTGGGTGCCCCATCCTCGCTACTGCGAGGGTGGGGGACGGAAGGCTGGGAGATTTTCATCCAAAATGGCGACGGAGCCCGTCGTGTGTCCTGACTTGTGAGCCGTGCGACACGTGGAGCGCGCCCTGTGTGCCACCGCTCCGTGAGCAGTGGGGTGGGCAGGACGCGCCGCCGCGCCGAACTCTCGTTCGATCCGCAAGCTCGATACCAGCCACAAGCGCCAGCGCGTGGTTGGAGCGGTGCAGCATGTGAACATCTCGCCGGTCCTCGTTCGTGTTCCACTCCGCGGATCACCGCTTCCCAGTCCCCGACGCTGACTCCCGCCACGCCGAGATCGCCGCCCGCTTGACGGCCCCGCACACGCCTGAGTAAGCTCCCCAAGCGGAGCAAGGCCCCCATCGTCTAGTGGCCTAGGATATCAGGTTCTCATCCTGGAGACAGGGGTTCGACTCCCCTTGGGGGTACTAAATGCGGGGTACGACGCCCCGCATTTTCTTGCGCCGACGAGCACGTCGAAGGACCGCAGGTTCCGGACCGGCGACGGGCCTATCCGAACAGGACTTTTGGCACGGGGTTCAACGCGTCGTCGATTCTCGGGTCGCGGTTTGCCGCTTCGGCGTGCTGAAACGGCACGCGGCGTTACTCTTCCGCCACGGCGTCGGCGGAAAGCGCGAAGAGATCGCGCAACTGCTGAGTGGAAAGTTCCGTCAACCATTCCTCGCCGCTGCCTACGATGCGCTCGGCCAAGTGTCGCTTCTGTTCGATCACCGCGTCGATCCGCTCTTCGAGCGTTCCCACACAAAGGAATTTGTGGACTTGGACCTGTTTGTCTTGTCCGACGCGGTGCGCTCGGTCGGTGGCCTGATCTTCGACCGCGGGGTTCCACCAGCGATCGAAATGGAAGACATGCTTGGCCGCGGTGAGGTTTAGACCATATCCGCCGGCGCGAAGCGACAACAGGAAGATCGGAGTCTTGTCGCCTTCGAATTGGAATCGATCGACCAAGGCATCGCGTTGACGACGCGGCGTTCCGCCGTGCAGGAACAGAACTTCGCGCTGCAGAGTATCCTGCAACAACTTCTTCAGCAATTCACCCATGACGCGAAACTGTGTGAAGACCAGCGATTTGTCTCCCTCGGAGACCGCCTCCTCCAGCATATCCGTCAGTCGATCACACTTTCCGCTGCGATGGGGAAGCGAACTCTCATCTCCCAGGAAATGCGCTGGATGATTGCATACTTGTTTCAAGCGAATAAGAGCCGCGAGAATGAGTCCGCGCCGCTGAATACCCTCCGCTCGGTCGATCTGCCCGAGCATATTACCCACGACCGCCTCATACAATGCGGCCTGTTCCTTCGTGAGATTGCAATAGACTTTCATCTCCATCTTTTCCGGTAGGTCGGCGATGATGGAGGGGTCGCTCTTCAATCGTCGCAGCACGAAGGGACGGATCAACTGGCGAAGTCGCCGCGCTTGCTCGGGGTCGTGATGTCTTTCAATGGGAATAGCGAAGCGGCGACGAAAGTCCGCAGCCGTGCTTAGATATCCTGGATTGAGGAAATCCAACAAGGACCATAGTTCGCTCAATCGGTTTTCCACGGGTGTTCCGGTCATGCCCACCCGATGCACGGCGCGCAGGGCGTTGACGGCAACGGTCTGCTTGGCCGCGGGATTCTTGATGTTCTGGGCTTCGTCCAGCGCGATACGGTACCACTGAATGGCAGCGAGGTGTTCGAAGTCGCGGTGGGTAAGCGCGTACGTGCTGATCACGACGTCGTGCCGCGCGACCTCGGCGACGAACTCCTGTCCCGTCAGACGCTCGACCCCGTGGTGGATCATGGAACGCAACGACGGACCGAACCGAGTGAGTTCACGCTGCCAGTTCCCGACCAGCGACGTGGGCACGATGAGGAGCGTCGGGCCGATCGCGTCTCCCGGTTCCCGCTCCGAGAGTAACAATCCAATCAATTGAATCGTCTTGCCCAGACCCATGTCGTCGGCAAGACAACACCCCACGCCGAGTCGTCCCAGGAATCCCAGCCAGTTCACGCCGCGAAGTTGGTACGGGCGAAGTTGTCCGCGGAACAGCGCGGGTTGCGGCGCCATCTCCATTTCCGCATCGCGTTCCGTTCCATACAGAAGTTTCTCCAACCACCCGGTCGCACGCACGGCGCCGATCCCCAAACCGGTCTCGACATCGTCGGCGAGGTACGACTGTCGCAACGCTTCGAACAACGTCATCTGTCCCGTGCGATTCTTACGCAGGAACGCGACCGCCCGCTGCAAGTCGCCCGGCTGCGCTTCGATCCAGCGACCGCGGACCTGAACCAGCGGCGCTTTCTCCTCAGCGAGGGCGGTCAGCTCGTCGGCGGAGAGTTCCTCATCGCCGAGCGCCGCCCGCCAATCGAAAGACACCAACGTCTGCAAGCTCAGCCGCGTCGCGGGATCAAGCGAGCTGGAGTCGCCGGACTCGAGGTGAAGCTGCAAACGCAGTCGCGGACGTTCCTCTCGCCACCACTGCGGCAACCAGACGCCGAAGTCCTCCGATTCGAGAATCGGCGCCGCGTCGCGGAGGAACAAATACGCCTCGTCGATCGTCAACGAGCACAGCGTGGGACCGTCCGACGCCGCACACGCGGACAACGGAGGAAAGCGTCGCGCTGCAGCCGCGATGTCCGCTCGAAGCTGAGGCCAAGCGCCTTCGAACGGACCGGGAAGCAACCTCGGCTCCCCGGAGTCCGGGTCGCGCACGAGATCGGCGGCGTCGAGGGTGAGCGACGTGTCCGCCGTAGACTGCAGATGCACAACGAGGCGCCACGGATCGGACGTGCGGTTCGTCGGCGGATGAAGCGCGAAGCAGGTTCGGAACGACCGTTCGGACGCGGTCGGCTGGACCCGCGATACCCATCCGCGAACGGTCGCGAGGATCGATGCGGTCTCATCTGAGCTGCCATGAATGCGAGACTGCGCGCGAGTCAGCGCCGCGAGCCACCGAACCTGCGGCGGCGCGCCGTCCACGTCGGCTTCCCGCACCGCGTGGGCGAGCTCATCGCCGTCGAGGCAGCGCCGGACCGTCGCGTCGATGCACTTCCACAGGAACGTCTCCACCAACCGAACCGAATCGGACACGCCCGATCGCGGATCAATCGAGCGGCACACGGGAGGCATGATCGCCACCAGCCGCGCGACGCGCGACGTGGTGCTTTCGTCGTTGACGAACGGTTGCCACGACGCAACAACGCCTGCCTCGCCCATCTGCGCCGTGGGAATGAAATGCCCCTTGACCAGCAACTCCATCAGGAGCGCCGCAACTTTCGCCCAGAAGGAAACGGAATCGGCGACGCGAACCGCGGCCGACGAAGCGCGCAGCGACGCCCGCAGGAGGTCGACGGCGTCCGCCGGCGCGAATGCGAGGGTGGGCAGGTCGCAGAGTTCGAGGGTCCATGCTTCGGCCGTGAGCGGATGCGGCGGCGCGGCGGCGACCACGGCTTGGACTCGATCGCCCGCGCTCGGAGCGGAATCCACCCCGGCGTCGGCCAGCGGCGTCGCACGACCTAGGACTTCCGATTCTCTCGTGTCGACGATCGGTGGAACATCCATCCAAGACGGCGCCCGCCGCCCGCGGAAATGCGGAATCCGCAGCGACACTCGTCCGTCGGAAGCGCCGCTGGCGAGCAATCCGTCCCACTGTTCGCCGATCCAGGAACGCAGCTCGGCGTGCGAAAGAAGCGCGGAGTCGTCCGCATCGTTCGCCGGTTGGACGGACGCAGGCGCACCGACGTGGACGGTTCCGCCCCGGGGGTGAAGCGGCGGCGCGCCGACACGTCCCTGTTCGCCCCAAACGTGCAGCGCATCGCCGGTCCATAGGGCATGGAAGACGATCGTCAAAGTGTCTGCACCCTCGCCATCATGTTGATTTCCAAAGTCGTCCGCGGAAAGCGTGCGCGGCGGACCGCCTCACGCCGGGTTCGCCGAAACGCGCACGGCGACTCGTGCCCACGCGCATGCTCCGCTTGTTTCGCACCATTCCCCTATCCTGGAACGCCGGAAAAGCCGAACGGACCATTGTAAACCGAACCGCTCCGCCGTCCATTACGCGCCCCACGCATTCGGCGCGTGGGTGCCCCATCCTCGCTACTGCGAGCGTGGGGGACGGATTGTTGGCGACGACTCGTACCCATCCCGCGAAGTGTCGGCGTTCGACGCATCCGCGCCTTCCACCACTCACAGAGCAGTGGCACACAGCGGGAGCGCGGTCATTTCACGACATGAGCATAAGAAAAATTGCAAACCTGCGGTTCGGGCAGCGGCGCGTGAGCACGCCGACGAAGACCACGCGCTTGGGGCTCGTACGGAACCGCTCCCTTACGGTCATAGCTCCCCTCTTGTCGCGGGCGTGTTCAGCAAGCGCGACGGGATCGGCGAGCTAATTCGGCATCCGAATCTTGTTCTTCGATCGGTTCGTCGCGGCCGTTACGGTTTCCAGCAACTTCTGCAGATCAACGGCGTTGACGTTGTTGTCGTGATTGATGTCCGTGCGAACTCCGGGGAGCGTCGTTCGCGTCGCAAGCGCATCAATCAGCGCCGGAACATCGCCGGCGTCGGAGTTGCCGTCGCCGTTGACGTCGCCCGGGTGGTACCCCAGCTTGATGGTCGACCCCGACGGAGTGTGGATGATCTTGGTCCACGTGCTCATCGCCATTCCGTGATCGAACTCCAGCGTCGCGGAGTTGCCGTTGCGCACGATGTTGCGGATGGTCGGGGGGTTGTTGGTTCCGTCCACGAGCGCGAAGTCCCCCGCGCTGAGGTTCGCCGTGTCGCCGTTGAACGTCAGCGTCACCTGATCCAAACCAGCGCTGGTCCCCCGGGAGCCCGCGGGCGGGAACCGCGCGTCGATCGATCCGTCAACCGGATCGCTCCCACGGACGGTCAGCCGCACCGCGCCGGGACGAATCTCCACCGTCAGCGGTTCCCAGGTGATTCCGTTAATGATCTGGTTGTCCAGGTCGAGCAAGCCCGTGGTCAGAGGGTCGGTCACGAAGGCGAGCTTGAACGTCCCTTTCGCGTCGGGAGAGACCTCAAACTTGACCGTGCCGAGGTAAAACTTCTTCCCGTCTTGCGCACTCTTGGGCGCCTCCTCCGCCTTAAGCAACACGGTCAGCCACCGTCCGCCGTCGGAGGAAACCGAGTCCGTGATGGGGATGCGCCCCATGTCGCGGTGGATGTATTCCGGATCGCTTTCATCGATGAACAGCGCCGGGTTCTGTTCCTGTTTGGCACGAAAGTCGTCGTAGCCGACCGGCGCGATGCGGCCTTCTGTTCCGCTCTTGAAACTGAGCGGTTCCAACTCCGCCTGGTACCCGCGCAGGGGTTCGCCCGCGGGGGACCAATCGCGGAGGAGTACTTTCGCGGTGATGACATCGCCGGGAGAAACCGCGATCCGATTCACCGGACCGCCGGGCGTACTCGCGTTGTTGATCTGGACCGCCTCAAGGGAGAACGTCGGTGCCTGCGCGTACGCCGCCGCCGCCAGAATCCCGAAGACCACACCCTGTGAAACCGCTCGCCGAAATCCGGAACGACTCATGCCCCGAGACCCTTATAGAAAAACTGTGCCACCGCCGAGCCCGGACGCCCACGAAGCCCCTCGCCGGACCCGACGGTGACACCAGTTCACGATCGGGCCCCACCTAGGGGCAAGGCTCCGGACAGGGGTACGGTTGCCCTTGGAACGCCCGGACAATACTCGAAATGTCAATGAAGTTCAAAGTCCGGTCCGGCGTCTGAGGCGAGCAACCCGTGGTCGCCAACAGGTCCGCGCCGGGGATCTTCAAGGCGCCCGGGCTTTGTTGGAACGCTCGAACGCACGCGTTGACGTCGGAGAAGTTCACCGTCCCGAAGGGAGTCACCAAGTCCGCCCACTTTGCCGTCATGGCCGACGCCGCGCTGGAAAGCACCGGCGTGACCACCGTGCCGGTATCGGTTTGGATCGCGTACAACTGACTGGGCACGATGTCGCTGCCGGTAGCGAACACAGTCGACCCCCACTGCGTCGACGTCAGCCGAGCGGCGCTGGCGGCGTCGGCGACGAGGTACGCGATGTTATTGACTCCGCTCGGGGCTCCGACGTATCGGCTCGGCCCGCCCGCGCAGACCGGCGCTACCGCAATGGCGAACGCATCGGTCGACGGCGGCGGCGTGATCCGGATGTACCGCGGGCTTTCCCCGATCGCGCGCGGCTGGGGCGGAACGATGCGATACCCCTTCCCGGAGGTTCCCGCCGGAGCAAGGTCCGTCGTCCCGCAAACGTAGACCTCGCCGTCCTCGTCCTCGCCGAAACCCTTCAAGTATTGCCCGAAGGGATCGCCATCGGGAGCGAGGAAGAACTCACGACGCACGTAGGCGTCAGGTCCGGTCGTGTCGAAGTAATAGATTCGGCCACTGGGGCTGAAATCGGGTGCCGCGAAATCTCCATAGATGTACTCGCCCACCAACGACGGGCATCCAGCACCTCGATACACGAACCCACCGATCACCGAAACCCCGCCCTCGACGTGCGAGTATTCGCTGACCGGGTCGAGCAACGGTTCCCCGAGCGCTCCCAGCGTCGGGCAACTCACCGGCGGCGTGCCCGGATTGAACGGATCGAAGCAGTGGAAACCCTCGCGGATCACCCAACCGTAGTTCCCGCCTTTGACCACGATGTCGACTTCTTCGTACAACGCCTGGCCGACATCCCCCACGTAAAGTTGACCGGTCCCGCCGGGACCATCGTCGAACGAAAACTGGTACGGATTTCGCAGTCCGTAGGCGTAGATCTCATCAAGCCCCGGTGCGCCCACAAAGGGGTTGTCGATCGGAACGTGATAGTTCAACCCGACGTCCGGCGGGCTATCCACGTCGATACGCAGCACTTTTCCGAGCGCCGCGTCGATGTTCTGTCCGTTTCCGAACGGCCCGTGTGAGGGCGGTACGTCGGCCAGGCCGTCGTGGGCCCCGCCGCCGTCGCCGTACGTCCAATACAGCAGACCGTCCGGACCAAACGCCACGCCGCCCGCGTCATGATTGAACTGCGGTTTGTCGACGCGGAACAGAATGACCTCCGAAGCGGGGTCGGCCACATTGCTCGTCAGCGGATCGCCGAGAACGTGGTACTCGGCCAGGATTTCCTCGTGGCAACCGACGATGAATCCGAGCGGATCGTTGCAAGGTTCGGCCGGAAGTCCGGCGCGCGGCAAACTGTAGCGGACGAAAAATCTTCCGTTGGTTTCGTAATCCGGATGGAACGCCAAGCCCAAGACGCCGCGCTCGTCGAAGGCGGGGCTGAGGGTCGGGATCGTGACCGAAAGGTCGAGGAACGGCGCTGGCAGGAGCACCCCGCCGTCGACTACGCGGATGAATCCCGCTTGGTCGACGATGAACAACCGTCCGGTTCCGTCGCCGGAGTGCGTAACCGCGACGGGCGAGACGAGACCACTTGCGACCAGTTCCAGTCCGATCGATTTCACCACGCACGGCGGGTTAAACTGAGTGCAAAGCGATCCGTCCCCGCCGTAACTCCCGGGGATCGCATCGCAGGCCGCTTGGGTGATGATCGAGCATTGTCCCCGAACGTCGTCGCAACACGCCCCGGTGGGCGTTGCGAGACACGGTGGATTGATGTTGGCGCACGTGGAACCGTCCCCGCCGTAACGATCGCCGCCGTTCACGCAAGTCGCCCCGAGGACGTCATCCGTGCAAACGCCCGTGAGATCGTTGCAACACGCCCCCGTGTTCGTCGCGAACGTCGCGGTTACGTTCGTTAGATAGATAAGATCGCCGTTCGACAAGCCGTTGTTGTTGATCGCGTTCCCCGCCGCCCAGAACGTGACCGGACCGACATCGGTTGCGGGAGCCAGCCAGTCGACGACGTACTCGGCTGCGTTTCCGAGACCAGCCCAACCGGCGACAGAGGCGGTGACACCCGCGGACCTGTGATTCACGAAACGGTTGTTCGTGGTGTTCAATTGCGTGTTGGCCGCGTCGGTGATGGCCAGGGTGCCTTGGTGCGTCCCGGTCGGCCCCTCGGCGCTGATTTGGAATCCAGCCCCGACACGAGCGTTATCTTGGATTCGGACGATCAGGTGGTAGACCGTGCTCGGTTGGTACAGCGCGGGCGCCCCGAGGATCGTCACCGAGCCCGTTCCCACGGCAGCACCGTGACAGATCGTGCATGACGTTCCCGAACTCGACGTGCTCCCGTTGACGGACGCCGGCGGTCCGCTGCGAAACGCCAGAACCTCGGCCGGGAGCCCGCACAGCGCGAGCGCCAAGAGGAAATAAAGGTACGCGGGTCGGTCAATACTCTGATTGGACATGAACCTCACTCCCATCCTGCCACGGGGAAGCGCTCGGCGTCGTACCAGCCCGATCGCCCGTAGCCTCCCCATCAAAGATACGCCATCGCCAGACGCGGTCGGTCAAAAAAACAGGGAAACTTCGCACCGCGCGGGAGCCGGAACCGCTCCTTCCCTCGGCGCGCGGCCGTCTTCGGCCTTCCGTGAGTACATGTGTCTTCTGTTCTGTTCCTTGCGGAGCGGGGAAAGAATTCGCACGACTCGGTGGAGTGCATCCCGTTTTGGGTGGTATGGGTCCGCGCCAAGCGGACCCGTGTCCTCGTCGACCGTCGGCGAGACGCGCGCGACCGCGTTCGTCAACGTGAAGGACCCGGGTCATCCACTGCGCACCGCACGGATCCCCGCTGGTGCGTGGACCCATGCCACCCGTTTTGGAATCCACCCAAGACCATGGACCGACAAACCGGCGTCTTGTGGGGCACGGGAGTCCGCGCTAGGATCGCGCCCATGCGGAGGGTGATGATGATGGTGGTCGCGTACGACGGTACAGACTTCCACGGCTGGCAGAATCAAACGGGACTCCGCACCGTGCAGGACGCCTTGGAGCAGGCCATCCGCCGAGCGGTGCGACATCCGGTCGACATCACCGGAAGCGGGCGAACCGACGCCGGCGTACACGCCCTGGGGCATGTCGACGCCTTCCCCACCACTTGCGTGCTCGATGCCGGGAGGCTGCAACAATCGATCGGAGCACGGCTGCCGAAGGACGTGTCGCTGGTTTCGCTCCGCGAGGTCCATCCGGAATTCCACGCGACGCGCAGCGCGATCAGCAAGCTCTATCGCTACCGCGTGTACAACAGCGCGCACCGCCCCGTCGAGGAATTGCTCCAGCGCTACACGTATCATTTCTGGAACCGGCTGGACGTCGACGCCATGCGTGCGGCGGCGGCGCATTTCGTGGGAGAAAAGGACTTCACCTCGATGGCCGGCAACAGCGCACCGAGGCTAACGATGGTTCGACGCATCCTCCGCTGCGACGTGGAACGCGTCGGCAACGAAGTGCGTATCGACGTGGAAGGCGACGGGTTTCTCTATAAACAGGTGCGAAACATGGTCGGGACGCTGATGAGCGTCGGTCGCGGAACCTGGCCTGCGGACGCGGTGCCCGGGATCCTCGAAGCGCGAGATCGAGGCAAAGGGGGCCCGACGTGTCCCGCGCACGGACTCTGTCTTCAATGGGTTCGCTATCCGGACCGGCTGCTCTCGCCGCCGCAGCAGGACGACTTTGCAGGAACGGCATTGCCTGCGAACGCCGATGGTTCCGTGACAGATTGACCGGCTGGTAAGTCGATCCCAGGAAGTTACCGATGGCGGGTGCCCCATCGCGTCAGCGGTGGGATAGTCGAATCGGAGTTGCGTGCTCGAAAACACGGGTTCGCTTAGGGCGGACCCATGGCACACCGACCCCTGTTCACGCGCACCGTCGTCATCGCATGGTCATCGTCGTTTTCGCATCTCCCGTTCGATCTCGCGCGAGGTCTCTCGTTTCTTGAGCGTCTCCCGCTTGTCGCGGACGTTCTTCCCTTTCGCGAGGGCGATGTCGACCTTGGCGATCCCCCGTTCGTTGAAATAGACGCTCAGGGGAGTCAGGGTGAAACCCTTCTGCTCGAGCTTGGGACGAAGCTTGCGCAGCTGCGACGCATGAAGCAACAATTTACGTTTTCGCAGCGGCTCGTGATTCTGAGCATGGGCCTGGAGGTACGGGGCGATGTGGCAGCCGACCAACCAGACCCCATCGTCCTCGATGCGGGCGTACGCCTCTTCCAAGGAGACGGCCTTCTCCCGCAAGCTCTTGACCTCCGAACCCAGCAGAATGATCCCGCACTCCACGTGTTCGAGGATCTCAAACCGAAACGTCGCCTTGCGGTTCCGGCAGACAAACTCTGTTTTTTGGGCTTTCTGGACCATTCGGCGTCGTTTTCAACCA
>ORJL010048157.1_pt1 | contig 14965 bp, 14 predicted proteins | sample 1779941 | NCBI WGS metagenome assembly ORJL01 (sample SAMEA104232317, study PRJEB22302) | groundwater metagenome | biome: forest; feature: aquifer; material: groundwater | place: USA | collected 2011-08-07 | depth 5.8 m
AAATGCGTTTCGACCAGAGCCAATTTAATGAGCCGTTAGTTGCCTTAAGATTTAATTCTGAAGGGGCGAAAAAATTCGCGGAGATTACAGCGGCCAATGTTGGCAAAAGATTAGCGATTGTGCTCGATGGAAAAGTGCAATCTGCTCCTAATATTAGAGAAGCAATTCCCTCCGGTGAGGCGGTAATTACCGGGCGTTTTGATATTGAGCAGGCACAAGACCTAGCTTTAATTTTAAGGGTAGGCGCACTGCCTGCTCCGATGCATGTTGAAGAGGAAAGAACCATTGGGCCGCTATTAGGTCAAGATTCAATTAATAAAGGTGTTAAGGCAAGTATTATTGGCGGCATACTTATTTTTGCTTTTATGTTGGCATATTATTTGTTAGCTGGCGCAATAAGTGATATCGCGTTGGTAATGAACTTGTTGATGATTCTGGGCGGTTTAGGGAGTTTGCCGGTTTTATTTCCCGGAGTTTCCGCAACTTTAACCTTACCCGGCATCGCGGGTATCGCTTTAGCTTTAGGTATGGCAGTTGACGCCAACGTTCTAATTAATGAACGCATAAGAGAAGAGCTTGCCTTAGGTAAGCCAATACGCGCGGCAATTGCTAATGGCTATGATCGCGCGTTCACTGCAATTTTTGATTCTAACGTAACAACTCTTATTGCCGCGTTTTTGTTATTTCAATTCGGCACTGGGCCAATTAGAGGTTTTGCGGTAACCTTAACCATCGGTCTTATCGCGAGTATGTTTACGGCAATCGTGGTTACGCGTACGATATTTGAAATACTTCTAGGTTGGGGCTGGATTAAATCCTTACCCATGCTTAAATTGATTGGAGAAACAAAGATTGATTTTATCGGCAAGAGAAAGATTTGCTACGCGCTTTCCTTAATTATTATAATTTCCGGGCTGTTTGTTTATTTTAAGAAAGGCCCCAGCGCCTATGGGATTGATTTTGCCGGTGGACAGATTCAGGAATATAGTTTTAAAACTCCACCTGCAATGGATCAGGTACGTCAAGTTTTAAAAGATATGGGCGCAGGAGATGCTTCGATCCAACAGTTTAAGGATAATCCTAACGCAATTTTAATCCGGACGAGTGAAGATAAAAGTTCTATTTTAACGGATAAGTTGAAAGCAGCTTTCCCGAATCAAGATATCCAAATCCTAAGGATCGAACGTGTTGGTCCGGTAGCGGGAAAATATTTAAAGAATAAGGCGTTTTATGCATTAATTTGGTCTTTAATTGGTATTTTGATTTACGTTGCATTTAGATTCAAGCATATTAACTTCGCGATTGCTGGTGTTATCGCCTTAGTCCACGACGTTTTAGTGGCTTTAGGGTTTTTGGCGATCACAGGCAGGCAAATCGATCTTTTAAGTGTAACGGCATTTTTAACTATTGCCGGTTATTCTATAAATGATACGATTGTTATTTATGACCGCGTCCGAGAAAACTTACGGCTTAATCGTAAGTTAACTTTAGCCGAAGTAATAAATTTAAGCGTAAATCAAACTTTAGGCCGTACGCTTTTGACTTCCGGAGTCACCTTATTGAGCGTACTAGCAATTTTTCTTTACGGTGGCGAGATTCTAAGCAGTTTTGCCTTTACGTTATTAGTTGGGTTTATATCCGGCGTCTATTCGACGGTTTTTATTGCATCGCCCTTAGTTCTTGCTTGGAGCCGTAAAAACACTAAGTAATGTTCAAGTCGCTAAAACTATATGCGGGGCGCTCGGTTGATTTAGAGCGCCTCGTTAATAATTTAGCAGAATTCGGCTATAAAAGACAAGACGCGGTAATGGCTGAAGGTGATTTTTCCCGTCGCGGAGAAATCATTGATATTTTTCCTTTCACTTTTGAGCTTCCCATCCGCATTGAATTAAACATTGATCAAATCTCGAGCATTAAAACTTTTAATCCCGATACCGGCCAGAGCCTTTGGGAACATCAGATAGCTATAATCCTACCCATACTTAAGCCTTCCAGTTTTAAGTTGACAGCTTTCAAAGACGAATTACCGATTGAAGGCTTTTTAGATTTACATATCGGCGATTATGTTGTGCATACCGAGCATGGTATAGGCAGGTTTCGCGGCATAGATAAAATAAAGATTAAAGATGTTTTGCAGGATCATTTTATTATTGAATACGACCGCCAGGAAAAATTATTTGTTCCTTTGGACCAGGCGCATTTAGTTCAAAAATATATCGCATTTGGCGGCCGCCGGCCAAAATTAAATCGTTTAGGCACTAAAGAATGGTCGCGTGTAAAAGACCGTGCGCGAAAAGGGATTCAAAAATTGGCTCTTGAGCAGTTGTCTTTACAGGCGATGCGTTTAAGCGCCAAAGGTTTTGCCTTCTCTAAAGATTCACAGTGGCAGGAGCAATTCGAAGAGACCTTTCCTTACGAAGAAACACCCGACCAGCTTAAGGCAACTCGTGAAGTTAAGGCGGATATGGAGAGCCCGAAGCCGATGGACAGGCTTTTATGTGGTGATGTGGGTTATGGTAAGACCGAAGTAGCTATGCGCGCGGCTTTTAAGGCCGCGCTAGACAATAAACAGGAAACATTCTTAGTTCCTACAACAATCTTAGCCGAGCAGCATTATCATAATTTTATCGCGCGTCTTAAAGATTTCCCGATAAATGTCCAGATGCTTTCGCGTTTTCGTACTGATGCCCAGCAGAAAAAAGTGGTTGAAGATTTAGCGAAGGGTTTAGTTGATATAGTTATCGGCACACATAGATTACTTTCCGATGATATTGCTTTTAAAGATTTGGGGCTTTTAATAATTGATGAAGAGCAGCGTTTCGGGGTCAAGGCAAAAGATAAGCTTAAATCATTAAAGGCCACCTGTGATGTTTTAACTTTGACCGCTACGCCTATCCCGCGTACACTTTATATGAGCCTAATGAACATTAAGGATCTATCCATAATAGATACGGCGCCGCAAAATCGATTGCCTATTAAGACGATTGTGGTAGAATATGACCAAGATTTGGTTCGTCAGGCTATTCTTCGCGAGGTTAAAAGAAAAGGACAGGTTTATTTTGTTCATAATCGCGTCTGGGATATTGAAAAAATTAAGGATAGCCTGATTAAGATTTTGCCGGATACAGTAAGAATCGGCGTCGGTCATGGCCAGATGTCAGCTCACGAACTTGAGCAAGTGATGCTGGATTTCCTAGACGGCAAAATTGATGTTTTAGTTTGCACGATGATTATTCAGTCGGGTATCGATATTCCGCGGGTAAATACCATCATCGTTACTGACGCCCATACTTTTGGATTGTCGGATATGCATCAGCTGCGCGGACGGGTGGGTAGGTTTAATTTAGCGGCATACGCTTATTTTACTGTGCCTCCAAAAGAAATTATTGAAAGTGAGGCGAAAAAACGCCTTGATGCGATACAGACACACGCAAAACTCGGATCCGGATTTAATATTGCCATGGAAGACCTTGAATTAAGAGGGGCAGGTAACATTCTAGGGATCCAGCAACACGGCTTTATTGCCGCAGTAGGTTTTGATCTATATTGTCGGCTCCTAAGAGAAGCGGTCAACGCATATAAAAAACTAGGAATATATAATGCTTAAAAAAATTTTAGTTATTAGTTTTGGCTTAATACTTTGCGCCTCGGCGTTTACGCCCTTTTGTCTAGCCGAGGATAAAATTATCGCCATTGTTAACAGCGATATTATTACCCAGAAAGATCTTAATGATTTTATTAATTTTATGCGCGTCCAGCTATCTGCGGAATACAAGGGCAAAGAATTAGAAAGTCAAATCCAATCGATGAAATTAAATTTATTGGAAAAGCTAGTTGAGGACCGGCTAATTCTACAAGAAGCAAAAAAATTAAAGATTAATATCGATAGGCCTAGAATTGAAGCTCGGAAAAACGAAATTAGAAAACGTTATGGCAGCGAAGAGCAGTTCCAGAAGATTTTAACACAGCAAGGCGTAACCGAGGCAGATTTAGATAAAAAAATAAGCGACCAAATAATGATGTTTGCCGTAATTGATTACCGCGTGAAAGACAAAATTAGCATTACCCCGACGGAGATTACCGAATTCTATGATAAACATAAGAGTGAATTTTTAAATCCAGGGCAGCGGGAGTTTGAATCCCTGGTAACCGATGATGAATTAGCGGCTAAAGATATCGTCGCGATGGTAAAAAATAATACCTCGATGGGGGAAGCGGCGAAAAAATATTCTTTGGATATCCACAAAATTAGTTTTGTTAAAGGTAAAGAATTTAGAGAGGATATCGAGGATATTTTAACAAAACTAAAAGAAAACGAAGTGTCCGCACCAATTAAAATCGAAGATAAATTCTATATCTTTAAGCTTTACACGACTATTGCGCCCAGGCAACAAGCTTTAAGTGAAGCGCAAGATCCAATTAGAAACTATATTTTCGAAACGAAAATGCAAGAGCAGATGAGTACATGGTTAGATGAAATCAAAAAGAACGCCTACATTAAATTCCTCCAAAATTAGAGTCGGCATTACGATGGGCGATCCATCGGGTATCGGGCCGGAGATTATCGCAAAAGCGCTTCCACAATTAAAAAATCTTGCTCAATTCATAATCATAGGCGATAAGTGGGTATTTAATCAGACCACAGACCAAAAATTTATTGATTTAAAAAATGTAGAACATAAAAAATTTAGATTTGGTCAAGTTCGCTCGGAATATGGCAGAGCTTCGATAGAATATTTAGATCAGGCGCTAGAATTGTTAAAGAATAAAGAAATAGACTGCTTGGTCACTTGTCCAGTTTCCAAAGAGGCAGTAAGCTTATCGGGATTAAAATTTAACGGCCATACGGAATATTTAACGAAACGTACGAAAACTAAAGATTTCGTAATGATGCTGTTGAACGATCGCCTAAAGATAAGTTTGATTACGCAGCATATCCCGATAAATAAAGTATCTCGTGCAATAACCCGAAAAAAAATAATCAGTACCGTTACTTTAACTTACCAGGCACTTAAGAAATTATTCTCGATTAATAACCCGCGTATCGTAGTTTGTGGCCTAAATCCACACGCTTCAGATAACGGCGTCATTGGTAGCCAAGAGAATAAAACTATGAAGCCGGTGTTAAAAAAGTTTAAGTATGTTACCGGGCCAATTTCCGCGGATATCGCTATCTCCTTAGCAGATAAGTCTAAATTTGACGCGGTAATTGTAGCGTATCACGACCAAGCATTAATTCCCTTAAAATTAACCGATAAATCAAGCGGCGTAAATTTAACTTTAGGACTTAGCTTTGTAAGGACATCTCCTTTGCACGGGACCGCCTTTGATATTGCCGGAACTAATTCGGCTAACCCGGACTCACTTATTGCCGCAATTAAACTCGCCATAAAATGTACCCGAAGCCAAAAAAAAGTTTAGGACAAAATTTTCTCGTCGACAATAACATCAAACAGAAAATAATCACTGCCTGCCAGCTTAAACCTTCAGATACTGTTTTAGAAATTGGCCCTGGCACAGGAGAGCTAACCCGATTAATCTCGCCACGTGTTAAACAGCTTTATGCCTTCGAAATAGATTCTCGGCTTTATCCGCAGTTAAAAAAAGAATTCAGTGATTGTTCGAATACCGAAATAATCAATAAGGACATTCTAAAAGTCAAATTAGAAGAATATATTAAAGATAGAATTAAGGTCATTGGAAATATCCCTTATTATATCAGTACGCCGATTATCGAAAAATTCTTAAGCTACAAACAAAATGTCGATACGATATTTCTTACCGTGCAAAAAGAGTTTGCGGAAAGAGTTGCGGCTTCGCCCGGATCGAAAAAATACGGGGCTTTAAGTTGTTTTATCCAATATCATGCGCGGCCACAGCTTGTTTTTAAAATAAGCAGTGGTTGTTTTTTTCCTAGACCAAAAGTAGATTCCTATTTTCTAGAATTAAAGATCTTAGCTACACCTTCGGTTGAGGTAAACGATGAAGAAGCTTTTTTCCATATTATCCGCACAGCCTTTAATCAACGCAGAAAAACCTTAAAAAATAGCCTAAAAAACACTATTCCTAAAGAAAAAATGGAGCTCTTTTTTACGCGTTTTACGATCAATCCTAATATCCGTCCCGAAGACCTCTCGCTACAAGATTTCGCTAAATTAGCAAATGTTTAGTTTTTAATAAATGCTTGATTTTAAAGCTATTTAACGCTATAATTAATTTTCTAAACTTAAATATAAAGGAGAAAAATGGCGGATAATAAACCGGTTAATAAGCTAAAAAATGGTCGGGGTTTAAAGGGCTCGCCTTTTACCTGGATTATTGTATTTTTTTTGTTTTTGCTATTCATTAATTCCTTAAATATCTCTACGGGCATACCTACGGAAATTTCCTATAGTAAGTTTTATAGTATATTAAAAGATACCCCAGATAAAATTAAGGCTGTTACTAAGGTTGAAAGTAGGCTGGAAGGCGAGTTTGCGGATCACGCTAAATTCTCCGTTAATATCCCAGATAACGATACGGAGTTACTTAGTCTTATGCGCACAAACCTTAAATCTTTTGATGTAAAGCCTCCGCGCACATTCTTAGCAGCTTTACTTATCAATGTATTACCATTTCTGTTATTAATCCTTTTTTGGTGGTTTATGGCGGCGCGCGGCGAGCAATTAGGCAATAAAGTTTTAAGTTTTGGAAAAATACGCCCGAAAATAAACAGTGAAAAGGAAGGCGACAAAGTAACTTTTAATGATGTTGCCGGAGTTGATGAAGCTAGAGAAGAGCTGCAGGAAGTTATCGAATTTTTAAAAGATCCTAAGAAATTCCAGAAATTAGGCGGTAAGATCCCCAAGGGTGTTTTATTAGTTGGGCCTCCGGGATGCGGTAAAACCTTAGTCGCAAAAGCAGTTTCCGGAGAAGCCGGTGTGCCGTTTTTCTCAATCAGCGGCTCGGATTTTGTCGAGATGTTTGTGGGAGTAGGCGCATCTCGCGTACGTGATTTATTTGAGCAAGCGCGTAAGGCCTCTAAGGTTTCAGGGCGCGGCGCAATTATTTTTATCGATGAAATTGATGCCGTAGGTAGGTTGCGTTTTTCAGGAATTGGCGGCGGGCATGATGAACGCGAGCAGACTTTAAATGCGTTATTAGTTGAGATGGACGGATTTGATACGGAAAAAGGCATAATTTTAATTGCCGCGACCAATCGTCCGGATACCTTAGACCCTGCACTTTTACGCCCCGGGCGCTTTGATAGGCTGATAGTAATTAATCTTCCGGATATTGCTGGCCGTGAAGCAATCCTTAAAGTACATATACGCAAAATAAAATTGGATCCGGCTGCGGATTTAAAAGTAATTGCCCAACACACATCGTTATTTTCCGGGGCAGATCTAGCTAACCTTTGTAATGAGGCGGCACTTTTAGCTGCCCGGCAAAATAAAGAGGCAGTCGGCCAGGCTGATTTAGAAGCGGCAATTGAACGCACAATCATGGGCCCGGAAAAGAAAAGCCGGGTGATGTCTAAACGCGAAAAAGAATTAACTGCTTATCATGAAGCAGGACACGCGTTATTGTCGCTTTTAATCCCTGAAGTTGATCCCATGACAAAGGTTTCTATTATTCCGCGAGGTATGGCGGGTGGTTATACTTTAACTCCACCACAGGAGGACAAACGTTATAATTCCAAGAAAGAATTGCTGGGAAGCATTACTGTTGCCTTAGGCGGCAGGGCGTCTGAAGAATTAACTTTTGGTGATATTACGACCGGCGCATCTAAAGATTTGGAATGGGTAACTGGTGTTTCACGGGGCATGACTTGTGATTACGGAATGAGCGATAAGATCGGAAATATCGCTTTAGGCAAAAGCCACGGACCGGTTTTCTTGGGCCGTGACATGGTCCAAGAAAAAGATTACAGTGAAGAAACAGCCAAGGTTATCGACGGAGAAATCAAGCACATTATCGATGACTGTTATTTACGCGCAAAACGCTTAATTAAAGAAAATCAGGATAAATTAAAATTATTAGCCGATACTTTATTAGAAAAAGAAGTATTGAATGTCGAAGAAGTAAGAAAGCTGATCGGACTTGAAAAGAACACTCTCGCCTAGTATATCGATACGTATATTAGGGCCGCATTTGAGTCCTAATGTAGCAAAGATAATGCACGATATTGGAGTTGACCCTTATGGCATCAAGATTATGTTGCCGAAGGCAGCAGTATATTTAGTGCATTTGAGTGCCGTCTCTAATGTTGTGGCGAATATTTTAAAACAAGAAATGCTTTCTTTGGGCGGGGATGTCGCGGTTGCCAGGGGGGCATTAACCGGAGCGATTAAAAACACCGACTGCTTAATTATGGGTACGCTTTCCCAAATTATTCGGCTCTTGGAAAAACTACAAAAACAACCATTTGGTTTGAGCGCGCTAGGGAATGATCTTTCGAGGAAAATAGAAAATTATCGAAGGGATAATTTTGTTTTGAGTTTAGGCGCGTATAAATTAAATTTGACTCGCCGCACACACATTATGGGCATCGTTAATCTAACAGATGATTCCTTTAGCGGGGACGGTTTGCTTAAGTCTACGGACTGTGGTCTGCGGTCTACGGTCTACGACGTGGTTGCTCAAATGATAAATGATGGCGCAGACATTATTGATGTAGGAGGCCAGTCTAGTCGTCCTGGAGCCAAAACAATCACAAGTAAAGAAGAAATAAAACGAACTGCCCCAATTATTAAAAAATTAGCTAAGAAAATTAAAAAACCGATTTCAATAGATACGTATAAACCTGATGTAGCTAAAGCTGCTTTAGATAACGGCGCCTTAATAATCAATGATATTACCGGCTTAAGAAATCCTAAAATGGCAAAAATCGCTGCAAAATATAAAGCCGGTGTAGTCATTATGCATATGCTTAAGACTCCTCGGACTATGCAAAAAAATCCGCGCTATAATATTTTGATCAAAGATATTATAAATTATTTAAACCAGGCTATCGTAACGGCATTAAACGCTGGAGTGGCTCAAGAAAAAATTATTATTGATCCTGGTATTGGTTTCGGAAAAACATTCGAGCATAACTTAGAAATATTAAATAAATTATCCGAGCTCAAAGTGCTAGGCCAACCGATTCTCGTTGGTTTATCAAGAAAATCTTTTATTGGCAAGATTATCGATAAGGCGCCTCAAGAAAGATTGGCCGGCACAATTTCTGCCTGCGTATTGGCGGCGCATAACGGGGCAAAGATTTTAAGGGTCCATGACGTTAAACAGATAAAGGAGGCGCTCAAAGTTTTTGACGCGCTTAAGCAAAATGAACATAATAGCTGAAACTGTCTTTCTTTGGAAACCGTTACTTGAGATTGCGATTCTCTGGGCAGTGATTTATCACCTTATGCTTTTCTTTGAAGGTACGCGCGCGCTGCAGGTTGTGCGCGGAATTATTTTTTTATCGTTTGCCTTTTTATTATTTCAAAAACTTGGGCTTGAAAGGCTAGAGTGGTTATTAACTAAATTATTTGGGATATCAATTATCGGTATCTTAATTATTTTTCATCCCGAGATCCGCCAGGGTTTGGCACGCCTTGGCCGGCGCCATATATTCGGACCGGCAATGGTTGAGGAGGAATTTGATTCGGCCTTAAGACAGATCGCCCAAGCCACAGAAGATCTAGCCAAGGGAAAGCTCGGAGCGTTAATCGCTATCGAGAAGACTGATCCTTTAACCGATTATATCGCTGAAGGAGTTTCTGTTGATGCCAAAGTTTCTTCGGAATTAATTGAGGCCGTATTTACTCCTAATAATCCGATTCACGACGGTGGCATGATTATCCAACAAGGAAGAATTACTGCTGCTGGATGTTTATTCCCCCTTACGAAAAATTTTGATCTAGATCGTATCTATGGCACACGCCATCGCGCAGCCTTAGGCTTAAGCGAAGAAACCGATGCTATAATTATTGTTGTTTCCGAGGAACGACAAGATATTTCGCTTATTTATCACGGTAAAATGCATCGTGATTTAAGCCAAGAAGATCTATTTATTAAAATTAAAGAAATTATAAAAAGTGAGCAGGGCATATGAGTAGAGATAAAATCAGTATACTGTATCGTATCGGGCATTGGTTTACTTATCATCCATGGCTTAAGATTATCTCTTTTGTCTTGGCGATCGTAGTTTGGTTTTTTATTAATGGCGAAATTACAAAATTAACAAAATAAAATATGCTAAAATTGGGCGTCAATATCGACCATGTAGCTACAATGCGGCAGGTGCGTAAAGCAGTTGAGCCGGAACCGTTATTTGCCGCGATGATCTGTGAAGCTTCCGGTGCAGACAGCATTGTCGTACACTTAAGAGAAGACCGCCGACATATTCAAGACCGAGACGTCAGAATTTTACGGGAAATCGTAAAGACTAAGTTAAATTTAGAGATGTCGTGCGCTTCAAGCATTGTAAAAATCGCTTGTGAAATAAAGCCGGATCAAGCCACTTTAGTTCCGGAAAAAAGAAAAGAAGTGACTACTGAAGGCGGATTGAATGTAGCGGGGCAGCTTAAGAAAGTTCAATCCGTAGTTAAAGAACTTAAAAATTACGGTATACAAGTGAGTTTGTTTATTGACCCGGATAAAAAACAAATCAATGCTTCCAAGAAAACTGGGGCAGGAATTATTGAACTACATACTGGGCGCTACGCAGATGCTAAAAACCAAAACGAACAGGATAAATATTTTAAGGAATTAGAATTCGCGGTGCATTATGCCAGAAAAATCGGTTTAATGGTTAATGCCGGACACGGATTAAATTATAATAATGTGGCGCGCGTAGCCAGAATTAAAGGACTAGAAGAATTAAATATAGGTTATTCGATAGTCTGCCGAGCAACTTTAGTAGGCTTAGAAATGGCTGTGCGTCAAATGAAGGCGTTGATATGATTTTAGGCACGGGAATTGATATAACGGAAGTTTCGCGCCTGCGTCGGGCAGTCGAAAAGTGGGGCGATGAATTTTTAAATCGAGTTTTTACGAAAGATGAGTTACTTAACGCCAAAAAACGCGCGAGTATGTTTCATCAACATTTAGCCGGCAGGTTTGCCGCAAAAGAAGCGATATTTAAGGCTTTTGGCGACCAGGAATTAAGTTGGAAAGATGTGCAAATTTTAAATGATGAAGATGGTAAGCCATATTGTAAGATTTTAAATGGCAGAGAAAGACAAGTGGACGTGCATATTTCTATTTCGCACGTAAAGAATTATGCGACTGCCTCGGCAATTGTTACGAAGAAAGCTTAACGCGCATAAAGGCGATTTTGGCCATGTTCTTATCATAGCTGGTTCTCGGGCGTTTTCCGGCGCTGCTGTTTTATGTGCCGAGAGCACACTACGTTCAGGCGCAGGGCTGGTTACTTTAGGAATCCCTAAAGGTATTAATTCGGCAGTAATTAAAATTAAGCCCAAAGAGATAATGACCTTACCGTTGCCAGAAACTAACGAGGGCAATTTAGGGGCAGGATCTTATAAAAAAATAATAGATTTTATTAAAAACGTTGATATATTAGTAGTCGGTCCAGGCCTGGGTCAGGAATCCTCTACTAAAAATTTAGTGCGTAAGTTAATAAACAAAGTCAATAGGCCTATAGTTATTGATGCCGATGGCTTAAATGCGGTAGTTAATCATTTAGATGTTTTACGGTCTGCGGCCTGTCGGGTCTCGCGGCCTATAATTTTAACTCCGCATCCGGCCGAGATGGCGCGGCTTCTAGGTATAGATACGAAAGAAGTTCAAATAAACAGAAAAGCTATAGCGCAAAAGTTTGCTAAATATTTTAAGGCAGTTTTAGTTTTAAAGGGCCACGAAACTATAGCTGTAGATTATAAGGGCAATTTTTATATCAATAAAACCGGGAATCCCGGGATGGCTACTGCCGGAAGCGGAGATGTTTTAACCGGAATAATTGCTGCGTTTTTAGGCCAGGGTTTAAGCGCATTTGAAGCGGCAAAATATGCTGTGTATTTACACGGGCTAGCCGGTGATTTAGCGGCGAAAGATAAGACACAAATTTCCTTGATTGCCTCGGATATTATTGCTAAAATCCCAGAGGCTGTTAAAGAGTCTAGTTAGTGCTGGCGTAGCTCAGTCGGTAGAGCGGCTGTTTTGTAAACAGCGGGTCGGGGGTTCAAATCCTCTCGCCAGCTTAAATAAAGTAAAAGCTTCAAATTTTATCTTGTAGTTTTGGATTTTTTGTTTTAAGTTTTGAGTTTAATTTATGGGTAGGTACCCAAGTGGCCAAAGGGGGCAGACTGTAAATCTGCTGCACTTGTGCTTCAGAGGTTCGAATCCTCTCCTGCCCATTAAAATTAGTAGTTAGTAGGTAGTAGTTAGGGTTTAGGGATAGAAATATTTTGCGGGCATAGCACAGCGGTAGTGCAGTAGCCTTCCAAGCTACCTACACGGGTTCGATCCCCGTTGCCCGCTATGAAAAAACGGAGCGATAAATAAAAGAGTAGCCTTCTCCCGCCAATATTATTTTGAGATGAGGCGGGACCCCGCAGCGTGTAAGAAGATAGTTAATTGCGGGGCAAGCTACCTACACGGGTTCGATCCCCGTTGCCCGCTCCAATATGGAGAAATAATGCCAGAGAGAGAATTTTTGGAGCCAGTGCATATCGATGCATTTGATGTAGATGACGCCTGGTTCCAATGTTTATCCCATATTCTAGATAAAGGGCATGTTTATCAAATTACTCGCGGCAGCTACGAAGGCCAGAGGCGCCTAGAATTTGATTTCGTAACGATCCGCATCAAAAAACCTGCGCATCAAATCATTCCCATTATTCCTGAAGGAATGAGTATCCCCGCGCCCACAGATATGGATTATGTTCAAGGGTACTTAAGTTATCTTTTAACTGGCGCAAAAACGGAAACTGAAGATTATACTTATGGCGAACGCCTCGTTGATCCGCGCGTTAAAATAAAACAAACTAAAGAAGGCAAAGATTTAATTAATGAGCTGCCGCTTAATGTAAATCAGATTGAAGAAGTAATTAAAATGTACAAAGAAAAAGGCCATGGCACAAATCAGGCGACCATGGAAATCGGGATGCCGTCCGATATAAAATTAGTTGATCCGCCATGCCTACGCATTATTGATACGCGTATCCGTTATGGAAAATTACATTTTATTTTATATTTCCGTTCCTGGGATTTATGGGGAGGATTCCCTTCGAATCTAGGGGGACTGCAATTAGTAAAACAATATATGGCGGAAGAAATTGGTGTCGATGACGGAGAAATTATTGCCGCAAGTAAAGGCCTACATCTATATGAGTATGTCTGGGATCTGGCTAAGCTGCGTACCAGCAAATCTAACCCTTTAGCCTTAGCAGGAGTAAAATAATGACTCAAAGCCACTCAGATATAGAACGCAGGGAATTTGTCCGGCTGGATTATGTAACGCCGCTGGCTTGTAAGATCTGCAAAAAAGAAACGCTCTCCCAGATATTACAAGGATATACTTCTAATGTAAGTGAATCAGGTTTATTGTGTACCATAAAAGAAAAGGTACATAAAGATGACATTCTTTGGCTTTCGTTTGATCGCGGAGTATTGCATATTTGCGAAGAATTAGAGAGAAGAAGCCTAATTTATCAAAATGGAGTTATTGGCAAGGTAATTCGAGTTGATCCACATAAGGATCATTACAGCGTAGGAATCCGTTTTCTCACGCGAGAAGAAGAAAATTCTTCACATATATTCCCGAGGGTTCATTTCGCCAAAGATAACGATGAAAAAATTTAGTATTACTATTTTAGGTGATGGCGGCTGGGGTACAACTTTAGCGATTATCCTTTCGCAAAAAGGATTTAAAGTTACACTCTGGGGCGCATTTCCGGAATATTCTACTTATTTAAATAGAAAACGGATTAATACAAAATTCTTGCCTGGAATTACTATTCCAAAAAATGTAGAAATTACATCAAATTTAGCCTGCGCATTTTTGGATAAAGACATAGTCATCTTTGCTATCCCTTCGCAACATTTGCGCAGCGTATTAAGGAAAATAAAGAAGCTTAAGTTTAATCGTAAGGCGCTATATGTAAGCGTTATTAAGGGAATAGAGATTGCAACACTTCAGCGAATGTCGGAAGTAATCAAGGATGAATTGGGGAATATAAGGCTAGCGGTTTTATCCGGGCCGACCATCGCCCATGAAGTGGCGCTTGGAATTCCTACGACTGCCGTCGTAGCTGCTCATGATAAACAGTTAAGAAAAACTATTCAATCCGTATTTATGACGGATAAATTTCGCATTTATACTAATCCCGATGTTGTTGGTGTCGAGTTAGGCGGGAGCCTAAAGAATGTAATTGCCATTGCTTGCGGCGCATGCGATGGTTTAGGTTTCGGAGCAAACACTAAAGCGGCGATTCTTTCGCGTGGATTAGCAGAAATTTCAAGATTAGGCCAGGCAATGGGCGCGAAAATTAGCACCTTTAGCGGATTAAGCGGACTCGGCGACCTAGTAACAACCTGTATCAGCCCTTTTAGCCGCAATCGATCACTCGGAGAAGCAATTGGTAAAGGTAGCTCCTTAAAACAAGTTGAAGCGCATATGCAGATGGTCGCCGAAGGTGTGCCAACCGCAAAATCAGCTTATAGCTTAAGCCGTAAATATAAAGTAGCTATGCCGATCACCAAAGAAGTATACGCGGTTCTTTATCAAAATAAATCTCCACTTAAAGCAGTAAAAGATTTAATGACTAGGGCAAAAAAAGAAGAGTAATAAAACTACGCAGTTTGTAGAGGTGAGGGGCGTGCCCCGTTACAAACTGTCAAAATAAAATTTATATTATGCGAGCAATTTGTAATATTGGGGGCGTGCCCCGTTACAAATTTGCTACGCAAATTTGTAACGGGGCGTGGCTCAGTTTGGCTAGAGCGCTTGAATGGGGTTCAAGAGGTCACAGGT
>ORJL010522729.1_pt1 | contig 14965 bp, 9 predicted proteins | sample 1779941 | NCBI WGS metagenome assembly ORJL01 (sample SAMEA104232317, study PRJEB22302) | groundwater metagenome | biome: forest; feature: aquifer; material: groundwater | place: USA | collected 2011-08-07 | depth 5.8 m
CATCACGTCGGCAACCCCCGCGCCCGCCCGCTTGGCGTCGGCTATGATGATTGCAATCCGGCCAAAGAGCTTCGAGCCGCTTGAGATGGCCGCGTCGTGCATGGCTTCCTCGAAAGACTTGCCCTTGCGCATCCTGTCGAGGGCTTGCGACAGTTCCTCGCTTAGGGGGCCGTAGTCGCTTCGCGCCGCCTCGCCAAGCGCCGATTCAAGCGTGCCGCCGGCCTTAAGGACGATTGCCACGTGCTTCAGCGCTTCAGGCAGGTTGTCCTCGATTGCCTTGACGCGCTCGTCGGCCATGCTGATTGGGAGTGCGAGGAAGAGGGAAAGCACCGCGATGAAAACGACGGTGCCAACCGCCATGCCGTTGTCCCCAAATTGCGTGGGCACGAGGAGCGACGAGGCCGACGCTGCCGCAATCGCAGAGGCCGTTGCAAGCACGAGCAGCGCAGCGGCGAAGGCAAGCGGCCCTACCGGCATGCCCGACTTTTCGTAGAGCTTGGCAACTTCCTCGAATGTCTTTAACGCCATTTTTTTCACGCAGTTGGCTCGATTGACCTGATGAACGCCAGGATGCCTACGGAGAGGAGCGCGAGCGCGGCGAATCCCGCCGTGACAAGGGCGGGGCTGAACACCCCTCCCAAAAGCGGCAGCTGCACTACGGACGCGACGATTGTGAGCACGACCGGCGAGACGACCGCCACCATGGTGAACACTATTGCAATGAGGTTGAGCTTCTCGGTAAAGTCGCGGATTGCCATGGCCGACTCGTATGACGCGTCGTCGGCAATGCTTGAGAGGACCGCCGCCAGCGAGCCGCCCGTGCGCAGCGAGCGGTTGATTTGCATCACCGCCTGGCGAAGGCCCTTGGACTTCGTCCGGTCGCGCATCGCCTCGAGCGCCTCCTGGGCGCCCATTGCCTCAAGCGAGATCAGGAACCGCCTGATTTCAGTGCTGAGCGCGCCGTAACCGCCCTGTTCCACGCTTTCCATCGCGCGCTGGAAGGGCACGCCGGCGCGGACTTGCGTGGCGAGGTGCCTTAGGGCAAACGGCAGTTCCCTGTCGATTTCCTTCGCCCTGCGCCCCGCAATGCGGCCCGGATAAACCAAGAGCGCGCAGTTGGCGGCGGTGAATGCGACGATGGCGACCGACGCCGACAGCAAAATAGCGTCAAGCAAGGGAACGTTCGCAAAAGCGGCCAGCGCAAGTGCGATGAATCCGGCCGCAACACCAAGCGCCGCCGACGCCGTTGTCGCAATTGCCAAATACGCGCTTTGGGTGAGAGTGCTGCCGCTTGCAGGCAAGTCGTGCTTCAACCCGCGTGCCGCAGGCAGCCTCGAGAAGAGGCGTGCAAGGGGCGAAAGCACGAGGCCGAGTGCGGAAAACGCGTGCGCGGCAATTGCAATCACTTTCCCCGGCGACTTGCCCGCGTCAACCATGCCAAAGTCCCATTCCGCAACGCCGTACTTGATGCGCGCCGCGGCGGGCCCCTCGACCTTGCCGGCCGGCCTGACGCGCTTGGCAACCTCGTCCGCGCGCTCAAGCTCCTCCCTTCGCGCCTGCGTGGCGTCGAAAGAGTCGCCCTTCTCTATTGTATCGCGGATGCGCTGCAGTCTGCCAGCCATTCACTATAACCCCCCTTTACGCCTTGCCTTGTTTTTTGAGAGCGTAGTTCTGCGTCACGCGGCAAACTTCGGCAAGCTCGCGCACGCCCTTTGCGTTAAGCCCGCGCAACACCGCTTCGCGCGCATGCAGCTCGGCAAGCACTCCCTCGCGCGTGCCGCCGGCGTATTTTGCAAGCATCTGCAGGTAAGTCGACTGGCTGCCGGTGGGGGAAAGCTCGTCCTTGACCGGGTCCCACTCGTAGAGCACCTGCATGCTCGGCATTGCGCCAGGTTCGCTTGGCACGAGCTCTGCAACCTCGCTCACCCGCCGGATGAGGCCCTTGCGCCTGTCGTAAACGCGCTGCTGCATGACGATGAAGTTGAGGGCCGAGAGCATGATTGTCGGCACGGCCATCGGCGGGCTGGTCAGCCTGGAGATGGTCTCCCGCGCGCTGTTGGAGTGGAGCGTGCCGCACACTCCCCGGTGCCCGGTGTTCATCGCGCTGAAGAGCGTGTAGGCCTCCTCGCCCCGGATTTCGCCGATGATAATCCTGTCGGGCCTCATGCGGAGCGCGTTTTTCAAAAGAGTGTTCGCGTCAATCTCGCCGGTGCCCTCCACCCCCGGGGGCCGGACCTCGAACCGCACCCAGTGCTCAAACGGCAGCTTGATTTCCGCAATGTCCTCGATGCTGATGAGGCGCTCGTAGTTTGGCACGAAACTCGTGATGGAATTCAGCGTCGTGGTATTGTGGGCGATGACGCCTCCCCCGGAACCTGCAATGAAGGTATGGTTATCTTCCACGGTAAAATCATAAACAAACTTTTCGCCGTGGTTCTCGACAGCGCTTATCTCCTTTATTTCGTCAAAGAATACTTCCGACCCGGCGAATTTTTTGAGCTCAGTCATGTTCAACGCAGTCACGAGCTTCTGGAAGCTTCCTCTTCCGGCGGCCCTGGCGTTGGCCTCGTAGAGGCCGATTGCCCTTCGTGAAAGGCCCGTTCTTTCCGCTAATTTCTTTTGCGTCAATCCGCTGCCGAGACGCGCTTCTGTCAGCAGGGAGCCGATTCCGGGATAGAGGTCTATCTGGCCGAAAGTGGAGGTTGACTCCCGGATGAAGCTGAGGATTTCCTGCTTTGAATGGTTGCGAAGATTTATGGCGCTGCCGAAGTCCGAACAATTTTTCCTTCCGTAAATCATTATCCGGTAGTGTCCCGAGGGCGAGCGTATGGCGTGCGACGGGATTGCGAACCTCAAGAGAAGGAACGGGAGCTGCCCCGCGAGTGCCTTGCTCTTCGTCGAATATTCGATCCGCGCATTGCCTTCTTGGCCAATCTTATTTCTGTGCGTGAAACTGGAATCGCAATCGTACAGGCCCGACAGGAGTTCTGATACGAACTCGTCCGGCAGCGAGAATATCAGGTCTGGCAGGCTGATTTTAGCGGATTTGTTTCCGACAGGAACTCCGAAAAGCTGTTTCAACAAGATTACCATCGCCGTGGAATTTACCCTCGCTCGCGGTACGGTCTGGCCCGGGTAATTTTGAATACTGCCGGTCGAACCAAAAATCGTCCCGGCAAGGTTTAGGAAATCTTCAAGCAGTTCCGGCCTTTGGTTGTGGAATTCAGCGTATTTTCTGTCAAGATGCCCGTCTGCCAGGACAAGCCCGAGGAATCTCATGAGCTCCGGCGTGACATACCGTGAAAACGCAAGGTTTTTGCCGCTTGTCTTTGATTTTAGCAATAGTTTTTTGTCAGTAAACGCGACTCCTGAACTGTTCAGCAAGTCCATGAACCTGTTGAGTGGAACTGCCGCAGAACCCTCCATCCATTGGTATAGCGTCCGGTGCTCTACTCCGATAGCCTTGCCCAAATCCTTAATTGAAGCGTAGTTGAACCTCGTCTTAAGCGCATGAATCATTTGCCTGACGAGGTTACCTTGGCCTTCGAGGTATAATTCGCTGGAGTAGAGGAGGGGTAAGACATCCACTTGGCCTGCGCCCAGCCTATTCCCTATCGGGTGCTTCTTTGGAACTGCAATCCTGGTATTTTTCCTTAATTCGTCAGCCCGTTTCTTGACGAGCCTACCGCCCTCGAACGTGAAGAAGGGGTGCTCGCAAGTGACGGTTATCTCCCTCCCCGTCCGCGTTTTCACCCTTACGAGTTTTTCGGGCGCCTTGTGCCTCCAGAACGATTTCACCAGTGCGGGCGTAATCTTGAGCGATTCTTGGTTCAAAGACAGGACTTTTGTCCCATCGCCATGCACGAAATCCCAACCGTCATTGTCCGTGAACGGTTTGCCCCTGCCAAGCGCCCCCTCGACAATATCAGCAATTTTCATGACTCTCCCATCTGCGAGGACAACGGGCGTGCATCCAACCATGCATTTTCCGCTGGCGGTGCCGCCGGCGATGATTAGGTTGGCCGGCATCGCGCCCATTCCCTCTGAAATGAGCCAGAGGAACGCGGCCACCTCGTAGCTCATGGTGTTGTTGTTGATGAGGTCGATGATGCTGATGGGGTCGGTCCGGAACTTGCGCAGGGTGATGGTGGCGCCGTTGAGGCTCACGGGCTCCAACGTGGCATTCACGCGCGTGCCGTTGGGCAGCCTGGCGTCAAGCAATGGCGACTGCAGGTCAATCCGCCGGCCGATGTTGCGCGCGATGCGGTCAACCAAGTCGGTGACGTCCTTGTCGTCGTAAAAGACGATGTTGGTTTTCATCATCTCGTACTTGCGGTGGAAAACGTAGACGGGCTTGCCGGTGCCGATGACCATGACTTCCTCAAGGCCGTCGTCGGACACGAGCGGGTCAAGCAGGCCGAAGCCCACCATTTCGCGCACAACTGCTTTTGCGTAGAATTCCTTGGAGTTGGCCGGGATTTTCAGCTCGGGATAAGCGTCGATGATTTCAAGCACGCGGGCAACGTATCTATCGCGCGCGTCGGCCTTTGTCTCAAAAAGCGCCTCGTCGACGTTGATTACGCGGGCGGCGACGTCCAGGATGGAGTCGATGAGCCCGTGCTCCTCGCCCCGGTAGCGCGGGACCGGCACTTCGTAGAGCAAAAGCGGTTCGCCCTTGGCCTTGTAGATGCTGGCCTCGCCGTAAGAGTCTACCAGAATCCGCTCACCCGTTGGGTCGGCAGAAGCGGCCGGGGCTGGGGGCGCGGTTGGTTTGGGCGCGGTTTCCATCTTGGCCTTGCGCAAAAGCTCGTCTAGAACGGGCATACTCTGCTTAGCCCGACAGTATAGAAAAGCTTGCTGGTTTTACTGTCCCTTCAGGTCAAGCACTATGGGAATCGAGATTCCGGGACTGTTCAGGCACGTGCCTGTAATCTCAAGTGCGCCAAAATAAGTGTCTGGCTCGCCAGGCGGGGTGATGCGCAGCACGATGTCGGTCTTGCTGCCAGGCGCAATGGCGTTTCTTCCGCCGCCTTCCCCAAGCGTTTCGATGCTGAAGCACCGGGCGCCGTCAGAACCGCAGGCGTCGCGCAGCTTGCCTTCGAGCGAGAGGCCGGTCGCGAAGTTCTCAAGCGCCAGTTCGCCAGTGTTGCGGATGGTGATGAGCCGCGCGTTGCTCGAATCCAAGGTGTAGCGGATTTCGGACTCGCTTGCCTCAAGGTGCAGTTGCTTGCCTACAGACCCGCCAATGGCGACCTTCTTGCCCGTGCCCTTGACGCGGATGGCGCCATCAAGCTGCACGCCGCCGTCGGAACCCGGGGAATCCGGCAGTTCGGCAAACACGCTGAAGTTGGCCGACTCGTTCGGCCCAATTATCCGCTGCCCGCCCTGTTGCACCGCAAAATACCTCGGAAAATCGCCAGTGCCTTCTGAAACCAGCTCGGCCGCAAACGTGTCCTCGCCGAAATTCGTCACTTCGACGAAAAACCTGTCCTTGCATCCCGACGCAAACGACTGGGGCACGTTTGTTGCCGTAATCTCAATGCCATTCTTGCGCTCGACCTGCACTTCGACGTTGTTCGAGCCCGCCGCAAGTTCAACCGCCTGGCGCGCGGTGTTGTACCCGCCGCCCGCCTCTACGGTGACGAAAAGCTGGGTTTGCGTGGGAATGCCGTCAAACACTGCCGTCCCGCCTGCGGTAAACTGCGTGGAGCCGACCGGCTTTCCCGACGAGTCTGTAAAGTAAACTTGCGCGTTGTCAATCGCGCCCCCGTCAAGCTCGCTGACCGTCACTACGACCGAACCCGGCTTTGGCGCCAGGAACAGGAAGTAGTAAGCGCCTGCAAGGACAAGCAGCCCGACTGCAATGTAGGGCAAGTAAGGCCGAAGCGGCCCGAGCGCCGAGCCAACATGGCCCAAAATACCTTCGTCCTCTTCAATCCCGTAGTCCATCTAGAACTAACTTCTCAAGGGTGGTTAATAACAATTGCCAAAAGGCCACATCCGGGGGCCATAGCCCAGCAGGCGGCAAGTTCGCCTAGAACGGGGCCGGGTGCAGGGGGCGGGATTTGAATCTTCGGGCGTTTAGCGTTGTTGTTGGAAAACGCCGCTTGCAAAGCCAAGGACGGCGTAGGCCAGCTGCTCGGCGCCGGGGAAGAGCAGCACGCCCCTTGACGCCGCCTTCAAGTCAGTCAAGAGCGAGGTGCCGACAAAAAGCGTCGCCGGGGCGCTTGAGGAAATGCGGTCGCTAGAGAGCGAAGTGCCGGTGAATTCGAGCAGGAACTCGCCTGTTTCGGGCGCCTGCACAAGAAAGTCGACAGTCACTTTGGAGTTGTGGGGCACGAAGAAAGTCTGTTTTGCCTCAAGTTCCCTTGGCAGTCCGGCCACCTTGACTTCGAAAACGTCGCTAGCGCTTCCCCGGTTCTCAAGCTCGAGCTGGTAGACTGCCGCAGCGCGGGACGGCACTTTAACCGGCTCGCCGGCAATCCTGAGTGAAAAAACGTCGCTCGTCACCTGCGCTTTTGCGCGGAAAGTGAGCGGGGAGACGCCCTCGAACTCGTCAATGGTGATTAGCAGAAAGTTGTAGTCCCCGTCGGCCGCGTTCCTGTTGACGACGACAAAAGCCTTCATTGGCGACTCGTAGCGCAGGCTGTCGGTGCCAACCCAGTTGCGGGGCAGGCTGTCGGCAAGAACTTCCATGCGGTCCCAGTCCGCGTTCTTGCTGCTTATGGTCTCGTTGCCGCGGCTGATTTCGCCAGTGTCGGTATAGGCAATCAGTTCCAGCTTTTGGCCCGGGCCAATGACGCCAAGGTCAACCGCCCTGTCGGGCAAAAGCGCGTCTTGCGCGTTTATCACGACCTTGACCGGGTCGATGATCTCGACTTGCGAGGCCCGCGCCGAGGCTGCGAAAAGCAAGAGAACCGCTAAAAGCAAGGCCTTCATGAACACTCTTTACACCTGCAGTTATCCAAAGGCCGAGGGTGCCTTAAATAGGTTATTGGAATGAGGCTGTTCGTAGCAGTTGCGGTAGGCGAGCAAGCGGGCGAAAAGCTCGCTTCGGTAATCGCAGCCGCCAGCCAAATGGGCCTTGACGCCAGCTTTTCCAACCCGGGTCAGTTGCACTGCACGCTCGCGTTTTTGGGGGAGAAGAGCGAGAAGGAAAAGGACGCAATCACCGCAAAACTTTCCTCCGTCCGTTTGCCTCCCTTCGCCGTCTCCTGCCGCGGCCTCGGCTTCTTCCCTTCCGACAAGTTCGCGCGCGTCTTCTGGGCGGGGCTTGAGGGCAGGGAACTAATGGAACTGCAGGCGCAAATAGCAGCCGCCCTCGACTGCAAGGACGGCCGGCCCTTCCACCCGCACGTCACCCTCGCCCGCTTGAAGGGCAACAATAATTTGGAAAAGCTGGCCGCGCTCGCAAGGCAGCCAAATGACTTCGGCCCGTTCCAAGTCGGCTCCTTCAAGCTTATGAAAAGCGAGCTCTCGCCGCAGGGCGCGGTGCACTCGGTCGCCAGGGAGTTTGCTTTGCTTTAAATCCGCCGGCTGCGTAACTTGCTCATGAAGCAAGCCGACCGGGCCGAGAAGCTGTTTGCGGAAGTGTCTGCAGTCATCACGCCTACCCGGCAGGAGTCGGAGAAGGAAAAGGCGTTTGCGCTTGAGCTGGTAGAAAAGCTCGAGGCGGCCATTCGCATGCCGTCGGCCCGCGTGTACTTCGTCGGCTCGACGGCAAGGGACACTGGCCTTCACCTTGACAAGGACATTGACCTCTTCGTGGCATTCCCGCAGAAGTTCTCGCGCGAGCAGATTGCGGAAAAGACTTTCGCAGCTGCCAACGCGGGCATTCCCGCAAGGTGGGAGACGCACTACGCCGAGCACCCCTACCTCGCCGCAGTAGTCGGGGGCTACAAGGTGGAGGTAATCCCGTGCTTCCAAATCCAGCCGCACGAGCCAATCAAGAGCGCGGTCGATAGGTCGCCGCTCCACATGGACTACTTGCAGAAGCGGCTGAACTTCCGCCAAAAGCGGGACGTGCGGCTGCTAAAGGCATTGCTCAAGCGCGCCGGGGTTTACGGCGCCGAAGTCACCATCGGCGGCTTCTCGGGCCTGCTCTGCGAGTACCTCGTGCTCAACTACCGTTCGCTTTGGCTCTTGCTTGAGGCGGCCTCGCAGTGGAAACCGCCGGTCACCATCGACATTGAAAGCGCATGGCGCGGCAAGGAATTGGAGCTTGCCGGGAAGTTTGCAGGCTCACCCATCGTGATGGTTGACGCGATTGACAAAAACCGCAACGCCGCTGCAGCAGTGAGCGGCGAGAGCCTCGCGACTCTTGCGGCAGTTGCCCAGGCCTTCACTGCCAGTCCCGTCAAAGAATTCTTTTTTGCTTCCGAGCAAAAGCCCGCGCTACCTGCTGCAGTTGCATCCGCAATTTCCGCCCGCGGCACTGCCTTCTACGCAATAGAGTTCCCCCGTCCCCGCGGCTCTGTCGAGGACACGGTGTTTCCACAAGCGAGAAAAATTCTCAATTCATTGTGCGATGTGCTCAAGCGCGAGGACTTTCCAGTTCTCGACAGCACTATTTTGATGGACGAGAGGCGCTTTTGGCTGCTGCTCGAGCTGCAGTATGACAAGCGGCCGGGTGTCAAGATCTTTTCCGGCCCGCCCGTGTGGTTTGCAAAAGACGCGATTAGCTTTGCAGCCGGCCACAAGCGCGCGGTGCGCGGGCCTTACTTAAGCGGCGAGCGGTGGTACGCCGAGGAAAAGCGCTCGCAAACTGGTGCAAAAGAGTTTCTCCAAGCGCGGCTCAAAACGCCAGCTGGCATTGGAATCGGCCCGCACCTTGACGCCGCCTTCAAGCGCGCGCGTCTGCACGAGGGAACCAAGATTGTCGGCGAGATGGATGCCTTGGAACTAAAGCGGCTTGACTCTTTCCTGCACAGGCGGGCGTTCTGGCTCTAGCCCGGTGCGGCGGCTTTTAGCGTTCTGGCTATGGGTCCCGAACGCTGTTGTGGGCGTTTTTGCCTAGCCGCAAGCAGCAGTGCCCTCCCTCGCCTTGATTTACTTTGGAAACACGACGACCTTGCCGCTTTGTCCCGAAGCCATCACTTCAACCGCCTCGTCCATCTTGTCAAGGCCGTTGAACTTGTGCGTGATTATCTTGCTCAAGTCGACCCTGCCGCTGCGCAACAGCGCCGCGCTCCTAAACCAGGTGTCGAACATCAGCCTGCCGTTGACGCCGTTGACTAAGGCTCCCTTGAACACTATGCCGTCAGTGACGTCAAGCGACACTTCCTCCGGATAAACGCCGAGGATTGACACGCGTCCGCCGGGCCGCACCATCTTGAAGCTCTGGCGCAGGCACTCGCCTATTCCCGACATTTCAAGAACAACGTCGGCCCCGCGTCCGCCAGTTGCGGCCAGGACCGCCTTTACCGGGTCGTCCTTTGCCGAATTGATGAGCGTAAGGTTGCCTGAATTTCCGGACAACTTTTGTGCCAGCTCGAGCCGGTAGTCGTTGATGTCAACGACGAAAACCCTTTCAGCTCCAGTTGCATTGCAAAGCGCGGCCGCGCACATGCCGATCGGCCCGCAGCCCATCACTACAATGGTCTGACCCGCGACTTTTCCGGAGTAAACCGTATGCACCGCATTGCCGAAGGGCTCTTGCGCGCTCATCACTTCAAGTGGGATTTTGGGGTCGTTCTTCCACGCAGTGGATGCCGGCATTGCGACATACTCTGCAAAACACCCGTCAACGTCAATGCCGCGGAGCTTCACGTTCTCGCAGATGTGGCCGTTGCCGGTCCTGCACTGGAAGCAGTGCTCGCAGTTGATGTGCGTCTCCCCGCTGACCATGTCGCCTTTCTTGAATCCCTCGACTCCAACTCCTAGCTCGACGATTTCGCCAGCAAACTCGTGGCCGATGATGCGGGGGGTCTTGATGCGATGTTGGGCCCACGCATCCCATTTCCAGATGTGGACGTCGGTGCCGCAGATGCTCGTTGCCTTGACTTTGACAAGGAGTTCGCCATCCTTCACTTTCGGGACTTCAACATCGCCAAGCTCGAAACCCTTCGCGGGCCTCTTTTTCATCACGGCTTTCATGCAGTCTATCAACTCGCTATAGTTAGTTGAGTTTAGGTTGCGAGTTCGACAATAAAAACCAGTAACAAAAAAATAATCTATCGACGCGTGTCGTTAGTGCTCGTAGTTTTATTCTTGTTGCAATGAAATCTTGTTGTGACTAGGGACCCTACTTCGTTTCTCAAGCAGGAATACGGCGCGATGGTAGCGGCAAGCCTCGACTGGAAGATACGCGTGCTGGAGGGCCCTTCGCAACCCCGCGCAACTGTTGACGGCAAGAAAGTGCTCGTGCTTTGCTCAAACAACTACCTTGACTTGTCAAACCACCCGCGCCTGAAGAGGGCCGCAATTGAGGCGGTGGAAACGCACGGTGCCGGTTCTGGCAGCGTACGGGCAATTGCCGGGACAATGGACTTGCACGAAAAGCTCGAGCAAAAAATTGCGCAGTTCAAGCACGTAGAATCCGCGCTCTATTACCAGACCGGCTTTGCCGCAAACGCCGGGCTCATTCCACAGCTTGTCGGCGATGGTGACGTTGTCATAAGCGACGAGCTTAACCACGGCTCAATCATTGACGGCGTGCGCCTCTCAAAGGCCGAGCGCGCAATCTACAAGCATGCAAACCCGGAGGACCTCGGCCGCGTGCTAAAAGAGCTTGACGCCAGGCCTACTCCTCCAAAAAGAATTCTCGCAATTACCGACGGCGTATTTTCCATGGACGGCGACATTGCGCCGCTCAAGGAAATTTCGCAGCTCTGCATCGAGCACGGCGCAATGCTTTTCGTTGACGATGCGCACGGTGACGGCGTGCTTGGGGAGAAGGGCAGGGGCATTGTCAACCACTTTGGCCTTGAGGGGAAAGTCGATGTTGAGATGGGCACGTTTTCAAAGGCGTTTGGCGTTGTGGGGGGCAGCATTGCGGGAAGCCGTGACTTGACGAACTTTGCGCTCAACAAGTCGCGCACGTGGCTCCTTAGCGGCTCGGCCCCGCCGGCAACGGTTGCCGCCTGCATTGCTGCTCTTGAGGTGCTTGAGGACGAGCCACAGCATCTGGCGCGCCTGTGGGACAACACGCGTTACTTCAAGAAGGAACTTGCGTCAATGGGCTTTGATACTGGCATCAGCCAGACTCCCATCACTCCGGTTATGGTAGGCGACAGCGCCAAGGCCAAGCAACTGAGCGAGCTTCTCTTTGCCCAAAGCGTTTTTGCACTTCCGATAGTCTTTCCCATGGTTGCCAAAGACAAGGCGCGCATCCGCACGATGATGAACGCCGCGCTCACCAAAGACGACCTTGACTTTGCCCTAGGCGCCTTTGAAAACGCCGGAAAGCAGCTCGGACTAACCTGATTCAACTTTTTCGCGCAAGCGGCATTTGATCTAGAACTTCTTTTCTATCGTGACTTCGTGTGTTGGAAAGAGGTGCTCGAGCGTGTTTTCAAGCACGCTTGCAATGCCCATTCCTTCTTTCGAGTAGACTTCGATTAGGTGGTGGTGGGCGCCCACAAAGTGCGTCCTCAGCTTTAGAAGGTCTTTTGGGCTGGCCTTGGCGCTCCGCACTTCGTTCAGGAAGTTGGCGGTGACTGCTTCGTGGCCACCCGGCTCGCTGGCCTCGTGGAGCTTTCCGTCGGCGTCCTCGAACGCGGTGAATGCCACGCTCACGCTTTCAGAGTCATGCTTCCTTTCCTTGAGCTTCTTTGTGTCGTAGTACCTGCGTGTGACGAGCACCACCTCGTTGTCGCCATTGGGAACCGAAACGTAATCCGGTTCCGAATCCAAGTTGGCGTGGTCGACCGACCTGCCGACTGCCGAGAGGAACGGGTTCGCCTTTTTCTTCAGCCTTTCGAGCACGCGCGCACCAAGCACCGGCTCGTGGTCCGGCCCGAGAAGTTCGAGCAGCGTCTTTTGGTCAAGGGCCCAGGCGAGCTCGTCCAGGCCGATGCGCTCGTAGCCCGGAACAAAGGACAGTGTGAAATTGATTTTTGGGTCCGCTTGCCCCGCATTCGCAAGCTTGAACGCCGCCGCGCGCATGGCGTCCTTCGGCAGGCGCGCAAGCACGCGGACTTCGCCAGTTTCGAAGTTTGGCTGCAGCAGGAGCCGCGCCGGGACTTTTCCGGCCAAAAACCGCCGTTCCAGGTCCCTCGCGTCTTTCGCCTGCTTCATCGGGTCGTCCGACCACGGGTACTTGACAACGTGCTCGGAAACGTGTTCCTTCATTGCGGCCGCCACTGCGTCGTGAAGCCGCCTCACCGCGTCATAACCCTTCGGGTCCTTCCTCTCCGGCGCCTTTGTCCGCTCGTTCTCCATGGTCATACTGCCACTTCCTCGACCGTGCTCTTGTCGCCAGAGTCCTTGTCGCGCTCGACGCGGTAGACCTTGGCGCTTGCGGCCTCGCGCAGGTTTTCGTCGTGCGTGATGATGAACGTCTGTTCGACAATGCGCGGCACCTCGTCGCGCAGCGCCTTGGAGAGCATGTGCACTGCGGTAGAGTCGAGGTTGTGCGTCGGCTCGTCGAGGAAAAGCCAGCTTAAGGCCGGCGCGAGCACGACTGCAAAGGCAGTGCGCAGCGAGAGTGCCCCGCAGGCGCGCTCGCCGCCAGACGCCGAGTCCACGCTCACCCAGTTGCCGTCGATTGCCTGCAGCTGCAGCTCGTAATCGTCCTCGCTTGCGTCAAGGCGCGCGGCAGGATAGTCGCGGTAGGGGTAAATCGTTTTCCACAATCCCGCCATCGCCTCGTTGATGCCACCGACGAGCTCCCCGCGCAAGGCGGCCTGCGTCTCGAAAAGCGCTGCCTGGAATTTCGTAACTCCGATGACTTTCTTCTCAAGCGACTCTACTTTCCCCATCTTCTCCTGCACGGAAGCGTGCTTTTTCTCTAGCCCGCCGAGCGAGATTTTCTTTTCAGAGAGTTTTTGCGCCATTGCCGAGAGTTCGCTTTCAGTAGTTGCCTCCTCCCGCTCGATTAAAGTGAGCTTCTCGCGGCCGGCCTTGAGCGAAGCGGCGTCAAACTTGGTGTCATCAAGCTCTTTTCTCAACCCAGTGAGCCTGCCTTCCCCGGCCGCCAGCTTTTCCTCAAGGGAAACAAGCTGCCCGGCTTTTTCAAGCTGCCTTAGCAGCGCCTCGGCTGCCGCGACTTTCTCCTCGCTGAAGGCGGCGAGGAGCTTTTCCTCGGCTTGGGAAAACTGCCTCAGCCTTGCTTCAAGCTCGCCAAGCGACTGCAGTGCCTTCGTCCGTTCGCGTGCAGCGCTGGCAGCGTCGCGGCTTGAGGAAAGTTCTTTCTCAACGCCAGCAGCCTTGGCCTCCAATGCCGCGACTTTGTTTTCAAGCTCGCCAGCCCTAGCCTTTGCCTGCGCCAACTGGCTTTCAGCCAGAGCTTCGACTGCCAATTGCCTGGTGACCGAAAGCCGTTCTTCGAGCTCGGCCGATTGCCTTGAGATTCCGTCGAGTTTCGAGAGCTTTTCGGAAACTTGCCTCGCAGCTGCTGCCGCGGCCTTCGCCGCTTCCTTCGCCGTGCCGAGGGCCACGCTCTTTTCCTGGAAAGTGTGCTTGCGGTGCTCTTCGTCAAGGGATTGGCCGCACACCGGGCACTTGGAATCAGCAGTGTCAAGCGCCGTTACTGCCTTTTCAAGCTCGGCTGCAGTTGCATTGTGGCCGGCAGCCGACTCTTCGAGCACCTGCTTTTCCTGCCTCAAGGCTGCCGGCTCGCCGATTGCAGCTGCCGATTGCCCGAGTGCCTCGAGCGCTTTTGAGATTTCAGCTACTTTTGCAGTAGCGTCTTTTGCTTCCTTGAGCTTTCGCGAAAACTCCGAGGCCTGCGCCAGTGTCGTTCCGTGCTCCTCAACAGCGCTTTTGAGCGCCGCCTTCGCTTCTGCCGCCTGCTTTTCTAGGGCAGCCACTGCAGCTTCCACTTGGGCAAGGGGCTTGCTGCCGTCGGGCAATGCCGAGAGCCGCTTTTCAAGCGCCTGCTTCTCGCCCCTGACCAGGCCGAGGTTGCCGCGCACTTCCTCGAGCGCCTTTCGCGCGTTTTTGAGCGACTCGAGAGACTTTTCGCAAGCCGCCATTGCCGTTTGCAAATCGGACCGCGAGTATTTCTTCTCAACTTGCCTTGCAACACCGTCAGCCATTTCCCTCGTCGACTTCACAAGAGACTCGGCAGCAGCAACCTGTTTTGAGAGTTCGTTGAACTTCTTCTCAAGCGCCTCGAGCCCGCCAACTGCCTTTTGCGCAAGCAACAGCCCCGTCTCCTGCTCGAGGTGCTTTTTCCTTAGCCCTTCTTGGGCACCAATCGCGCTCTCGAGCTCGACGCGCACTTTAAGCAACTCTGACTCCACTTGCTCGGCGCCGATGCCTGCAAGGAACGCCTCGTCTGCTGCCTTGAGCGACTTGATGCGGTTGGTGAGCGTGCCGGCGTTGCTTCTTGCAGTCTCGAGCCGGTCAATTCCCAGCAGGGCGTCAATCTGCTTCTTCCGCTCGCCCTTGCCTAGTGCAAGGAAATAGTCAACGCGGTTCTGCTCGCTGTAAATCGCCCGCGTGAACAGGTCGTAGTCCATCCTCAGGATCCTGCCGATCGTCTCGGTCACGCGCTCGCTGCCGCTCTCGAGCATCCTGCCGCCTGCGCGAAGGAATGCCTCGCTCGCGCCGTTCTTCACCGTCCTCTCAACGCTGTATTCAACTTCGCCGACCGAGAACCACAGTTCAACGCTCGCCTCTTCGTACTTGGTCGGCCGCTGCATCACCACTTCGGCAAGCTTGACGCGCTTGCTCTTGAGTGCGGGGTACGTGCCGAAGAGGGCAAAGCAGATGGCCTCGAGCATGCTGGTCTTGCCGCTGCCCATGGCCCCGACGATGAGGTTGGTTCCCTTGCCGAAAGTCACTTCAGTCTGCTCGTGGC
>ORJL011187718.1_pt1 | contig 14963 bp, 11 predicted proteins | sample 1779941 | NCBI WGS metagenome assembly ORJL01 (sample SAMEA104232317, study PRJEB22302) | groundwater metagenome | biome: forest; feature: aquifer; material: groundwater | place: USA | collected 2011-08-07 | depth 5.8 m
CCTGGCCCGCCAGTCAGTTCGGCTCGTTGAGCCTGTGGGTGGGGTTGTTGGCCGCGCTCCTGACCGGCGCGGTGCTGGCGTCGTTCCACGCCATCCTGTCCATCCGCTACAAAGTGGATCAGATCATCAGCGGCGTGGTCATCAATATCTTCTCGGTGGGCATCACCAGTTTTATCTCCTCCAAGTTCCTCGAAGAGTTTCAGGATTTGAACAATCCCGGCATCTTCAAAACCGTGCCGATCCCGATCCTCTCGCAGATCCCCGTCATCGGCGGCATCCTGTTTGAGAGCAACGTGTTCACGTATCTGACCTACATTTTGTTGATTGTGGTGCACGTGGCGTTGTTCTATACGGCGTGGGGTTTGCGGACGCGCGCGGTGGGCGAGCATCCCAAGGCCGCCGACACGCTGGGCATCAACGTCTTCCGCACGCGCTATCTGGCAGTGATCCTCAGCGGGTTGATGGCAGGCCTCGCGGGCGGTTATTACACGCTCGGCTCGGTGGGGCGCTTTGACGAGAGCATGACCGCCGGGCGCGGCTTCATTGCGCTGGCGGCCATGATCTTCGGCAACTGGACGCCCTTCGGCGCGTTCGGCGCGAGCCTGATCTTCGGCTTCGCCGACTCACTGCAAGGCAAGCTCGCCATCTTGCGCGTGCCCATCCCCTCGCAGTTCCTGCTCATGGCCCCCTACATTGCCACGATGATCGCTCTGGCTGGATTGGTGGGCCGGGCCATTCCTCCCGCCGCCGATGGGCAGCCGTACGAGAAGCAATAACCGTGCTCGGCCTCTGGCTCGACTCTCAGCGACTTACCCTTCGCGCCGATCTCCCCGTCCCGCTACCACCCCTTGGTGAAGCCCTCATCCGCGTCCTCAAAGCGGGGATCTGTAACACCGACATCGAACTGACGCGCGGCTACTATCCGTATACCGGCGTCCTCGGCCACGAATTTGTGGGCGTCGTTGAGAGCGAGGGCCAATGGAAAGGGAGGCGCGTGTGCGGGGAGATCAATGCCGCCTGCGGCCAATGCGAACAATGCTGGGGCGGGCGGCGGACGCACTGCGAGAACCGCACGGTGCTCGGCATCCGCAACCGCGCCGGCGTATTTGCCGAATACCTCACCCTGCCGTTTGAAAATCTACACGCCGTTCCGGATTCGGTTTCAGACGATGAAGCCGCCTTCACCGAACCGCTGGCTGCCGCGCTCGAAATCACCCAGCAAATTGGGATTCACTCCTCAGACACCGTAATGGTGATCGGCGATGGCAAATTGGGCTTGCTGTGCGCGCAAGTGTTGGCGCTCACCGGAAGCAATTTGCTGGTGTTAGGCCGTCACCGGAGCAAGCTGGACATCCTCGCCGCGCGCGGCATCCGCGCCATACTGGTGGATGATGCGCCACCGGCGCGCGTTGATATTGTGGTTGAGTGTACGGGGAGTCCGGCCGGATTCGACCTGGCGCGAAAATTTCTGCGCCCGCGCGGCACGCTCGTCCTCAAAAGCACTTACGCCGGATCGCTCACGGTGAACATGAGTCGGATCGTGGTGGACGAGATCACCATTGTCGGCTCGCGATGCGGGCCGTTTGCGCCCGCGCTCGATTTGCTGGCGCGGAAGCTGGTGGACGTGCGATCTTTGATTCACGCCCGCTATCCACTGCGCGACGCGGTGGCGGCGATGGAACGGGCGCAACAGCCTGGATTACTAAAGGTGCTGTTGGATGTTTCGTGAGAGATAGAAACGGCGACTCGAGGAGTCGCCGTTTCTATTCTTGCCCTACTTTATCAAGGAACCCTTGAAAACGGAACAGTTCGGCGGGATACAATTCGCGCAGTCGCTTGGCGCGTTTGACCACCAGCCCAAGACGTTCTTTGTCCAAATTGATGGTGTAAGCGCTCCGAAACACGTGCCGGAAGCGGCGCAATTCGTCGAGGCATTCGTAAGTTTCACCGTCAATCAAATGCGGCCTAACGTCGGGGACATCAAGCGTCATACGGCGCAACAGTTGAGCGTGCCATTGAGATTTGTCGGCGATCTGGTTCTCGAAAGATTCGGCGATGCGCTCGAAAATATGCTCGAAGGCCATGTACAGGTTGTGCAAATAATATCCCGCAACGATGGTTTGCTCGGGCGCATTGAGCTTGTCCCACACAGTCGAGAGGGCTTCAAATAATCGGGCAATCACTTGCTCATCCGCGGCAATGTCAGCCTTTAGCAGTTTCATCGACTCGTTCATAGATCAATTTCCCCGTAGCGCGAACACGGTCGGCAAATGGCGATGGCTGGGTAATGTCGCGCACGTCTATCGCCCAGTCGGGCGCGGCTTCCTCAATCGCCCGCCAAATCGCAAAATAATCTGCTACGCCGAGTCCCTCAACCGCAACATCCACATCCGAATCGGCGCGAAACGCGTTTTCGCGGATCACAGAGCCGAAGAGAAATACGCGCCGTACGGAAGAGAAGGCGGCCACGACACGGCGGACGGCCTGGGTGACGGCGTGCTCGGCGGCGGCACGGCGAGCGTCGCGCTCCGCGCGCTTGCGCTCGGCCCGGGCGCGCAAATTGCGGCGGGCGGCGGTAATGTCAATCATCGGCAAAAGTCTAGCGCGTTACGGGCACAAAGGCAAGCAACAAAAAAGCGGCGGCCTGTCGGGCCGCCGCCATGGTCTTTTGTTGCAAATCAAATTTATGCCGCCGCCGGAGCGTCCGGCGTGACCCCGCCCTGGCCGGTGGCAATGCGGTAGGCCTGCCCGTGCAGGTGCGCGCTCACCAGCATGGCATAGGCCGCGCCCACCAGCGCGCCGATGCCGCAGGCAACGGTGCCGATGGAACTCAGCAGCACCGCGGCCAGCCCCGACAGCAACCACACGATCACGTACACACCCGGCTTGGCGCGCACCAGCGCAACGACTTCGCCCACACGGAAGGCCGCGTCCATTTCGCCGGTGGCGGCCAACTTGGCAAAGGCGGCGGGCAGCACCAGCCCCAGCGCAATGGCATAGAGGGCGATGAGGCAGCCGAAGCACGAGCTGATAATTGCGCCGGCGGTTTGAATCGTCTGGTCATCCTGACCGCCCATCACCGCCGCGGGCACGGCCACGCACACCGCCAACACAATCACCGGCAAGGCATACACGAACCCCACCACAAAAGCGTACAGCCCCTTCTTGAACAGCCCGCCAAAGTCGGCCCATTCGGGCAGCACCTGCGCCTTGCCGTCGATCACCCGCCGCGTGACCTCGAGCGCGTAGCCCGCCAGCAGAATGCTGCCGAACAGCGGGATGATGTTGACGGCGGCGCCAATGAGCACCTTCTTGATCCAGTCACTTTCCTGCGTCGGGTAAGTAAAGGCCTTCCCGTATTCCATGCTGTTTTGCATAAGTCTCTCCTTTGAGATGATAGCGAATTTTGGCAAGTATAACCGGAAGTGAGACGCTGGCAAGCAGAAAAAAAGAACAACGGATCAAGAGAATTTAGCGGATCGCAATCCGTTGAATTCTCTTGATCCGCTCTTCTAGATCGCCCCTTGCCGCCGGAGGAGCCAGAGCAGCCCCGTCGCCTCTGCGCTGAAGGCCAGCGAATTCGCCAGGGCAATTCCGGCGTGGCCCATGCGCGGGAGGAGCGCAAAGCACAGGGCAATGAACAGCGCCGCGGTGAGAACGGCGGCGATGAGCGGGGTGCGGGCGTCTTGCTTCGCGTAAAACGCCCGGACGGCAATCTCCAGCAAACTGTGTCCCACCAGCCCCAGCAGGAACATCTGCGCGGCAGCCACGACGAGGGCGGCGCCCTGCGCGGTGAAGGCTCGCCCTTCGAAAACAATGTGGACAGCGGGACGGACGAGGACGAGGGCGACGAGGGTGACCGGCACGGTGATGCCGATCATCACTTTGATCGATCTCTGCAGGGTCGCTTTGAGCGCAGCCCATTCCTTCCGGCTCACCTGTTCCGACAGGGTGGGCAGCAGGGCGGTGGCGATGGCGGTACCGATGAGGGTTTCGGGCAGTTGCAGGATGAGCCAGCCGTAGGCGATGGCGGTGACCGCGCCGGCGTAGGGCAGGTGCGAGGCGAAGTTGTCGGTGGTGAGGAAGACGACGTGGACGGCGGCGATGGTGAGGATGCGCGGGGCCATGAGGCGAGCCACGCGGCGCACGCCGGGGTGCTGCCAATCGAGGGCGGGCGTCCAGCGGAAGCCGTAATGGAACAGGGCGGGGAGTTGCACGCCGAGGTGCAGGACTGCGCCGAGGATGACTCCGTAGGCCAGGCCAATGATGCCGAATTGTTTGGAGAGGAACACGATGCCGATGATCTGGCCGAGGTTGTAAAGCAACGGCGCCAGGGCGGGCAACAGAAAATGCTGCCGGGCTTGCAGGCCGCCGATGACGAGGCCGCTGATGGAGAAGATGAGGGTGGCGATGAGGTTGAGCCGCATGAGGCTGATGACGAGGGTCTGCTGCTCGGGCGCAAAACCGGGGACGACCACGCGGCGGACGAGCGGCCCGGCGAAGAGGGCCAGGCCGAGGGCCACGGCGGCGGTAATGACAAAGGCCCAATTGGCGACGCGGCTGAAGAGGCTCCACGCGGCGTCGCGGCCTTCGCGGTCGAGCGTTTCGGTGAGGACGGGGATGAAGGCGATGGCGAGCGCGCCGCCGGAGATGACGGCGAAGAGGAGATCGGGCAGGTTGTTGGCGGCGTTGTAGGCATCCAGCGCGGCGGTGACGCCGTAGGCGCGGCCCATGAGGATCTGCCGCGCGAGGCCCACGAGCTTGTCGAGGCCGAAGAGGACGGAAAGGAGGATGGAGGCGCGGAGGAGTTTCATGAGGGCTAGGGACTTACTCCCCACTGGGCCAGTGCGGCCAGCGCCTGATCCCAATCCGGGTGGGTGTCGAGGGCAGCGCGCATGTCGGCCACGGCGCTGTCGAGATTGCCCGTCTGATAGTAAGCCCAGCCGCGCCAATAATAGCTCTCTTCGAGGCCGGGCGTTTGCAGAGTGACGCCCGCGAGATCGATCACATCTTGATAGCGCCCGCTGTAGTAATACGCTTTATACATTCCGGTCTGATACCACAACATGCGCCACGGAAGTGCGCCGTAACTGCGCGCCTGATCGAATGCGGCGGCGGCATCGGCGTACCGCTCCAGCAGAGTCAGCGACGTGCCAACGTTGAACCACGCAAACGCGAGTTCGGTCGGGTCGGTCAACTGCTGAGTCTCCGCCTGCGCTTTGGCGAGCGCGCGGTTGTAATTGGCAATGGGGTCGGCGTCCGCTCCCAGCAGGGCAAGCACTTCGGCCTCGCGGTCCGGCGCATAAAGAATCAGATAAACGTAGTTGAAATCGCGCCAGTCGCGCAGCAAATCGTCATACGGGCGTGGGTAATTAATATCCTGCCATTTGAACGAGTCTTGGGTGTACGCGATTCGCTGATCGTCGTCGTACCCTTTGACGTATCCATAGTGTCCCTCCCAGCCCTCGCCGGCCAGCTGATGCTCTTCCTCGCGAAAGCCGCGCTCGACGATCACCGGATAGCCGTTGGCGACAAACAGGCGCAGGGTATCGATATCCCCGCCGTAGCGAATGACGGCGTTCAGCCCAGCGTAATCGGCGGCATAGTTCGCCAACTCGTAGGGCATTACGTTTTTATCCGCGCCTCCCGGCTTGATCGCCGCTGCAATGTCCTTCTGCCATCGGATGTCCTTGCCGCTCGCGTTCCACGCCGGAGCGTCCGGCTCCGACCCTTGCCATCCCCAATACGTGAGGTCGCCGACCAGCGTGGCCGGGCCGCAGTTATTCTTCAGTTGAGGCTCACGGCGCGAGGCTTCGAGCAGGACGGACGAAGGGAGATCGTAGACGAGGGGGAGAGGCGTGGGTTCGGGCGTGACCGTTGGAGAATCTGCGCTCGGTAGTTGGGGGGTTAGGCCGTTGGGGGGTTGGGTAGTTGGGGGGTTGGTGGGCGTTTCAATTGCGAATCTGGGAGGCGCGGCAATCGGATAGGAGGGCGTGGGCAGAGTCTCCGGTTGCGGCGCGATAATTTTTCGCACCCGGCTCGCCAACAATTCAACGCGCCACGACAGCCGTTCGTTGATGGCCGGAACATTGTAGAGGATTCCGGCGGCGAGGCCGGCGAGCACAAAGGCGGCGAGGAGGATGAAGAAGCGGCGCATGGTGAGAAAGCTTAGCCGGTCAGAATACCTTTGCCCAAACTTAGGCAATATGCTACCATACCCGCAGTACAGAGGTGCGCCAATGAGAAAGATGCAAATTCAACTGAGTGAAGCTCAACTACGGGCGCTGAAATCCTTGGCCGCCGTGCAAGACAAATCTACTGCGGAGTTGGTTCACCAGGCCGTGGATGTTCTGTTGCGCTCGACTGGAAGCGTCGAGAGGGCGTTCAGCAAAACTGAAAAGGAAGAGCGGAAACGCCGTGCCATTGCCGTTGCCGGACGTTTCAGTTCCAACGTTTCTGATCTGGCGACAGGCCACGATCACTACCTGGCGCAAGCCTTTTCGCAATGAGCGTGTTTGTTGACACGTCAGCTTTCCTGGCTGTGCTGGACGCCATCTTGTGCCGTAGCTTTGACGTTCATCCCCGCGCTTCTTCCCGCTCGCACCGCCTCTGAATCGCTGACACACTGAATACGCTGAAAACGCCGAGACTACTCTCAGCGTCGTCAGCCGCTTCGCGTCAGCGTTTTCAGCGATTCAACGCCTCACTCCCCCTCCTCCCACTCCTCGCACGTCTTCCGATACGGCTCGTCCCCCATGTACTGCGTCCACTCGGCGCGGGTGAGGTTGCGACCTGCTGCATAACAGGCCACATCAATTAATTCATCTGATCGCCTGTTCCATAAATGAACTATGCTTCCACCACTGACAACAAGCCAATGACCATCGGAGCTGAAGGCGACGGATGTATCCCAACTAATTGAAGGACCGAACTCATGGATGCGCAGAACAATCGACTCAGCAGCAGGGTTGGGGGCGGCCAGATCCCATAAGCGCGCTGTGCCATCCGCACTGCCGGTGGCAAGCCAGCGGTTATCTGGACTGAAAGCAACACTGCGAACTGCTGCTTCATGACTACGCAGGAGAATGGATGTTGCAGTCGGGTCTTGCTCTGTCAAATCCCATAGACGAGCAGTAGCATCTACGCCGCCTGTGGCCAACCACCGACTATCAGAGCTGATGGCAATGTCATTAATGTCCCATTCGTGACCCAATAAAATAATGGGGTTCGCCGCTGGATTGAAAGCTCTCAGATTCCACAAGATAGCATCGCTCGTATTGGTCGTAACCAACCAATGATTATCTAGGCTGAACGCGATGTCGGTGCCTACTCCTGTGCTTGGCAGGATAATAGGACTGGCAGATATATTCCAACTGCTCGGATCCCACAAATAAGTGTCAACATTATTACTGGCTAACCAGCGATTGTTTGGACTGAAAGCAACAGCAGTTACAGACCCGTATGGATAACCGTACAAAGCAATTGATGTATTAGTAGGATCGAGATCAGTTAGGTCCCATAAGCGGGTAACACCTTCTGCGCCCCCGGTAGCTAACCAATGGCTGTCAGGGCTGATAGCAACAGTGCGGACGCCATCTTGATGTTCTCTGAACACAATAGATATTGCAGTTGGGTCGGTAGCAGTCAAATCCCACAACCGAGCAGTATGATCCCAACTACCAGTGACTAGCCAGTGATTATCAGTGCTGAACGTGATGGCACTAATATAGTCTTGGTGACCGCTCAGTACAATTGGAGTGGTAACCATGTCGGGAGTGGTTAAGTCATATAAGTGAGCCGCATTACCGTTGCTCGTAGCCAGCCAATGGCTGTCGGGGCTGATAGCGACTGGTCCGCCACTCTCGTGCAAGATGATAGGTGCCGCGACCTGATCCGGATCGTTCAATGCCCATAACCGAGCAGTGGCATCGACGCTTGCAGTGGCGACCAATCGGCTATCAGAACTTATCGCCAAAGCGGTAATCGTATCTTCATGCCCACGCAAAACGACGGGAGACACAAAAGGCTCTGAGTTTGTCAAATCGTATATGCGACCTGTGTTATCCTTGCTACCAGTAATCAGCCAATGACTGTCAGGGCTAAATGCCACTGGATCGTCAAAGTCGTATAGGATTTTGGTTGTGGCGAATAAGTCCCTAGCCGTCAAGTCCCACAGGATGGCAGCAATTCCGTCATCAATAACAGCAATCAACCAGCGGCTGTCTGGACTGATAGAGACAGCAGTAACGGTAATAGTTGTGTAAAAACCATCATCGTCATTCAAAACGATAGGTATGGCAGCTATAGCTGTCAACTGCCATAGGCGGGCAGTGCCATGATCGTCTTTGGTAACTAGCCAATGGTTATCTGGACTAATAACAAGCGTATCGACAGGGTATTCTTGACCGCGTAAGACCTTGGGTGTCGTTGCCACATTAGGAGAAGGCAAATCCCATACGCGAACGGTTTTGTCACTGCTACCGGTGACCAACCAATGCCCGTCCGAGCTAAATGCGATAGACCTAATACTGTCGCTATGACCATTTAGGATTGCAGTTTGCCGAGGGTCATACGGGTTCCATAAGATAATTGCGCCATCAGCAAGGCCGGTAACGAGCCATTGATTGTCGGGGCTGAAAGCAACAATTCCGATAGACCTTGCAAACATAGCTAACTCGAAAGAAGTAGCCACTGGGTATGAAGTGGATAGATCCCATAGAATGCCATCAGGATTTCCTTGGCTAGGGACAGTGAATAACCAACGACTATCATGGCTGAAGGCAAAAGCATTAATAAAATACACGGCACTGCTCAAATTGAGACGCGTGGTGGATGGATCTGCGGCTCTCAGATTCCATAGATAAGTAACTCCAAGAATGTCCTGAGTGACTAACCAATGGCTGTCAGGACTGATGGATATAGTTTTTATGCCGTTTTCATGGCCGTTCAAGACTATGGGTGTAGCGGCCGGATTTGACGAAGTTAAGTTCCATAGGCGAGCAGTATTATCTTCACTGCCCGTAACAAGCCAGAGACCATCCGGACTTATTGCGATAGCACGAATAGAGCCTTCATGACCCCCCAAACCACGGCCTCCAATACCTGCAAGCGCTTGCCGCAAAGCATCTTCAGCCGCCAGAGAACCTCGCTCACTATTTCTCAAAGAAGCTTTCAGGGCCTCGATGGCAAGCAGCAAACTGCGCTGAGGATATTTTCCGACTGCGTTCTGTGCCTGCGCTGCGAGCTGGCCTGACACTGCCACATTACGCTCCTCAATAGCTTGTGTGCTTGCTGCTTGTGCTGTGGCTCGTTGTGATATGGCGGTGTTCTGTTGTATCAGGGCGAACACAGCCAGAATACTGACCAGCATCAATCCAAACCCTAAGCCAAGGATTACCCGTCGCGTCCGGGCATTTTGCATAGCTAAACTTGTATCAATAAAACTCCATATCAGAGCGGTTGCTTCATCTGAATGTTTTCGTACTAGTAACCGCGCATTGGTTAGCACCCGATCACTGTAAAGCAAATTGGGGCTCTTGCCCTCCTTCTCCCATCGCCTTGCATCTGCATCAAGTTGCAGAAGCGGCTCAAAGCCTCGCCCTTTGCCTAGGATTGACCTCCACAACAAACGAAACTCACCTTCGTCATCCAGCCCTTCACGAAAATCGACGTACATTATTTTTTCAGACAATCCCAGTGTTTTGGAAAACATCGCAGGAGACGCGCCGGGGAGCAAAACGGGGATGAAACGTAGAGTGCGGTTTTCGAGTGCTATTTGGGCTTCCGTGAGATGGTTATATCTCCAACCATTGTCACTTACGAAGACAGCACACGCCGAACACCCGTTGAGCGCTTCTGTCGTCTGTATTTCAAAATCTTCCCCAGCTATCATATCTGGCTTGTCGAACCAGACCTCAAGCTGGGCTTCGCCCTTTAGGCGTTTGACGATTTTCTCTTCGATAACCTGTTTATCCTTTGAGTTGTGAGAGATAAAAACATGGTAGCGCTTAGAGGACATAGTCAACTCTCCATTTGGCAGATGTGATAGTCCAGCCTACAATGTGCTGTGCGACTTGAAGTATTATCTACTGAAACGGGGAGGTATGGTAATGGCAAGAAAAAACGTCAGGGCCACAAAGCTCAAGGTTGGACTGCCATTCAACTTGGGCGAAATGGAGTTCGAGCCCAACGAGACTCAGCAACGCGCAGCATGGTCGCTGTATGTCGAATTGATGACACGCATCGCCGTTCAGCCGCTCGGCCCCGATGAGGGGATCCTACGCGAGGCGCTGACTTCGCTGTACAACATCTTCGGGGTGACGCGCGAAATTCTAAAGCAGGCCGGGCCTGAGGTTGCGAAGGGGAAGAACGCGTTCGGACCAGTGGCGATTCGGGTGCTCAACGAAGGGCTTCGCCCGTTTCTAGCCAGGTGGCATCCGCTCTTGAAGACGCGCGAAGACATGCGCCCACCCGACGTGAGTGTGCGAGAGCACGAACGGGCATGGGCGCAGAATGTGACCATGCGTGCAGAGTTGGCACAGTTACAAAAGGAGATGCTCACTTACGCGCGCGCCTTGGCCGAAATCGCTGGTGCGGAAGAAGATTAATGCTTTGTAACCACCTCGCACCTACGGCCCCGCCCCGATGCTCCCTAACGCCGTCTTCGCATCGTTGAACGTCGGGTTCACGTCCAGCGCGTTGCGGAAGTCGGTCGCCGCACCGTTTCTGTCGCCCAGCATATATTCCGCCCAGCCGCGCCAAAAATAGCTCTCTTCGAGGTCGGGCCGGTAGTCCAGCGTAAAGGTGCTCAGGTCAATCACATCCTGATAGCGCCCCACGTTGAAGTAGGCGCGGTACGGGCCGAACTGATAAAACAGCATCCGCTTGGGCAGGCCGAGGTCGCGCGCTTTGTCAAACGCCGTGGCCGCTTCGGCGTAGCGATCAAAGTAGTTCAGGTTCGAGCCAAAATTGAACCACGCATAGGGGTTATCGGGCTGCGACTGCGACTCGGCCTCGGCGGTGGCAAGCGCGCGCCGGCGATTGGCCGCCTCGTCGGCGTTCGGGCCGAGCAGCGCGGTGATGGCGTCGGTTTTTTCGGGGCGGTACACGAGAATGTACAGCCGGTTGAACTCCTGCCACTGTTTGTCCATTTGATCGTAGGGCACTTTGCGATCCGGCCCGCCGGTGGCGTCCTGCACAATAAAGATTCCCCTGGCGTCGTCGTATCCCGTGAGCAGCAGATAGTGTCCCACCCAACCCGCGTCAACCTGGTAGCCTGTTTCAATCACCACCGGAAAACCGTTGGCGATAAACGCCTTCATCTCATCCACCGTGCCGCCCACGCGGAAGAGCGCGCCGAGCCAGCCGGCGTGCGTATTCACGTAGTACACCAACTCGTCCCAGCGCACATTTTTGTCGCGCTCGTTGGGGTGCAGCACGGCGGCCACATCCTTTTGCGTGCCCGGCCAACCGTAAAAACTCAAATACATCGCCAGCGTGGCCGGCCCGCAATTGTTGATGTCCTGCTTCTCCCACTTCGCGCCGGTGAGGGTGACGGCAGCCGGGGGCGTGACCAGCGGGATGGGCCGGGGGGAGGGGCGTGGGCGCCAGGGGGGGTTTGCGGACCGGCGTTGCGGGGGGCACCGCGGAGTCGAACGCGGGGTTAACGCTGGCGGGTGAAGCAGCCGCCACGCGCGTGGCCGCGTCCATCACCGGCGTGGGCAACGTGTCACCGGAGGGGTGGGCCGTGTCCAACACCCAGCCGCGCAATTGGGCCATCCGCCACCGAATTGAATCGTATTTGAAGAAAAGCAGGCCGCCGAGCGCAATTGCCGGGATCAGCCATAGAAAGGTTTTGCGAGACATGGAACGGATTATAGCCTCTGAAGATTAGGGCAAAGTTAGGTATAATTTATCGTGATATCCTGAACAATCGGAGGCGGAATGGCGTTCAAAGATATGCAGGAGTTTGTCGCCCTGCTGGAAAAGCATGGCGAATTGGTTCGCATCACTGCGCCTGTCTCGCGCGATCTGGAAATTACCGAAATCGCCGATCGGGTGATGAAAGGCCCGGCGGCAAAAAACAGGGCTCTGCTGTTCGAAAACGTGCAGGGATTTTCCACGCCGGTGGCCATCAACCTGTTCGGCTCCGACAAGCGAATGGCGCTGGCGCTGGGCGTGGACGATCTGGACGAATTGAATCAGCGGCTGGCCAAGCTGGTGGATTTTCGTTTGCCGCAGGGCCTGGGGCCGATGATGGACCGGGCGGCGGATTTTTTTGGCGCGCTGAAGGGCATCGGCCTCGGCCCCACCATGGTGCGAAGCGGCCCGGCGCAAGAGGTGGTGGAAACCGACTCCGCTTCCCTGAGCAGCCTGCCGGTGCTCAAATGCTGGCCCGGCGATGGCGGGCGGTTCATCACGCTCATGCAGGTGATCACCCGCGACCCGGTGAGCAACGCCCGCAACGTGGGCCTGTATCGCCTGCAAGTGCTGGACGACCGCAGGCTAGCGATGCACTGGCAGCGGCACAAGGGCGGCGCGGAGCACGAGCGCAAAGCGCGTGAACTCGTAGGGGCTGGGCTTGTCCCTGTCCTTGCGCCCGGCCCCGCCCCGACGATCCCCTGCGCCATCGTCCTGGGCGGCGACCCGGCCTCGATGTGGTGCGCCAGCGCGCCGCTGCCGCCGAACATTGACGAATATATGCTGGCGGGCTGGCTGCGCGGCAAGCCGGTGGAATTTGTGAAGTGCGCCACTCAGCCGTTGGAAGTTCCGGCCAACGCCGAGATTGTGATTGAAGGCTACGTCGATCCGAATGAGCGCGAGATCGAAGGACCGTTCGGCGATCACACCGGCTATTACACGCCCGCCGAGCCGTTCCCGGTGTTTCACGTGACGGCCATCACGCACCGCAAGTCGCCCGTGTACCCGGCCACCATTGTGGGCGTGCCGCCGGTGGAAGACGTGTATTTGGGCAAAGCCACCGAGCGGCTGTTCCTGCCGCTGATGCGGCTCTTTTTGCCGGAAGTGCTGGACTATCACATGCCGCCGCAGGGGGTGTTTCACAATCTGGTGATTGTGAAGATCAAAAAGCGCTATCCCGGCCACGCGCGCAAAGTGATGTTCGGCGTGTGGGGGCTGGGGCTGCTCATGCTGGCCAAGGGCGTCGTGGTAGTCGACGATTGGGTGGACGTGCACGACCTGTCCGAGGTGGCGTGGCAGGCGCTGGGCAACGTGGACTGGGCGCGCGACGCCGTCATCGTCGAAGGCCCGGTGGATCACCTCGACCATGCCTCGTATCGCCATTCGTTCGGCGGCAAGATCGGCGTGGACGCCACGGCCAAAGGCCCGGATGAGGGCTACACGCGCGGCTGGCCCGAGGTGGCGCGGATGGACGAGGCCACAAAAAAGAAGATCGATCAAATGTGGGGGCAGTTAGGATTATAAGAGTGAACATGAACGTCTCAATGTGGGGCAAAGCACTGCGCACCATTCCGCGCATCACGACAGAGGAGTGGAACGGGCTGGACATCATTTCCAAATGGCTCATCGCCTCGCGGGCGGGCGTGCTTATCATCACGTTCATCTCGGCGGGCATTGCCGGGCTGCTGGCCCTGCGCGACGGCAAGTTCAACGTGGGCCTGTGGCTGCTGCTCACGTTCGGCTTGCTGATGGCGCACGCTACCAACAACCTGCTCAACGACGTGACCGATTTCAAAAAAGGCGTGGATCGGGACAACTACTTCCGCGCGCAGTACGGCCCGCAGACTCTCACGCACGGGTTGTTGACCATGCGCCAGATTCTGGCGTATGCTGCCGTGAGCGGCATGCTGGCGCTGGCTGCCGGGTCGTATCTCGTGGCTTTGCGCGGGCCGCTGGCGCTGTGGCTGCTGGCTATGGGCGCGTTCTTCGTGCTGTTTTACACCTGGCCGCTCAAATACATCGGGCTGGGCGAACTGGCCGTGGTGCTGGTGTGGGGGCCGCTGATGATCGGCGGCGGCTACTTTGTGATCACCGGCGGCTGGAATTGGAACGTGGTGCTGGCCGGGCTGCCGTACGCGCTCGGGGCCACCTCGGTGATCTTCGGCAAGCACATCGACAAATACGAGGGCGACAAAGCCAAGCGCATCTTTACTCTGCCCGTGCTGATCGGTGAGCGGCTGGCCCGCTACGCCGTGGCCGGTATGATGGTGGCGCAGTATGCGCTGGTGGTGTACCTCGTCGTCATCGGCTTCTTTAGCCCGGTGCTGCTGGTGGTGTTCTTTGCCGCGCAGGTGTTCGTACAGGTGTGGAAGGTCTATAGCCACCCCAACCCCGCCGCCCCGCCCGCCGAGTATCCCGCCGGAGCGTGGCCGCTGTGGTTTGTGGCCTTTGCCTTCCAGCACAACCGCCGCTTTGGTCTGCTGTTCCTGCTCGGTCTGCTGGCCGATCTGGCGTGGCGCGGCATCGCCCTGCTGATCGCGCGGTAAGCTTTGTTGTATGACGCAAACTATTTGCGATAAAGTCAAACATCTATTTAGGAGAAGAAGAATGTCCAATGCAAAGAAACATTTATTGACCGTCCTCAGCGGGGTGGTCGCCGCCGCCCTGTTGTTGGCGGCCTGCGCCGGGTCGGCCCCGGCGCCCGCCACTGCCACGCCGGTGGTGGCTACCCCGGTGCCCGTCACCATCAAAGTGGCCCTGCTGCCGATCATGGATGGGCTGCCCATATTTGTCGCGCTGCAGAACGGATACTTTGAAGCCAATGGCGTCACCGTGGAGGTTGTGCCGGTCGGCTCCGCTGCCGAGCGCGATCAGGTTGTTCAGGGCGGCGGCGCGGACGCGATGATCAATGACATGATCTCCACCGCGCTGTACAACAAAGACAAAGTGCAAGTGGTGAGCGTGGGCCTGGCCCGCACGGCCACCGACAAGTATCCGCAGTATCGCATTCTGGCTTCGGCCCAGAGCGGCATCACCGATGTGCA
>ORJL011061009.1_pt1 | contig 14962 bp, 14 predicted proteins | sample 1779941 | NCBI WGS metagenome assembly ORJL01 (sample SAMEA104232317, study PRJEB22302) | groundwater metagenome | biome: forest; feature: aquifer; material: groundwater | place: USA | collected 2011-08-07 | depth 5.8 m
CGATGAAGGGATTGGTAATCGAGCCGTCGCTCTCCACGAGCGCCAGCCCCGCAGACACGGCAAGGCTGTTGAGGTTGACGTCGCTCGTCATTGCGGAGTGGCTGCAGGCATTATACCCAAGAATGCGCAGATAATTTGCGACGACGGTCGCCGTCTCGGCGCCGCGCAGGGCCGCTCGCCAAGGCTGCAGTCCAACGATCCAATCTCCGCCAGGCTCGTCGACAACAGGATCGCGGGGAAATTCGACCAGGAAGACGATTGCATAGGTGTGGTCGCGAATGCCCAAATCGGTCAGGGCGAGTGAGCGCTGCATCTGCCTTATGACGGCGGAGGGGTTGAAACGCAGGCGCAGCTTCTCTTCGGACTGCGCGTAGGAGGTCGTGCGCAGACGGGGGTGTTCGATGCGGCTTGACAGCAGGTGATCCTTCGTCAGGCGACAGATGCCGACCAGCGAGCTGTCGAGGAAGTACCCCGTCGCCTTGATATGGTCTGACCGCTCTTGCAGGTTGGAGGGAATTTCGGCCGCGGACCTGCTCCGGTCTCCCTGGCGCACGGCATCAAGCGCGCAAATGAAATCGCTGATTGCGAGACTCATGCCATTCTGCTGAGCGTCGCAGTATTCTCGGAGCGTACCGTCGGCGCGGACTACGTTAAAGTCTGGGGCGACCTCGGCGCGGCCGAGCCGTTCGGACGGGTATGGTCCGAGATGCACCGGGCGTGCGGCATGAGAGAACATCTGCATTTTTGAATTTCCCTGGGCGAATGCGCGCCGCCCGAGCCAGGCGGAGTCGTTGTTATGGCCCCAATCTTTGTTCACGTGCGGGGCGCCGCCCAGACCAATTCCGGAATACTCTAAATGCCTGAATGGAATTTGAACGATGATGAGCCGGAAGTCGGATCCGTCCGCGCTAGCGCCCGCGGAACAGTTCGAACAGGCGCGATCGAAGCCAGCGATGGCCGGCGTCGCGGTTCAGGCGTTCGTGCCAGACCTGCGATATTTCGATACGTGGCAGCGCAAAGGGCGGCGGGAACAGGACAATAGGAAGCTCGCGCACCAGGAAGGATGCAAGTCGTTCCGGCATTGTGCAAATCGAGTCAGAATCGCTGACGACGAAGGCGCCGGTTACGAAGCTCGGAACGCACAGCTGAATGCTCTCTTGGGGAAGTTTATTGAGCAAAGCTTTCTCGAGCTGTTCGTGCACCCCATGTCCGGTATTGGAGGCCGTTACAAGTACATGGCGCTCACGCAGAAACGCGTCCAAACGCGTCAGACGATCAAGTCGCGGATGGCGTTTGCGGGCCACACTGATGTACGAATCCGTATAGAGCTTCTGTCGCTTTAATTTTCCGATTTCCCGCGGGAACACGCCGAGTGCGATATCGGCCTCTCCACTCTCTAGTTTGGCAGTCACATGTCGAGAGTCGAGGGGGACCGCTCTGAGCCGAAGCTCGTGGCCCGCCTTTTCCAAGTCGCGCATTAGGGGGGGCACGAAGATCATGCCGACCTCGCTCACCAAGACCTTAAATTCCCTTCTCGAAACGGTTGGGTCAAAGGAGAAGGTCGCAGCCCTGAGGTCGTCGGAAACCGCGAGGAGGCTCCGTAACGGTTCTTTGAGATCGAGCGCGCGGGGTGTCGGCTCCATCGTCAGTCCAACCCGCACGAATAGCGGATCGCCAAAATGCGAACGCAGCCGCGCGAGCATCTTGCTGACGGTCGGTTGGTTAACCTCGAGAATCTCGGCGGCTTTGGTCAGGCTGCGGACTTCGAGCAGCAGACTAAGCGCCTTGAGATGGCGCAGACCGATGTCGCCGTTCTTCATAACTGGAATTCACACTATTCCATTTCGCGAATGTTCTGCAGTGGGCCACGGGGCTAAGTTCCTTGTCAAGGCACAAACATCCGCCGCGGCGGCTATACGAATATGCGGGAGGAGATATGGGCGGAACCGACAACAACAAGTCGCCCGCAGGGCTGAGCGACTGGGGTATTCCCGGAACGTACATCTTCGATGAGACGCGATCGCGTCTTGGTTATGAACTCAACCGGCTCGCCTATTCGCTCACCGACCCCGCCAATCGCGAAGCCTTCCGCAAGGACGAGGAGGGCTACATGGCCCGCTACAAGATCAGTGAGGATCAGAAAGACGCGATACGCCGCCGCGACTGGCTGGCGCTCACCAAAAAGCACGGCGGAAACATCTACTACATTTATAAACTCGGCGCCGCGACGGGTGCGGGTCTTTATCACATGGGCGCCCAGATGAGAGGCGAAACCTACGAGGAATTTCTCGCCACTCGTGAAGCCAAAGACGCCCGCTGACAGACAAGAATTAGGGAGAAAGCAATGGCCCGGATTGTGGCCGGCGTAGGTAGTTCGCACGTCCCGAATTTCGGGCCGGCATATGACGCCAAGAAGTTCGAGGAGCCCGACTGGAAGCCGCTGTTCGACGGATATGCTCCGGTCAAGCGATGGCTGAGGGACGACGTGAAGACGGACGTCGCCATCGTTGTTTACAACGACCATGGCTCCGATTTCAGCCTTGACCGCGTCCCGACCTTCGCGATCGGCGTGCGTGACGAGTATGAGCAGGCGGACGAGGGCTTCGGCACGCGTCCCTTGCCGCGCGTCAAGGGTGACGCGGGAATGGCCTGGCATATCGCGAGGGAACTGATCTACGACGAATTCGACTTGACCGTATGTCAGGAAATGAAAGTCGATCACGGCCTGATGGCGCCGCTGCCGCTGCTGTTTTCTCACGATCCCGACTGGACAGTCCGCGTCGTGCCGCTGGTGGTGAATGTGATTCAGCACCCGTTACCGACGGCACGGCGTTGCTTCCGTCTTGGCCAGTCCATCGCGCGGGCCGTCGCGTCCTATCCAAAGGACCTCAACGTCGTCATCGTCGGTACCGGAGGCATGTCACACCAATTGCACGGGGAGCGTTTCGGCCATCTCGCTCAGGATTTCGATCGCCGCTGGCTCGATTGCATAGAGCGAGATCCGGAAGCGCTCTGCCGCATGTCGCACAAGGACATCATGGCGGCGGCCGGTGCCGAATCGGTCGAGTTGATCATGTGGCTTGTCATGCGCGGCGCCCTGAACGGCAAGATCGAACGTCGGCATCTCAACTACTATGCGCCGATGACCACGGGCATGGGGCTGATTTCGCTCGCGATGGCCTAGGTGAGGTGCGTCGTGCAGCGCACGCAGGTTGGAATTATCGGCGGCGGGCCGGCGGGCCTGTTGCTCTCACACATGCTAAGGCTCGACGGCATCGACAGCATCGTCGTTGAACGCCAAAGCATGGCGCATGTTCTTGGCCGAATCCGGGCAGGCGTCCTTGAAGACGGAACCGTGCAATTGCTGCGGGACGTTGGCCTGGGCGAGCGGATGGATGCCGAAGGAAAATCGCATGACGGGACGGTCATCGCCTGGCAGGATCGTCCGAGCTTTTTGATCGACACAAGGAAATATACCGGCCGACGCATGATGGCCTATGGCCAGACGGCAATTACGCAGGATCTCTATCGCGCGAATCTGGCCGGCGGCGGCCATATTGTCGAATGCGCGGAAGACGTCCGGCTCCACGAGATTACTTCGGATCATCCGAGCATTACCTATACTCAAGGCGGCGCCGAAACGAAGATTGGCTGCGACATAATTGCCGGCTGTGATGGGTTCCACGGGGTGTCACGGCAGAGCATTCCGCGCGACGTATTGCGTACATTCGAGCGCGTCTATCCGTTCGGATGGCTTGGTGTCATGTCCGAAACTCCTCCGATCGAGGATATTGTCTACGCTCAGCATGAACGCGGCTTCGCGCTTGCGTCCCAGCGATCTCCGACGCTGTCGCGCTATTACATTCAGTGTCCAAGCAATACCGATCAGGAAGCGTGGCCGGACGACCGCTTCTGGGAGGAGTTGAAGGCGCGCTTCCCAAGAGAACTGGCGGATCAGATCGTCACGGGTCCTTCTATTGAGAAATCTATCGCGCCCTTGCGCAGCTTCGTGGCTGAACCCATGCGCTACGGGCGGCTGTTCCTTGCCGGCGATGCCGCCCACATCGTGCCGCCCACCGGCGCGAAAGGGCTAAATCTCGCTGTGTCGGACGTATATTATTTACACCGCGCGCTGGAAGCCTTCTACAAGCGCGGCAATACCGATCGCCTCGACGCCTACTCTGATCTGGCGCTGCGCCGGGTCTGGGGAGCCGAGCGACTCTCCTGGTGGCTGACCAAGCTCCTGCATGTATTTCCGGATCAGGAAGGCTTCGATACTCGCGTGAATCTGAACGACTTCGATTACCTTTGCCATTCGCAGCGGGCGCAGGCGGCGTTAGCTGAACAATATGTCGGCCTGCCGTTGTAGCTCGCCTTCGCGCTGCTACTCCGGGCGGCCTATTTTGAAGAGCATTCCCAGCACCCAGGTGCTGAACGAAGCTGTCCTGCACCCAAATGACAGACAATGCGCGTGACCCAGCGCTCAATGGCGCCTCCGGCAATTTTTGCCCGGGCCCACGGGATCTGAGGGAGCGTCCACGAATGGCCATCGGTCTGGCGCGAGACAGCATCAACAGGTTGCATCAAGCAGGCCTACGGTCTCGCGCGCGGCGATGCGAGATTCCCGCAAAATCTGTGTTGGCACTCAGCATGTCCTTGGTTCGAAGCACAGCGTAGGGATCGCGATCAGCCGTACGAATAATCCGGCGGAATGCCGATCAAAATCAGAATGATGACTATTCCATTTTGGACATTGCGCTTCCATCGGCCCACTGGAGAAATGCTGTCCAACCTGGAGCCGACCTAGGCGAAGCTGAGTTACGCCGTCCCCGCGAATTCGCCCGATGCCTTGCAAATTGAAGGCGCACGGGTTGCGGGAAAGAGCGGGAAATACCGATCGGGCGCAAGAAGCCGACGGAGAGAACAGGGGAGGATGACATGGCGGCACTCGCGTTGCAGTCGTCGGCGGTGGACAAGGTGTGCGGTGCTTTGCTTGTCGGCAGCATGCCGCTCAGCGACTCATCGGCGGTGTTCAGGTTTTCGTCCGAGCAACTCGGGCAGCACCTTCGGCGCATGCCAGACGGAGAGACCGGCGATCGCATCAACTGGACCCAGTGGCAGATTGATGTGCTGAAGCGTGTCGACGCCCTTGAGTCGGAGATTGTCGATTCCGGCTATGTCCGAAGGTCGAAGTTCCGGCTCAAGCCCGGCAGACAGCCATCGGATTTAGCGTTTCCCCAACTCGACTATGCGAAGGCCGCAAAGGAATCCTATGCGGCGTTCCGATCGCTCAAGGCCGCCGGCGTTATCCGGCCCGACATTCGCATGCAGGTCTGTCTGCCGACTCCGTTGGCTCCGATCGTGATCTACGTGTTCCCCGAGCATCAGCGAGTCGTCGAGCCCTCTTACGAGCAAGCCATGCTCGCCGAACTGGCGGAGATTGTTGCCTCCATCCCGAAGAACGAACTTGCCATCCAATGGGACACTGCGGTGGAGTTCGCCATTCTCGAACAGGTCATGCCGCATGCGCTCGACAACCCGCTGGCGGACATACTTGCGCGGCTGGTACGGCTGGGCAATGCGGTTCCGGATGGCGTCGAGCTGGGCTTCCATCTCTGTTACGGGGACAGCGGTGGCCGCCATTTCAAGGAGCCGGGCGACGCCTCAAAGCTCGTCACCGTTGCGAACGGAATCGCAGGCTCTTTGAAGCGCCGCCTTCACTGGCTGCACATGCCTGTACCCAAAGAGCGCAGTGATCCGCAGTACTTCACACCGCTCGACAATCTGCGCCTCGGTCCGGCGACCGAACTATATCTCGGGCTGGTTCACGCGAGCGACGGCGTTGACGGAACACTACAGCGGATCGGCGCAGCAAGCCTTTATGCATCAAGCTTCGGAGTTGCGACAGAATGCGGTTGCGGCCGTCGCGCGCCGGAGGTTTTGCAGGAACTCATGACCATCCATCGCGCCGTGAGCGCGCCGGTCAGAGAAGGTTCGTGACGGACAATACAAGACACGCAAAAACACGATCGGCGGCAGCCGACGGAATCACACCATCGGGAGGGAACATGTACATTCGCCGAAACGTATTTGCTGCGATCTCCGTTCTTGCGTGTCTCGGAGCGATGCCTGGGAAACTTGTCGCGGCAGAATTGAAGCTCGCACATTTCGTTGCACCGACACATCCCTATCATCCGGTCTTTCAGTGGCTGGCGGGAGAAGTGAACAAGGAAACCGGCGGGGCGCTTTCGATTCGAATCTTCCCAGGTGGCGAGCTCGGGGCCAATCCGGCCGAGCAGATGAACCGCGCCATCGACGGAATTGCCGATATTGCGTTCGTCATTCCGGGTTACACAGCGGCCCAGTTTCCGCGCACTCTGATGATTGAATACCCTGGAATCCGCAACGACGCGGCGTCCGGCACAAACGCATTATGGGATGCGCGCGAAGCACTCGGCGAAGAATATCGCCGAGTCAAATTGCTGAGCCTTTGGACGATCAATCCCGCCGTCCTCTTCACGCGCGACAAACCGGTCCGGACCCTACAGGACATCAAAGGCCTGAAGATCCGGGTTGCCTCGAAAAGCGGCGGCGACATGGTGAAGGCATGGGGCGCGATCCCGGTCTTCAGCCCCGTCACCGAAATGTACAACTCCATTCAGACTGGCGTCGTGGACGGTGTCGTCATCGATCCGGGCGCGGCAATCGCCTTCAAGCTCACCGAAATCTGCAACTACGTGACGGTTGGCATGGACTCGATTCTGACTAGCTTCGCTCTGGTCATGAATCGAGACGCCTGGAACAAGTTGCCGGCGGATCAGAAGGCGGTCATCGACAAGCTGACGGGCGTAACGCTGGCGCGGCGCAACAATCAAGCATGGGATGCCCTCGTCGGCAAATCGCTGGGCCTGATGTCCTCTTCGCCCGGCAAACAAGTCATTACACTAGATCCTGCGGAGGCCGCGAAATTCAATGCAGCATCGCGAGAGGTCTTGAAGTCCTACATTGCCGAGCTTGATTCCAAGAAAATGCAGGGTGCCACTCTGCACAAGATGCTTTCGAGCCAATAGCGCCGGCAATGGCCCCGATCGAAAGTGCTGCCGCAGCGAGCGGCAAATCAATGCTGGATCGCCTGGCACGATGGGCGGCGTCGATAAGCGGGTTAATCCTCGCCTTCGTCGTCGTGCTGACGGTGGTCGATGTTTCGTTGCGGTTTGCGGCGGCGCCCGTTTATGGCTCCCAGGAGATGACCGAACTCTCCATGGTGGCGATCATTATGCTTGCAATACCTCTTTGCGCGACCACCGGAAGCGATATACGCGTCGATCTGTTCGATGAGATGCTCGGCCGAAGGGGACAATGGTGGACTAACCTGCTTGCCGCGATCGTGACAATTGTCGTGCTCGGCTTTCTGGTTTGGAACACCATTTTCAAGATTGGGGATACGTTTAGCTACAATGATGTAAGCAATTTGCTGCTGATACCGCTGTGGCCGTTCTATCTCCTGATCGCGATCGGGATGGGGTTCTACATCGTCGTTGCCATCCGCAGCGCGCTGGTTCTCCTGAAGAAGCGGTCCGTAGCCCATGAGTGAAATCATTGTCGGGGCGGTCGGGCTGGCTTCCCTCTTTGTCATCCTGGGCCTGCGGGTTCCGGTCGGGATCACGCTTCTTGCCATCGGCTTTTTCGGGATCGTGACCATCAGCGGATGGAAGCCCGCGATGTCCACCATGACCTCGACGGCTTTCTCGCTTAGTTCCAATTATTCGCTGATGGTCATTCCGATGTTCCTGGTCATGGGTAACATCGCGACCGCGTCGGGACTGAGCCGAAAGCTGTTCGATGCCGCCTATGCCTGGGTCGGGCCGTTCCGGGGCGGTCTTGCCTCGGCAACGGTGCTGGGCTGCGCCTCTTTCGCGGCGGTGAGCGGCTCGTCGGTTGCGACCGCGGTAACGATCGGACAGGTGGCGCTGCCGGAGATGCGGCGCTTCAAATATCTACCCAAGCTCGCAACTGGCGTTGTCGCCGCCGGCGGCACGCTTGGCATCCTAATTCCGCCCTCCGCCCCGTTCGTTGTTTATGCTCTTCTGACCGATCAATCCATCGGGCGATTGTTTATCGCGGGTATTCTGCCCGGCTTGCTGCTGACCACGATGTTCATTCTCACGATCGTGCTGGTCACATGGCGTCAGCCCGAAAGCGGCCCGCCGGGTCCGCCCGTTTCGATGATGCAAAAGTTGCGCGCACTGCGTGGGGCTGGGCCCTTGATTGCCGTGATCCTGCTTTCGATCGGCGGTATCTATCTCGGTGTCTTCACACCCGTCGAAGCCTCCGGCGTTGGCGCCTTTCTAACCGCAGCGATCGCACTTGGTGGCCGGATGATGTCGTTACGTCAGATGATTCCGGTGCTTGTCGAATCCGCGCGCGCAACCGCGATGCTGTTCATGATCGTCATCGGCGCCAGTGTGTTTGGACCGTTTCTGTCTCTTAGTCGCATACCGACTGTCATCAGCGAAGCGATGACCAGCCTGAATTTCGGTGCCACCGGCACATTGATCGCCATTCTAGGTGTGATGGTAATCCTCGGAACGTTCCTCGAAACGTTTTCAATGTTGGTGATCGCGATGCCGGTCTTCTTCCCGATCATCGTCAAGCTCGGTATCGATCCGATCTGGTTCGGTGTGTTGATCGTCGTCACTGTGGAGATGGGCCTGATAACGCCTCCGGTCGGTTTGAACGTCTACGTGATCAAGGGTCTCGCGGCGGATGTGCCGATGGGAGAGATTTTCAGCGGCATTCTACCGTTTTTGATCGCGATGTTGGTCACGCTTGCCATTCTCGTGGCATTTCCATCGATCAGCCTGTGGTTACCGAATTCCATGTTCAAATAGCGCAGTAATAGACACGCCGGCCTCACCAAGATCGAATTGCCGCAAGCAGACGTTTGGAGGAATACGCGTCGATAGAGGCAAAGTAACCGAAGCGCGATCCCATAGATATGACGCAAGGGCAGGGATAGCCGCATCCAACTCAAGAGTCCGCCAGCGGCCTGGTTTGCTGCCAATGTTTCAAAAGCAAGGTTTGAGCGTGACCGAGTGAGGCTTGATCCAGAACCCCGAGGTCAGCTCGTTTCCCCGTATCCCTTCGCCGGGAAACCGGTCATGCGCCGACTGATTGTCGTAGCTCAGGTAGTCCCGTCGCCAACATGGCTCTGGCCATTCCGTAGCGGTGCGCCACCTTCAACCCGCGCGCACAGCTGCTTCAATGACGGTCTCCCGAACGTCATCGTTTGGAAAACCCCATCGCGTCTGATCAACAGGTGGACCAAGGCAGCGGAGAGATGGCCTAGGATCAGTGCGAAGAAGAGGAAGGCAACAATGGTGTGTGCCACTCGTAGCCAACCGAACAGGTAAATATTCTGCGGGAGTATCGGCGGCAGGATCAAGGTATCCGTGATTTTCACTGGATACCCACCAGCGGACAGCATGCCCCAGCCGATCAGAGGTAGAGTGATCATTGTCAGATAGAGCAACATATGGGAGGTTTTCGCCGCGAAGCTCTGCCATAGCGGAAGATCGACAGGCAAAGCAGGTGCGCCGAAATTGAGCCTGATCAGGATGCGGACACAGACCAGTACCAGCAGTGCAAGGCCGATCGGACGGTGCAGAGTGAGCAGCACCGTGTAGGCAGGTCCGGCGGTAGAGACCATGCCGATACCGATAAACAGCATCGAGATGACCAGCGCTGCCATCGTCCAGTGCAGCAGACGAAGCAACGGATGAAAGCGTGCGGGGTGGGACGTGGTCATGTCAGTTTGCCTTCGTGCTGTGAGCGGCCAGCGCCTCGCCGATTGCGCTGTGTTCGGGTCCATGCTCTGCCCGCAGGCGAAATGACGTAGCATATGCCGCGGAGCGCGCTGGCAAGAGCGGATCGTCAGACAGCGCCACACCGGCCGGTACCAGCGTCGGATCAAAAGTGATATCTCGGCATGCACCCCGTTCTTCTTCGGTCGCGTGCATGACGGTGAGCGTGCCGACATCGACGGTCAGCCGATCGTCAGGCCATTGCACGGTCGCATTGTCAGTGGGATCGCCCGGGTGCGCGATAGTCACGATCATATGCCAACGCGCCGGTGATTTGGCGAGACGCGCCAGAACTTCGTCAAACAGATAGTTCGCCGGCAGACTGCCAAGCGTGCTCTTGTCGAGCGTGGTCAGGGCAGCTTCCGGTGCCATCGACCAGCGAACGGACGCACTGCGCCCGGCGCGGTTTACAAAACGAAATGCATTGATGCTGTGATAGGTGCCGTTGACGAAACTGTCAGGTAACGGTGCGTGATCGAGATAGTCCTGAAAGGCCTTGCTTTCCGGATGCTCCAACAAAAACGCATTCAGGGTCGCCGGATCGGGCCTGCCGGTTGATGGCTGTGGTGCGGTGGCACGCTGAAGGGCGACAAAGGCTTTCGGTGTCGCAACCGGAAAAATTGGCGTGTGGTCGAGAGCCATTCGCCAGATCTGGCCATCCGAGCCCTTGATTTGCAAGGCCATCGCATGAAAGACGTTTCGACCATCGGTAGCAAAAGGATTGCTGCCGCCGGTCGAGAAACGCCCGATGACCGGATAGCGACCGGGAGCGAGAACGCTCGCACTCGACAGCGCCACGCCCGCTCCATTCGCATCGAAAAATCCGTCGAGGCACAGACCCTTCGCATGGGCGGCGCGGTATCCTGGATAAGTACCGCCGTTGCCTTCCAGCGCCTCGACAAGCGCGGATCCGCCAATCCGGCTGGGCCCGATCCAGCCGCCGGCCCAGGCAAAGCCCGCGACCAACAACATCAAAACAAGAGCGATTGGGACGAGGAAGACAACTCGGTCGGAACTGCGCTGAAACATGGTGAGTCCTCGATGCGATGCGCCAAGCGCTTGGCCCGACAAAAGACTATGGGCGAACAAGGAACGCTGATTGCGCCCGATTGCTGCGACTATCCACGGCTTGCCGAAACCTCGTAGCCCTCCGGTTGCTCAACGCGATGTTCCTGACCACGTACCAGGGCACACATTCTCTGAATTACACGAGAGCCAAACATGCAACCCAGCGTCAATCTGTGCGGCCTGGCAGTCGCGGTGCCTGACCATCTCATCCGGCAGTCCGAAGCGGCCTCCGTCGCTGCGGCGCTTTTCTCCAGCAAGTTGCGTGGATTTCGTAGACTTGCTCCGGTATTCGACAACGCAGGAATCCGCGAGCGATATTCGGTTCGGCCGCTTTCCTGGTTTTATGAACCGCATGGCTGGGCGGCGCGGATGGAAGCGTTTGCGGAAGGAGCCGGCCGTCTATTTGAGGACGTCGCCGCGCGCGTTATCGAACAGGCTGGAATGACGGCACGCGATATTGATTGCGTCGTATTCGTCTCGACCACCGGCTTCTCAACGCCCAGCATCGAAGCGCGCGTAGCCGCAAAAGCGGGCTTTCGCGCGGACATCATGCGGGTTCCGGTATTCGGTCTTGGTTGCGCAGCCGGCGTCTCTGGTTTCGCGATTGCCTCGCGGCTTGCCGCCTCCCAACCGGGTTCGAAAGTACTGTTTGTCGCGGTCGAACTTTGCTCCCTGGCCTTCAGACTCGATGAAGCGACTCCGGTCAACGTAGTCGCGTCCGCGCTGTTTGGAGACGGCGCTGCAGCCTGCATTCTGACCACCGATGGGTCAGGAATCGCCAGTATCGAGAGTACGGGTGAGCATCTGTTTGAAGATACTCTCGGCGTTATGGGTTGGAGCGTCGATAATACGGGCCTCGGCATCATGCTCGCGCAATCGCTTCCGCCCTTTGTTAAGGAGAAGGTCGGTCCGGCGGTGGCCGGCATATTGAAGCGCAATGGGCTAAATCTCTCGGATATTGACCGCTTCATCTGCCACCCTGGTGGAGCCAAGGTGATCGACGCACTGGAGAGCGCACTTGGCATGGGGCAAGGCGCGCTCAATGAGGAGCGCGAAGTGCTCGCCAATTATGGCAACATGTCCTCGCCGACGGTGCTGTTTGTTCTCGAGCGTGCCGTCCGCGCCGGTCTGCCAAAGCGATCGGCAATGCTCGCCATGGGACCGGGCTTCTCGACGAGCTGCGTGACATTGCGGAGGGCCGCGTGATGATGTGGTCTTCTGTGGTGCTGTTAGGCTTTGTCACTCTGCAAAGGCTCACGGAACTGATTTATGCAAGGCGCAATACCGCTCAGCTGCTCGCGCAGGGTGCTCGGGAAATTGCCCCGGGGCACTATGCCTACCTGGTGGCATTGCACGCCGCGTGGCTTGGTGGGCTTTGGCGGCTCGCAGCCGATCGGCCAATAGAGTGGTTCTGGTTTGCGGTGTTTGCGGTAGCTCAGTTGCTGCGCGTCTGGGTGCTTTATTCGCTGGGGCATCGTTGGACCACAAGGATCATCGTGCTGCCTGGCGCCCACCTGGTCGCGACCGGTCCGTATCGATTCTTGCGGCATCCGAACTACGTCATCGTAGCGGTGGAACTCGCGGTCCTGCCGCTCGTATTTGGGCTTGTCGCATATGCCGTGTTCTTCTCGCTGATCAACGTGATCTTCCTGTTCGTACGGATCAGGGCGGAAGACGCCGCCCTGCGCACGCCAGCACCAGCTGAGCATTCTGCGGCCTGACCGCCGTTTAGATGAATACGAGTGGACGGTTATCGCGACGGTCAAGGCTAGCCGCCCAAACGAAGCAATATCGCAATATATTCGGCAATTCAGATCCTTAAAAAGTCCGCGCGTTTGTAATTGTATCGACAGCAGAGTCGCCAAGCGGCGTCGGTATCAGCGCGCGGCATCGGAACGGGAAATGATCGGAATACGAACCGACGCACAATCAATCTGATCTGGTCGTGGATAGGCAGTGCCGCTGACTACGCATGATCGGCCTGACAAGGGAGGATGCAATGGAGTCTGTCTCGCGCCGTAATGTTCTGGCAACCGCAGCCGCTGGGAGTCTCTTTGCCGCATCGCTTAAAAGCGCTCATGCGGCGGAAACCGTGCCGGAGCCGAGGCGGGCGGGACACGGCGGCTTTGATCCAGGCCCTCGAAATCTTGTGCGCGACCGACAGAATCCTGACCTGCTATCTCCACCGGCTACCGACCAAGGCACACTTCCAAACTTGCGATTTTCATTCAACGACACGCACATGCGACTTGTGTCGGGGGGGTGGACTCGCCAGGTGACAGTGCGCGAGCTCGGTGTCTCGAAGGACATTGCCGGCGTGAACATGCGCCTGAACGCAGGCGGTGTGCGCGAACTCCATTGGCATAAGGCCGCCGAATGGGCGTACATGCTCTACGGCTCGGCACGGATCACGGCAGTCGATGCGGAGGGGCGAAATTTTGTCGACGATGTCGGTGTGGGTGATAGCTGGTACTTTCCCTCCGGTATTCCTCATTCGATTCAAGGGCTGGGGCCGGATGGCGCAGAGTTCCTTCTGGTCTTCGACGATGGAGGTTTCGATGAGGACAATACGTTTCTGCTGAGCGACTGGCTCAAACATACACCGCCGGAAGTCCTCGCCAAGAACTTCAGCGTGCCGATGGGGGCGTTCGCGAACGTCCCAGATCCGAAGGATCTCTACATGTTTCCGGCGCCACTCCCGGGCCCACCCAGCTCCGACAAGATCGCTGGGGCGAGAGAGGTGCTACAGAAGTTCAGCCACCGCATAATGGCCCAAACTCCGATCACTACGAAAAGCGGCACCGTGCGGATCACGGACTCGAAGGTTTTCCCGGTATCCAAAACAATTGCATCGGCGCTGGTCGAAGTGGCTCCAGGCGCGATGCGCGAACTGCACTGGCATCCGAACACGGACGAATGGCAGTACTATATCGAAGGCCAAGCCCGCATGGGCGTGTTCGCGGCTTCAGGCCAGGCCCGAACGTTCAATTTTCAGGCGAACGACGTCGGCTATGTCCCGTTTGCTATGGGCCATTACGTCGAAAACATTGGCAATACTCCGCTTCGGTTCCTGGAAATCTTCAAGAGCGATTATTATGCCGATGTTTCACTGGCTCAGTGGCTGGCATATACGCCGCCTGAATTGGTCAATGCTCACCTGCATGGCAACGAACAACTGATGCGTGCGTTGCGCAAGCAAAAAGCTCCTGTCGTGCCATCATAGTTTGCTAGCCGCGAGGTGCGATTCGACAGTTCAGAATGCATGAGTGTGGGTGAGCTGGTGTTCTGGTCGATGTCGTTGCTGATCGTCGTGCTGATCGCCACCGGGCTCGCGATCTGAAACGAATATTTTGGCCGGTTCTTCTCGGTCGAGCAACAGCGCGCGGCGGTGGACGCGGCACCTTCAGCGCGATGATGCGCGGCACAGTAACCGGCGGCTGGACCTGAAGGCACCATCGAAGCTGGCTGAAAGAGCTCGTGGCCGGCAAGCCGCGAGCCTGATCGCGCGCGTTGCATCTACGAAGGCGGAATCGTCAGGCTCCCGGATGAGCCACAAGAGAACGCGGGGATCCGTCAATGGATCGAAATGTCCGGCACGTCCCGCATGCCCGGGACCGGCGGCAGCCCGTGCGAGCGGCGGTCGTTGATATATTCCAGGGTCTCCAGGACCGACGCCTTCAGGCCGTCGCCGCTGGCGCGAGTGCCGTTGCTCGCTGGCACTAGCAGAGCGTGCGTCTGGGCGCCGATCAGCACCATCGCCAGCATCACCATGCTCAACAGGATGGCTTGCTGCTGTTTCATCGCCGTTGTCCGTTTTCCGTCATCAGGCGGCCGAGCGGCGCCGGCAGGACGCATCCTGCCGGCAACCACTACGGTATCCTGCAAGCTCGCAGCTGAATGATCCGCGATGCGTCAATGGCCGCCACCCACCGGTTTCCATTCTGTGCGCGAATTACCAGGTGCCTTCGTCGAGCGCTTCGCGGGTGGTCGGGTCGCGATAGTCGGAGTTGGCGGCGCTGCCGTACTCGCCG
>ORJL011237687.1_pt1 | contig 14956 bp, 17 predicted proteins | sample 1779941 | NCBI WGS metagenome assembly ORJL01 (sample SAMEA104232317, study PRJEB22302) | groundwater metagenome | biome: forest; feature: aquifer; material: groundwater | place: USA | collected 2011-08-07 | depth 5.8 m
ATAAAAAAGAAAATTCTCGATATTGGATTATGAATTACTAAAAGCAAAACTTATTATATGATGATAAAATTCACTTGATATATGGTTAAGGACAAACATACATTAAGAGCAATAAGAGAAGGGTATCTTGGCAGAGCTGTTTACAAGATTCAAGAGATAAATAATAGGTTCAAGATAATAAAAGATAATGACAAGGTTCTTGACTTGGGATGTTATCCTGGTTCATGGGTTCAATATCTATTTAGGTTAAACTGTGATATTTACGGGATAGATGTAAAAGAAGTAAAGGGTTTAAATTTTAAGTTCATTCAAAAAGATGTTTATGATGATTCAATATTTGATGATATTGGAAATAATTTTGATGTTGTAATATCTGATCTGGCTCCAAAGTTAAGCGGGATAAAAGAGCTGGACAATGAAAGAAGCTATTCTTTATGTTACAAATAATTCAATATTGCAAAGAAAGTTCTGAAGCCAAAGGGAAACTTTCTTGTCAAGACTTTTGACAATCCAAGGCTGAAAGAATTTATCAAAAAACTTGAAAAAGAATTTGACTACGTGAAGATATTCAAGCCACAAGTAAGCAAAAAGAGAAGCAGTGAAATTTATGTAATAGCCAAATCAAAGCATAGCCTATAAGTGTAAGGTGCGGAGTATCCAGCTTTAACTACTTTTTTTATTTTAATATTTTTTGAATGGGATAATATTTTATTTTTTATTTCATCAATTTCTTTTTCCTGTCCAAAGATGTAAAAATTTATCATTCCTTTTTTATCCAAATATTTCAAAGCCAAATTCAGATAAGAAAATGAATCTGATGGGTGAGGCATTATAATTCTGTCAAATTTCTTTTTTATTTTTGGAAGAATTTTTTTAACATCCCCCTGAAATAATTTTATTTTTTTAGATTTGTTTAGTATTAAATTTTCCTTTGCATATTTATTGCATTCCCTGCTTAATTCAATTGCATAAATCTCCTTTGGTTTTGAATGCTTTTCCAATATTATCGGAATTGGTGCAATGCCAGAAAACATAACTAAAATAGATTCATTGTTTTTTACTTGTTTTGCAATTCTTAATCTTTCATTTGAAGATCTTACTGAGAAATAACATTTTTCTATGTTTAATTTGAATAAACAATTACTTTCCTTATGGATTGTTTCTTTTGTTTTTTCTCCTGCCAATATAGTTATCTTTGGTGTTCTTAACCTTCCAGAATATTTTCTGGATTTGTATGCAACTGTTTTTATTCTCGAACTTAAGAAAGATTTTGCTTTTTCTTTTGATATTTTTTCATTGAATAATACAATATTTCCAATTTGGTCATATGAACCCATGCTTATCTAAAAAAAAAGGTTTATATATACCTTTTGATGCTATTATTTATGCAAAAAGAAGAACATGTGAAGTTTGTTTATTTTCTAGCTTTTACTTTCTTGGCTCTAGCTATTTTTGGAGGACTTGGATTTTATAATAGTAATAATTCTATAACAGGTGCTGCCTTTGAGGTCAATCCATTTGAAGGTTTTCTTGATGGTTTCAGGGGATTATTCCAGAATAGCGAAATTATGGGGTACCTTTTAGTTTTTGCAGCAATCTTTCCAATAATATATTTATTGGTGTTAAGAGTTCATATATTCCAAGGAGGAACTAACAAATGGCCTGGTATATTAGTAGCGGCATCAATGACTTTAATTTCAATGATTTTTGTTCCTAGTTTTACAGAAACCATAATAGGGATATTTGTTTATAGCACTTCTCTGGCGTTATTGATGGTTATATTATTATTAGCATGGGTAGCTTACTCTTTACTCCATAAGCAGGTAAGTCAAAATGTGGGAGAATTTGCAGGAATTGCATCAACAAGAAATACTGCAAGGGCAAGTGCTGTTGGGGCACAAACTTCTTTGACAAATGCACAGGGTCCTTTGTTTACTGCTAAGTCCAACTTGCAAAACCAAAAGGCAGATTTAGCTTTGATGGTAAAATTACGAGAAAAATCATTAAAGATAGATCAAGAAATGAGGGCACTTAATGTTCTTGCAGTGCAGAAAGGAAAGACTAATATAAAGAACGTAAAAGATTTATTTGTATCTTTATATAAAGATATAAAAACATTTAGAGCATCTATTGGTGCGAATAATCTTAACGATGCCAGTAATATTTATACTGTAATATATGCAAATCTTGGAAAACTTAGAAGTTTAATAGAAAAATAATTTTTAAGAACTAACTACTTCTTAATTCTTTAACCAATTCTGACAGTTTTTTCTCATTTAATTTATTTTTTTCCAATTCAACTTTTATTGATTTCAGTATTTTATTCTGTTTTGGAAATTCTATATCGCTGATTATCTTGTTAATTATTCTTAAAATAGAAATTTTATTATTTTCAAGAGTTTTGGGCTGAGAAAGTATCATTGTAATCATTTCTATTTCTTTTTCTCTATTAGAAGCTAACATCTTAAATTGGCAATATATTCTTAACTAAAGGTTCTAGTAATATCCAATACAAGGGTGCAAGAACTATCAGGGCAACAACTATCAAACCGTGCATCCATGTTTCTTTCAATCCTTTTGAGCTTCCAATCGTTGCTTTTACAACTGAGGATTGGGCATGAATTCTTATCCATAAAACCAAACCTATTAATGATCTTATCACCCAAACATTTCCAAGAAGGGAAGATGCATTATCAAGATTAGTTAATTCCAGAAAATAGGGAACATTAAAAACAATTAATAATCCAATTAATATCGTTGAGAAAGTGCTTAATCCATGACCCAACCAGTGAGAACCTCTAAAATTCTCGTCATGATGAATCAAAAATAGTTCATATAAACCAATTACAGGAGTAAGTACTAAAGCTGGAATGAACTATAAATCGATGTTAATTATTTCATTCGGATATCTTTAAATATTATGTTTTAGTATTCTTTTTCTATGAAGAGGTGGGTTCATTTCATAGAGATTTTTGTTGACAAAGCAATACCTTATCTCGTTTTTTTGCTATTAATTATAATCATTGGAGAATTTGCATTTCATGATTTCATGGAGCATTATAGGTTATATGTTCATATTTTAGATTACATAATCATTGGATTTTTCTTTATAGATTTATGCTTCAAGTTTTATAGAGTAAGAAATGTCAAATTATTTTTCAGGAAGTACTGGTTGGAAGTCATTGCAGTTTTCCCCTTCATTTTAGTTTTCAGGATGTTTGAAGAGCTATTTATCTTGGTAAGATTTACTGGACCAATAGAAGAAGGACAGAAAATTGTTCATACTGTTACTGAGGCAGCAAAGATTGGAGAAGAGCAGAAAATAATAAGAGAGCTAGAAGCATTGGAAAAAGAAACAAGAGTTTTCAGATCAATTGAAGAGGGAACAAAATTATCAAGGACGAACATGTTCATTAAATTTTTAAAATTGCCAAGATTAGCAAGAGCAATTCCTGTTTATGAAAAACCGATAAAACATGAAATAAAAAAGGCTGGCAAGAATATAAATGAAGTTGGAAAACAATTAGGGCTTAAGAAAATCTTAACCAAAAAAAGAGGATAATCCTTTCTGATTTTTTTCCTTCTTTGATAACCTTTCAAGCATTTTATCTATTCTTTCTTCATTGAATTCATGATCTAGAAGTATTTTCTTTATTTTATCTTCATCCGGCTCTGTCCATTTCAACTGATAATTTTTCATTATTGGCATTGACTTGAATGTTGCATAGATTTTTTTCCAGTCAAAATCTGGAGCTAATTCCTTGAATAATTTATCAAAATCTTTGTTTTGTTTTATTAATTTCAATGCATTCTTTGGACCTATGCCTTTTATTCCAGGATCATAATCTGTTCCAATCATTATGGCCATGGCAATCAATTGATCCTGATTTATACCCAGATCCTCAAGAACTTCATTTAATTCTATTATTTCAGGATTTATTTTTACATAAGTATTTCTCACTTTTCTTTTTGGAGATGCAGTAATATTCTTTATCAGCCTTGGAGCACCATAAAGCAAGGAATCATAGTCTGTAGATACAACGCCATAAACATCCCCTTTTTCAGCCATGAAAGAACATTGTGCTTCTGCTTCTGAAGGGGCTTGAATTACAGGTAAACCAAAAGCTTTGAGTAATTCTTTTGATTCCTCTATCATCTTGAAACTAAGTCTTATTGACTGCTTTGAATATTTCAGCATTAATTCTTCATCCCCATCTTCTTTTGCAATTTCTAATCTTTTTTCTGCAATTATTTTTCTGTGATTTCTTTGTTCCTGCTCGTGAATCTTTAAGATTGGAGGTTTTCCATCAAAGACAAATGCAAGCTTAAGGTCTTTTTCCATAAGATTAGGAATTCTTGTGGATATTCCCATCAAATGAGATGTAATATTTTCATTGGAATCCATCAATGGAGTTCCATCCGGCTGCCTTATTGATGAAAGAAATTGATATAATACCTGAGAAGCATCTACGGCTAGTTTCTTATTCTTTAAATCTTCAAGAGATATTTCTTTCTTGTGAATTATTTGAGATATGTTTAAGCCCATAAAATAATTAAGAAATTACGATTTAAATAAATTATGCCACTTGAACTAGTGCTGTATATATTGATTCATTAGGAGTTTCTCTTAATGCTTCATGCGTTTTTCTAAAATCCAAAAAATTAATTCCTAAATAAGATAATCTTTTTTGCAAGTTTTCTGCTTCCCTTATTACAGATTCTGAATGTTCTAAAGTAAAAGTATCCTTTCCTTCTCCGGAAAATAAATCTTTTCTTATGTAACTAATTGTAAAAGAAATTTTATCAGCCTCTCCCTCATATGGAGCTCTTGGGTGCAAAGAAAAACTATTCAATACAATCTCCCCTTTGGTATGCCTATCTATATAATTGTCCAAAAATCTCCATTTTCTTTCATTTGGATTTACCATAATTTTAACATGAATTTTGATTTTATAAATCTTTCTATTTTTGACTACTATTTAATGATAATATAACTCTTATATGCTAAAAGCTTGTTTAAGATTTATGGTGATTAAGAGAATTCCTTTGATGCATACTGGAGGAATATATGAGTTTAGAGTTCATAACGAGAAATTAGACAATTTGCCAAATGAATTCAAAGAACTTGGAAATTATCTCAATACTGTTTTTGACAACTGCCCAAATAGTTATTTCTTGAATGGCCCTAGAAGCTCCAAATTGAAATTCAAGCTTAATGATTTGTTCATGCATCAGATTGTAGGACATGAAATTAATGATCTATGCAGGATGGGATTGAAAATAAACAAAGACAGGTACAAGACAAGTCATTCAAAAGTTCAAGTGTTCATGCTTGAAAATGATGACAAAACAGTTGCCTTAGAAGTTCCTTTGTGGATAAAGAAAGAAGAACTTGAGAATTATAATTTCCTTTTTGATTCGGATGAACCATTAACAGGGCATATAGATATTTTAAGAATAGAAAACGGAAAAATATGGATTTGGGACTACAAACCTGGTGCATTCAATGAAAAATATGCTGCAACACAGGTATTTTTCTATTCAATGATGCTAAGCAGAAGAACTGGAATTCCCCTGGAAAATTTCAGGTGCGGCTATTTTGATGACCAGTATGCATTTATGTTCAAACCTGAATTAAAAAATTTAATAAAAGAGAAACTCCTATAATATGTATGACTAAAGCAGATTTTTATCCTATTGATTTCGATTATAACAGTTCTGGAGATATTCTTATTTATGGAAGAACAACTAATAATGAAAGAATTTTGGTAAAGGATGGTTCAATAAAACCTTATTTCTATGTTCTTTCTGACAGCAAGAATTTAGTTAATGAAATTGAAAACATTTCTGTAAAAGAAGAAAACAAAATATACCGTGTTGCAAAGGCCGAGTTAGTCAAGAAGAAATTTCATGACAGGGATATAAAGGCAATAAAAGTTTATGCAAATAATCATGGCGATATAAAATACATAAAAGACATGATAAAAAAATATGAAAAATCTGAAACAGATATAAAATTTATAAAAAGATACTTAACAGAAAATGATATTGATCCTTTAGTTTTGTGTGAGGTTGATGGAGAAGTAATAGAGGACGTTGATGATGGAATTTACATCAAAGGAACTGTAAAGAGAAAGAGTTCTGAATTCTTCAAGAATCCAAAGATACTCGCTTTTGACATAGAAGTTTATGGTGATTTTTCAGGACATCAAAAACACAAGCAGGATCCAATAGTTACAATTGCATTATTTGGAGAAAATTTCAAGAAAGTAATAACGTGGAAAAAAGTAAATTCAAGCCATGTTGAAATTGTAAAAAATGAAGGAGAATTAATTGAAAGGTTTATTGAAATTATTAATGATTACAAACCAGATTATATAACAGGATATTTCACAGATGGATTTGATTTTCCTTATTTGAAATTAAGGGCTCAGGAACTTGGAGTTAACTTAAATTTAGGAATGGATAATTCTCAATTAGTTATAAAAAAAGAAAGATCTGGTTTTACCAGTGCAAAAATAAAAGGAATTCCACATTTAGATATGTACAGATTTGTGAGCAGAATAATGGGAGGTGGATTAAGGATAGATACATTTAATCTTAATACTGTTGCGTCAGAAATTCTAGGGGATAAAAAAATTGAATTTGATGTTGGAGATATAAGCCAAATATGGGACAAGGGAGATATAAAAGAATTAATTGAATATAATCTTAAAGATGCAGATTTAGCTTACAGATTATGCAAGAAGTTATTGCCAAATTTAAATGAAATATCAAAGTTAGTTGGAATGCCAATTTTTGAGGTTTGTAGGGCAACATATGGAAATCTTGTTGAGAACTACTTAATAAAAAAAGCAAAGGAATTTGATGAAATAATTCCCAACAGGCCAGATAACAATGACATTGGAGACAGGATAAATAAAACTTATGAAGGAGCTTTTGTAATGGAACCAAAACCAGGGTTTTATGAAGAGATTGTATTTTTTGATTTCAAGAGCTTATATCCAAGCATAATTGTAACAAAGAATATCTCACCAAGCACATTGAATAACAAAAATGGAAATAAAAGTCCTGAAGTTGAGATAAGTGGAAGAAAAAAACATTATTACTTTGACAGGAAAGATTCTTTTATCCCAAAAGTTGTTGAGGAATTAATAACAAAAAGAAATGAAATAAAAAAGAAATTGAAGACTGACAAGGATTCTTCATTGCAGGGAAAAAGTTATGCCTTAAAGACTGTTGCAAATTCAATATATGGATACTATGGATTTTTTGGAAGCAGATATCACTCAATGGAATGTGCGGCATCAATAACTTCATGGGCAAGATATTACATAAAAGATGTAATTGAAAAAGCAGGCAAGGAAAAATTTGACGTCATTTACAGCGATACTGATTCCATTGCAATTGCAATGAACAAAAAAACTAGAAAAGAAGCTTTAAGTTTTCTTGATAAAATAAACAAAGACTTACCTGGAGTCATGGAATTAGAATTAGAAAATTTTTACAATTATGGTTTGTTTGTCAGCAAGAAAGGTGAATCTACCGGCGGAGCCAAGAAAAAATATGCTTTAATAAATGAAGATGGAGAAATGAAAATAATAGGTTTTGAAACAGTAAGAGGTGATTGGAGTTTAATAGCAAGAGAAACACAGAAAAGAGTAATTGAGATAATATTAAAAGAAAATTCATTTGAAAAAGCACTGATTTATGTTAGAAAAATTGTAAAAGAAGTCCAGGATGGAAAAGTTGATATGAAAAAATTAATAATAAAAAATCAATTAAAGATGGACATAGAGAGATACAAAAATATAGGGCCTCATGTTGCTGTTGCAAAACTTATGAGGGAAAGAGGAGTAAATATAAGGGAAGGCTCTGTAATAAACTTTATAATAAGTTCTGGAAAAGGTTTAATAAGGGACAGGGCAAAAATTCCAAAAGAGGCAAAAGATTATGACAAGGAATATTACATTAATAATCAGATAATTCCCTGTGTTGAAAATATATTCAAGATTAAAGGATATAGCAAACAGGATTTATTAAGCAAGGAACAAAGCAAACTTGGAGATTTTTAGATTATTAATTTTTTACTACACGCAACATTCTATGTATCTCGGATGGAACTATTTGAGATTTGCCATTACCATTAACATTTGCAAACCAGACTAATTGCACAAAAGGTTTTCTTCCAAGTTCATACTTTGGAGTTCCTATTCTCATTGTTTCAATTCCTTTTTCTCTTAAGAAATCCCCATAGTCCTTCGCTATAGTCCCAAAAACATAGTCAGTTATTTCATCTTTCCCAAATGTATTTGTTGATATTTCTTTTTCTTCTACTTTAATTGAATCTTTTAATACTTTCTTTAATGGATTATCAAATAAACTATGATTAATAAAAAATCTTTCACTACCAATTTCACTACCATTATTATATTCGTTTTTTATTACTTCGATTTCTAACAATGGAAAATCTTCATGCTTGGTTAAGAAAATCCCTTTATCTGGAACATAAACAAAACATTCTCTTGTTTGATTTCCTTCCTCATTAATATAATGATATTTTAAATCTCTTCTATTTGGATACATCCTCAATAAAGCATTTTCTTCTAATGAGATTATTCTATTTCCAGATTTTTGAAATTCTTCTAGAGATATGAGGCTTAAATCAACAATTCCTGAATTCAATTTGGATAATCGTTCATCCAAAGGTGTGTGGTCCCATTTAATGTATTTAATTTCTGCCATTTTAAGAGGTAATTTTATTTAATATTTATAAATCTTTCTAATGTTACCATTTTAAAGTTTATGCAATATTTTTATTCTTCAGTTAATTTTTTAATTCAACTTAGTATTCAATTATTATGAAAGACTGGATAAGAGCGGGAGAAATAGCATCTGAAGCACTTGAATATGGAAGGAATTTAATTAAAAAAGACAAATCTGTTTTAGAAATTGTTGAAAGTACGGAAGCAAAAATATTCCAATTGGGAGGAAAACCTGCATTTCCAACAAATATTTCAATTAATGAAATTGCTGCACATTTTTCTCCTGTAAAAGAGGATTTCTCAATAAAAGAATCAGATATTGTCAAATTAGATGTGGGTGTTCATGTAAATGGGGCTATAGGAGACAATGCAGTGACTATTGGAAACAATAAAGAATTAATAGAATCAAGCAGGGAAGCATTGAATGAAGCAATAAAAATAATACAAATAGGAACAAGAGCAAGAGATATTGGAAAAATAATAAACAGCACAATTTCTTCATATGGATTTAATTCCATCAAAAATTTAACTGGGCATTCAATAGATATTTATGAACAGCATTCAGGATTAAGCATTCCAAATTATGACAATGGGGATGATTTTAAACTTGAGAAAGGAATGATAATTGCAATAGAACCTTTTGCAACAACAGGAGCTGGAATGATTGAAGAAGGAAAAGTTTCTGGAATTTACAAATTGGAAAAAATGAAGAGTGTAAGAACTCAGATAAGTAAAGAGATTCTTGATTTTATATCAACTGAGTACAGGACACTGCCATTTACAAAAAGATGGCTGCTAAAGAAATTTCCTGAATTCAAGGTAAATTTTGCCCTCACAAACCTGGAAAAAGATGGGCTAATAAGTCAATATAGACAATTGCCAGAAAAAAGCAAAGGCATTGTCAGCCAGGCAGAACATACTTTATTGATTGATGACAAGGTAAAGGTACTTACTAAGAGATAATTTTATATATTAAAAAAGGATGTTTATTCCAATGGAAACTGTGAGTAAAATTATGACTAAAAAGGTCGTGACTTGTTCTCCCGATACTTCAATAATGGAAGCTGCAAGGAAGATGAAGAACAAGACAATAAGTTCTGTTGTGGTTATTGAAAAGAAAAAGCCTGTTGGAATAGTCACTGAGAGAGATTTCACAGAAAAAGTTGTTTCCGTTAATTTAGACACAAAAAAACATAGTGTCAAAGATATAATGACTCATCCTGTTATTTCCATATCTCCAGAGACCAATATTTATTATGCTAATGAATATATGCAGAAAAAAGGCTTCAGGAGATTTCCCGTTGCCAATAATAAAGGAGAATTGGTTGGAATAATAACACAGAGGGACTTGCTTAATTATTTCACTGCACAAAGGAAGAAATTTGTTATGCAAAATTTAAGCAAAGAGTTCAAAAAAAGTTATCCAGTTTAGCACCGCAAGATTTATATTTTTATTTCTCAGGTTAGTTTTATGGAAAGCCAAATTAAGAGGAGAGAATCAAGCACAGAAGTTCTTAAGAGACTGCAATCACAGAATGTTAAGTCATTGCCTGAGATATATAAAAAACAACCTGTTATTGTCAAGGTCGAAGATATAGTTGACAGGGATAGGATGGATAGGGTTGCACCCCAAAGAACAAAAATGGTTGTAACTGGCAAGCAATCTGAAGCTGTTATGATGATGAATGAGATAAAGGACATAGAAAAACAGCTAAAATCTGGTAAAAGTTATTTTGATCTTTATTATGACCTAAGAAAAAAAGAAGACAAATTAATTCATTTGTATGAAACTTGCGACAATAAGGAAGTTTTCTCTGAAGACATAATCAAAAGAGTCAAGGAAATAAAGAAAAAATTAAGCAAATTATAAATTGCTAAAATCTAATATTGCTTCTTCGTTTACTTTTATTTGATATCCTCTTCCTGGAATGAATTCTTGAATATTGTTGTAGCCATACCTCTTGTTGTAAAATCTTCCATCCTGATCCTTCACCATAACAAGATTATTTCCTAAAGGATTAAAAATATTTTCAATGACATCCTCTGCAGAGTGAGTCCTATCTAGAGGGTATGCAACATAATTCCATCCCTGTCTAAGAGGAATTTCATATTCTATTTTTTCTTCACCTGAAATAATAAGGTTTGATCTCCAGTTTACATTAACCCAATATGCTCCATATGGATTCCATTCCGGGATATTGTTGAATCCTGTTCTTGGATTGTAAAATCTTCCTTGACTGTCTTTAACAATTTCTAAATAACCAAGTTCAACAACTGAAGAAAATATATCTTCTAATTCTGTGTTTATAGGAATTACATTAGATGAGATTAAATTCCAACCATCCCTTAACAGAATTTGCTGTGTGAATTGAACTTCGTCTTCTATTATAGCAAATATACTATTCTGAGTTCCAGGAGTTCCAGATTCTTCTTGGCTTGAATTCCAATTTATACCTTCATCATTATCTAAAGTCGGATTGATTAATTCAATAGAATATCCTTCCCTGTTTCCCCAATCACTTGAATATGTTAATTCATCAACAATATTTCCCTCAGGATCTTTCAAAGCAAGATACTCTCCTGCGTTTGACAATGAAAAAGAACTGTCCAAAACTGTTCCTTCAAAATTTTCATAATCCTGCAAAAATATTTCAGCATCATTTGCAATTATAATATATTCATTTTCTGATATTATTTCATTATCCCCCTGAGTTAAGCTTAATCTATGGGGCATATCAGCTTCATAAAATCTCCAATCTTCCAAATCTATTTCTTCATTTTCATTGTTATAAATTTCTATCCATTCATGACCTCCATCATCCCCTTGAAGATTGTACATTATTTCATTAATGATTAAATCTGCATCAACCATGGGCAATGAAAATAAGAATAATAAAAGAACAAATAGCTTTTGCATTTAATATTGGAGATTTTATTTTTTATAAACTTAACTCTTAACCTAAATAACTTGGAACTTCTTTTGAGATTGCTGCTTTTGCCTGCTTTAGATAATTATCTTCTATTAATTTATATTTTTCCACCAATTCTGTTGATACTGAAGGTTTTATTTTCTTCAATGCTTCATCAAAGAATTTCAATTTTACTTCTTTAGATTTTATGTCCTTTCTTAATGCAAGCAATCCTGCTTCTCTTACAACTGCTTCTATATCCGCTCCAGTATATCCTTCTGTTTTTTCAGATATTTTTTCTAAATTAACATCCTTTGCAAGAGGCATATCTTTAGCATGAATTTTCAAGATTTCAAGTCTTTCTTCTTTAGATGGGATTCCAACAAACAATAATCTGTCAAATCTTCCTGGTCTTAATAAAGCTGAATCTATCATATCTGGCCTGTTTGTTGCGGCAATAACAACTATATCATTCAATTCTTCAAGACCATCCATTTCACTCAATAAAGTATTTACAACTCTTTCCGTTACCTGAGAATCATGAGATATCCCTCTTCTTGGAGCAATTGAATCTATCTCATCAAAGAAAATAATTGCTGGAGATGCTTGTCTTGCTTTTTCAAATATCTTACGAACTCCTTTTTCACTTTCTCCCACAAATTTATTCAGTAATTCAGGTCCTCTTACTAAGATAAAATTTGATTCTGATTCAGATGCAACTGCTTTTGCTAATAATGTTTTTCCAGTTCCCGGAGGACCATACAATAAAATTCCTTTTGGAGCTTTTACACCAATTCTCTTGAATGCATCCGGATGTTTTAATGGCCATTCAATTGCTTCCTTCAATTCCTGCTGAATTTCTTTTGAGCCACCAACATTAGCCCATTTGACATTTGGTGTTTCTATAAGAACTTCTCTTAATGCACTTGGTCTTACTATTTTTAATGCTTCCTTGAAATCTTTATCTGTAACTATTAATTTTTCAAGAATTTCTTTTGGTATCTCTTCTTTTTCCCCTAATTTCAAATCTGGAAGTATTCTTCTAAGAACATTCATTGCTGCTTCCTTACATAATGCAGCTATATCAGCACCAACAAAACCGTGAATTGTCTCTGATAATCTATCTAAATTCACATCTTTTGCAAGAGGCATATTTCTTGAATGAATTTTTAAAATATTTAATCTTCCTTGTTTATTAGGAGCTGATATTGAAATTTCCCTGTCAAATCTTCCTGGACGTCTTAATGCAGGATCTAAAGAATTTGGCCTGTTTGTTGCTGCAATTACAATAACTTTCCCCCTTGATTTAAGACCATCCATTTGAGTTAATATTTGTGATACAACTCTTCTTTCCAATTCACCATAAGTTTCTTCCCTTTTTGGAGCAATGGAATCTATCTCATCAAAGAAAATAATTGATGGTGCTTGCTTTTCTGCATTTTCAAAAATTTCTCTTACCCTTTTCTCACTATCCCCATAAAATTTGGAAACAATTTCAGGACCATTGACAACCACAAAATTTGCTTCAACCTCATTTGCAACTGCTTTTGCCAATAATGTTTTTCCAGTTCCTGGAGGACCATGAAGCAATATTCCTTTTGGGGGTTCTATTCCTAATTTTGAAAATATTTCTGGATGTTTTAATGGCAATTCCACCATTTCCCTTATTTTTCTTATTTCCTCGCTTAAACCACCCACATCCTCATAAGTTACTTCAGGGACTTTTTCCTCTTGAAGGTCAACTGATTTAGAATTCAAAACAACTTCCGTATTTTCTGTGATTATTACTGCCTGTTTCGGTGTTGCTAAAACAACCATGAATCTTAGACTTCCAAAACCAAATGATCCCGGAAATTCTTCAAACATTGAAAATATATCATCAAAGAATGGAGAATCTGACATTGTTCTTCTTCTCCTTGTAGAACCACCTGGAACAACTATATCTCCAGGAATTACGGCCCTTCCAAGCAATGCTTTCTTAAATAAATAAGAATCTGCCCTCACCATAACTCCTTTTTGAGCAGGAGCAATTGTTATTGACTTAGCTTCTTTTATGTCTGCTTTTCTAACTTTAACATTTTCTCCTATGCTTGTTTTTGCATTTCTTCTTAAAATTCCATCCATTCTTATTATATTCTGGCCAACATCCGTTGGATATGCTCTATCTACAATGCCGACGGTTGTTCTATTTCCTTCTATCTCTACAACATCTCCAGGATGAACTTCTAATTGCTTCATAGTTTCGGAATCAACCCTTACTATCCCCTTGTAAGCTTCTTCCTGCAAGGCTTCCATTACTTTCAATTTTGTTTCTGGCATTTTGTTTATTCCTTAATTAAAATTATTTTAACCTTTCTATTTGCCCATTTCTTAGGAACTGATACTCTAGTTGAAGTGTTATAAGATTTTACTTCTGATTCTATTATTGCTTCTGCATTCTCTATTGTGATTTTCATATACCTTTTATAGGTATTAAATAGGTATATAAAGATTTTGGTTAGAAAAGATTATTAATCTATGTTTGATTCAATAAATATGTTTAATCTAATCAAAGGCATTAATCTAGTTTATGGTGAGAGCGCCACTGGAAAAACAACGCTTGCAATGCAGGAATCTCTGAAAGAAGCAGAGAATGGCAAAGTAGCTTATATTGACACTGAAAATAGCTTCTCTATTGAAAGAATAAAACAAATGAAGGAAGATTATAATGAATTAATGAAAAAGATATTTTTATTCCAGCCAAAAAGTTTTGTTGAACAGCATGAACTGATAAAGAAAATAGGAAAGTTTGACTTGATAGTTGTTGACACAATAGGAAATTATTACAGGATTGATGTAAAAAATAATTTGTATGAGGCTAATGCAAGATTGAATAAACAATTAACAATATTAAAAGAATTAAACTGCAAGGTTCTTATTACTAATCAAGTTTATTTTGATATAAATAAGAATAGGAATAGAAATGTTGGAGATAATATTCTTGTAAGGCATGTTGATAATATAATAAAATTGGAGAAAAATCCAAGAAAATTAATAAATGGAAAGAAAGAATTTAATTTTGAGATCAATGATGCTGGATTAGTTTTTTAATTCTTTAAGAATTTTCTCCCTGACATTTGAAGAATTTGCCCATTTTGAGTATGCTCTCCATCCTTGATAGATTTCAAAGAATTTTGCTTTTGATATTTTTTTATCCTTGTATTTTTGTATCTTTGATTCCATGTTTCTTATGTTTCTCTTTCTTAATAATCTGAAATGATAAAAATTCCTGAAACCCACAAA
>ORJL011141083.1_pt1 | contig 14952 bp, 10 predicted proteins | sample 1779941 | NCBI WGS metagenome assembly ORJL01 (sample SAMEA104232317, study PRJEB22302) | groundwater metagenome | biome: forest; feature: aquifer; material: groundwater | place: USA | collected 2011-08-07 | depth 5.8 m
AAGGCAGGTGCGGGGCGGGCTCGGTACCTATGTAACCTTCCTTCTCGAGACGGGCGTACTCTTCTTCGCTGTACCCCAGAAGCTCCTTGTAGACGTATTCATTGTGCTGGCCCAAGAGGGGCGATGAAGCCCGGACGCGCACCGGGGTACGAGACATCTTCCAGGGCGGCGCCGGGTACTTGAGGGGACCAGCCTCGGGGTGAGTCACCTCCTGGAAGTGTCCCCGCGCCTGTAGATGGGGATCGCTGAAGAGGTCCTTGGAGGTCAACACAGGGCCACAGGGCACTCCCTCCCGTTGCAGGTGGTACATGATGTCGTATCTGTCCCGCTCACGTGTCCACTCCGAGACGTGTTGGTTCATCTCATCTTGCTTCTCATAGCGGCCGGTCACCGTGGCCAGTCCGGGGTCTTTGGTCCACTCAGGATTGTCGAGCGCCCGGCAGAACCCCTCCCATTCGATGTCGTCGTGGACGGTGATGTCCACCCACTGGTCATCTCCCGCGCACTGGTAACACCCGCAGGGTGCTCCCGTGAAATGCCGGTTTCCCATGGGTCCATGCAGCCTCTTGTTGAAGATGTAGTCCATGTAAAAGTACCCCAGGAGAGGCATGAAGTTCTCAATCTGGGCCACCTCCACGAGCTGACCCTCGCCCGTCTTCTTTCGGTGGTGCAGGGCCATGAGGGCCGCGACGGCGCCGGCAGCGCCGGCGGCGCCATCGCAGGTTATGCCGGCGGTCGGAGTGGTCGAAGGGTCTGTGCCCTCGTATGCCTTGAGCAGGACGTGACCGGTGAAGGCTTCCAAATTCGGCGCCATGGCCAAGCGGTCCCGGTAGGGACCAGAGAGGCCATAGCCCGGCATGCGGACCATAATCAGGGCCGGGTTCACCTCCGCGAGCTGGGGATAGTCCAGCCCCAGCCGGGGCATAAGGGCGGGGGTGTTACTTTCGATGAGGATGTCGGTCACTTTGATGAGGCGTTTGAAGACCGCCACACCGTCAGGCCTCATCAGGTCAACGGTGAAGCTGAGCTTGTTACGGGCGAAGTGGAGGATCTGGCCGTATACGTTCCAGGGCCGGGGACCGGGATCGAGCTTGGGATAGCCCCAGCTTGCCCCTGCCTTCTCGATCAGCTCCTTGGTGGGCCGGGCGGTGGTGCCGCGCACGCCGTATTGCCAGTGCTGGGTGGACTCAACCTTGATGACCTGGGCGCCCAGGTCCCCCATGATGGCATTGGCGAAGTTGCCAGACTGCATGGGGCATATATCCAGGACGCGTATCCCTTCCAGAGGAAGTTTGCTCATGCCTTCTCCTCCTGCTCTATATGACCCCGGTCTCGCGGAGCTTCACCATGTCTTCCCTTGTGTAGCCTAACTCCCCCAGGACCTCGGCGTTGTGCTCACCCAACAAGGGGGCGGGTCGGCGCAGTTGCCAGGGAGACTTGTGCAAAATGAAGGGGCGACCGGGGACAGTGGTCTTGCCCACAGCCTGATGCTCTACTTCGGCCCAGAACCCCCTCTCGTTGACTTGAGGGTCATTGAACAGTTCCTCAATGGTATTGCATGGCGAGCAAATAACGTCAGCGGCCAGGGGATCGTCCCAGATCTCCTTCTTGGTGCGCTCCATCATCCACGTCAAGAGGATAGTATTCACCTCTTCATGGTTCTGCATCCGGGCCTGAGGGGTGGCGTAGCGAGGGTCAGTGAGCATGTCGGGGCGATGCAGCATGGTGCAGACCTCTTTCCACCGCCCCAGGGCATGCCATGCCACGTATCCGTCTTTGCAGGGATAGGTAGCGTGAGGAGGGTAGGGAGCGATTACGGCCCCCTCCGGGTGCCTGGCCTCCACGCCGCCAGTAAGCTGGTACCGCATCGTAGAGGGCGAGCGCATGTCACCGAAGCTCACCAGCAGCTCGTACAGGGACAGGTCCAGGTACTGGCCTGTGCCCTCCCACTTGGCGACGAAGTAGGCAGCCAGGATACCGCTGAGGGCATATAGCCCCCCCAAGTATTGGGTCACGTGGTTGGCGATCTTGAGAGGCTCTCTTTCCAGGACACCGCTGCCCGATTGGGAGCCCCCCATGCCCGCCAACACCAGGTCAGAAGCCTTGAAGTCGCGGTAGGGGCCGGTCTGGCCGAAGTTGGAGAAGGAAGCCATGAGCAAGCCCGGGTTGACCTTCTCCAGGGCCGGGTAGTCCAGGCCGAAGGAGGCCATGACTCCTGGCCGGAAGCTCTCCACTACCACATCCGCCTTTTTGGCCAGCTCCTTGAAGATCTTCTGGCCGGTGGCGCTGTTCAGGTCCAGGGTGACCGAGCGCTTGTTGGTGTTGAGGTGCAGAAAGAGGCCGCTCTTCTCAGAGTCGGGGATATCGCCGGGGAAGGGGCCGATGCGCCGCGAGGAGTCTCCCTCTCCCGGCTTCTCAACCTTGATGACGTCAGCCCCGTAGTCCGCCAGGAGTTTGGTGGCGTATGGGCCAGCGATGTGCTGCGTGAGGTCCAGGACCTTCATGTCAGAAAGAGCTTGTTCCACGGCGCCTCCAGAAGAAGGGTAGAATCGCTGCAACGTCGTTATTGTATGGGCAAGGGTAACGGGTGTCAAGAAAAGCGAAGCCCCCGCCTTCCATTGCGGAGTTGACGGGGGCTTTCTATCCTGGCTATCCAAGGTTCACCCGGGTGGCGGACACCACTGACCTCTAAGGCGATTCCGCCACCCGGCAGGTTTCCACAGGCTCATCACCGGCGCCCTTTGCCCACAACCGGAGAAGGCGCGGACGCGATCATGGTCGCGAAGTTAGCCCTAGCTGCTGCGCATCCTTTGCGAAGAGTTGGCAGGCAACGAGAGCTCGGGGTGCTTCCTCTTAACGAAGTTGAGCATGCCGTAGAGGCCTCCCCCCGTGCGGAACTCCACCGTCTCCGCCTCGCGTCCCGGCGGGCGACTCCCTATCCAGCCAGCGTACTTGTCCACGTCCTCGACGATCTGGTTGAAGGTCTTCTTCTTCCTCATGCCATCTTCGCAGATCTTCTCGATGATGAGGTGGTCTTCCTCGACCCATCTCAAGGTCTTCTGCGGCTCGTGGCATACGCCGCCGTGACGGAAGGACAGCATCATCTTGGGATCGAGCGCCTGATAGCGATGCACGCTGTCCAAGAACTTGTCCAAATCGAAGAGCGGAGGCCTGATGTCGGAGTGCGCGCGTTCCTGGTTGAGGGCCAGCATGGCTATGTCGCCCGAGAACAGCGTCCTGGTCTCGAGGTCCAACATGCCCATGTGATGAGGAGCGTGGCCCACGGCATGGATGATCTGAAGCTGTTTCCCTCCCAGGTCGATGATCTGGTTGTCGTCTACGGGCATTACCCTTTCTCGGGGGATGGGTTCAAAGTCCGCGTAGCACTTGTCTCCCCACACCTCGATGGTGCTCTGGATGAGCCGGGTAGGCTCGATGACGTGCGGAGCGCCCCGGGGGTGGACCAGGAACTTCGCGTTGGGCAATACCTTCAACAGTCGAGGTACGCCCTGGACGTGGTGCAGGTGGATGTGCGAAGCCCAAACGTAGGCGATGCGCTCCGGCGCCACGTTGCACTCTACGAGCCCCTCCAGCAGCGCCGCCCGCTGCCCATCCTCTCCCGGTTCGGCGATGAGCGCCCGCTCCTTGCCCACCACCAGATAGGGTGAGGTGGGTCCGCTGGGCATACCATTGGCCTCGATGCGACCCGTCTCAATTGGGCCTATCCGGAAGATGCCTTTGACTATCTCGGTTACCGGTACGTACATGTTCCCTCCTTCTCAAGCTTTCTACACAAGAAATAGCCGGGTGGCGGAGACACCAACCTCGAATCTGATTCCGCCACCCGGCACTTTCCCTTAAGGCTCCTCGCTCATCGCGGCAGGCTCACTGGCCGTGGCTGGGTTCGGGACGGGCGACCATGGTCAGAGACGCTAACCCAATCCTCCGCGCAGCCTCTTGGTGGAGTCGGCAGGCATGGGCAACTCGGGGTGCTTTCTCTTGACGTAGTTTATCATGCCGTAGAGCCCACCCCCGGCGAACTCCGCTGTCTCCCCCTCGCGCCCAGGCGGACGGGTCCCAATCCAGCCCGCGTACTTCTCCATGTCCTGGACTATCTCTTTGAAGCTCCTATTCCGCCTCATACCATCTTCGCAGATCTTCTCGATGATGAGATGGTCCTCCTCGACCCATCGCAGGGTCTGCTGAGGCAAGTGGCTCACGCCGCCATGACGGAAGGAGAGCATAATCTTGGGGTCCAGGGCCTGATAACGGTGCACGCTGTCCAGGAACTTGTCCAGGTCGAACAGCGGGGGCCTGATGTCGGAGTGTGCCCGCTCCTGGTTCAAGGACAGCATGGCGATGTCGCCCGAGAACAGGGCCCGGGTCTCCAGATCCAGGAGGCCCATGTGATGGGGGGCATGGCCCACAGCGTGGATGACCTGGAGCTGCTTCCTGCCCAGATCAATGATCTGGTTGTCGTCCACGGGCATCACTTTCTCTCGGGGGATGGGTTCAAACTTTCCGTAGCACTTGTCGCCCCACACCTCGATGGTGCTCTGGATGAGGCGGGTAGGCTCGATGACGTGGGGAGCGCCTCGCGGGTGGACGAGGAACTTGGCGTTGGGCAGCACCTTGAGTAGCTGCGGGACGCCCTGGACGTGGTGCAGGTGGATGTGGGAGGCCCAAACGTAGGCGATATCCTTCAAGTCCACGTTGCACTCTCGGAGCCCCTCCAGCAGGGCAGGCCTCTGCCCATCCTCTCCTGGCTCCGCGATGAGCGCCCGGTCCTTGCCCAGCACCAGGTAAGGGGAAGTGGGGCCGCTGGGCACGCCGTTGGCCTCTATGCGCCCCGTCTCAATGGGGCCGATCCTGAAGATACCCCTGACTATCTCTGTTACTGGTACGTACATGTCGTCTCCTTGTTCAACTCGCCTGGGTCTCCCAGTAGGCTAGCCCCGGACCCTCGCGTCAGCCGGCATCTCAAGCTCGGGGTGCTGCCTCTTGACGAAGGCCAGCATCCCCACCAGCATCCTCTGGCCGCCGCCTTGCCGGCCCGATCCTCCCCCGGCAGGACGGGGCTCCTTGAAGACCGACAGCTCCCACTCGTCGACTCTCCGCGCTATCTCAGCGAAGGTCTGCTTCTTCGCCATGCCCTCCTGGCAGATCTTCTCGATAGCGAACATATCGTCGATTTCCCATTGCAGGGTCTTCATCGGCTCAAGATTCACACCCCCCGGGCCAAAGACAACATACGCGACCGGGTTGAGGGCCATGAACCGCCTCGCACTGGCTACGAACTTCTCCAGGTCGAACAGAGGCGGCCTGATGTCGTGGCGGGCCCGCAACTTCATCGGCCCCGGCAGGTGGCCCATGTCGCCGGCGAAAAGGAACCTGGTCTGGCGGTCAAATAGGCCCATGTGATGGGGAGCATGGCCTGGGGCGTAAATGATGTCGAGCTGCCGTCCGCCCAGGTCAATAACCTGGTTGTCCTCTACGGCGATGATCCTCTCCTTGGGTATGGACTCAAAGGGCCCGTAGCACTTGTCCCCGAAGATCTCGATGGTGTTCTCAATGAGCCGGGTAGGCTCTATCAGATGCGGCACCCCCCGAGGGTGGACCAGGAACTTGGCGTTGGGCAGTTTCTTCAGGAGATAGGGCATACTCTGGATGTGGTGCATGTGGATGTGGGAGGTCCAAGTGTAGGCGACCTTCTCCACAGGAATCTGGCACATGGCGAGGGCATCCATAATCCCGGGGATCTGGCCGTCCTCCCCCGTCTCGCATAGCATGACCCTGTCGTTGCCCAACACCAGGTAGGGGCTGGTGGCTTCGCTGGGGTGTCCCGTCTCCAACGGACCGATCCTGAAAATACCTTTAGCTACCTGCGTTACCGGGGTAACCATGTTCCCTCCTTGTCCCATAATGTGCTTGGCCTATCCTGGCTTCTGCCGAGGTCAACGAACCTATTATGCGCTCAGTGTCAACCCCTTTCAAGTGTATGGGGGAAGCAAAACCCACCACGAACAGCGGGAGGATTTGAGCCATCCCCCGCACTGTGGGGGCGAAGCATCCCATGTTACTTGACTGCGACGCCCTGTTCATGTCCAGATGCTTCGCCCCTACGAGCCTGTGACGCCTACACCCCTGTCCCCTCTTTCTTCACAAGCAAGGGAAAGGGCCGGGCGTGCGGCCGTACTCAGTCACCCCTGGCGGCGCCGCTGCGCAGCCTCCTGCTGATGTCGCCGGGTACTTCCAGATCCGGGTACTTCCTCTTGAGGAAGTTTATTATGCCAAAGATACCCCCCGTGCCTCCGGTAGCACCCGGCTCCACGTCCGGGCCGGTCCCAGCGGCGCTCTCGTAAATGGCAGACCTCAACGCCATCTCCTGTGCGCTCATCTTGTTCTTCATGCCGTCCAGGCAGATGCGCTGGATGGCCAGGTGGTCTTCCAGCGCCCAGCGCAGGGTATCCTGCGGCGAGTGGCTGACCCCACCGTAGGTGAAGGTGAGGATCATGGAGGCGTTGAGCGCCTGGTAGCGGCGTATGGTCTCGACGAACTTGTCCACATCGAACAGGGGGGGCCTGATGTCGTGGTGGCCGCGCCACTTGCCAGGCGTGCCCAGGACAGCGACGTCGCCGTAGAACAGCGCCCTGGTCTCCAGGTCAAAAAGGCCCATGTGATGAGGGGCATGGCCCGGCGCGTAGATAACCTGAAGCTGCTTGCCGCCCAGATCAATGATCTGGTTGTCCTCGACGGTCACTATCCTCTCTTTGGGTATGGCTTCAAAAGGTCCGTAACACTTGTCGCCAAACACCTCGATGGTGCTCTGGATGAGCCGGGTCGGCTCCATCAAGTGAGGAGCGCCCCGGGGGTGCACCAGGAACTTGGCCTTGGGCAGCCTCTTCAAGAGCTTGGGCAGCACCTGGATATGATGAAAGTGGATGTGAGAGGCCCAGATGTAGTCTATGCGGTCTTCGTCCACATCGCAGACCTTGATGGCTTCCATGAGCGCGGCCATCTGGCCGTCTTCACCCGGTTCCAGAATGGCTACCCGGTCCTGGCCCACCGCCAGATAAGGGGACGTCGGTCCGCTGGGTTTACCAGTAGCGTCCACGCGGCCGGTCTCGATAGGGCCTACTCTGAGGAGACCCTTGGCTACCTCTGTTATGGGGACGAACATGCTCTCTCCTTCTTCAACCTGCCGGGGTCATCCCGGTCAGTTAGTGCCTTGCGTAGCGGCGACTTGGCGCCCGTGGCCGCCCCGGGCGTATGCCATACGCCCCTACTCTCGGTCGCCGCGCTCCCGCCACAGCTCCTTCGTCGCATCAGACGGCATCGCCAGCTCGGGGTGCTTCCTCTTCAGGTAATTGATCATGCCGAACAATCCCGCCGACGAGAACTCCACGCTTCTGCTACGCCGGGAAGGATACGTGGGCCTTACCCCGACTCCGTCCTCGTACGCGTCCACCTTCTTGGAGATCTCCTTATAGCTCTGCTTCTGCGTCATTCCCTCCAGGCAGATGCGCTCGATGGCGCGGATGTCCTCCTCCGCATATCGCAAGGTCTCCTCGGGTGAGAAGCTGACGCCCGCTGCGCTGAAGGTGAGGATCACCGAGGGCTTGAGGGCCTGGTAGCGGTGTAGGGTCTCTATGAACTTCTCTATGTCGAACAGCGGCGGCCTGATATCGTGGTGGCCGCGCGGGTTGCCCGGGATTCCCGGCACCATGGTGTCGCCGAACCACAAGGCTTTGGTCTGCTGATCGAATAACCCCATGTGATGGGGGGCGTGGCCCGGGGCATGGATGATCTGGAGCACCTTTCCGCCGATATCAACGGTCTGATTGTCCTCTACCGGCATCACCTTATCTCGGGGTATGGCCTCGAATGGCCCATAGCACTTGTCGCCCCACACCTCGATAGTGCTTTGGATGAGCCGGGTCGGCTCGATCAAGTGGGGAGCGCCTCGCGGGTGCACCAGGAACTTCGCCTTGGGAAGTTGCTTCAGCAGTTTGGGCAGCACCTGAACGTGGTGGAAATGGATGTGAGAGGCCCAAACGTAGCCGACGCCGTCCAGACGCACGTTGCATGCTTTGATAGCGTCGATCACACCGGGCAGTTGTGGGTCCTCTCCTGGCTCCACCACCATCGCCGTCTTGCTGCCGAGCAGCAGATACGGACTGGTGGCGTCACCGGGATGGCCGGTCTCCAATGGACCTATCCTGAGAATACCCTTGGCAACCTCGGTTATCGGGACGACCATGGTTCCTCCTTCTTCAACCCGTCTGGGTTAGCTTGCTTTCCGATGCTCTTGTTGTTCCGTAGGGGGTCGAGCGCACCACGGCACGCTCGGTCTCCAGCGGTAGGGGCGAAGCATCCGCGCATTAACGTAGCCCCGCAATTGAATACGATGGGATGCTTCGCCCCTACAGGCTCCGCGGTGCCGCGCATCCGGGCTCAGGCTGCCCCGGTGACCTCCATCAGCCTCCTCTCCCGGAGGGCCAGGACGCGGGCCACGATGGCCACCACCATGCTGATAATGGTGAGTATCACTCCCAGGATAGCCGCCTCCTGATGCCGCGTGCTCAGCGCCCGGGTGAAGATGTCAATGGAGAGCACTCTAGAGGCAGGCATGTATATGAATAGAAGGACGACCAGGGCGCGGGTGGCTCCCAGGAAGCTGAGCAGCCAGGCATTGAGGAGGGTGGGCATGAGCAGAGGCATGACCACCCTCCTCATGGTGCGAAGCCAGGATGCGCCCGAGACCTTGGAGGCCTCTTCCAACTCCGCCGATAGCTGGACCATGCCTCCATTCATCATCCTCATCCCCTGAGGAGTGGCCTCCAGCAGGATGACAAAGGCCATGATGAACAGGGTGCCATAGAGGACGTTGAGGCCGGGGATGCCGCCGCCCAGGACAACCCACACTATGCCCAGGCCCAGCACCACCGACGGCGCCGCGCGGGGCACCCAGCTCAGCGCTTCTATCGCCTGTCTCCCTCTGAGCTTCGTCCTCAGGTATATGTAGCTCATAGCGCCGTACAGGACAACCCCCATGGTGGCCACCATGAAGCCCAGAAACAGGGTATTCTTGATGCTCTTCATAACGGTGGGCTGGGCCAGGCTTTGCTTCCAGTACTGCAGGGTAAGGCCGCTGTCCAGCACCGAATAGGAATTAAGGAAAGTGCCGAATATCAACATGGTCATAGGCAGAATCAGTCCGACCACCGTCCAGCTCATCATCAGGGCGAAGGTGGCCCAGCGCCATCTGCCAAGGTCGAGAAGCCTGACGCCGAAGCCCCTCCCCGTCACAGTAGTATACTGGCGCTTGCCCAGCAGCTTGAACTGGAAGAAGATCACCACAGCCACGAAGATCAGGAAGACGCTGGACATGGCCATGGCCGTAGGATAGTCCGGGGGCATCTTTTGCGACTGCCACCAGATCCACGTGCTCAGGACATATTTCCCCTTGGCGGCGAGGAGGAACAACTCGTTCTCATAGGAGCCCAGAATGACCAGAAACTGCAGAAGGGTTATCCCCAGAATGGCAGGTCTCATGATAGGCACGGTAATGCGCCACAGGGTGGTCAGGTTGCTGGCCCCCGAGACACGAGACGACTCCTCCAAGCTGGCATCCATATTGCGGAAGGCCGGCGCCATATACAGAAACATGAAGGTCCCGGCCATCATGAAAGAGTTGAAGATCACCCCCCAGTAGGACTGGATATCCAGGGGCGGAGCAGTCAGATTGAAGGTATCCATCAGGAACTTGTTGATCACCCCCTGGGAGCCGCCCATGAGGAGCAGCCATGCCAGCAACATGGGCAACGGGGGTAGGAAGATCCTCAGCCAGATCAGCTCCTCCATCAGACCCCGCAGAGGAGTATTGGTGCGGGTGATGATCCAGGTGGAGAAGACGGCGAAAACAACCCCCACAGCCACCCGGGGCACCGCCAGGGCGAAGGTCGTGATCAGCGCTCTGTAGGTAGCCGCATCCGTCCACGCATTCGTATAGCCCTGAAGGGAGAAGGGTGCATCAACCCCAGGGGGGCCACCTTTGAAACTAGCGTATACCACCATGAATATGGGGTAAGCCATGATGAAGGCAAGTAGACCTATGAAGGGGAACAACACAAAGCCACGCAGCCGCCTCAGGACCCGGGCGGGTACGCCGGCGCTTTGCCTCCCCAGGACTGCCTCCCCTGGTGTAGCACCCATAGCCTCTCTCCTTCGGACTCATTCGCCCGCCCCCAACGGGGACGCTCAGGAGCTGCCGAGGTCCGGTTGCCAAATCAATGCAATCTGGCAGACTGGTGGTTGCGTTACCTCACTGGCAAGGAGATGATCGCCGGACCAGCATGAGCATAGTGATGTGCCAGGGCGTAAAGAAGAGTGTGATCTTGGCAGTGCGCGCCGCCAGCACAGCCCGTACGGAGCATCTGCGCCAAGCTTCCACGACTGGTTGCCCCTCCCGCAACGCCGGCGGTCCCGCCTTGGCGGCGTTGTAAGTACGAAGCTATCGTAAGTCCTTGTTCACCCCTTGTCAAGCTCCGTAATCCGTGAATGAAGGTTCTGCGAGGTCACCTGGTTGGTGCTTGGCGGCGCTCATGGTTCGAGAGCCTCACCACGAGCGGGCAGGAGCACCGCTCGCCCTGTCCGAGGATACGGCCTCTCCGAAAGTCCGGAGTCTTCGGACCGGAGTCTTCGGACCGGACCTTCGGAGAGGCTCTCGAAGGGTGAGCGGCACCTTCGCAGCAATGCACGGATTACGGAAGCTCTTGGACTACGCCGTTCCAGTAGCATCCTATGGCGTGCAGGACAGCTTTGGCACTTGACGTCCTGGCCAGAGGGGACTAACATGGGGCGCATAAAGGAGAGGCCATGGCACTAGCTGCCCGGCTGGCGAAAGGCTCCCTGTACTACGGGTGGTATATCGTCGCCGTGGCCTTCATGATCGGCCTGGTCAGCCCCGGCCTCATCTCCTCTACGCCCCAGGTATTCCTCAAGCCCATGACCGAGGAGTTGGGATGGAACCGGGGATTCTTCTCCCTGGCAGTTTCTCTAGGAGGGCTACTGAGCGCCCCCCTTGCCCTGTGGGTCGGCCCCATCATAGACCGGAGAGGGGCGCGAGGCCCCATGCTCATAGCCGGCCTTCTCATAGGCGCCGCGTTCATCGGCCTGGGGCTGGTCCAAACCAAGTGGCAGTTTCTCGTGCTCCGCAGCGCCATGGCGCCTCTGGCTATGGCCGGCCTGGGACAACTGGCCACCCAGGTGACTGTATCCAACTGGTTCGTCAAGAAACGGGGGCGAGCTTTGGCCATCACCGCCATGGGCATGTCCACCGGGTGGACCGTTGTGCCTCCACTGGCCACATACCTCATCGCTACTCTGGGCTGGCGGCAAGCCTGGATGGTGCTTGGTCTGCTAGCCTGGGCGTTGGTGCTCGCTCCTGCGTGGCTCATAGTGAAGCGCCGCCCCGAGGACATCGGCCTGTTGCCCGACGGAGGACCAACGGTCACCCCTTCTGAGACTCAGAGGCGGCCTGCCCCCGAAGTAACCTGGACGCGCCAGGAAGCTGTGCGCACCCCTGCCCTATGGCTTCTGGCCTTCTCTCTTCCCCTGGGAATGATGGGGATGAGCGCCATCACACAGCACCTCTACTCCTACGTTACCGATATGCACTTCAGCCAGGCGACGGCCGCCACGGTGACCATGACCATCTACCTGGTTGCCGTGGCCATCAAGCTTCCCTGGGGATTCGTCGCAGAACGAGTATCGCCGAGGTACTGCCTGGCCACCGTCTTCTTCGTGCTCGGGCTGGGCCTGGGCCTCCTGGTGTTGTCGGGAGACAACCGCATCGCCCTGTACGTCGTGGCCGGCCTCCTGGGCGCCTTCTGGGGAGGCATACCGCCGCTCCAGGGTTTGCTCTGGGCCGGCTTCTTCGGCAGGATGAGCCTGGGACGAGTGCAAAGCCTGGCCATGCTCGTTTCGGCAGCGTTCACCCCACTGGGCCCGGTCCTGGCAGGCTATTTGTGGGATGTGACTGGGACCTACCGGAACGTCTTCACCTATTACATGGTACCCTCCGTGGCGGCAGGCGTACTGCTGCTGTTGGCCCGGCCCCCCAGGAAGAAGGCTGCGCCAGAGACCGGCGCCCCAACGGCGTCAGTGGCGGTGGGGTGAAGCATGGCCATGGCCGCCAGGCTGTCCAGAGGTCGCGTCTACTACGGCTGGTACATCGTGGCCGCCCTCTTCATTTCCAGCACCGCGACAACCTCGTTCGTGCCGGCGGTCTTCCTCAAACCGATGACCCAGGACCTGGGCTGGAGCCGGGGATTCTTCTCCACCGCAGTAGCTTTGAGCGGGTTGATGACCAGTCCTCTCTCGATGGTGCTGTGGCCCATCGTGGACCGGCGGGGGGCGCGAGGAGTGATGCTGGTCAGCGGACTCATCCTGGGGTTCGGGACCATGGCCCTGGGGCTGGTCCAGGACCGGTGGCACTTCTTCCTGATAAAGACACTTCTCATGCCCTTCGGCCAGGTGGGAGTGGGCCCCATGATGTCCATGATGGTGGTGCCCAACTGGTTTGTGCGCAAGCGGGGCCGGGCCATGGCCATCGCCGCCATGGGGATGTCTGTGGGCAGCATATTCCTGCCGCCTCTGGCCACCTTCCTCATCGGGGCCTTGGGGTGGCGGCAAGCCTGGATGGTGATGGGGCTGATAATCCTGGTCGTGCTGTTGACCCCGGTGCTCTTGTTTCTGAGACGCCGTCCCGAAGATATGGGGCTGCTGCCCGACGGAGACCTGGCGCCAGCCACGACCGCTGCTGGAAAGCCTCCACCCACCATCGACGTCACCTGGACCCGCCGGGAGGCCCTTCGGAACCGGACCTTCTGGTTGCTGGCCTTCGCCATCCCCCTGGGCATGATGGGAATGGGCGTGGTCAACCAGCATTTCGTCGCTTACCTGACGGACATGAAATACAGCCCGCAGTCGGCGGCCTTCATCTTCTCGGCCGTTTCCGTAGCCTCCTTGAGCATCAAGCTCCCCTGGGGTTTCCTCATGGAGCGCGTGCGGCCCAGGTTTCTCTATGCCACGGCCTTTGCGTTGGTCGGACTGGGCCTGATCATTCTGGTGCTGGCGGGCGCCGACAAAGGGGTCCTGGTCCTGGCGGCGGTCGTCCTGGGCATCGGATGGGGCGGCAACATACCTCTGCAGGGGTTCATATACGCCAGCTACTTCGGCCGCCAGAGCCAGGGCAAGATGCGGAGCCTGGCGTCTCCCCTTACTTCCATCTCCGGCCCCCTGGGGCCTATCCTGGCCGGGTTTGTGTGGGATACGACAGGCAGCTATCACGGCATATTCACCGCCTACGTCGGCACCGCAGCGGTGGGGGTGTTACTGATGTTGCTGACCCGGCCTCCGGTGAAACCACAGATGAGGCCAGAATCCGCCACCTAACTTATCGCTGGGAGTGAGGAAGGAATGTGAGCATGCGGCACCAAGCTGGTGGGTTAGGCGCAGCCACCCCAGTCCCACACCACCCATCTGCGCTCAACCCACCCTACCTATGGAGGCTCGTATCGGGGCCCAAGTTGGCGGCGACTCGAGCGGGGCGCTAGCATGGCGATAGCTACAAGGTTGGCGCATGGTCGCATATACTACGGCTGGTACATCGTGGGCGCGCTATTCGTGTCTAACTTCGTCTCGGCCGGCATCAGCCACTACGCCGTGGCAGTCTACCTCAAGCCGATGACCGAGGAGTTGGGTTGGAGCCGGGGATTCTTCTCGACGGTGGTGTACGGCGCCACTCTGCTCTCCAGCCCCCTCTCCATGCTCGTGTGGCCGTTGGTGGACAGGAAGGGGGCGCGGCGCATCATGCTGGTCAGCGGCGTCCTGCTGGGAGTTGGGACGTTCGCTCTCGGGCTGGTCCACGCCAAGTGGCAATTCGTCTTGATAAAGAGCGTCATCATGTCGTTCGGCTCCGTAGGCGTGGGGCCGATGATAGCCACGCTGGTGGTGTCGAACTGGTTCGTTCGACGGCGGGGCCGCGTCCTGGCCTTCACATCCATGGGCGCTTCTACGGCCGGGGTCGCCGTTACCCCCGTGGCCACCCTCCTGCTTTCCGCAATAGGGTGGCGTTCCTCCTGGATGGTCCTGGGGGCAACGGCCCTGGTGCTGAATACGACACTGGTCACGCTGTTCATGCAGCGCCGCCCCGAGGACCTGGGGCTGCTGCCCGATGGAGACAAGGAGGCCTTACAGCCTGGCATCAGCAAAGCCCCGGAGCACTCAGAGGTCTCCTGGACACGCAGAGAAGCGCTGGGGACATCGACCTTCTGGGTGCTGGCTTCATGTGTCCCTCTGGGGCTGCTGGGAAACGCTGTCATGAGCCAGCACCTCTACTCATACCTCACGGACATCAACTTCAGTCCTGGCACTGCCGCCGCAGTCATGATGACCGTGCCCGCGCTGGCTGTGCTGGCCAAACCACCCTGGGGCCTGATCATAGAGCGAGTGCCGCCCAGATACTGCTTCTCCGCCATCTTCGCGCTCATGGGCCTGGGCCTGGCGGTGCTGGTCTTCTCGGGATCGAGCCTGGTCGGCCTGTTCCTGGGCGCCGCTCTCATGGGACTGGGCTTCAGCGCCGCGTTTCCGCTCCAGGGGCTGGTCTGGGCGAACTACTTCGGGCGAGGGAGCCAGGGGAAAATCCGGAGCCTGTCCACGCCGCTGTCGGCCCTCTCGGGGCCTTTGGGACCCATCATGGCGGGGTATGTCTGGGACGTGACCGGAAGCTACCGGCGCATCTTCTCCGTCTACATCGCGACTCAGGCTGTGGCGGCTGTGCTCATCCTGCTGGCCCGTCCTCCCAGCAAGAAGGTTGCTTCGGCGGAAGCGCTGCTAACGTCCTCCCCGGGCGGGCGGTGAACGATGGCCATCAGCGCTACCATGGCC
>ORJL010250604.1_pt1 | contig 14948 bp, 15 predicted proteins | sample 1779941 | NCBI WGS metagenome assembly ORJL01 (sample SAMEA104232317, study PRJEB22302) | groundwater metagenome | biome: forest; feature: aquifer; material: groundwater | place: USA | collected 2011-08-07 | depth 5.8 m
TATAGCATAAGACTTTAATAACCGTAGCTTTTTAGCATTAACTCTTTTTTTCTGAATCCTGCCAGTAATTGTTTTTTGAGTTCTTTTATTGAAAACCAGATTCTTGTTCCAAGCCACTTTTTTACATTTTGCCAATACTGTTCAATTGGATTTAGCTCGGGAGAATATGCCAGAAGCCTCACAAGTTTTACCCTATTTTCTTTTACAAATTTAAATATGGATTTTGTCAAGTGCCAGCTTGCATTATCGACGATAATGCAGATTTTAGTGTTATTTTTATGCAGTCTTTTGATAAATGCAAGAAATTTTTTACTGTTGATTTTGTTTGTTATCTTCGTAACTATTTTATCCTTGAACATTGCGCCAAAAACGCAGAATTTTTGGTGTGGATTATTCAAAATCTTTTTTGTAGGCTTTGAGCCTACAACAAACCACCCTCTCGTAATGTAAGGGACTAACGCGAAGATGCTTTCATCCAGAAAGGCGATCGCATATCCTGCCTGAACAAGTTTCTTAATTCTTCGTCGAAGTTTTTTTTAAATTCTGCCTGAAGTTTTTTGTTTGCCTTGACGTGCTCTGGCCTTGGTTTTTGGATAGACATATTGAATGAAGAGATTATCCTATGAACTTGCCTGCCGACAAGCTCTTTCTTAAATGTGTGTTTGATAAAATATTTTGCGAGTTTTGTCGTCCATATAATAAAAGGGAGTCCATTATCCTGTGGGGATTTGCTCAAAGCTTTTTTAAGCTTTAATCTTTCTGCAATTGTCAGCTTAGGCGGCTGCCCCTTTTGCTTGACGGCATAACATCCTGTTATGCTTCTTTTTTCAAATCTCCGGAGAATATCGCTTATTGTAGACTCACGTTTCCCGACGACATCTGTAATAAACGGAATACTTTTTCCTTTCTTTCTAAGAACGGCGCATTGAAGTCGTATTTTTGCCTTTGCATTATTTTCTTGCAAATATTTTGTTTCTATTTCTTTCAATGAAAAACTCGATAGAAATGAATTTCCTTTCGCAACATACATAAAAATCACCTCAAAATAGAGAATTATAAAACTACTATTTAAAACTTACGAAAATTAAAGTCCTATGCTATAGGCTACAATCCCGATATGGATTTTGAGTTCGTTAATCAGTCGATGTTCGAGGTTTTTGTAAAAGAAGTTATACTGCAATTAAGGCAGGCAAATGCAAAAGGGGATAGAAAAAAAGGGCTGCCATCCGAAGCTGCAATAAATTCATTTGTGCATGATTTCAGAGAATGGTTTAATAATCGGGGATTAGAAGACAGTTAAAACTCCGTCAATTTCCTCTCTCCGTTCACCTTAACAATCGTAGTATTGCCTTCATCCCCTCCTGCGGTCTTCTCAACCGAAATGAATTTATTTTTTTCGAGCTTCTCAATCTTTCTCTGGAATGACTTGTAAACGAGCTTTCCTCCGGTTTCCTGGTAAATCTTAAAAACATCGCCTATCTTTTTGCCAGAATTTGATTTAACCAGATTCAAAATCATCTGCTCGTCTGAGGCAAGCTCTTCTGTGTTCTTAATTGTGAAATCTTTTATTTTCTCCAGGGCCTGCAAAGTGTGGATCTCTAAAATTTTCCTTGATGACTTTTCTTCTGCAATATGCGCTGCTTCCTTCATAAGGTGCAGGCCAATTCTCATGTCCTGCATTTCATAAGCCTTGTTTGCTATTATTGCCAATGAATCATCACCAAGAATTCCTGCGTGAAATGCATACTCACTTCTCATTTTCAATATCCTTTTTATCTCTTCAGATGTGTAATTCTTGAACTCAATCATCTCAGGCAATAATCTTGACTTAACCCTTTCCTCGACAGTTCCGAGCCATTCCTTGTAATTGGTTATCATTATTATCGCCTTTCTGTAAATGTCTTCCAAAATCATGTAGAGGAAATTCAAGTCTTCCAGCTTGTCAACTTCGTCAAATACGAAAACAACTGACTTTTTGTTCAGAGCCTGCTTGAGCCACCTGAAAAGTTCTTCTGTTTTCTTGTTCTCCACGAACTTGAAGTCCATCTTGTCGCATATCTCAAGGATTATCTTGAAAGTGGTGTTGTGCTTCCAGCAGTTTATCTCAAGAGTTATTATTTCGTCAGTCTCGTCATTCAATTCATTCAGAATGTGCCTGCATGCAACTGTTTTTCCTACACCGGGCTGGCCGTAAATGAAGACATTCTTTGCGTTCTTCTGCTGGAACAAAGGCTTTATGCAGTTTGCAATTGTTCTCTGCTCAGTTTCCCTGAAAGGAACAATCTTCGGCTGGTAGTCAAAGTCCAGGGCAATGTCATTCTTGAACAGAGTTTCATCGCTTTTCAGAATGTCCTTGAATAAATCTCCCATTTTAAGCGGATTAACTTCGGATGATTTATATAAGTTTTGCTCAAAATTTGTTACACACAATTTGGCTCAGAGAAAATTTTATATAGGCAGGCGTATTTATAAATTAAATATGATGGATGTAAAATATTGGAATGGGGGAGATTGGATAACACTGCCGCAAGGAACCCCAACTCCGGCTGAACCGACTGCAACTAAGGACGAGCTTGGCAGACTGTATTATCAATTTACAACTTTAAATATGGGACACGGCAGACAAATTTTGGAAAATTATAGGACACAAGCAGCTATAATAGGGAGAAATCAACGTCAAGTTAAAGAATATTATGGACAACATGGCAATCTTCGCGGTTTAAATATAGGCGGACTTGACACTCAAGCTATAAACACTTTGGAAACGATTTTACAAAGACCACTGCATGACCTCTATTTTGCAATGGTTAAATAATTCACATTGTTAACTTCCAGCCCCGCATCTGCTGCAAAAGATGTCGTTAAATTTCATCACATTATTGCACTTTTTGCATCGCTTCCATTGCTGGACTCTGTGCTGCAGATTTAAATTCCGGCCGGAAGGCGCACTGGTTTTTTCAACATTTTTTCCCTTTCCAAAAGAATAAACAATCTTTATCACGCCAGCCAATGCAAAAAGAAAACCAACATAATAAAAGAAAAGCAGCTTGTTTTTGTTGACTTTCCAGGAGACTGCCGAGATAAACAGTCCAACTGCAAGATAAACAATGCCATGAATTTTAGCCATCATATCCTCTTTTTTGTTTTATTATTTACAGGCGAGCAATGCGGCGAGCCAAGATATTGTGAGCGCAGCGAACGGGATTAAATGTTACAATATAAATTTTCAAAATCTGTTTGTTGCCAAGCACTCAATAACTTTTTGCTCTTCCTGCGCTTTACACTTGGCGCACGTTCAATAACGAAATATTATTTTTAAAATATTAATCAATAAAATTTGAAATTAAATAATTATTTCTAAAACAAAAATAAATTCAATCTTTTTTTCCTATAACTTTTTTTCCGATATACTTCTGCAGGACAGCAGGCACTTTTATGCTTCCGTCTTCATGCTGATAGTTTTCAATTATTGCCCTCAGGGCCCTTCCGGTTGCTACTGCTGTGCTGTTTAATGTATGCACAAATTCTTTTTCCTCGCCTTTCCTGTATTTTATATTCAATCTTGCTGCCTGATAGGCTGTGCAGTTTGAGCAGCTTACTACTTCCCTGTACAGATTCTCTCTTGGAAACCATGCTTCAATATCATATTTTTTTGCTGCAACAGTTCCTATGTCGCCTGTGCAGATGTTTACAACTCTGTAAGGGATTTTCAGCTTTTGGAATATTGTTTCTGCATTTTTTAATAATTCCTCGTGGAATTTCCAGGAATCTTCCGGCTTGCAAAAAATAAATTGCTCAACCTTGTTGAACTGGTGAACCCTGAAAAGCCCTTTTGTGTCAATGCTGTGGCTCCCGATTTCTTTTCTGAAGCAGGGGGAATAGCCGACAAACTTCAAAGGCAGCTGCTTTTCATCAAGAACTTCTCCCATGAGCATTGCGCCGATAGGGTGCTCTGATGTTGCTATAAGAAATAAATCTTCATTTTCAATCTTGTACATGACATTTTCAAAATCAGCAAGGTCAGTAACGCCTTCATACGGCTTTCTTCTCAGCATCAAAGGAGGCTCAATTAAAGTGTATCCTTTTTCTGCAAGAGTGTCAACAACAAAATTTACAAGCGCAAGCTCCAGCCTTGCAATATCGCCCATGAGGAAATAGAATCCGTGGCCTGAGACTTCAGCTGCCTTATCAAAATTTGCCATGCCGAGCTCCTGCAATAATTCTCCGTGCGGCTTTAATTCAAAATTAAATTTGGGCTTGTCGCCCCATTCTTTTACGACGATATTATCATTCGCATCTTTTCCAATAGGGACGCTTTCATGCAGAATGTTTGGAATCCTCATAAGATAATAATCAATCTTTTCCTTTAGCTTTTCTGTTGCTTCATCGCTTTCCTTTATTTTTTCAGGCAGCTTTTTTGCTTCCTGAACTTTTTCCTTGAAGTCCTTGCCCTGCTTCTTTAACTGGTTAATTTCATCTGTTATCTCATTTCTTCTCTGCCTTAACCTTTGGTTTTCCTGCAAAAGCTTCCTGTACCCAACATCTGATTTGACCAGGTCATCAAGCCATTCGGATTTTATTCTGTCGTTTCTCTTCTCCAGATCCTTCTTTACAATGTCCGGATTTTCCCTTATGAATTTGATGTCGAGCATATTATTTCAATATTTAAAGAATGTATAAAAATGTTTCTAACGAAAACTATATAAAAGAGTGCCATCATTATAATGGTCATTTATAGTGTCGGAAGTAAAAAATTGAGCAATGTTAATCCGACACTATATTCGGCGGACACAACTATTTTGAATCAATTGTTTGTGTCCGACATTATAATAAGCTAAAAAGGTGATTATTAAATTGTTTTGCAAGCGCCATTTTGATTTGTATGTTCATTTTCCCGATATCCCTGCGGGTTTTATTCTATTTTGCTTTTTTCTTGAGGTGAATTAATTGACTTTAAGGATTGTGGTGCGCAATGATGGCGGCAAGGCTGCAGAAGACACCTTACTGGAGTGCAGATTGGCGCTTAATGGAGTTGGTTCCACAAATTCTGCTTTGGATCACCTAATAGAAAAATTCGGACTTCCATATAATTCTTTCAGAGTTTGGTTTGGAAGGGGGAATAAAGGGATCCATCCTTATGCAGAGGTTGGCGATAAATATGCGGGCATTGTTAATCTAGGCCCTAAGCCAGATCCGGATTCCAGGCATGGGGCATTGGCTGTTTTTGATCCCGGCCACAACGATAATTCTATAGTTTTTTTTAAAAGCCCGGAAATGGCCGAAGCTGCATATCTGCTGAAAGGAAAAAGCATATCAAAGGAGTATAACGAACAAAGCCATGTTCCTAAACAGCCTGTTTTTGACCTTAGGTTAAGGAAAACGTTTATCGATGGCGGCATTTTGTATAGGGTTCATGCAGGAATGGAAAACGAAAACATGCATGTTGTTTTTAGCGGTATGGATGATCCGAATGAATGGGAAATAGCGCTCCATAGTAAGGCCGAACTTGACAAACTGATGCCGGTAATTACCGGAGGCATGAAAAAAATCGGCTATGGGGGTGCTATCTCAGCTAGAGCAATTAACTATAGCGGACATGTCCTGCCTATTAAAGAAGCAACTATAATACCTGCCCCCTATGAGATAAAACGGCCAGTTCCTGACAGCTCGGCTATACGAGCATCCTAATCTTCTCTCTCCTGTTGATTGATTCCATCAGCCTTCTTCCGATATTATTGGATTTCTTTATTTTGATTATTCCTGTCTTTCCGGCTTTTGCGCTCAGCAAGAATTCATCTCCAAGGTAAACATCTACATCGCGGTTCTGCATTTCCAATCCCAGCTCAATGAGCAGCTGATTTTTCTTGTGGCTTATTTCAAAAGGAACTTCTTTATTTTCTTTTGCTGCTCCTTTGAAATTATCTTTGAAATGATTCCTTTCCTCAGCTGAATCTTCATTCTTTTCATCAAGGCTTTTAACGTCAATGCTCATCCCGAGCTTTTCCTCTACTTTTGTGATGTTTGAACCTTGTTTGCCTATGATTCTTGCAATATCCTCTTCAGGGACATAAACAACGCATTTGTTGTCTGTCAAAACTTCCACTTTAACTTCTCTTGAGTATTTCTGAAATTCCTGGATTATTGTCGCTTCTGCGAGCCTGTGGGTTCCTGTTTTTGATTTGCCTTCCTGGACAGGAATGACAACGGTCTGCTCGCCGTAGCTGTATATTTCATAAGCCAATTTACCGGTTTCAAAATCATTGACAACTACAACAGGCCTTGCCAAATCAGCTTCTGTCATTCCTGACGGAACTTTTACAGTCATCTTCAGTTCAAGGACTTTATTAACGAATCCGTTTTTTATGAAAATAACAGTGTCGATAACCTGCGGAATAACCCCCATCTCAATCCTCCCGAGAAATCTTTGTATTGCATCAACAGGAGATGTTGCGTGGACAACACCTACCATCCCTACTCCTGCAAGCCTCAAGTCAGCGAAAAGCTTGAAGTCATCCGTGTTTCTCATCTCGTCAAATATCGTGTAATCCGGGCGTGAAAGAAGCAGAATGTCGTGAATTTCCTGAGAATCTCCAAGGGAAATTGCGTATTGAGTTATCCTTTCCGGCAGGATTAGGTCTCTTGGCGCTTCAACTGTCTTTACAATCTTGTCCTGGGCTGAATAATACTCTGCCAGTGCCTGCGCAAAAGTGGTTTTTCCCATCCCCGGAGCGCCTGCAACAAGAATGCCCTCTGCCTGCTTTGCAACTCTTTCCATAAGTTTTTCGCTTAATTTGTAGTCTGCCAAATCCAATCTTTTGACAGGCCTTACAGCAGTTATCTCCCAGCCGTCTGAAAACGGCGGCTTTGTAATGACAATTCTAAACATGCCGAGCTGGACAATTGTAGAGCATGGCCTTTCAATCTCTATAAATCCATCTTTCCTTAATTTTGCATCTTCAATAATCTCCCTTGACATGTCCTGGATTTCTTCCTGCTTCAGCAATGCTTTCCTTAATTCCTTGAACTCCCAGTTGCCGGGCATTCCTTTCTTTGCATACGGAGGAACGTTTTCCCTTAGATGAACACTCATTGTTGTTTCGTCAAAAAATCTTTCAAGCTTTAATTTTCTCAGGCCTTTGTCCGGCCTTCTGTAATAAACTGATTTCATTCCCTTTGCAAGTGCAACTTCGCTTTGGACTTTGTTTGATGTGACTAAAGTAGCATCTTCATCATATGCCAATTGCCTTATCAATGAGTCGATTTCTCCCAGAGAAGCGTGCCGTATCTCAGCTGCCTTAGGCCTGTCGCCTTTGAATGTCAGCTGAAAATTTTTTTCTGAAGAAAGCAGCTTTATTCTTTTTATTTCATCCAGTCCCAGAAAACCGATTGCCTTGTCAGAATTTGCCTGATGCTCAAGCTCTGCAATGACTGCTTCATGGATGATTATTTCATTTGTCTTTATGTGGCCGTTCTTTAATTTTTCAGATAATAAGCCTTCTATTATTACGGAAGTGTCCGGAACTATCTTATCTATTGTTTGAGAATTTGACTGGTCCATATACCTATATTATTGGTGGAATTGGTATATAAAACTTCTGTTTTTAATTAATTTACAATATTGAAGAATATGATTAGACTATAGAATTTAATTATTTACAATAAGGAAAGAAATAAAATATACAATAAATTATCGTTGAAAGTAGTTTTAGAAAATAACTTTCAGCTTCAACTTTTCTTGCGATGTTTTTTAGGCTCAGTCTTCTTCCTGAAAATAACCAGAACAACAGCCAAAAACACAATTGTTCCAGCCAATAATATCAAAATCATTCCCTGCGTGCTTGTCCCTGCAAATATGTTGAAAGCAAGCAGCATTCTTTGTGTAGGTGTTGCTCCTGTCAGCTCAATCTGAATATTTTTGCTTGCGCTCTGCCTTTGGTTTAGTTCGTCATTGTAATAAACAGTTAAACCATAATTGTTTGTTCCGTAAACCAATTCGCTTCCTGCAAGATTTACAACAAACTTCCTGTCCTCGTTTAATTCACCGACAACCCATTTTTCCTCAATTCCATTTTGGGAAAAAACAACCATGGCATCCCGCGGGTTTGTCAGGGATTTCTTTGCTAAAGTGAATGTAATAGTGAAATTCTGCCCATACGAAACATTCACAGGATAAATTATATTTTCAATCCCGATATTTGGCTTGTCCTTGATGTTGAAGCTGACATAAGCCGATTTTGAAACCAGTTCGTTCCTTAATGTCAAAATTTCCTGCCTTTGCCCTAACGGAGAATTGTCTATTGCAAATGAAACATTCTTTGACTGCGATATCCCAAGGTCAATTTTGCTGCACCTGTTCTCAAAGCAAACTTCAGCATTTTGAAGAAAAACATTTCCGGTGTTTTTGGCGTTGCAGGTTAAATTCACATCTTCATAAGTGTAAAATTCATTTTTTGGAGTGCTGCACTGCAAAAACACATTTCCTGAATACTCTTTTTGCTTTTCCTCTTCCAACAATCCTGCAGCTTCCTCAACCTCAGCTGACGATACAAATTTTTCCCTGACGCTTGCCTCAAATCCGGTTTCAGATGAAATATTATTTATTGTTTTTACCACAATAGGGAAAGTGTATGAGTACCTGCTGTCGAGAGTGCTGTCAATTTTCAAAATCCAATATATTTTCTTCTTCTCCCCTGGCAGAAGGAGGATAGCTTTCAGCTCTTTGCCTATTATTTGAACCTCTCTTGGATTGTTTAGATACAGCTCATTGGAATAATAAAAATCATTTGGGTTCTCAATTGCAGCTTCAACTAAATTATATGAGCCGAAATTGACTGCTTTCTTCAGCACGCTGGCTTCAATTTTTAGCGGAACTCTGGAGCTCCCTATTTTTTCAGCCACATTCGCTTTTATTTCAAGCTTATGTGAAACCAAATCTGCATCTTTTCCAAGCCACTGGTAGTAAGTGGAAGGATCATCAGAGTCCGCAGATTCCTTGAACTTGATATGTGTCGGATCAACCCACCCCAATTGGCCGTAAGTAACATCAAATGGGACCCATCCATAATCCGGAAAATATACTTCTGCCCATCCGTGAGGTCCCCACCTGTCGGGAAACAGGTCAGATTCAGTGTAGGCAATGCCCGAAATAAATCTTGCCGGAATTCCAACGGCCCTGTTTAATGCTATGAACAATGAAGTCAATTCATCACAGACGCCCTGCCTGTTATCCAATACCCACGAAGCCTTCTCGCTGACCTCTGCCGTCAATGTGCTTAGATTATACTCAACATTATTTTTGGTCCATTCAGCCAAAGTGAAGACTGCAGAATACATGTCATTCTCTCCTTTGACCAATTCAGAAGCAAGCTTGATAATATCTTCGTCATTTGAGTCTATAGTCACAGTAGGTTTTGTGAAAACCATCACATCCTCCGGCAGATCTTCAAGCGGAAACTTAATCTTGTTTTTAACCCATACTACTGAATTTGCCGTCTTGATTTGAGCGTTCACGCTGAAATCTATCCTGTTTTCAGGCCTTCTCCATGTGAATTTCATTGTTCTGTCATTCACTTCCGCGTCAGGGTCAGTCTCAAATTTCAGCAAATCCTGCGTTTCAGCCTGTATGGGGAAGAATGTCATGTTTACTGTTGCGCTTTCTACATAGCCGTTTGGGGACGACAGTTTTATATCTGCATAAGAGCGGATAGTAACGTCAGTTATCAGCTGCTGGCTGTTGTACTGCCATTGCGCAAAGGAAGATGGAACTAATACTAATAGCGCGAATATTGATATAAATATATATTTCATTTTGAATCATTTATTATCCCGATTTATAAGTTTTGTTGAAAACGGAAAAAAAATAAACAAATTTTATAAATAGCCAAGATAAACCAAGATACAATGCCGAGGTCGCATAGCCCGGCCATTGCGGTGATTTCTCAAAAAGAAACTGCAAGATTGCTATGGGCTAAGCCTTCAGTGGCTACAAAAATCCACTGTCCGAAAGGATACGGGAGTTCAAATCTCCCCCTCGGCGTTTATCCTTATTCTAAAAGCCCACACTTATGTGCACAAAAGCAACATAAGGGATATTAGCAACCTCTGCCTATGGAGGTATAGAATGAAAAAAGGCATTATTTACCGAATGGTAAATTATACATTTCTTCATATTTTTACATAATAATCAATATATTTATATATAAATATTACTTTCTAAGGTAATATGAATGAAACTTTATTAAAAATTGTATTAGAGCATGAAAAGGACTTTGAGCCACTTATTTTTACCAGGAAGCAGCTGAAGGTGATGAAGAAAAGAAAAGAGGGCAGACAGCTAAGCAATGCCGAGAAAAAGGCATTATACACCTCTATAAAAAGGAAAATGGAAGCATTAAGCATTCTAAAGGAAGGAGAAGGAAGAAAGCTCTACATTACAGGCCATGAGAATATTATTGAAAGTAGGCTTGAAGAAGCTGAAAAGCTTGTAAGAGAATACGGCGTAAAATATGGCAAAGCTTTCATTGCTGGCTCCTTTCTATTCTCAAAGGATTACAACGACATAGATATATTCATTGTGAGAGAAAAAGGTTATAAGGAAAAATGGGAAGGAAACTACCATCTTGTATTTATTTCCGAGAAGAGATTAGAAAAGCCAATATTCCAGTCAGCAGCAAAAATTTCAATCTCAACTTTTCCAATCCCGGGCAAATTGATAAAGAAGAGGCCGACGCTATCAAAAACCATGAGCACATATCACGAAGCTGTGATTGAATGCATGAACAGGGAAAAAAAGCCGGAAATGACCAGGCATCTGATATTTGATTACCACCTATTCTGCAAAAATCATATCCTTGACCCAAAAAATTTGCAGGAGATGGTAAAAATCGCATCTTTGAATACTCTTGCAGCTTACATCAAAGAATTGTTTATTAATCTATTCTCAAAAAGCTACTTATACGTCGGCATTCACTGGTATGTTCAAACATTGGAAGAAGACATCAAATCCACAAAGCATAATAAGAACCTTATAGAATACAAAAAAACATACGAGGAACTAATCTATGGAAGGCAAAGAGATAAGGGGGCAATTGCATAGCATATTCGGCCAGCAGCTGAAATTCAACAAGGAATTTGACAAGTACGCAGAGCAACTAAAGGAAGGCATGCTGCAAGATTTTCTCGCATGGTGCGAAGACTGCAAGAATGACATGGCTGATAGATCTACACCGCCAATAAAGAAATACAAGCATTTACTGGTATTTTTCAGGAAGATAGCCTCTGATGTGCGTGCTGTCCTGATAAAAGAAAAGAACAGCGATTTCATTGAAATTATCCTAAGCGGGCACAAGCATTACGACGACACAAGAATGAAATTGGGCTACAAAAAAAGCTCTTATTATGATTCTTAAAAACATATTCATATCATCAAGTATCCTTAAAACAGATAATAGTATCTGCAAAAGAGATAATTTTTTCTGTTGTATTACCAGATATTTGATTTTTTTCGTTTAAACAAAAATACGCAAAAAATAAATACTTGCATGTTTATCGTAAAAGAAAACTATAATAGGATAGGAGCGGACTTTCGAATAAGGATAAAATCTCCCCCTCGGCGTTTTAATTTAATTTATTATCAATATTCCTTAACTCATCCTTCAGAATCTTCCCCATAGTGTTCTTTGGAAGCTCACCAAGGAACTCGACAAATTTCGGCTTCTTGAAGGAGGCGAGTTTTTCCTTGCAGAATGAAATCACGCCATCTTCCTTTAATTTTGCTTTTTCATTCAGGACAACGTAAGCTTTTACTGATTCACCAAACTCCTTGTCCGGGATGCCTATGACGGCGCATTCTTTTACCTGCGGCATTGATTCAATCACATCTTCTATTTCTCTCGGATAGATGTTTATGCCGCCTGAGATGATAACGTCTTTTGACCTTCCGATAATGTAAACATATCCTTTTTCATCAACCTTCCCAATATCTCCTGTCATGAACCAGCCGTCTTTAAACGCTTTTTTGTTGTACTCTGGCTTGTTCCAGTATCCGTGAAAAACATTAGGGCCTTTAAGAAGAATCTCGCCTTCTGTGTTTGATGGAACTTCATTGAAATTTTTGCCTGTTATTCTTACTTTGACGCCCGGAAGGCAAGGGCCTACGCTTCCGGGAATTCTTTCTCCATTGTAAGGATTGGAGAAGTTCATCATTGTCTCTGACATTCCTGCCCTTTCAAGAACTTCATGCTTCAATTCCTTTTTTAACCTGTGAAATAAATCCCTGGATAGCGGCGCTGAGCCGGAAACAAAAAGGCGCATTGAAGACAAATTATATTTTTCAAAATTTGGCACCTCAAGAAGCTTGAAGTACATCGTAGGAACGCCCATGAACAGGGTTGTTTTTCTTTTGGTTATTGTTTCCATGGCATCTTCTGCATCGAATTTCTTTCTAAGTATTGTAAAGTTTCCTGCGTACAATGCCCCGCATAGTGCTACGCCAATGCCGTGGATGTGGTAGAGCGGCAGGCTCAAGATAAAAATATCCTCATCTGTCCACTTCCATGCTTGAATCAAAGCTTTAACTCCTGATGTAACATTCAGGTTTGTAAGAACCGCGCCTTTTGGCTTTCCAGTTGTTCCGGAGGTGTAAAATATTATTGCGTTGTCATCATCTTTTATGATATTTAAAGGCGCTTTATCAGAGGATTTTTTAATTAAATCATTGAAGTTTGTTTCATTGCCTTCTTTTCCGTCAATTAAAATAATATTTTTTAGATTTGGCAGCTTCTCTTTGGCCTTCATGACAATTGGCAGCCTTTCGTTGTCCGTTATTACTGCCTTTGCGCCCGAATCCAAAAGAATGTAGCCTATTTCCTGCTCCTTGAAGCTGATGTTTAACGGGACTACTATGCTTCCGTTCTTGAAATTTCCTATAAGAGAATAAACAAGCTCCAGGCAGTTTGGCATGAACTGTGCAACCCTGTCTCCTTTCCGGATTCCAAGGCTGCTGAGCGCATTTGCAGCTTTGTTTCCGATTAAATCAATCTCCCTAAAAGTGACTTTTTGCTCTTTGAATTCAATTGCAACCTTGTCAGGAAATTTTTCTGATGTTTTCTGGAATAATGACGCTATGCCCATATGGTTAGGGAAGAATAATCCCCTTTTAAAATTATGGAATAAAAGTATGTGCATAGCATCATAAAGTTAAAATTCTATAAACAAATGTTATCTACGAGCGTTGCGAGGGGTTGCTCCATACGGGAACGCAGCTCTTTCCACTATTCCATCTAGAATTTTAAAGATGCTATGCACATACGAATAAAAGCCTCCGAAGGGATTTGAACCCTCAACCTGCGCTTTACGAAAGCGCCGCTCTGCCGGGTTGAGCTACAGAGGCGATAAATCCAGAATAAAGAGGCGTATTTTAAAAACGTTATTGAAAAATTAATCGAAAATCATTAAGCTTACTTTATCGCCTTCAGAATTTCCTCTTTTGATCCTGACTTTTTCTGGCACTCGAAGCAGACAGGGCGCATCTTCCCCTTGCTGTCTTTTACATATGTGCCGAGTATCTTGTTAAGGAAAGTTGTGTCAATTGACTTGCCGCAGATTGAGCATTTCATAATAGGGGAGAATTAACGGTGGTTTATAATCCTTACTTTCCTAAGACTTTCATAAGCTGTTCCATTGTTTCAGGCCTGTGCATGGGGAAGTTAGCGATTCTAATCTGGCTCTTCTCAAATTTGGCGTAACCTGAACCCACCATGATGCCGTTAGCTTTTAATTTATCAATGACTTCTGCCGAACCATTCGGAGTTTTAACAACAATTATAGTATTTGACCTTGCATTTTTGTCTTCAACAAAAGGAGCATAGGCCGGATGCCTGTCAAAGAAGTCATAAAGCATTTGGGCTTTTTCCTCTGTCTGCTTCCTGATGTTATCCATTCCAATTTTGTCGTAATGCTCGCAAACTCTGCCAAGAATGTATATCCACATTTGATTTGGCGTTTGTGGCTGCTGGTCTTTTTGTTCTGACTTCAATAAGCTTGAAAAGCTGTAATTGCTGCCCACATCATAACCATCTCTTTCAAGCTGCGATGACTTAGCTATGGCATCTTTGCTGACAATGAGCACACCCAGCCCTGCAGGCATGTGGAATCCCTTTTGGACGGAAAAGAACGCTGCATCAAATGAGCAAGGATTGGCATTTAAGTATGGGGATGCGGTAACCTGGTCTATTGCAACAAGCCTGCTTGGATTTTGATTTTTTAATCTTAGTATATGCTCCCTGTCTAATGCAACTCCGGTGCTTGTTTCATTTACCGTTAAAGCAAAAAGTTCTGTATCTCCCGGTATAACTGCCGTTTCCAAATCAAATCTTTGGCCATAAGGAACATCTATCCTTTGGGGTGATTTTTTTACATCAGTGGCGGTGTTAAAAAACCTGTCAGCAAACGCACCATTGACAAAATGATAACTATGCTTAGCTACCATATTCCTAATTACAGTTTCCATGGCATAAGTCGCGCTATCCAGAAAAAAAATGTGAAAGTTCCCGCATGGCAATCCAAGTACCGCTTCCAGGCCTTGTTTGGTATTTTTAAATATTTCGCTTGAATTTTTACTTCTGTGGGATATCTGGTCGACATCATGCCGAATGGCATCGTTAATATATTCCTGAAAATTAGGGTGCCTTGCAGTAGGTCCTGGTGTTAGGTAAACTAATTCTGACATTCTTCTCAGGAAGAGAAGATTTATTTATATTCATTTCGGCACAAACAGGGAAATAGGCTGGAAAATGACATATTTTTCCGGCGTTATTGAAAAGTTGAAGGCTGCCATCAAGATGCGAAGCTTTGAAAATAATGAAATTTGGCATTTTTCGAGGCAACGAAAATCATAGATTTTCGAGGTGCTCAAAAATCTTTGATTTTTAACATTCCAGAGAGAAAAA
>ORJL010580455.1_pt1 | contig 14948 bp, 12 predicted proteins | sample 1779941 | NCBI WGS metagenome assembly ORJL01 (sample SAMEA104232317, study PRJEB22302) | groundwater metagenome | biome: forest; feature: aquifer; material: groundwater | place: USA | collected 2011-08-07 | depth 5.8 m
AGGGACAAGCGATGCTAAAATTTCCGGCAAGTTGGTTAAATATAAAGAAAATATGCGTGCAAAAATTAAACAGATAAAGATTAAAGTATGAGAGTCAATCGTGCAAACCGTCATTCTGAAGGCCTGCAAGGCCGAAGAATCTATCTCCAGAGATTCTTCGTCGCCCTTTGGGCTCCTCAGAATGACTAATCAGGAAGAAGCTTTGTAATAATGGTCACAAAAATCGTCAAAGTTGATCCTCTAAGTCCAAAAGATGAATATATCAGAGAAGCGGCGAGCGTTATCGCTGGAGGTGGGTTAGTTATTATCCCTACGGAGACAGTTTATGGGATAGCAGTAAATGCTAAAGACGATAAGGCAATAGATAGGTTGTATGAAATTAAGAAACGCCCGCGCGATAAAATGCTTTCGCTGCATATTGCTAAAAAGCTGGCAATCCGAGATTTTGCTTTAGATATACCTATTGCAGCATATAAGTTGATTGGAAAATTCTGGCCCGGGGCTATGACTTTAGTTTTAAAATCAAAAGAGGGCGGGACTGTAGGGTTACGTATGCCTGACAATGAGGTGGCACTAGAGGTAATTTTTGCTTCGGGTGTCCCGGTATATTGCCCGTCGGCAAATATAACAGGCAAGCCTGCGCCAGGTGACTTTGAAAGCGCAATAAAAGATTTAGAGGGAAAAATAGATTTTGCTATTGATGCTGGTAAAACAAAGATGGGCATTGAATCAACAGTTGTGGATTTAAGTGTTGTGCCGCCTAAGATATTAAGAGAGGGTGCAATTAAAGGTGAGGAAATATTAAAGGCGGTAAATACTAAAAATATACTTTTTGTTTGCACGGGAAATTCCTGTCGTTCGGTAATGGCAGAGGCAGTACTAAAAAAGAAGTTAAAAGAGAAAAATATAGATAATGTTGAGGTGTCCAGCGCCGGGATTATGATGTTAGGCGGCATGGGCGCAAGTGAAATGACGAGATTTGTCTTAAAAAAAGAAAGTATTGATGTTTCTGGGCATCTCTCACGGGGTTTGAGCCCGGAATTAATTGACGGGTCAGATATTATTTTAGTAATGGAGCGCTTGCATGAAAAAAGAATAATGGAGTTAGCCCCCGAGGCAAAAACACGGGTATTTTTATTAAAAGAATTTGCTAAAATACAGGATAACGATTTAGATATATCGGATCCGATTGGATCTACGGAAGAATTTTACGCGGAGACTTTAGGAGTTATTAAGCAAGCTGTAGAAAGGATAGTGGATTTAATATGAAAATTGTACCTATCGCATCAGACCATGGCGGTTTTGCTTTAAAAGAAAAGATAAAAAAATTTCTTACGAAAAGGGGTTTTTTAGTTAAGGATTATGGGACTTATTCTGAAAGTAGCTGCGATTATCCAAAATTTGCTTATTCTTTAGCCAAGGATGTTTCTAGAGGTAAATACGATAAAGGAATCTTAATTTGTAAAAGCGGCATAGGCAATTCTATCGTTGCTAACAAATTACCGAAAGTGCGTGCGGCATTGTGTTACAATATAAAGGCAGCTAAGCTTTCAAGGGAACATAATAACAGTAATGTTTTAGTCTTAGGTTCTTTATTTGTTAATGAAACGCTCGCAAAAAAAATTGTAAATATTTGGCTTAAAACAGAATTTGCTGGCGGCAGGCACCAGCGCCGCCTAGATCAGATTGGAAAAATTGAAAAAGGAGACGCGTTAAAATGAAGCATTTGAAAAATGTGGACCCGGAAATTTATTCGGCTATACGTAAAGAAATAATCCGGCAGGAAAATAATCTGGAATTAATTGCCTCGGAGAATTTCACTTCTTTGGCGGTCCTGGAGGCACAAGGTTCGGTAATGACTAATAAGTATGCTGAAGGTTATCCTGCTAAGCGTTGGTACGGTGGATGTGAATATGTGGATGAAGCGGAGACGCTAGCGATTGAGCGTGTTAAGAAGTTATTTGGCGCAGAACACGCTAATGTCCAGGCACATTCGGGTTCACAGGCGAATATGGCGGTTTATTTTAGTGCGGTTAAGCCTGGAGATACGGTTTTAGCCATGGATTTAGCTTGTGGCGGGCATTTAACGCACGGCCATCCGCGTAATTTTTCTGGCATGCTTTATAATATAGTTTCTTACGGAGTAGATAAAAAAACCGAAACAATAGATTACGATAATGTGATGACGCTGGCTAAAAAACACAAGCCGAAAATGATTCTAGCTGGGGCAAGCGCGTATCCGAGGACCTTAGATTTTAAAGAATTTCGCAGGATTTGCGATAAGGTGGGGGCGTTGTTTTTTGTGGATATGGCACATATTGCAGGATTGGTGGCTGCGGGATTACATCCATCGCCGGTTCCTTACGCGGAATTTGTGAGTTCAACGACACATAAAACTTTAAGAGGCCCTCGAGGGGGATTTGTGCTTTGCCGAAAAGAATTCGCTAAGACGCTGGATTCAGAAGTTTTTCCGGGAATGCAGGGCGGTCCACTAATGCATGTTATCGCGGCCAAAGCTGTAGCTTTTAAAGAAGCAATGAGTGAAAGTTTTAAAGAATATCAGCAACAGATTTTGAAAAATTCTAAAGAGTTAGCCGCGAGTATGAAGAAAAATGGATTCCGTATTGTTTCCGGGGGGACAGATACGCATTTAATGTTAGTGGATTTAAATGCTAAAGGCGTGACGGGAAAAGAGGCTTCAAGTATTTTGGGGCATGCTGGTATTACCGTAAATAAAAACTTAATTCCTTTTGACAGTAAGCCTCCGCAAGTGACTAGTGGTATTCGTCTGGGCACGCCTTCAGTTACTACCCGTGGGATGAAAGAAGTCGAAATGCGTAAGATCTCTGATTTAATTACCAAGGCAATTGAGATTAATGATGATTTAGTAAAATTAGAAGAGGTTAAAAAGGACGTGTTAGCGCTTGCTCAAGAATTTCCTTTATACCCGGAGTTGGTAAATGAAAAATAACAAACATACACGGCCAAGCTGGGATGAATATTTTTTAGAAGTAGCAGATCTTGTAGCTAAACGGTCTACTTGTTTGCGTCGCCACGTGGGGGCAGTGGCTGTGCGCAATAAAAGAATTCTAGCCACCGGTTATAATGGTTCACCTCCAGGCCTTGTGCATTGTTTAGATATTGGCTGTTTGCGTGAAAAGCTAGGCGTCCCTTCTGGGCAAAGACAGGAATTATGCCGTGCCTTGCATGCAGAGCAGAATGTAATAATCCAGGCAGGAATACATAAGGTTGATTTGACAGGCGCTACAATATATGTAGTCAATCACCCTTGTGTTATTTGTAGTAAGATGTTGATTAGCGTCGGAATTAAAGAAGTGGTAATAAAAGAGAGCTATCCTGATGCGCTCGCGAAAAAAATGTTAAAAGAGGCAGGCATTAAGGTGAGAAAACTTAAAAAATGAAATGTCCTTTTTGCGGGCACAAAGAAGATAAGGTCGTTGATTCGCGCTCAACCGCGGAAGATTCAGCAATCAGGCGTAGGCGCGAGTGCCTAAAGTGTGACAAGCGCTTTACTACTTACGAATATATAGAAGATATTTCCGTAATGGTTATTAAAAAAGACGGCCGGCGTGAGGCATTTGATCATCAAAAAATATTGGCCGGCCTGATACGCGCTTGCGAAAAAAGGCCGATTAGTATGGATAAGATGGAGGAGGTTGTTACCTGGGTTGAGCGATCAGTCCAGAAAAAATCTGACCGCGAGGTTTCTTCTTCGCGCATAGGCGAGTTAGTAATGGAAAGATTAAAGCAACTTGATGATGTGGCCTATGTCAGGTTTGCTTCGGTATACCGGCAGTTTAAAGATGTGGGCCAATTTATGCTAGAATTAAAAGATATTTTGCATAAGGAGAAGCGTAAGAAATAGAGAGGAGCACTTTTCATGATCGAGATGGAGTTGAATAAAATTGTTATAGATGAGAAGAGGCATGATCAGTTGATTGTTTTAAAAGAGAAAAATGGGGAGAGGATTTTACCTATTGTTATTGGGTTGCACGAGGCTTCGGCGATAAAACTAAAGATTAGCGGATTTCAGCCTCCGCGGCCTTTAACTCATGACTTATTACATACTACGATTGAGAATCTGCAGGCCAAAATTGATCGGGTTATAATTGATAGAATCGAGGAAAATACTTTTCACGCTAAGCTTATTCTGAAAACTAATTCCGGTGAAGAGAAGGTTATTGATGCTCGTCCGTCTGATACAATAGCTTTAGCTGTCCGGGCGCATGCGCCGATATTTGTCGAGGATGAGATTATTCAGCAATCTGAAAGCCACAATAAAGAAAAGTAATAAATGGGCCTATTCTTTAACTTCGAAACTCAAAAAATTCTGCGGCAAGTCCAGCTTCTGGCAAAATCCCGAAAAATAAAACTTTATATTGTCGGCGGGGCTTTACGAGACCTTGTCTTAAAAAAAGGAAAATCTAATCCAGATATAGATTTTACTTTAAAAAAAGGCGCGCTTAAGTTTGCGAGAGTGCTTGCGAATAAAATTCATGCTGGGTTCGTCGTTTTAGACAAAGAGCATGGTGTATCCCGAGTAGTCAAAAGAATAGATAACAAGATTTATACTCTAGATTTTACAGATTTCCGAGGGTTAGATCTAAAAAGTGATCTTTTGCGGCGCGATTTTACGATTAATACTTTAGCTTTAGAGTTAGACCGCGCTTTTGATAAAAATATTGCTCCAGCGCTCATTGATTTATATGGCGCGCAAACCGATCTAAAAAATAAAATTATTAAGGCCGCTTACGCTAAATCTTTTGATGACGACCCTTTAAGAATTTTACGCGCTTTTAGTTTTGCCGCATTGTTTGGTTTCGAGATTGATCGGCCAACTCTAAAAAATGCGTCGCTTAAAAGAAAGAAAATTATCAAGGTTTCTTTTGAGCGCATCCGAGATGAGTTGTTTAAGGTTTTAGAGACTAATGTGTCTTTTGAATATTTTTCCCAGCTGGACAAATTAAAGATTCTAGAAATTATTATGCCCGAGATTAAACCGATGCGCGGCATTGGGCAGGGGCCGTATCATCATCTTGATGTTTGGCAGCATACGCTCGAAACATTAAAGCAATTTGAGCTTTTGGAAAAAAAGATAAGCGATAACGCGGATATCCAGAATTATTTAAATGAAATGATTTCTTACGGCCGCCGGCGTTATTCGCTTCTAAAATTTGGCGCGCTCTTGCATGATGTGGGAAAACCTAAGGCATTAAGACGCGAGGGTAAAAAGATTATTTTTCATGGCCATGAAAGGCTGGGCTTAGATGTTGCCCAAGGCATTGTTAAACGTTTAAAACTTTCTAATGACGAATGGAGCGCGTTACGTAAAATAATTCTTTGGCATTTAAGGCCGGGGTATATGGCGGATAGTGGCAAAGAGTTGACACCTAGGGCGATATTTCGCTATTTTCGTGATGCCAATAAAGAAGCAGTAGGCATACTCTTATTGTCTATTGCTGACCAGCGCGCGACCCTTGGCACTTATACAACGCGCGCCTCCCGGATTAACCACGAGAAAGTATGTTTTGGTTTGATAAAAAAACATTTCCATAAGTCTAAAGAGGCTAGTCCTAAGCGTCTTATTAATGGGAATGATGTTATGAGGAAATTTAAATTAGAACCGTCGCCTTTAGTAGGTAAGATTTTAGCTGAAATAGAAGAATTACAGGCTATCGGAAAAATTAAGACCAAAGAAGACGCGCTTAAAGCGGCAGGTAAATTTATTAAGAATAATGGATAAAATCGCTAAGATTCTTATTATCTCATCCGATAAAAATTTAAAAGAGGTTTTGACTTTTTGTTTCGATGGCTGGGGTTACGAAGTCTTTCCGCATGATCCTTTGGTAAAAGAAATTACGACGATTAAAAAAATAGCTCCGGATGTGATTATTATGGATGTGCAGTCAGCTAGCAAGGAGCAGCTAGAGGTATGTCATCTTTTAAAAGAAGATTTCACTACTAATTTCATTCCGATTATAACGCTTATTGATAAGCGTCAGCTTCGGGGCCAGCTTTTAAACCTAAAATACGGGGTAGATGATTATTTAATTAAGCCGCCGGATCCTTTGGACCTGCGCGTGCGTATAGAAATGGCGATGCGCCGGGCGCAATATAGCTTTTATGCGAGTTCTCTTACCGGTTTGCCTGGAGGTAGGATTATCGAAGAGGTGTTGAAGGAGAAATTAAAAGATGAGCAGACGAGTTTTTCTTTTGGCTATTGCGATCTAGATAATTTTAAATATTTTAATGATGTCTACGGTTATTTAAAAGGCGACCGGGTGATTATGCAGACTGCCTATATGCTTTATAGCGCGCTAAAAAAGATGGGGAATAGCGATGATTTTATCGGGCATATCGGCGGCGATGATTTTGTTTTTATTACGACGCCCAATCTTTACGGTAAGATTTGTAATTATTTTATTACTATGTTTGATAAGATTATTCCTTTCCATTATTCCAAAGCTGACCGGGAACAGGGCTTTGTTGTGGCGCGCGATAGAACGCGGACCTTAAAAAAGATCCCTTTAATGAGCATCTCGGTGGCGATAGTAAATAGGGATGTTACATCGAATATAAAAAATATCGTGGCGGTTAATGAGAAATTAGTTGAGATAAAACAGTACCTTAAGAATATTCCTGGGAGTAAGTTTATGACAGATAGGCGCAGCCCGAGTCTATACCCGGCTTCATCCCAGCCGCAGCTTTATAAAAAAGAAGATCTCAAGGCATATTTCTATAAGCCCCTGGGGCAAATTTTAATCGAGAAAAATATATTATCTAAAGAGCAGTTAGATGAGGCATTAAAGATTCATTGGAAGCGCGGTATTATTCTTGGAGATATTTTAAAGGAATTAGGCTTAGTTAAAGATGAAGATTTAATATCCGCTTTGAATACGCAGCGAGATGATTTAAATAAAACCAATAATAAGGAAATTATCTTTCCCCAGATAGAAAGGCTTTGAAAATGGAACTTAAAGCGCGTCAAAAAGGCGATGTAATTGTTTTAGATTTATCCGGGCGTATTGATGTGGATGCGGCTAATTTAATTGAAGCGGTGGGGCAGTGTTTACGTGACGGTTACGCGGATATACTTTGCAATTTTGAAGAAATTGATTTTGTGGATTATATGGGGATTAGCGTGATTACGATTGCTTATCGCGAAATAATTAATTTACACGGCCGGATGAAGTTCTGCGCGATCCCTGCGCACCTGCGCGGGGTATTTTCCGTATCCGGAGTGGATAAGGTAATTGATATCTATGCTACCGAGGAACTAGCTTTAGATAGTTTTAAAGAAGATAAAGTGATCGAGAATATTAAAAAGATGCAGCTGCGGCGTAGGTTTAAGCGTCTGCCAATTGATATCAAGGTAGAATTGAAGGCAAAATATGATAAAGCTCCTAAGTGTTTAAATGTAGATATTCTCAACTTAAGCGCGTTAGGGGCGTATATTTATGGTTGTGGTAATTTTAAGTTAGGTGATACAGTAGTTTTGAAAATGGAGCTGCCGCCTGATGCCCAAAAGCTAGAGCTAGAGGCAAAAGTTGTTTGGCTGCCGGATAAGCAAGTGCAGAATCAGTTTTATCCGGGGATGGGGGTAGAGTTCTGTAATCTTAAATCCGAAGTACAAAAAAAATTGTTAGTATTTATTGATCGCAACCTTTCTTCTATAGCCAACGATAATTAGCCTAAAATGAAGACTTATACGGAATATTTATGGTATAACACTAAAGACAAATACGATTTTATAAATATTACGCCGCAAGTCGAAGGTGCTTTAGAGAAAAGCGGGATAAAAGAGGGTTTGTGTTTAGTAAATGCGATGCACATTACCGCAAGTGTTTTTATTAATGATGATGAAAGTGGATTGCATCATGATTTTACTAAATGGCTAGAAGGAATAGCTCCTTTTGGCAAGAATAAATATGAGCATAATCTAACTGGTGAAGATAATGCGGACGCGCATTTAAAACGCACGATTATGGGCCGGGAAGTAGTAGTGGCGATCACTCAAGGCAGGCTAGATTTTGGGCCATGGGAGCAGATTTTTTATGGTGAGTTCGATGGGCAAAGGCGTAAAAGAGTGTTGGTGAAAATAATTGGAGAATAGTCAAATCTTTATATTTTACTTTGAGATATTGCTCGCGCGCGCAATTTTTCGCCGTGCGCTACGGTTTGCGGCTCTCTCGCTTGTTGAGTATAAGCCTTTAGCTTATCTTTCGCTTGTTCGCCGCAATTCCTTGCGCACTTTTGCCGAATAAATTGCTAATGCGCACTCGCAATATCTCTCGTAAATATTAAATTTTCTTCTTCGCTTCTGGGAGAGGGAAAAGATAATGTAGGAGTTAATATGAAAATCAAAGACACCGAAATTAAAGTTGTGCAGGCGGATATTACAGAATTAAGGGTAGAGGCGATTGTTAATGCGGCTAATAATAAGCTAGTGATGGGTGGGGGAGTCGCTGGAGCAATTAAAAGAAAAGGCGGTAAAGTTATTGAAGATGAGGCGCTAAAGAAAGGGCCGATTGCGATTGGAGAAGCTGTCGCGACATCTGCCGGAGAATTAGCCGCAAAATATGTAATTCACACCGCGACTATGGGCATGGATTTTAAGACTGATGAAATCAAAATCAGGGATGCTGCGCGTAGTGCGTTGAGGCTAGCGGAAAAACTAAATTTAAAATCGATTGCTTTTCCCGCTTTAGGCTGCGGAACTGGAGGTTTTCCTTTATTAGCTTCCGCAAAGATTATGGCGCAGGAGGCCTTAAAGCATTTACGTGAACAAGAAAATTCTAATCTCGAAGAAATTATTTTTTGCCTTTATGATACCGAAGCCTTCCATATTTTTAATAAAGGCGTGGTAAGTTATCTTGATTATGTGATACACAAGCTAATGGCAGGGCCGTTTACTACTGTCGATGCGATTATTGAAATTAACGGTGGGATTGTGATTATAGAGCGCAGTAACCCGCCGTTTGGTTGGGCGCTTCCCGGAGGTTTTGTAGATTATGGAGAGAGTTTAGAAGAGGCAGTGATACGAGAGGCTAAAGAAGAAACTAATCTAGATTTAGTTGAGGTAAAACAATTCCATGCTTATTCTGACCCCACGCGCGATCCGCGTTTCCACACTATCGGCACAGTATTTATCGCTCAAGCTAAGGGCAAGCCTCAAGCAGGCGATGATGCCCAAGGATTAAAAATAATAAAATTAGACCAGATAAAGAAGTTAAAATTTGCCTTTGACCACGGCAAAATTTTGGAAGATTATTTGAAAACTAAGAAGTAACCCCGTCGTTAATTATTTTTTAAAAAACTCTCCAAATATTTTTTGTTGTATCCTATCTGATTGATAATCGTATTTAGTTGAGTCTGGGGTATTACTTTTTTCTCTTGCGTAACAATCCAGATATAACCGTTAGCGTTTATTTTCCAGTATGGTTTATAAGGCGAGGCCGAAGGGCCTTTAGGCTGCCAGTTTAATTCGGTATTCGAGCGGTTGATATAACTCATCAGCCGGGTGTAATTATTATATAGCGCGGACCAACGTTTATTATATTCGCGAGACCAATTCCAGTATGCAGTCCAATATCGGTTCCAGATGTTTCTTGCGTAGTAGCTATTGTAATAAGAATAATAGGAGTAATAAGAATAATAGTAATATCGCGGCATTTGTGGTGCTTTAGGTAGGGCCGCTACATTTTTATAAAAATCTTTCAATACATAACTTTTAAGCAGGCTAAGCGCGGAATTTTTATCTACACTAAGCGCGGCTTGCGGAGTTTTTGACCAGCTTGCTTCGCGGAAATGCCCATCATTGCCGTCGATAATCGCGGCCCCTGAAGTAAGGAAGCTTCCGGTTTTATTATTTTGTTTACCGAAGGGCAGGAGATAATAATTTAATTTTTCATTATCGGTTCTTCGGACAAATATTGGCGCGCTGGCAGTTGTGTTTTTAAAGGCGGCCTGGGCTTCCGGATTTAGTAAGACACGTGAATCGATAATATCCTTCCAGCCGCGTTTCTTAGGGGCGGCAGCAGTTGTTGCCATTTTACTATAGTTTTGTGTTTTAGCTCTTACTCCGATAAATTCCAGATTAGCGGTATCAGCTTTGGATTTTTGGATACTAGCTTTGGCATAATAATTCGGGATGGCTGGAGGCTCGGCGACATGTAAAAGTTTTCCGTTGTAAGCGTCAGTTGTATTTAATGGCAAGAAATATGTAGAAAGGCATTCCTCGGCGGTTTTGTAAGTATCTTGGCCTAGGCCATTTATAAGCGGGTCTTTAATCATGAACCCGTAAACCGTAAAATCTGGTGCAGTACCGGGATTGGTGTAGGGAGTGGGATTAGGGATAGCGCTGGCTGCGTAACCTTTAATTACTACCCAATGATTATAGCTTCCTAATATTGGTACTGCGGCTGGCGTGTAAGGTTTGGCAGCTAATGTTCTATTAGTGGCATTCCACCATTCCTGTTGGGTAACTGGGTAGTCGATCCAATAACAGATATCACGCATATATTTATTCATCGCTTGGGTGTCGCTGCGCGGGTCAAATGTTTCGACGCCGAAATTATAACCTTTGTAAGGATTGCCTGCGGCAAGAGAATTATAACTATCTGACCAATTGGAAATAATAGTGTCGTAAGGGTCAAAATGTCCTAAAGCTTTATTCATTTCGTCCGGAGTTAAATCTGGCCCATTAGTTGGCGCGGTTGGGCCGCGGACATAGCTATAGATATCGCCTTGGCTTACTGCTGATTGTCCAGCTCCTTCACGGATATAATTTAAGATCATTTGGGCGCTGGCTAGGCCGGTGGATAAATAGGGGGCGATATTTTCATACCAAGTAACGCCAGATAAATCTAAGGTTGCCGCGTTAGGGGGAATTCCAGGGCCGCCACCAAGCTTGATGGGATCATAACCGGATTTAGCAAAAGCATGAAATGCCGAGGCTAATGCGGCACTACAGTTATAAGTGAAATATCCGGTGCCGGTACGTACATTACCTGCGGATAGGCCGGTTTCATAATATGAGGCATAAGGGGAGATTTTAGCGCCGTTATCCGCATCGCTTGAACTAATGGTTGTAAAATAAGTTTCTAGTGATGCGATTAAGGTATTGTATTTATCTAAGTATTCTTGGGATTTAATCATTTGTCCGCGCGCGGAATATTTTTGCGCTACTCTTAAATAGGCTAAGGCCATTTGTGCGGACATTTCGACCGTACCGAAAGTACTATTTTCCTGGGATACGGAAAATCTAAATAGAAGAGGCTTATTTTCGCTATTTCTGAATGCGGTTCTTGATTCAATAGCCGCGAACATGGCATCTACTTCGGCATCTCGGGCATCTTGCGTCGTTCCAAAATAGGTATCTTCAAACATTAAATCAATTGGTGCAAAAGCAGTAACGTCTGTAGCGACATAACCGAAATCTTGCGCTACCCAGCCTCGGCCATCTGAATAATAAGTGCTGGAAGTGTGAAAAAGATGCACGTTTTTATCGTACATGTTTTTTAACCAGCTTTTGATACCTTGCGCAGCGTCATCATATTTAGTGTCATTGGTAATCGTAAAGAGTGCCTGCAAGGCGTAAAGCGCGTTTTCGTTTTGTTCGGTAGATTTCATGTTCCAGAAAAATTCCGGTCCGTTTATATGATAGACATTGCGCGGCGCATAACGCAAGCCGCCGTCTGTAGTGTCTCGCATTCTTAGGAAATAATCTCCTAGCATCACGGCCATATCGCGGTATTCTTGATTATTAGTTTTTTGGTAGCCTTCCATAGCTAAAAGGGCGATATAAGCCGCTGCTCCGGTATCAGTCGTAAAATCCCACTTGCCGGTTCCCCACCAATCGGGGTATGAAGCAGGGTCGCGGTTTAAGATTCTTATTATTTTAAATGGGCCATGGGGTATGGGTTGATTATTAGCGTCAACGTAGTTATTATTACTTTCAAATACAGGGTTATTCGCAGCGTCTTTGCTGCGGAAAAAATATGTGTATCTATCGAGGATAGTGGTTATATTGTTGGCTAAACAGATCCTGCCTAAAAATGCTTGCTCATAATTCGAGGTTCCGGTATTAATTATTTGCTCGTCTTGGTAATTATTAGTGCCTCCGGAAAGCTGGAAGCTTCTGGTAAAGCCGCGCATATCATCGTTGGGATTAGTGGTTTCCGCTTGGGTTACGGCGCGGTTTAAATAATATTTTATGTAGGGGGTAGCTGTTTGCGTGAGTTGTTGATCAAGGGTTCCCGCATAAGAAATTATAGGTAAAAAGATAAGGCCGATCAATGTGCCTAGTAGGCATTTTGTGACTTTTCTGTTTTTCATATTTCTCCCTTGGCTATAAAGCCTATAAAAAAAATAACCCTGGCGTGGCTAATTCCCTCCAGGGTTAAATTAGTTTTCTCAAGTGAACTAAGTTTAACATATGACTAGGGTAAAGTCAAGCCGATTTTCTTCCTTAAAAGTAAGCGCTTTCTTTTTTAGCCTTTTTAGTCTTGATTTCATTTAATAATGAGGTAAACTTAGTATAGAACTGCCACGGTTCATCCTTATGAAGGGATGAGAAGCGGCAGTTTTTATTTTTTTAAAGAGGAGAGATAAATGAAAAATAATTCCCGGCAAAAAATATTAGTAATCACGAGCCTAATTTTTATCTTTGCCTATTCTTTTTCTTTGGCTCAAGAATTAGAACCGCGTAAATCTTTTTCATCTAGTGATATCTCTAAAGTAGCGCAAAATTCCTCGCGTCCGGCTTTTGTCCGGGGGCATTTAATTGTAAAGTTTAAAGACGCTAAATATAAGAGTGGATCTTTAAAGCTAAATCAGAAATATAAAATTTTAGCCCAAGAGAAAGTATTTAAATCTACACCCGGCAAGAACCAGCAGAAGGTAGCGAAAAATTCCAGCGCCGCAGTAAAATTAGATAATATTTATTTGGTTAAGGTCCCGGAAAATACCGATATCCTGCAGATGGCCGCGGAATATACTAAAGACTCAAGTGTGGAATATGCTGAACCGGATTATATTATTTATTTAGACCAAGCCAAGCAGCATGAGCGCTGGTATTGGCAATTAGATAAGAACTCTCCAGAGTACCTTGCCTATCAGGCAGTAAATAAGGCGCCGGGAAAACAACCACAGGCTGATGCGCAAATTCCGCAAGAAGCTGCTCTGGCTACCCCTAAAACACAAGATCCGTCCATAAATAATAAAGCCACCCCGCAGCTAGAGGCTAAAGCTATTACTGCTGTAAACACAAGCCTGCCTTTACCTATCCCGGTTACTATTACCCCTAACTATCCTAAGGCTACTGATACGGTAATTTACAGCCAGCCAGCCACACCCGCCTCGACAGATACTATAATTAAAGATTTACCTAATGACCTGTATGTCAATCCATCTGGCGATGGCCTAACCTGGTCGCTTAATAATTTCTGGTATAGATTTTCGCCTCGGCCGGAGCAAGATATGTGGGGTTTAAAAACGATCGAAGCGGATAAGGCCTGGAAAGAAAATTTTACGCGCAGTTTTGAGTCTGCCGGCCAAGGGGTAATTGTCGCGGTTGTCGATACCGGCGTAGATTATACCCATCCGGACTTAGCGGCGAACATCTGGGTTAATCCTCTTGAGGATATTAATGGTAATGGCCAAGCAGATCTCTGGCCAAGCATAGAGCAGCGTAACGGCGTTAGCGGAGATTTAGATGGTCTGGATAACGGCGATGACGAGCATAAGAATGGACTAGTAGATGATCTGCAGGGTTGGGATTTTGTTTATAATGATAATGATCCTAGTGATGTTTATGGCCACGGTACCCATGTTTCCGGGACCATTGCCGCAGTTGGCAATAATAATATAGGTATAATCGGGGTTGCGCCTTGTGCTAAGATTATGGCGGTTAAGGGGATTAATGATCAAGGCGGCGGCTCTGTTTCGGCTTTGGCGGACGCGATTTATTACGCGGCAGAAAACGGGGCTAAGGTTATAAATTGCTCTTGGGGGATGATTGGGTATTCTCAAGCTTTAAAAGATATATTTTATTATGCCTACTATGATAAGGGCTGTATTTTTGTGGTTTCCGCAGGCAATGATAATCGTAATACTGCTAACCAGGTACCAGCAAACTTACCTTGTACAATTACAGTTGCTGCCTCTACCCAGCCTAGGCTAAATTCGAATTATAGGTTAGAAGAGCAAAGATGTTTCTTCTCAAGTTTTGGCAGCAAGATTGATGTTTCCGCGCCCGGGGGAGATCATTTATTTAGCAATATTCTTTCGACAGTGCCGCCTAATTCAAGTATAAAGAAAGAAGGTGCTTTTTTCCCTAGCCCTAATTACGAAGTGCTTGCGGGGACCTCAATGGCCAGTCCGCATGTGGCGGGCCTAGCAGCGTTACTACTCTCCGCGCATCCGGAGTATTCCACGGAAATAGTCAGGCAGGCAATTAGGGTTTCGGCTGATGATTTAGGCAAAGAAGGTTTTGATAATGATTTTGGCCACGGCCGGATTAATGCCGGCAGAGCTTTGAGAATTTCTACTTTTTGCGCGGCTAAAATATTTTCTCCAGAAGAGTATGATTCCCTAAGGGCCCAAGGCGATAGTGTATCTATAAAAGGCGTAGCTTACGGTAATTACGGGATTTGGGAATATACTCTTGCCTATAAAAAAGAAGCTGATCCGAATGATTCCTGGCATACTTTTTGGCGTTCATATGACGAAGCTCGGGATATTACCAGTGAGTTAGGCAAATGGGATACCCGCGGCCTGGCTAACGGCGGCTATATTTTAAAGCTGGAGGTAGCAGATATTTTTAATTACTACAAATTCTCGGATTACGTAACTGTATATCTTAACCGTAATATGAAGGGTGATTCTATTTTTAGGACAGGCGGGCAAATTTTCTCTTCTCCAGCGAT
>ORJL010265925.1_pt1 | contig 14944 bp, 12 predicted proteins | sample 1779941 | NCBI WGS metagenome assembly ORJL01 (sample SAMEA104232317, study PRJEB22302) | groundwater metagenome | biome: forest; feature: aquifer; material: groundwater | place: USA | collected 2011-08-07 | depth 5.8 m
ACCAAGCAGGTCGGCAAGGACTCGCAGGTGAAGACCGACGCCACCAACCTCCAGTCCGCGATGGGCAAGTACAACACGGATGCCAACGAGGCAGAACTGATCACGGCGGCCACTCAGACCAACATACTCGACACCGCTTCGCCGAACACTACCAGCAACCGCTGGTCGGAAAGGCACCTTAGTGTCGCCTACAGTGCCGAGTTCCGCGCAGCCAAAGGGACCGCTGCCAATCAAGTCGCCGAGTTGGCCTTCACGGGTGCAACGAAGTCCGACGGCACTGCCGTCACTTCGATGGCTGACATCGCGGCGAACTACACGGCAATAGAGTTTGCGGGACTGGCCACGGCCGGCTACATCACCGAGGAACCGGCGGGGTCTGAAGCGACGTTCAGCTCTACCAAGCCTTATCACAACTATCTCTGGCTGGCAAAGAAGATAAAAACGAATCAAGACACCACTGACCTCAGCGGCCGCACCGTAGAGGTCTACAAGCTGACGAAGATAGAAGCTTCGGCCATCGTTGGCTCGACCAGCGCTGATAAGCTGACCTACGTGCGGATATTCTAACTCGATAATAGTTGCGCAAAAGAAAATTAAGATAGGAGATGGCCAAAATGTTCAAAACCCTCAGACATAACCGCGGTTTCACTCTCATCGAGCTGATCATCGTCCTGGCGGTGCTGGGCATACTGGCGGCGATAGTGGTGCCCAACGTGGCCGGGTACATCGAGCAGGGCAAGCAGCGCTCTCTCGTCGCTGACCAGAGGATACTCCAGACATCAGTTGACGCATGGCGCACTGACTTCGCAAACCGCGTCGGCAATGCCTGGCCTACAGTGGGCGGAGTGAAGGGCACGCCGGTGAAGGGGACCGGCGGCACCTTCAGCGGCGCCGGCGGCACCAACTCGATAATAAAGATCAGCGACCTGACGACAGGCAACCTGCTGAAGGGTACGGACGTCATGAAGTCCTTCAAGTTCAATACTGCCACGGGCACAACGGGCGCCTCCAACTCGCCGGTAGGCAGCTACTACTGGTACATCGACAGCGCCGGAGTCGTGACCGCCTGGTACGACGCCGACGGTGACGATGTCGTCGACACCGGCGAGACCGGCTACGTGGCCGGGGTATACCCCTAGACTGAACTCCGGGTTATGTCTGAGGAAACCGGCCGCCGTGCGGCCGGTCTCCTTATCCGGACTGATGAGCCCCTGTCACTGCCGTATGCAATGATAAAAGCTATGAATGCCACCAGGGAACATCTGAACTAGAGGCACAAACCAATGAGCTGGTTAAGAAGGTCGATAGCTGTTGCCGTGCTGGTTGCGTCCCTCGCGGGGATGGCGCCGTGGGACGGCGTGGCCTATGCCCAGGACATAGCCTGGATGCGCCAGTTCGGCACAACGGGCGATGAGGAAGGCTTCAGCATAGCGCTAGATGCGGCGGGGAATACCTACGTCGCCGGCGGTACCACCGGAGTGTTCCCCGGTCAGATCTCTGCTGGGGGGAGTTATGACGCCTTCGTACGCAAGTACAGCTCCACCGGCGCCGAGTTGTTGACCATCCAGTTCGGTTCATCGGGGTACGACTGGGCAGAGGGCCTGGCCGTGGACGCTTCCGGGAATATCTACGTCGCCGGCTACACCGGCGGAGCGTTGCCCGGTCAGACCTTTGCTGGGGGGAGTTATGACGCCTTCGTACGCAAGTACAGCCCCTCAGGAAGCGAGCTGTGGACTCGCCAGTTCGGCGATGGCGCCAGAAGCGTGGCCGTGGACGGCGCCGGCAACAGCTACGTGGCGGGCTGGGTTGATTCCCTCCCCTTCGTTCGGAAGTATGGCCCGGAGGGGACGGAGGTGTGGACTCGCCACCAGGTGGATGCAGACATCAACTCCGTAGCCATCGCCGTGGACGGGTCGGGTGCCTATGTGGCTGGCCGCGTCTGGGGCGCCCTGCCAGGCCAGACCTCTGCCGGCTTACACGACGCCTTCGTCCGCAAATACGGCCCCAGCGGGGACGTGTTGTGGAGCCGCCAGTCCGGCTCAGCATCCTTTGACATGGCTACCAGAGTCGCGGTGGATGGCGCGGGGTCGGTCTACCTGTCCGGCATAACTACCGGGGCCATGCCCGATCAGGTTTCCACAGGTTTGGAGGACGCGTTCCTTCAAAAATATGACGCCGCCGGCGCGTTGCAGTGGACCCGCCAGTTCGGCACCACAACCATTGACCAACCATATGGTGTGGCTGTGGACGCGTCAGGGAATATCTACGTCGCAGGCACCACCGACGGAGCGCTCCCCGGCCAGACCCTGGCAGGAAGCGGGGATGTCTTTGTGCGCAGGTACGACTCCGCCGGCGCCGAAGCCTGGACCCACCAGTTCGGCTCGGCAGTGAGCGATAACGCCTATGGTGTCGCTGTCGGCGCTTACGGGAATCTCTACGTCGCAGGCACCACATTTGGCACCCTGCCGGGCCAGACGCCCGGCGGCGGCGCCACAGACGCCTTCATCGTCAATATCCTGGGCGAGCTCCGCTACACGCTGGCCACCGCGGTCAGCGGCACGGGCACGGTGAGCGCCAGCCCCGCACCCGGTGATGACGCCAAGTATGCCTTCGGCACGGTGGTCACGCTGACGGCAACGCCGGGCGCGGGCTATGTGTTCAGCGGCTGGAGCGGCAACGCCTCCGGCTCGACAAGCCCGATCACTGTCACTATGGACGGCGACAAATCAGTCACCGCCACCTTCACCCAGCTCCGCCACACGCTGGCCACCGCGGTCAGCGGCACCGGCAGTGTGAGCGCCAGCCCGGCGGCGGGAGGCGACGGCAAGTATGCCTATGGCACTGTGGTCACGCTGACGGCAACGCCCGGCGCGAGCTATCGCTTCTCCGGCTGGAGCGGGGACGCCTCGGGCTCGACGAGCCCGGTGACTATCAATATGAATGGTGACAGGAGTTTTACCGCTTCCTTCGTCCCGTATTTCCGGCCGGCGGTCATCGCCCAGGTTCCTTCCACCGACGTGTACGGCGGCGTTGCGGTGAACCCGGCGACCAACCGCGTTTACGCTGCCGGCTATTTCCAGCAGATGTCGGTTATTGACGGCGCCACCAATGCTGCTGTGAACGCTGGAGTGGACTATACCTACGGGGTGGCGGTCAACCAGGTCACCAACCGGGTCTATGTCTTACAGGACCAAAGCATCGTTGTGTTGGATGGGGCTACCAACAGCGTTCTCGCCTCCATAGGTCTAAGCGACTATTCCGGCAACCAGGGGAACCCGATCGCGGTTGACCCTATCGCCAACCGCATATATGCCCGCTTGATTAACAGTGTGGCCGTCATCGATGGGAACACCAATACCGTTATCGCTACCATCGCCACAGAATATGGTGGAGGAGTAGCCGTCGACCCAGCGCTGCATCGCCTCTACGTCCCGGACCGGGCCACTCTCCGTGTTTTCGATACTGTGAGCCTGGAAGAGGTCGCGGCCGTAGCATTGCCCGGGTGGACACTGCGTGCAATCGCCCTGAATTCCGTGACCCACCGGGTTTACGCGTCCTATTTTCCCGGTTTTGTGGCCGTAATAGATGGCAGCACCAACACCGTTGTGGCCAGTTTTTCCAGCGGGTATGTTTTCAATCTCGCAGTAGACGAAGAGACGAACACCGTTTACAGCGGAGGGGGGCAGGTGTTCGACGGCAACACCAATACCCTCCTCGCCAACCTCAACTTCCCATTCAGCCCCGGGGGCTCGTGGCCCTTCGTGGCCGTGAACTCCGCCACCCACCGTGTGTACCTTGGCTATGGAGGCTACGTAACGGTACTGGAGGAAAGGCCTGGTTTTCACCCGACTGGCCTGCCGGCGCACGTCAGGCTTGCGCTGACGAATGGCTCGGCCATCGACCTTTCAACCACGCCGTTAGCGGTGGATATGCCCTTTTCGCTGACGGCGCAGGGAGGGACCATACCGGAGGGCACCATCATCGCCCGGCTGGCGCTGAACTTCAGCCAGACAGCCGCCGACATCGACTTCTCCGGCCTGGTGGCGGACGCATCAGCCTCGCCGGCGAAGGTGGTGCTCCACCGCGCCGGGGGCTACCCGGCGGCGGTGGGCGCCCGGGACCTCTACCTGCGGAAAGAAGCGGGCTACGACCGGGTGCGTGTTGTGCCCGGGGCGGCAAGCCTGGCCGATGTCTATACTGGCGCTCCCGGGTCCTATGTGCTGACGTTGGGCCAGACCCAGAACGGGACCACCCTGGAGACGGAGACGGTCGGGGGGCAGGAGTATTGGGTGGTGCGCGGCATCAATGGTACCGGGGCCATGGCCGAGCAGTCGCGTTACACTCTGACCGTCTCCATCAGCCCCAGCGGCGCGGGCAGTGTGGGCCGCAGCCCAGCACCTGGAGATGATGGCAAGTACGCCTCAGGGACCACGGTGACCCTCACCGCCAGTGCCGCGGCCAACTACCAGTTCCTGGGCTGGAGCGGCGCCGCCTCGGGCACCAGCAGCCCCACCACCGTCACTATGGACGCCGACAGGACAGTCACCGCGGTGTTTGTCCAGACGAGTACTCCGGCGCCGACCACGACAACGGCGCCGACCCCGACAACGGCAGTGCCTTCGCCCGACCCGGGCCGTCGTGGCCTGCCTGACCCGGCTGGCTGGACGCTGATCCTGAGCGGCCTGGCAGCGGTGATGGCTTGGGCGGCTATTTCGCGGCGCAAGGGAGCGAGAAGGTGATAGCGAGAATTCGCTCCCCAAGGGCCATGGCCTTATCCGCGTTGCTGCTGGGCGCCGCTATGCTGTATCTCTATTGGCCCACGCTGGCCTGGCTGGGCAGGCAGTGGCTGGGAGGAGGCGTTTTCTCAAATCAGGCTCGGGACTGGTCACACGGTCCCATCGTGATAGTGCTGTTCGCCTATCTGATGTGGCGCCGTCGCAAGGTGTTTTCAACCCCACGACCATCCCTGGCCGGTCTGGCCCTTGTCCTTGCCAGCATAGGGGGAGGGACATGGCTGTATCTAGCCGGATTTTCCTCGCGGGCTCCATACCTTTCGGCATATTCTCTTATCATCGCCTCTCTGGGGGTCTTATGGCTTCTCTTCGGGCTCAGCGTAGCCCGCCATCTGGCCGGGGCCTGGCTGCTATTGCCCCTCGCAGTCCCTTTTCCCGCTACCGAATGGGGAGTTACTCCTTTCCTGGCCCGGATAGTGGCTGCGGCGTCGGCTCCACTGGCAAGCCTGGCCGGCACGCCCGTAGTGCGCGATGGAACGTTCGTGAGCGTAGGGCGATATGAGTACGTGGTGGAGCCCCTTTGCAGCGGCTTCAACTTCATCATGGCCCTGCTGGCGCTTGCCCTTCCCCTCCTTTATCTTCGTGGCGCGTCATTGAAAGCACTTGGCCTCAGCCTGCTGTGGGTGCCAGTGCTGGGACTGCTTGCCAAGACGCTCCTGGTCAGCACCGTTCTGGTGCTGACGCCACGGCTTGGACAGGACGCCGCGCTGGTGATGTACCACCGCTGGCTGGGCATACCGTTCTATCTGGCGGGCCTGGGGCTGGTCGGAGCGCTCGTGTCGTTAGGGGGCAAACACACGCCCGTGGTCAGGGGATGGGTGTCGGGGGCCGGGAGACGGGGGACGCAATCTGCGGATCGGTGCAGTGGCGAAGCCTTAAGATGATAAACAGTTTCCTGGAATGGCATTTAGCGGGATGCTCCTTCATCCCGGGTGTCCCGCGAAACGTCATTCCGGCCCCCGAGCCGGAATCCAGGAAACCTGTTTCACTGGCACTCTGGATACCGGCTTTCGCCGGTATGACGAACTGATTCCGGTTATCTCCCATGTTTCGCGGGAACATGTCATCCCGGGCGAATGGGCCTCCGTCGCTGCCGTAGGTTATAATAACTGCCATGAAAGTCACCAGGGAACAGCTAACCCAGACCGAGTCACAGACCTACTACCTTCGCCTCCTGGCCAATTTCATGGTGGCGGCCATCGTCTACTGGTTCCTTCCGCCGGATGTCCCGGTATTGCTGCCGGTCATGGTGGCCGGCAGCTACCTTGCCTACACAATGGCCCTGCACCACCTAGTCCTGCCACGCTATTTCCACCGCTATATGGTGTTCGGCATCATGGCGGCGGACTGGGTACTGGCCGGGTTGGCACTGTCCATCCTGGGCGTGGCCAGCGCAGCCTTCCTGTTATTCCCGCTGCTTGTCGGGTACCACGCCATCTACCTTGGCTATGCCGGAAGCCTGACATCCGCCACCATCGCATCCTTCATATCGCTTGCCCTGGCGGCGCAGCGCTGGGACCCTGCCGCGGTCTCTACGGTGGCGTTCCGCATCCCGCTGCTTTACATCGTCGCTGTCTTCTCTGGCTACCTGTCCCAGCAGCGGTTGCAGGAGAGAGATGCCCGGCTGGCGTTGCAGGAGGCGCACCGCGCGGAGCAAAGAGCCGGTGCGTTGCTGGGGGTGGTGCAGGAGATGCGTCACGACCCGGGCAAGGTGCTCCAGGAAGTCGCGGCTGCTGCCGTGGGCGCCACTGGCGCCCGGCAAGCGTTGATTCTGCTCAAGGACGCTGGAGGCCGCAAACTGCAAGGCCGGGCTGTCTTCCCGGTGGATGCGGAGGGCGCTGTCAGGGACGTTGCCGGCATCGAAGAACCGCTGGGAAACCACTGGCTCGACCGCGCCGCGCCGGAAGGCGGTGCAATCGTGCTTGCGGACGGGGAGCTTCCTGGATGGGCGCGCGGCCTGCCGCAGGCCAGCGCGGTTGGAATACCCCTTATCGCCGGGGAACGCAGGCTGGGCGCCATGTATCTGCTGGCTAACGGGTCAGTGTCTGCTGAAGAACTCAAGCGCGCCGGCGACTACATCGCCCCGATGGCCACCGCGACCGTAGCTGACATTGAGCGCTACGTGACGGCAGAGCGCGAGGCAGACGAATTGTTGCACGGCTTGCGCAGTTCCGTGCAGCGCATGGGCCATGTGAGGGAAGCCCAGAGCCGCCGGCCAATTACGAGGGGCGCCCTCACGCTCAATCCGGCCAGGGGGGAGGCGCGCCTGGGCGACCATCTCCTGGGCCTGTCGCCTACAGAGTTCGAGGTACTCTACTATCTGGCAGACAGGGCTGGGCAGACGGTCAACCAGACCACCCTGCTCCGAGATGTCTGGGGGGATGACGTGGTGGCCCACAGCAACCTTGTCGACGTCTGCATCTATCGCCTGCGCCGGAAGCTCGCGCAGCACCCCGGTGGAAAAGAGCTGATCGCGACGGCCAGGGGGGCAGGCTACATGTTCAAGAGGCTATGACTCGCGTCTTCCACGGGGCCATCCCTCCAGCCTGCGAGCCGAAATCCGTGTATCACCCGGACGAGTACGAAGCTTTGAGCTAGTGTTCTATTTGACATATAATGTGTGAAGGGTGCAGACCTATGACGGCGCGTTTTGTAAACTGCGGCAAGAGAGGCAATGTCCTTCTTGAAACGGTGATGGTGTTGGGGCTGGTTGCCCTGGTAATACCGGCAGTACTCAACGGGCTGTCTTCTCTTACCACCAACGCCGACCTTGCCTACGACCGGTCTGTGCTCTTCGAGTTGGCCCAGAGCCAGGTGGAGGATGTCCAGCGCCAGGCGTACCAGGAGAATGCGGCGAATTATACGCTCGTCTCAGCTCCGTCCGGCTATTCGATCGCGGTGTCAGCTTCCCCCGCAGTGGCGTATACCTATCCGTCTCCGGGCCTCACGACCACACAGCAAACGGTCCAGTTGGTAACGGTAACGGTAACGGGGGTGAGGGGCAACCTCACCCTCGACTCCTACAAGGTGCGGCGATGAAGACCCGTTGGACGGGACGCTTGAACTTGCCAAGACCGCGGCGCAAGGCAGTAAGGCCATCCCCGAGCCATGGCTCGGCAGGAATGACCCTCATTGAGGTGATTATCGGCCTCGCTATCGCTGGACTCCTGATTGTTCCGGTTGCGGGAGTCATCTCCCTTGCCCTTGCCCAGACGCCCAGGGACAACGCCAGGCTGGCGGTGGAGAACATACAGGAGCTCTCCCGGTACTGGATCAGCAGGGACGCGAACTCTGCGGATACCTACACCGAGGGCGTCAGCCCGGAGTATGGCACATTCACATGGCGCGACTTCTCGAGTCCGGGCGCACCAACCTACGAGGTGACCTATTACTACGATTCCCTCTCGAAAAGCCTGATGAGACGGGAAGAGCGCGACAGCGTTGTGCAGGACAACTCTCACGTAGCCACCGACATCCAGCAGGCTACTGACGTGGCATTCACCTGGTCTCCAGGCCAGAACAAAGTCACCGTGACCATCATGCCTACAGTCCTCGAGGCGTCCGCTGTCGGGGATGCCAGTCGTTCGGCTACAGTGGTCGGTTACCTTCGCCACGAAGCGGAATCTATGGTGAGCCCGCCCGGAACAGCGCCAGCTCCACCGCCGGTACCAGGGTCGGTGGCGTACTACGTGGCCGCCAACCCCACGGTCCTCACAGGAAGCTACGTGTCCGGCAATTCATTGTCGCTGCGCACTGCGGACACTGATTTCTATTTAGTGAACTCCAGCACTGGAGGGGGCACCAAGACAGCGAGTTGGGAGGCCTACAGCGAGTCGATGGCCAGCCCGACGACGATAAACGATATCGAGATACGTTTCACCGGAAAAGCGAGCCGGGCGGGCGTCACCATGGCGTTCTATGTAAAGGATGCCTCGGGCTACCCGGCAACCGCCGACTCCGGCTTCACCTTCACCCAGGCCGACACCGAAAGCACCCACTCCTTTCTTCTGGACGCGGCCAAGGCGTCATACATCAACTCCACGCGGATCGTCTACTTGAAGGTCGAGGGCGCCGCGTCCGCGGCGTGGGCCCTGTATTCCAACCAGGTGGTATTCATCGCGAGCCCATGAGCAAGTGGTCGGAGGCGCTGAAGTCATCGAAGGGCCAGATGCTGCCATTGGTTATCATCCTCATGGCCGCGGTGCTCCCGCTCCTCGTGATATCCCTGTCGGGCGCAGCCACGATGCTCCAGAAGGGGGGGAACGAAAGGGAGCAGCGCATGAAGACCTACGCCGCCGAGGCGGCCATGAACCGGGTCATCGCCGACCTCATCAGGGGCGCCGATGGGGTGGGCGCCACCTACGTTACCACATCTCCGCACCAGGGCGGCCAGCCGTATGACACGTTCACCGTCACCACAAGCTATAGTGCTCCTTCGGTTACGGTCAACGACTATACGCCCGTTGTGACACTATCCCTGCCCTCGGGAGGCATGACGGCGCCGGCCACGCAGCAGAACTACGTTGACCCGGGCATGGCGCATCCGCATCTGGCCGCGATCCCCGCGGGCTACGCTTACCTGTTGCGGCTCTACAATGTGAAGGCGGGAACGTTGCAGATAAACTGGGCCTACAGCCCTTCCGGGATCAGCCGCGTGGGCTTGTGGGCCGGAATCCCCGTGAGCAGCCGAACGGGGCAGCCCCACCCGCCCGGCCGGATCGACAGTTGGCCATCGGAGCACCCGATACTGGACACCGGGTTCCCCCCCGCCACGGCCAGCTTTAACCGGACGGAACCAGTGGTCATTGACCCTGCTACAGACGACAGCGGCGGGGTCTACACCATCGTCTTCGACAACTCCCGCGGCAATCAGGGCAAGACCACGGCTGCGTTTGCGCCTTCCGGTGGCCCCGGCGACACATGGATATACGTCAAGGCATATAAGGACTACATCGTCACATCCACGGTCGGCGGAGTGAGTATCTCTGCGTACCTGAGACAGGTGCCCGGTTTCTCCGAGCCGCCGGCATACACCAGCCCCTGGTCGACCAGCAACGTATCCTTCCTGACCAACGAGGTCTATGTCTATACCTGGCTCTCGCCGTAGGATGGACTTCAGGACCGGGTGTAATTGATTTCAGGAAGGCTGTGGAGCTGTAACAGGTCGCTCATGCGGCAAAACTAGAACAGGCGGAGGTACCATCTTACTGCCGCCTGGCCCCAGATAAGCCCCACCATGGTCCCCATAGCCAGGAAAGGCACAAACGGGACGGAACTTTTGCGCGTGCCCTTCCCGGCCAGCATCACAATTACCCCGATCAAGCCTCCGGCAATAAACGCCGTGAACAGGCTGACCAGTACAGAGGGAAAGCCGACTATGATGCCGAGGAAAGGGGCAAGTTTCACATCGCCCCAGCCCATGCCACCCGGTCGCAAGACCGCCGGCAAAAGCAACACGCCGAAGGCGATCGCCCCACCCAACAAACCGGACTTCCACCCGAGCGGCGGATAGAAGAACGCGGCCACCAGGGCAACCGCCGTCGCCGGAATAACGATTTCATGCGGGACTATCCCCTGCTCAATATCGATCACAGTGAGTACAAGCAATATGGCTCCGGAGACGTAAACAAACAGTCCGCTGGAGTTTAGCCCATAGCTCAGTACCACTGCCGCTGCACCCAGGCCAAAAAGTACTTCTACCAGCAGTACCCTGAGAGGTACCTTTGCACCACAGCGGCGGCACCGCCCCCTCAGCGCCAGGTAGCTGAATACCGGGACCAGGTCCATGGAGGTCAGAGCGGCGCCACATGAATCGCAGTGAGAGCCGGGACGAATCAGTGATTTTCGAAGGGGGACACGGTCTATGACGACGTTTGCGAAACTGCCCAGTGAACTGCCAGAGAGAAAAGCCAGAACAAAGAGGACAATGCTCACAGCTTCATCAGAAGGCCGAGATTAACGCAGTACTGGGATACCGGGAACTCCTCCGGAGCCTTGAATAATGTCCCCGGCTGCCGGATACTGTAGCCGAAATCGGCCTTTATGGTTTTTTCCAGCGCTGCATCGGACGCCGCTCCCACGAGGAACATGGGGGTATCGGTGCCGATAGGTTGTTCTTTATGGGTATCGTTATAGTAAGAGAGGGTCTGGGAAAGTATCCCCGGTACCTGCGAAGCCGCTGCCGAGGGCGCGAGCGATCCATCCCCCAGCCAATGGGTCTGCATCACGAGCGGGACCGAATCAACAAGCACAACCACCACTATGCAATTGCTCTCGGCACTTATTACAATGGCTCTCGATTCGTTAGACCAGCGGGCGAGCGCGAGAGGGCGGACATCCAAAATGCGCAGCCTCAGTCCTGCTAAACTCAAAGTCTCTCGAAATGCCATAAGGGGACCCCGCGGTACGGCTAAGACGAAGAGCCTTCGGCCTGGCCCCGGTAATTGCTGCCAGAAGAAGAAGGATGATTTGTCATCCAGAGAAAACAAACGCCTTGCCTCCCTCGGGACGAACTCCGCAGCCTTGCAGTTGGGTGGCAGGGTTATCATACGTGAGAGGCAACCGGCGCCCTCCATCGCCGCCATCACATCTCCTGGCTTCTGCTTGCCGGTCTCCATCGCCTTCGTGATAACCTGCGCCATGGCAGCAGGATCGGTGATAGAGCCGCGCCGTACCAGCGCAGGGTTGAACAAAGCGCTGTGCCATCGCACTATCCTGTTTCCCTGGGATTCCAGCAGGCGGACCGTAGGCCCTTCAAGACTCAAAGACAGCATCAGTCGTCAACCTCTTGCCGGTGGCTTGCTGGCAGGAGTAGTAGTGGTAACAACAATCTTCGTGCCTTCAGACCAGACCGTGTATACCAGCGAAAACTGCCATTCTGCCTCCGTTTTCTGGCCAATCTGCAACTGGCTGATTCCCACAGTCTTCAGAGGCGAATCCGTCAGCAGCTTCAGGAAGGCGAACACGTTCGCCGGGTCCCCCTTCCCGGACATGGGGAAGTTGTGGGCGGGGTATGCCCAGTCGCCAACCGTGCTCACAGTATTATTGAGAGCAATCTGCTCCAGCACCACGCCGCTGTCCCGCGACCAATTCCATAGAGACGCCATAGTCTCTTCCGCCTTGTCTGCATCAGGAAAGGTCAGCGTCTTGGCCTGGAGGCCCAGTATTTCCTTCTTCAGAATCTCCGGGTCGGGGTAGTTCCTTGCCGCCTGCAAGTCCTTCCTGGCCGATTCCACCTGCGCCGTCAGCCTGGACAACGCAGGCGAGGCAGTCCGTTGCTTGATGTACAGGAACATGCATATCGCCAGCAGGGAGAGAGCCAGTACAAGGAGCATCTTGTCCAGGGGCGTTCCGTTCAACTTAAGGCCGAGTTTCACTTTTTCCCCCGTTCACAAAGGTGACATCAACGGTGTAGGCGAACTTCGATTCGCTGGCCGCCTTCGACAGCGAAACAATACTTGCCGAAGATACTCCCTGAAGGCTACCGAGGGCACGATAGAAGTTGACTGCTTCTGAAGGGCTGGGCGAAGACCCAATCAGTGTTGCACCCCCGGCCTTTTGCTTTACAGAGGTTAGCACAACCCCGCTTGCTGCGGCCTTATCTTTTGTTTGTTGAAGGAAACTGGACCACCCGGCGAAGCCGGCCAGAGAGGCATAGTCTATGCTGGCCCGCTCCAGTTTCTCTTTCACGACGGCGAGTTTGTCCGCCTCAGCCTTCAACTCTTTTTGTATCGATATCCGCGAACGCGCAGTTTCCAGTTCGGCGTACAACGAGGCGTTATCCGTTTGCAGCGACTGTTGCCGGTTGAACAGGACGACCAGGACAACGGCGCTGACAGCCAGCAAATACAGGGAGTTGCGACCCACGGCGGTCAACTGCTTCCGCTTCAACTCCTCTGGGAACAGGTTGAGGTTCGGCACGCTCCGGTAGGGACGTGCAGTTTGCTTTACTGCCCTGGCGGCGCCCTTATCAACTTTTGTGCTTAGAGCCGTGGCCATCTCCTCAGGCACCAATTTGCTTGATAATACCGTAGATGCTGCTCATCATAACAACTGCGATGAATCCGACGAATCCCCCAACCCCGATGATAGCAGCCGGCTCGATGAGGGCGGTGAGTGTAGCTACCGACTCCTCGGTCTCTTTCTCATAGAACTCTCCCAGCAGGTTCAGGTTGGTATCGAGCCTGCCTGTCTCTTCTCCGATAGAGATCATCTCGCTTACCAGAGGAGGAAAAACCTTCTGCCTGGCAATTGAATGGGACAGGTTCTGACCGGTCAAGACATCTTTCTTCGTTTCGGCCAGGGCTTCCTTCATGGAAGAATTACCGGTTGTTGTTATCAGCAGTTCGATCGCTTCACTGAACCCTACACCTGCAGACAGCAGAGTCGCCAGGGTGTACCCCATTCGGGAAATGGCTTCTCCGCCCATTATTCTCTTGATCACAGGCGTTCTGAGAGCCATGCGGTCTCTCACCCGTTTGCCCTGCGATGAGCCAAAGTAGATGAATCCAGCCACAACAAGGGCCAGGATAACCATGCCCGCCTGCTTCCCGTAAGAATCTGCCACATCCCCCATGGCAATGACCAACCGGGTCGTTGCCGGCAGGTCAGCTCCGTATTCCGAGAAAAGGCCGGACAGCGCAGGTATAGAAAAGGTGAGCAGGACGTATACGGCAGCAAGGCCCGACACCAAAACAAAAGCAGGGTACGTCAGTGCCTTCCTTATTCGCGATGCCAGGACTCCCTGTTTTTCGAGGTAGGTCGCGGCCCGCAACAGCATTGGTTCCAGTTTTCCTGTGGACTCCCCGATGTGGACGAGCCTGGTAAAGATCGGCGGGAAAACCTTGGGGTGTTTGGCGCAGGCTTCTGAAAAAGACTCGCCGATCTCGAGGTCTTCTCTCACTTTCTGGATGGTCTTCTTGAAGAGGGCGTTTCCCCCGCGATGGCCGATGGCGACGAGTGCGCTAGTGATGGTCAAGCCCGATACGAGGAGGGTTGAGAGCTGCCTGGAAAATGCAACGATGTGACGCGGCTTGACCCGGAACAGGGATGGGAGCAGTTCGTATCGGCTGGGGAGTTGCGCCGACTTCTTCAAGGAAACGATGGTGTATCCTGAACGCCATAGAGACTCCTCAGCAGCCGCCACGGTCTGGACTTCCAACGTGCCGGCTAACTTCTCTCCCGACGGTGTGACTACGACGTATCTAAATGCCATGCATTGCGGGCCGCTGATTATGTTGCCATAGTATACACCATGGTTGTAAGACGCGGAAGTATCTGCACTCCGCAGACCTTGCCGTGTGCGCCCATGGTTCCATATAATGCGGTCACGCGATGGGAAAATGCAGGGTCTATTTAATCGATCCGGACCTCCAGAGCCTCTCCAAGATGGTGCCGGCTCTGGCCGACCAGGGTTTCGAGGTGGCAGGGTCTCATGCTGAAACCGACCTTCTGGGGAAGCTGGATAGTGGCAATTACGACCTTATCATATCTGTAGTCAGGGGCTCATCTCAAAGCGGGGCAGGCCCGGCGGCGCTGTTGTTATGCCGGCTGAAATCATCCTCCACCCCAATCGGAATCCTCTGCCCCGCTGTTCCCCAGGTTATGACCGCGGACCGGCCGGGAGATCTGCTCAAAGCGATCGCTGACCAGTCCCATCAAGCAGCCGAAGCTGCCTTAAGCCGCGAAATATCTGTCTTTTCCCAATTGCTGCAGGCCATGGACCAGTCTCATCCGCCCGACGAAATACCCCAGTCCGCGGTCGAGGTCCTATCGAGGGCTATCTCTGCCGACCAGACATGCGCGTTCAAGTTTGACCAAACCGGCGCCCCGCGTCTGGTTTCATCCGTGATCAGAACTGGCGGCCATGCAGTCATCCTGAAGGCGCTCATCGCCGAAACAGTCAGGACGAAACAGCCTGTCCCGGCTTCGGTGGCGGATTCGGCAGTATCACCCGTTGGCACAGAACTGATGGCACACGGGCTTACTTCGGCGTTGGGCATACCGGTCATGGTCAACGGGGATGCCGTAGAAGTCGTGACCGCCGTCTTCCCGAAGGCGGTGCGGACCTTAGATGAAGGGAAGCTGCAGAGGGCTTCCGCCCTGGTCAAATTGATCTCTAAGTTAAAGGAAAACGACCTCTTCAAGAAGAC
>ORJL010539077.1_pt1 | contig 14943 bp, 12 predicted proteins | sample 1779941 | NCBI WGS metagenome assembly ORJL01 (sample SAMEA104232317, study PRJEB22302) | groundwater metagenome | biome: forest; feature: aquifer; material: groundwater | place: USA | collected 2011-08-07 | depth 5.8 m
GTTCTAATTTACCTGCAAATTCATCTTGTTCATTAAAATCCATAAGCACAATATCGTATTTTTTGCTTTATAAAAATTGCGGCGTTAAAAGTGGACAAATGGAAAAAACAAGGCAAATAAAGGGCAAAAAAAGAAACGCAACTCCCACTTAAGAAGACGAATAGAAAATTATTCTTTAGCTTCTATTTTGAGCTCGCTGGCTTTTATGATGATGAAGTTTGTTGGGTAGGTTAAGATTTTCGCCACGAATGTAAACGCTGAGAGAAGTGAGAATAAAATAAACGCTATGAATAGAGAAAAGTAAGTTTCAACCAGCTGAAAATAAGAAATGGTACTTAACTGTGCACGCAGTTCATCTAAATCTTTTCTAGTTGGCTTGAAATTTGTAAGCTCCGCTTCAACCTCAGCGCTTTGCAACTGACGGGTTAAGCCTTGCAAAAGCTGCCTCACGCTTTGCAACGTAAGAGTGCGACTATCTTCCTGCAATTTCAACTGATCTTCAGAACTCAAACCAGAAAAGGCAGGAATCGCCGCTTCCAAATTACAACTTGGTTGACTCCCTGCTCCGCTTATAATTGCAGCACGGTACTGGTCGTAACTTGACTGAGCCTGAATATCAGACGCGCTTCTCGGAACAACTTCTTCAGCGTTAACTTTTGAAAAAGGCTGTGCGCAAAGCGGCAACACTTGCTTTGCAAGCTGAGGTGAAAGAGACGCTGCTCCGGTTAAAAACTGGTCAAAATAAACGTCTTTGTTAAGCTCAATTTTAACAATCGAAAAAACAATTGCTAATACTATAAACACAGTTAATGCGCGGCGAGTCGCTGTTGAAATAGCTTCAAAGTCAAGTTTTTCCTTTTTAGATGCAAAAATTGCAGCTGAACCAAAAGCTAGTCCAAAAGCTAGGAAAAGAGGAGCATATGCAGGTAGAATTACAAACGAAACAAGAGAGACTAATGTAAAAAGCGCAATTGGTACAGCAGCTTGTTTTATTTCAAGCCCAAAGCCAAAAAACGCACTTAAACTCAAGGCAATTGCAAATACAACTGCAAATATGATCATTTGAAACGACGCAAGTTGAGCAGGGTTGCTTACCAAGTTACCGAAGTTAAAAAGCGACGAAAAAGTTGTGCCAGTTGAAATAAACGTATAACAAGTTAGCAAGAAAAAGACTAGCGAGACTAGTAGAACTGGAAGTTTTTTGTTTAGCTCTTCAGTGAAAAAACCCTGGGGCGATTTAGATACCATAGTGATAAATTATTATAATACAAAAGTGGTTTAAAAACCCAATTGATGCAAAAGAAAAAAAGCAGAAGAATTTTTTAATTAGGCGTTTCTTGCAGTTGCCCAGTAAGCAACCATTCCAACTAGAAGCAATGCAAGTACACCTAACAAAATCATTTCACTATCCGCCGCACCAGCTGTGAAGAAGCCACTTAAACCACCTGCGTTGCCGTTTCCACTACCGGTATTTATTGAAACGCGAGGTTGCTGACCCGGAACAGTTATTGTTGCAATTGGAGTTGCAAACTGTGCAGCTACTTGAGCTTGCTGATCAAGAGATTGTAGTACAATTACGGTAACTGACTTTGAAACTGGACCAGCAGTTGCGGTTACTGTAACTGAACCTTCTCTAAGTGCGGTAAACGTGCCGTCGCTTGAAATCGTTGCAATTCCAGTGTTTGAAACGCTCCATGACGAGTTTAAATAAACGTAGCTATTACCAAAAGCGTCGTATGCAGTTACTGAAAAACGAACAGTATTACCTGGCCGAATTGAAGCAGAAGGCGGAGCTATTGAAATTGAAGTTGGCTGACCAGCGGTTATTGTAAGTATTCCAATTGCAGTAAGTGAAGAATTGGTAATCGAAACAGCGTGCACTGTAACGTATCCAACTCTCGTAGGAGTTATGAGCCTACCTGAAAGCGTTGCGCTTCCAGTTGCGTTTAGAATTATCCAAGTTGCATCGGTATCTGCAACGCGGTTGCCATACTTGTCAACTAAACTTGCGGTTAAAGCATACGTGCTACCTACCTGTATTCCAGCACCGTTTTCTGCAACTGCTAGCGAAACAGCATCTCCAGGAGTTACTAAAACAACGCGACTACCTCTAATTGCTGGGTTTTGTAAGAGGGTAGCGGTTACATTTACGTTTCCTGCAGTTGTTGCAACTAACGTACCATTTGGATAAATTGTGCCACTTGAAGTTGACCAAACTACTTGAGGTGCTTGACCGTTGTAGTTAGATAAGTTGTTGTTGGCGCTGTCTTGCAACGTTGCGTTAAAAGAAATCGCTTGTCCAGCAACTACAGTTGATAAACCACTTATGTCAAAGTGATGTACTTGCCCCAGCACGATTGTTACATTAGTTGAGTTTGATCTAGAGCCGAGGTTTCCAGTTACAGTGACGTATCCCGGTAAGCGCGCTATAAATGTGCCGTTGACGTCAATTGTGCCACTGCCAGTAACGTTTGAAGTAGTCCACGAAGTTGCTGGAAAAGAAGCTTCATCTCCATCTGCATCTATTCCAATTAAAGTAAATGTGGTTGTTGAACCCGAAGCTACTGATGGCGTTAAAGGCGATATTCTCACACTTGCAACTGCGGATGTTGGCATGTAAACGTTGAAAGTAATGTTGAAAGATTGGCTGCCATAAGTAATGTTAACAGTTGCCGTGCCTGGTTTGCTATCTGCTTCAAAATTAATTGGATAGCCATTAGGAAAAACGCCCGTACAAGCTGGGGTAGATAAACACGAAGTTAAACCGCCCATCGTAGAACCTTCAATTATACTGAAGTCAATTAAATTGCGTTCTCTAAGTGGAATCAAAATGCGATTTCCAACTACGTCAAATCCAGTTACATAAATCCTGCTTAATTGACCATAAGAAAGAGTTGTATTTGATGAATAAGATACAGCTATGTGGTCAAATACACCTGTGATAACTGAAATTGAAAATGTACGGGCAATGCCATTAACGGTGACAGTTGCATTAGTCTCTCCCACTCTAGCTCCGATTACAAGTGCATGAGTTGTATTGAGTTGAGTTAGAGTTGCAACTGTTGAATTAAGAAGGGACCACGAAGCACTTGAAGGAGCAATGTAATCTCCGAATTCATCAGTTCCATTTAGCATAATTGAAACGTTGCGTCCTGCCATTAATCCAACTCCTTCCTCTGCTCTTCGAATTGTTGAACGGTCAGTTACATACAATGCAAAGTCAGTAAGTGATGGAACGTAAGTTGTACTTTCAACAACACCTACTGCTCCGTTTGTGCCATTGGCACTTGTACACGTATCTGGAACAATTGCTCCAAATCCATTAGAAACGTTAAATTGCCCAAAAGTTGAAACGCTTGCGCCTGAAACGGTACGCAGGGCGATTCTTCCACCGTTACCGCCGTTTCCAGCTAAACAATCTAAAGTGGAACCATCTCCACCTCTTGCGCTTAACACGCTAGCAGCGCCTAAGAAAAGCTCATTTTTTGCAATTAAAGTAAGTGAACCGCCTCTACCGCCATGAACAGTCCAAGGTAATTCACCAATTTCCCCATCTACGTTAACGCGACCACCGATTATAATTTGTTTAGCCAATATAGTGATGTTTGCCCCGTTATTTTCAACACCCGAAGCTTGGTCAAAAGTAACAGCTACAGAGGGATTAATGACAAATCGATTGTATTGAAAAACTGCGTTGTTAAAACTTGAAGGCACAACGACGTCAGCGCCAACAACGCACTCTGCAGTTGCAGAACTTACAGGACAGCCTGGAAAAGTAGCTGGAACTGCACTTACCGGCATTGCTAAAACTAGCAATACAAATAGGGATAAAAATAATACACTTAAGCTACCGGTTTTATTCAATAGTTTGTTCATTTCATACAAATAAGCAAAACACTACTATTTAAACGTTGTCCCTGAAAGGTAGTTACTTTAATAAAGAGGGGCGTTCTTTAATTAATATATAATGAGGAAATGATATTTATGCGTAAAGTTGTTAAAAAAACAAAGTTGAAAAACATTCAAAGTAAACTAATAGTAGTTATAACTTCATTGTTCGTACTTGGAATGCTATTGATAAGTTGGCAACCGAACTTAACTGGCCACGTAACTGCAGCGTCGTGTTTAGATGAAGATGGTGACAATCAGCTAGTTGCAGCTAAAACAACTACAACGCTTGCAAGTGGAGTTTCTGAAGAGTTTTTAGATAAATGCACAGAAGGAAAGCTAACTGAATATATTTGCGATGGATCGCGCGCAACTGAAAAACTATACGACTGCTCATGCACGGATGGATATTGCAGCGTTAACCCTTCACCTGCTCCAGCAATTGAACAGCCAAGGCGAAGAAGCTAATATAGCTAAAAAAGACTTTTTTAAATTCGCACCGGCGCAGTTGGTACACAGCCATCTTGAGTTACTATAATGGTAGTTTCAGCTTGTGACACAATTCCCTTTGCTTTTTCGATTAAAACAGGGTATGGTTGGAGTACTCCGTTTAACTGAAGCTCTCGAAACGCTGCGTTCATTGAAAACTCTGCAACATCAGGAAGAGCAGAATGGATCCAGCGTTTTGCAAACGGCAACTCAGCGTATTTTTCAACTATTACTTCAAGCACTTTTCGGCTAGAAGGCAACCTAGCGCGTAAATGGTGGCTTGCAAGCATGAATATTTCAACTTCGTTGCCTTCAACTATTTCTCCATACCCATTAGTTGCAAATGGTTCAATTGCAAACGTATCACCTTCTTGTAAAACGTAATTGCCGCTTTCGACGTTTGGCATATTTTCACCAGCATGTAAAAAGAATTGTTCAACGCGGTGGCCGGAAAGATTCGAAATTGGTTTTAACCCACGCTTGGTGATTTCGCTTTCAATTGCCTTGCCGATGCTTCTAACGTTGACGCCGGGCTTTGCCATACTTACAGCGGTTGCAAGCGCAGTTGCGGAAGCTTCAACAAGCTTGCCGTGTTCGCCAGAAAAATCTAAGGTAAACGCACAGTCCGCGATGTAGCCGTCAATGTGTACGCCAATGTCAACCTTAAGCACGTCTTTTTCTGCAATCAAAATTTCGTCGTTGAAAGAAGGAGTGTAGTGTGCTGCTTCGTTGTTGCGTGAAAGGTTGGCTGGAAAAGCTATTTCTCCACCTAACTCGCGGGTTTTGTTCTCAATTTCCTGCGCTAACTCGAGCAATTTTTTGCCAGGCTTGGCGTTTTTCATTGCAAGCTCCTGGACTTGCGAAGCGATTTTGCCTGCCTTAATGTAGTTATCGTAAATTTCTTTTTCCATAGGTAAAATAAAGGTACTAAAAGAATATTATACGTTGTGGCGGCATAATATCTAATTAAAAAGAATTGAAATAAAAACGAAGGAAACAAAATGAAAGTTTATTCTCCTGCAACCGTTGAAACTGTAAAGCAATATTCTCCAGATGCAATTAGCGCCAAGTGGTTTGAATTCGCTGGCCGCAACTTACCGTTTTACTTTGGCTTCTACCACGTAACAGGTAACTATCCGCTGCTTTATCCAGAGTTCATTGGAAGTAGGTTCGAGCATATACTTGTCAACGCAAAGGGAAAAAACTGGGTGATGCTGCGCATTAAAAGCGAAATGGAAGAACTACGACAAAACCTAAGCAAATCACTGCAATCCAAAAGTCGAATAGAAGAAATATTGAAAAAAGTAGAAAGTGCTTACGTGGAAATGTGGAGCTTCTGCAATAACCGCAATCACAACGAAGAAGATTCACTCGAATATTTAAAAAAGTTCATGAAAAAACACAATGTGGCCTCAACAGCAACAAGCTCAGTTATAGAGGTGTGTAGTAGCTTAGCGTTACAAATTGAAAAAAACATAAGCGACGAAGGAGACATGATTGAGCTAGCTGTTCCGCATAAGCCGACACTTCAATTCGAACAAGAACAAAATCTACTGGAAATTGCGATAAAGATAAAGGAAGAAAAAACAAGCAAAGAACAAGCCGAGCAAATGCTCAAAAAGCACTTTGACGATTTTGCATTTGTATATTTCTACGTTGACGAACCAATCCCGCCGTTTGAAACTTTCCTAGAGGAAAACAACAACTTATTTCAAGAAAGCCTAGAATCGCTAAAACAAAAGCTTGTAAATAAACAAGCTTTTCAAGCAAAGGTAGACCGGAAAGCGGAAGAAGTGATTGCAAAGTATGCACTTGACCCCGAGCTAATTGCATTGTTTAGAAAGGGAATCTACCTGCGAATTTATGGAGAAAGCCTATTTGGACTTGGAAACAAAGCATCTAACCCACATTTTGTAAATCTTGCAAAAAAGCTCGGCGTAGCGTTAAACCAAGTGAAGTACTTAACATTTGAAGAAATTGAAGAAGCCATTAATGGAAAGCTAGAATATGAAAAGCTAATTGCAGACCGCCAACGCAACTGCTCCATCCTACTAAGCGGACAAAATGCACATGTGCTTAACGGAAGTGAAAGCGAAGCGTTGATGAAATCGCTGAACATAGAGCGAGAAGCGATTTCAAACGCCGAAGGAGTAAAAGGCGTAGCCGCAGTTAAAGGAAAAGTAATTGGAACTGCTAGAATTGTAAACGAAGTAAGCGAGCTGGCTAAAGTACAGCAAGGTGATGTGTTAGTTGCAAAGAACACCACGCCAACTTTTGTACCTGCAATGAAACGCGCGTGTGCAATTGTAACAGACGAAGGTGGCATTACTTGCCACGCTGCAATTGTATCCCGAGAGCTCGGATTGCCGTGCATTATTGGAACAGGCAATGCAACAAAAGTACTTCAAGACGGCGACGTAGTTGAAGTTGATGCGGATAAGGGAATAGTTAGAAAACTTTAGTTTTCTTTTTGGCCACGCCTGGCCTTTTTCTTTTCACAAAAGAAAAAGGCATGGCAAGTTGATGCGGATAAGGGAACTGTGAAGAAACTCTAGCGTTTTCGGGGTTTAAGCAGATATTTAAAAGCTGGAACAAAACTGCTCTTTAATTTGTGCCATTTTGACTTAACCTAGAATTGATTCTGTGTTAGTTGTAAATAACCTAGAATTTAACGCGTTTGGTAGAGAAGAGGAGTTTAACCATTAAGGTAAAACTGGTTTACTTGGACAGAAATTATACTTGTGTATTTTTGAAATGTTAATGTAATCGTAATCTTTTATAACATCTGCAAATTTTTGCTTAATTTTCCTTAAAAAATCTCTAAATGCAGCAATATCAGTAACTTCTAAGTCAACTTCGAATTCCCAGTTTCCAAAGGTTTTGACTAAATATATTACATTGGGCTGGCTGTGGCAATATTCTATCAAAGAATCAAACCGATCAGCCGACATATTGCGTAGTTTTAATAGTAGCTTAAAGTGCTGTTGTGACATTGCAGCGTTGTTTAAAATAACTATATACTTGCGCACTATTCCCGCTTTTTCTAAGCGAGCTAATCGTTTCCGCACAACATCAGGAGACACTTTTAGATTCTGGGCCATTTCAACAAAGCTTTTTCTTGCATTTTTTCCAATTTCAACTAATATGCCCCAGTCCAAATCATCTAAATGCACATTGATTGGGACTGATCCAAACGAAAACTCCGCTATCGAATCAGCGGGTTCGTTTATCAAATACTGCCTCGTAAAATACTGCCCTTTGACAATCGGCGCAATTTGAATATCTAGAAATAAGTGCCCAAACTTATTTTCTATCTCTGAAAGTTGCAAAGCATATTCTTCTATATTCCTGGCACGCATTCCAAAGACCAAATCAAACTTTCCATCGCATGAAACAATCCAAGCGACATTTGGATTATTTTGCAAACTCGCTATAAGTCGCTTCTCTTCTTTTTCCCCGCAATTATGCAACTTAACAAAAGCTTTTCGTAGAGTGTAGCCAAGCTTACTCACATCTATTAAAGCGAAATAGGTTTCAATCAGTCCATTTTTTTCTATTTCCTTTAAACGATAAGCAGCAACTTGCTTCGAAACCCCAGCTAGCTTAGCTATTCTAGAGAGCGTACTACGCGCGTTTAAGTCCAAAGCATGCAATATGCGCTTATCCTTTAAGTCAAGTTTAAAAGGCATAATTACAATTAAAACGCGTTAAGTATATATTTTATCCGGTTTGTCAAAAAAACAAGCAAAAAAGTATATTAATCCTATTTTTCCTTGGTCTTGCATGAAAAAGTTAAAGTGCTTAGATAAATACGCCAAGTTGAAGAAAGTTTTGCTCCTCTATTCAGGAGGGCTAGATACTTCATTTTTGCTAAAATACTTCACTACTGAACTCAAATGCGAAGTTGTAACGTTGACAGTGAATCTAGGCGGAGCCAAAGAAGAAAATAAAGCAATAGCTAAGCGAGCAAGGCAATTGGGAAGCGTAAAACATATTGAAATTAACGCGAAAAAAGATTTTGTAACTCGTTTTTGCAGCAAGGCAATTAAAAGCAACGCGCTATATCAAAACAACCATCCCTTGTCCAGCTCTTTAAGCAGGCCACTAATGGCGGAGTATGCGATCAAAGTAGCTGCTCAAAATGGCTGTAAAGCGATAATGCATGGTTCTAATGCTTGGCAGAATAACTCTGGACGGTTTGACAACGCATTGCGATCGCTAAACAAAAACATCACCATAATTGAACCGACAATGGAATGCGATATTTCGCGTAAATTTGAGCATGATTACCTAGCAGAATCAGGTTTTCGCACAGGTAAGCAAGAGGAGAATTTGCTCTCTTCAGACAACAATTTATGGGGAAGAGAAATTGAAGATGGAGTGCTAGAAAATCAATTTAAAGAACCGCCTGAAGAAATCTACAAAGTTACTAAAAATCCTTTGACTGCACCAAATGTTCCGGAATACGTAGAAATAGAATTCAAGGCAGGAATTCCGATTAAACTCAATGGAAAAAGAACAAACCTTTTACATTTAGTTGAAAAGTTGAACCAAATAGCTGGAAACCACGGGGTAGGCCGGCACGACGCGTTTGAGGATAAAATAATCGGACATAAAACTCGAGAAATACATGAATCGCCTGCGGCCACGGTACTAATAACTAGCCATAGGGATTTGGAACAAGCCACTATTCCAAAAACAAGCCTAGCGGTTAAAAACTTCGTCGACCAAAAATGGACGGAACTAGCCTGCTTTGGCCTTTGGTTTCACCCGCTTAGGGAACAGCTCGAAGCGTTCATAGATAAGGCAAATGAAAAAGTGAGCGGCACAATCAGGCTAAAGCTTTACAAAGGAAATGTAAACGTCGTGGGGCGTAAAGCTGCAAATGGTTTGTACCAAACCAACATAAGAATGCCAAAGCATTTTGAACTTAGCCCCAATAGAAATTTCTATGACTACTACTCGTTTGAAACAATGATCTCTAGTTAGGCGTTATTTCGAGGACAAACTTACCTTTGTTTGAAACAACACGTGCGGTAACTTCCTGTCCTTTTTTCAATTTAAACAAGCGCATCACATCAGCTGGAAAACGAAAAAAGCCGCTATTGCCAAGCTGGCCAATCTTAACTTGTATCCCCCGTTGGAGCTGGTTAAGTAAAAGCGACTGTTGTGCTGCGCCCGATTCCATATAATACTCCTTGCAAGACATACACTTCCAAGCCTTTGCACGAATGCTTCCAGGTTGTAAAGTTACATAGATTTCTCTATACACTGCGTTCCTACCGCAAAATACACACTTCATTTTAGCTTGCTTGACCATTTTATTCCCTCAATCGATACGTGAATTATAACTAAAACTTCGCACCCCATCATGCGATTGTAATCATAAACTCCAACCACCCTAAGGATTTTATCCCCTTTTCTCAGGCATTTTTCAATTACTTCTCTTTTCCGTTTACTTCGACTACAATCAAACCCGTGCTCTAAAACATCCACAGCCTGCGTCACTCGAAGACAAAGATCAAAAAGCTCCCGCTCCGCTGCTTTCGATAATACTACCCTCACACCTTCGAACCAAACATCGAGCATCTAAAGATATCATAAATAGATATCTGCAACGGATATTTAAAAGCTTTGCCTTTCTAGGAAGACAAATGGAAAAAAAGTGCTTCAAATATTTCCTAAACTATCACTAAAGCGGTTAAAAAGTGGACAAAAGGAAAATCCACTCACCAGCTTCCAAGCGTATGTTGTTTACTATTTGTCAAGAGGTCGTCTTCGGTTACGCCGAGTTCAGCGAGAATTTTCAAAACAGCTGGCATAAGCTGGTGGTTAATGTAATAATCCGCGTCGTAATCTTTTGCCATTTCCCTAACAAACGCTTTTTCAGAAATTGATTTGCCTTTTGAAGTTACTACGTACATGACAACCGCTTCTGGGACACGAATCCCAGCATTAATTGCTTTAGTGTAAGCGCTTACCTCGGGGCTCATAATCGCATAATCTTTAGGGCTCTTGCGCAACTGCGTTAAAATCACAAGGTCATCAAGTGGAACTTTGCCGCTTTGCAACTCTGCAACTGTTTTACGAACCACCGCAACCGCCTTATCAACATTTCCTTCTTTCAAAAGAATTTCAAGCACACTTCTTTGCACTTCGCGTGCAACTTTACTCCAGTCCCTCCGCACAAGTTCGAAGCCACGGATCTTAATTTTTCCCTCTCGGTTGATCAACGCGTATTTCTTCCTAGCTCCTTTGCCATCTTTGCCAGCTTCTCCTTTTTTCGCAACAAACAAACCCCTTGGGTAAAAGTCTTCCAATTCTAACTCCATCCGTTCAGGGAGAGTTTTGTTAACCGCATCGCGAAACTCAAGCACTTCTTTCTCGGTTTTGTAAAGCAGCATCATTGAATCCGTATTGTGTAATAGAATTTGCCCACAGGAGTCTACAAAGGTATGCGTCCCCTCTACATTTAAGTCATAAACATAACCTTCGTATTTTTCGGGAATTAATTTAGTATCACATCTGGAATTGTACCTATCGCAAGTTCTCAAAGTATAGACGGCCTTACTTGGGCGATAGTTAAGTGTATAGTTAATTTCAAGTTGATTTAGTAGAAACGATAAGCCAGAAATTAATTGAAGCGATTTAGTAGTGTATGAAAAGTTTTTGTCTACATACATTGCAGAGTAGCCAAGTTTCTTATTTACAGCGTGGCTACCATCACCTTCGACCATTTTATTGAGAAGAATCTGCTGCAAAGAAATTGGCGAGTGGAATATAAAGTCTGGCAATTTCTTGGCTGAACTTTTTTGGCCACAGAAGCTCTTGAAAAACACTGCACTTAATCCATTCATCATTTGAAGCTTATTGGTTAAGTCATTGTAAACAATTGTTTTTGAACCATTTGCATTCACGTAGTTCAAAGTCCTAGGATCTACACTAGATGGAATAACTGAAGTTTTAGCATTGAAGAGTAAATTATAGTCTCGCTGTAACTCTTCAAGCCATTTAACATTCGACGAAGCTATGCTTGAACCAAATCTACTCGATGTACTTTCAATTGTACAAGCACTTCCCTCTGCAATATAGGCACCTAACAAACGGCATAATGCATATCCTTCTTCCGACTCAATTTCAATGAAACGCTTTACTGAAATTAAATTGCTATCCTTCATCCAACCGAACCAAACTCTTTCTTCATTGGCATGAACCTTGATAATTTTTTCTACACCCTTGTATTTCAATTTGCGAGTGTAATTTTTAACCACTTCAAAAACGTCTATTGTCTTGATTTCTTTCAAATCCAAAGACTGGTCAACCCTGACCATTTTTGAAGAATGCATTTCAATAGGCTTAACTTCACGCAGTACGCCGTGATCTAAAGCCATAAGCGAATGGTCAGTTGTGACTACAGTTTCTCCATATTTTTGGGCAACTCTTACAATTGGCTTATTTACCTTGTGCCTAATCACTTCGTTAACATTACTCCAAATTGGTTTCAATGTCGCTGGATCAAGCGAAAGAGCCTTTATGCCAGTAGGAATCACTAATTCCTTGTTTCCTCGACTGGTTAACGAAGAAGAAAATTCTTCAAATAATTGCTCGATATTTTTTATTTTAACAAAACCATTTTGATCAAGTATAGTCACAAACCGATCCGCAGTAACACTATCGCCGTAGAGCACTTGAAAATCGCTTTCTTCGGCTTTTTTCATCGTGTCTTGAATGTATTGCCTTGCCCACGCGGTTGTGCTTTCACCGCCTTCGCGAGTGTACCAACGGAAACGTGGGTTAAGCGTCAAGCCGTAAACGCTGTTGGCCAAAATTTTCAAAGACCACTGCCGCGCGTAGAGTTGCTTATACTCGCCACTTTCCTTATCCTCGAATGTTTTCATCTTTTTCTGAATTGCAAACCTCGAATCAAGGATGTTGCTGAGGGTTTGACTAATGATGCTTTTCTTTTTCTTGCAAAACCTATGACCCTGCGGAGAAACAAACCCATCGCCTTTGCAACAATCGCAGTTGTAACTATCTGGCCCAACGTTGTGCGAAATGATTATAGAAGGATAAAGTGATTTGAAGTCAAGCACAGCGATGTTTTCATAAACTCCGGGATTTGGGATTTTTACAAACGCCCCTTCAACTGGCGGAAGCTTGTCATTTTCACTGTACGCTGGTTTTGATGGAATTAACTCGCCGCGCTCCAGAGCTTTTTTCATAATGAACGGCTCAACAAGCGGCATTGCACTTGCACGCGAAGTGTCAAAAATTAAGTTGCCGGTTAACCTCGCCATTTCAATTTGCAACGGAAGGGAATAATTCGTAACAGCAAGGCAGGCAATGGAATCATCTCGGTTGTAAAACGCGAGGTAATCCAAATCTTTAGTAGAATTAGAATCCCAAATTTTATGGATGTCCATTTTCACAATGTCCGCTTTAGGTTTGCCAGTAATTGCAGTAACCGCATCTTGCAATGTAAGGCGTTGGAGTTTAAACGCACCTATGAAGTTAAGAAAAGCAACTACAGGGTAAGCGTCAAAGTGAATCCTACCACCAAGCGAAGATGCGTTGCGAATCCCTTTTTTTCTCGTCTTTGGCAACGCGCGATCGCGCCCCAACCTAAAATCAGCGTTGAGTACTTTTGCACGCTCGCAAAGAAATGGAAGGTCAAACTCGTCTCCATTATATGTAGCAATTACGTCGGAATGGCTTTCTCGCACTATTTCACAAAATCTTTCCAGCATCGCTTTTTCATTCGCAACCACTTCAACAAAGTCATGGCTGAACTTCTTGCCATAAGAAATAACTCCACTTTTTTCGCTAGTTGCGTAGCTGATCATTAAACACGGGTCTTTCTTTGGATCGCTTTTTACACCAGGATTGTAGGTTTCAATATCAAACGCTAACACTCGCAGTAACGGCAATGGAGAGTCTGCAACAGAAGAAATGCTAGTAACTAATTTTCCGCTATGTTCTACGTCAACTAACCCAAGCGGCTGGAGCTTTTTGTCAAGCAAGTAGCGCAGCACAAAATGAACTTGGTGTTCAAACCGTTCTCCGTATTGCTTCAACTCACTTGCAAGAACCGGAACATGGCCAGGGTGCTTTACATAAACCTTAAGCAGCTTTACGCTTTCGCCTTTTAGTTTTCGTTCAACTTCTTCAACTTTAGCAACAGTCACATTTACACCGCGGTAAAATCCAGTTACTTTCAATAATTGCTCTTGCGTTACCCCTTCTCGCGGCAATAGGTAAAAATAAGGTTCAAAGGAGTTGTCAAACAACCGGAAGACCTTGCCATCGCTTTCTCGTTTTAAAACTAGCCTAAAGGTTTTGCCCCGAAGTCCGGATAGCGACGAAGTAGGGACGGACTCCCGAGATCTCGCCGCAACCCCACTGCCATGGGCATAGCCAATGTCCAATAGAAAAGCACGCACAGAAGCCATGTTAATAACATATTAAAAGCACATCAGCGTTTAAATTTAGAGAGGTAAAAAAAGTACGGATATGGCGACGATAGTCGCTAACCCCGAGGATTTACAATGCCAGTTGAAATACGCGCAGTAGATGCGCTTCGTGCAGAGATTAAAAGCGTAGATTCCAAAGTAAACCTACTTGCAGAGAAGTTAAAACGCTTGGAAACTCAAAACGTGACAATTGCAAATTCGCTGTTTAAGCTTACAGAAAGGTTGAAAAAAATCGAAGAAAGCGGCGGCGGAACAGGCGCAGCTCATTTGGACATGGAACAAAGCGGAGACATCAAAGCGCTTAAGGAAACTTTTGAAAAGGCAATGAAGGAAAACGAAGCGATTAAAAACGACGTGTACAACGTGAAGTACACGCTAGGTTTGATTAATCCGCTTGAATTTGTAACAGTACGGCAAGTCAACGAACTTGTAAACGAATTGTTTGAGCAGAAAGTGGAACAACAAAAGAAAAAAGCGGCAGGCAAGAAAAAGGAAAGCGAAGAGGATTAAACGCAGCTAAATAAATACTTTGTAAACTCAATTCCTACTTATGCCTCCATCTTTAAAGGGACGTTTTTTCGGCGAAGCAAAATACCACAACATTAACTCATTTTGGACAGATGCGATGCAAGTATCCAGCCAAATTAAAACAGGAGAAATGCTCGAGTACAGTCGCCTCCCTCCTTCCATTTACCATATGCTTTTACATCGAGAAGTAACCCAACGACAAATGGCAATACATACGCTTGTCCATATAGGTCACACTTACGAACAAATTGGAAACTATGCTGGCGAAGATGCTAAAAAAATCGAAGCTGAACATACAAAAGTACAAGCTATTCTGCCATATGGATACCAAATAAGAAAAGCAAACAAACTACCAATCACTAGAGTTAGCACTCGTAATTACTTCGCAGAAGTTCACTACCCTGATTTTAAAAGCTTTGTTAGGCACCAGTAGTTCCGAATGTGGGTTTTTGAACTGACTAATTTTTGTATGGTTATTGTGTAGTGAGCTCTAGCGCTCGAAATTTCGATAAACCCATCTAATCCAAGCGCTGGAGAACCCTCACCTATGAAGAATCCGATAAGCGAA
>ORJL011254025.1_pt1 | contig 14941 bp, 6 predicted proteins | sample 1779941 | NCBI WGS metagenome assembly ORJL01 (sample SAMEA104232317, study PRJEB22302) | groundwater metagenome | biome: forest; feature: aquifer; material: groundwater | place: USA | collected 2011-08-07 | depth 5.8 m
CAAAGCCTCGAGCCGAATCGGCGCAATCCGTTCGGCACCGGCATGGGCGACGAGAAAGCGCTCGAGGTCGTCCCAACTCGCTTCACCCGGATCGAGGGACGCGATCTTGGCCTGCTCATCCTTGAACTTGCGGTGGAACTCGTTCCAGCGATGGTGGCCCTCACTCACAAGGTCGCCGATTCCCCTCAGGGCTGCGTCGTCGAGCGGACCGACTGGAGCATCGGCGATCACCTTCGCCAATTGCTCCGGTGGAACCACCGACATGACGCGGCTGAAGAGCGCCTCGAATTCCTGCTGGCCGACGTTGCCGCCGACCTGGGTGACGATCAACCGCAGTTTCTCACGTGCGGCTCGATAGGCATCGACTTCGCGGGTTCCCTGGATGACGAGGGTGTCGACGAGCACGGTGCGATGCGAGCCGAAGCGATGGACACGACCCGTCCGCTGTTCCAACTCCATCGGATTCCAGGGCACGTCGAGGTGGATCAGGCGACGGGCACAGTGCAGGTTGATGCCTTCGCCGCCCGCCCGCGAGGAAACGAGGAAGCGAGGGCCGTCCTTCCTCCAGAAGGAATCGATCTCCTGTTGGCGTTCCTGATCATCCTGGCCCCCGATGATCACAGCGGGCTGTTGCCCGTACGTCTTGGCGAGGAAGCGGGCCACGGCAGTAACGGTCTCCACAGGCTGGGCGAATAGAACGACCTTTTCGTCACAGGCCTCCTGCAGGATATTCTGGAGCTCCTGCCACTTCGCCACGGCTGCGGGCGTGCCGAGGAGCTCCACACCACGCTCGAGCAGATCGGCCAGTTTCACCGCATTGGGCTTCCAGTCCTTGGGATCCTCGCCGTCCTCCACATCGGGGTCTTCCTGCGCCTCCTCCGTGTTCCCGACCTGCCTCACCAGCCGCTCGTAGAGTGCTTCGACGGGTTCGTCGGCCGGTTTGCCGCGGTAGGGTCGGAGCGCCTCGACGGCGCGCTGGAGGGCGGGCTTGCCGAGAGTCCAGCGGAGGCGCCGGATGGCCATCCGGACGAGCAGGCCAAGGCCCGCCTGGACGCTGGAAGCAGCCCACTGCAGCGCCTGCCCGCGGGCCCATCCCGCGGCGCGTCCAGCCGCCTGGGAGGTGCCCTCCGTGGTGTACAACTCGGCGACCGCATCGTACCAGCGCCGATAGGCGTCTCCCAGTTCGACCACGCGTGGTTTCCGGACTTCCCGCCGCGGAAAGAGCTCGCGCCCCCCCCAGTCCTTGATCTGGTCCTTGGTGCGATAGATGACCCGCCCGGCGACGGCCGTCCCGTCCTCGCCTTCTTTCTGCAGCAGTTTGAGCAGGTTCTCGAAGCGGGCCGGGTGCCCTTGGTGCGGCGTCCCGCTCATGAGGATCAGTCGCCCCCCCGCGGACTGGCGCCCAACGAGGCTGGCAACCAGGTGGTAGGTTCGGTTTGGGCTCCCGCCACCCTCGTCCCAGTCGGACAGGCGGTGGCACTCGTCCACCACGATCACGTCCCACGGCGGTGACCCCTCGACCGCCTTCACATTGGCGTCGCGGGCCACGGCTTTATGAATGCTGGCGACGACCAGGCGGTCGCGGTCGAGCCGTGCACGGGATTCGACGGCGGTCCACCAGAAGGGCTCGATGTCCAACTTGTTTTCGAACTCCCGGCACACATTGCGGACAAGTCGGGCCGGGGCCAGATACAGGACTCGCTGCAGCGGGTTGGCATCGAGGAGCCGCTTGATGAGCATGCCGGCTTCGATCGTCTTCCCGAGTCCGACTTCGTCGGCGATCAAGACGCGGGTCAGGTGCGGGTCATCGAGGATGTGCTGTACGAGGCTCAGTTGGTGGGCGAGCGCCGCAGCGCTGCGCGCTTCGAGGCGGCGCTGTGGATCCTCGCCCAGGAGGACCGCCGCGCCGAGCGCGGCCTGGGAACGCTTGGACATCGCCGTCCAGCGATCCCCTTCTGGTAGATGCGCCAGCAACTCGGCCGGGCTCGGACAAGCGGGGGCGCGGTTGGCGTCGACGAGATTCTCGAAGAGCGGCGGGAGGTCTTGCGGCGACAGCTTGGCCGGGAACAGGCGGCGGGGCGGGCCGGCCAGCGTGTACTGAAGAGGACCCCAGGCCGAGTCCTGCATCAGAATTGCTCGCCGGGAGCTTTGGAAGTCCACCCACATGGTCATTGAATTCCCTCCCTACCCCAGATCCGGTCGTGCTGTGCGCAGAGCGGCCACGGCGGCCAGGACCCGGCGCCGGTTCTCGACGTCTCCGCGTCGCACCCGCTCCCCGTGGCGTTCGACGATGGCGTCAACCGCCTCTTGGAGCGGATCGCCCCAGTCGTTGATGGCCTTATTAATCTCCTCCCGGACGATTTCGAACTGATCGAGGAGCAGGCGAGTGGCCGGAGGTTCCACGCTGCGAGCGGTGTCACGGGCCAGTTTGGCGAACAGATCCTCCAGGATCCGCCTTTTCACTCCCGTCCCGATGTCGTTGCCACTCTTCACAAAATCGTCGCAAGCGGTCCCAATTGGCTTGCGGATCGCACCGTCGATCTTGTTCTTGACGGTTTCGCGCAGGTCCTTCACCGCCTCCGCACCGACCTGGCGGAGTTGGGCCACTCGGGCATCCAGTATTTCCCGCTGGCGGCGGAGGGATTCCTCGCGAATGCGCGCCCCGGCCTGCCGGCGCGCCCACTTGTGGACGTTGCCAACCAGGTCGGCCGTGTCTTGTGCGAACTCGCCGGTCCGCTTACGGATCCCAGCCAGCAGGCGAGTGCTCCAAATGCCGGCGAGAGGCTCGCGAAAACGATCCGCGATCTCGTCGGGCAGGTTGACGGGGCCGCTTTGTCCATTCACCCAAACACCTCCGCGGCGAACAGCTGCGCGCAGCGTAGACCAGTGGCAGTCTTGCAGCGACTTCAAGTAGTCCTGGATCTCATCCCGCGCGACTTCCTTGGCTTCCAGAACGAGCGCCCGGATCTGCTCCTTGACAGTCGCACGGAGGTATTCCAGCAAGCCGGCGCGGCGCCGGTCGTACTCGGGGCGCTGGGTGTTGACGAATCCCTCGATTTCGTTCCGCAGGCGGTCGGCGTCGGCCACATGCTGCTCGTCCCGGAACCGCGACTCCACGGCGTCGATCTCGTTCTCGAGCGAGCGCAGGAATCGCCCCGTCACATCCTGCATGCCGGCCACACGCCGGGCGCGTTGCTCCTCGGCGATCCGCTGGAGGCTGTCCCGCAGCCCCGGGATGCCGGATTCCTCATCGGTGGAGAGAAATGTGGGATCGTCCGGGTCGTGTGCCTGCAATCGGCGGAAGTGCGGTGCCGAGACCGGGTGGATCTCCAGGGAGCCCAGCAGGCGTTCCAGCGCCTGCTGCCGGGCCGCGGCGAGATCGGGATTGTCGCTGACGGCAATCCGCTGGAACTGCTCCTGGACCTGCAAGCGCAGAGCCTGCTTGACCTTCTCGGCCTGCGCCAGAAAAATGTCCCGCTTGCGCGGGCGGGGCTCCACGTCGGCCGTCGCGGCATAGGCCTCGTCCGTCAAGTCATCGATCCGGGTCACGGCCATTAGCAGCGTGCAGGGGTCATCGGCCGGATTGTCGACGGCACCGACCAGACGCTCCCAGTATCCCGTATGCACGAGCAGGTTTATCAAGGCCTGAGGCGCGCCGCGATTGTCGACGACCAGGATAACGGCCCGTGCCTTGTCCCGGACATAGGCCGCAGTGACGTTGCGGTACTCGTCGGCGTCGATCCCGATCCCCGGCAGATCCACCAGCACCACGCCCCGCTCGAGCAACGGGGAAGGCCACTGAACATTCAACCGCTTGATCAGCGGAGCAAGGAAGCCTGCGGCGTGGAGATTGACCTCCTTGAAATACTCCCGTCGGTCCGCCGCCTCCTCCACGCGAAAGGAACGGCCCTCCTGGGCCATGCGGAGGACCAGTCGGATCCGTTCGATCCGCTGACCATCTTCGGCGACGAGCGTCGTTCTCCAAAGTGCCTCGCGCCCAAGAGCCAGGGCGAGGCCATCGACGAGGTACTTCAAGTGCTCTGCGTACTCCACGCCTGCCGGGCGACAACTGCTCCCGGTGATGAGGAGTCGAGCCTGGGCCTCCAGTGCTCGGGAACGAGCCGACTCTCCTTCTCCCGGGCCGTCGGGTAAGCCGCCGGACCGCTCCGCCGGTTCGTCTGCGATCGCTGCCGACAACTCCTGCCGGGTCGACTCGTCCAGATCCTCGGGCGGGGGCTCTGCTTCAACCGCGGGCGCCTGGTCGACCGGCGCGGCACTCCCGAGCATTCGCTTCAGCTTCTCTCGCAGGACGAAATGGATCTGGTGGATCGTGACCAGTTTGTGATACTGGGCCTCCATGCTGCCGGAAGGGGCATGGCGCACCTGTATCTCAAGGGCCGTCAGGGGGCCGCCGGCACCGCCCGCAGGCAGCAACTGCCTCCCCTCGGCCACCAGGGCGTTCATGAGCGTGCTCTTCCCCACGCCGGCGTGCCCGAGAACGCACACCTGGATTTCCAAATCCGCCTGCTCGGTGCGGCCGAGACGCGCCGCCTCGTCATCCAGGCGCGGCAATCCCGCCGGCGCGTGCTCGGACAGGAATGGTCGTACGTGCTGGGCATACCAAACCCCGAGTCCGCTGCCACCCCCGCTCATTGAGGCGCTCCTTTCGAACGTCGCCGGAAACCGCCGGGGCGACTGCCATCTTCACAGGATACTACGTTGGGCTTTCCGGCCCGTGACAGGAGATCCCGGCCAACCAAGCCGCCAGACCGGGCACGCCGGTATCTTCGAGTTCGAGGAAGGGCCGGTCTCTCGCATCCGCCCTGTGCACCCGGCCGAACTCTGGAGCAGAGACCACGTGCACGTCAACCGAGCGTCGCAAGCGACGACGAACAGTCGTCCCGTCCCGCGTCAGGTCAGCAGCGTGATGGTGGGTGAGTTGTCGGAACAGCGTTTCCCGGAGCAGTGGCTTGAGCCGTTCCACGTGGGCGCGGAAGACGGCCCGTTTCGAAGGGACCACCTCGCCCAGATCGCGCCGCCGTGCGTACTCCTCGTGGACGAGGTCGTCCACGCGGGTGACCACAAGGGACAGGGGGATGTCAGGGCGGTTCGCCGCATCCGTGGCATCGAATAGCCGGCCGAGCGGAGACGTACGAAGCGCGCCTGACAGGGCGTCGGGGACACCACGATGGTCCATGACGAGAACTGCGGCCTGGCCCCGGCCGGAGGGCAGGGTCGTGGGGAACGATCGGCCCGCGTCATCCTCGGCGATGCCCAGCCCGGGTTGGTCTACGATGACAAGGCCGCTTTTCAGCAGAGGAGCCGGCAATTGCCGCGTCAAGACCATGACCAGGGGAGCGAGATGTCCGCATTGGTGGGCCGCATATTCCGCGTCAAAATCCGGCGCACCTTCCTGGACTTGGTACGGTCGGGCCTCCTCCATGTAGGGAATCAGGGAGCGGATGTGCGCCATCCGCGCTAGTTCTTGCAACCCGAAGCCGACGGGCAGAGGCTCCGGCAACCCCAGGATCCGATGCAATCCGGAAAGTAACTGCGCCGGGCTTTCGACTCCCCATGGCCGACCGAAGATAAGCCGCCGCGCCACGCGTTCTGCCCAGGCGTGAACGCCCGGGGAGACCCCAGCCGGGGCGGACCAGACCCCCGTTTCCTCGCGCTCGAGTTCGGCGCGCACCTCCGGACGCATCCGGGCGAGCAGTCGGGTCGATACGCCAGGGCAGACGGGTTCCACCAGACGGCAGAGCGCGTGCGTCATTCGCCAGAGAAATGATGGCGGGCGATAGGTCGCCGCGAACCCGGACCTACACCCGTAGCGCAGGTGCACGGGCGCGGCGGTGACCGGCCCTCCCTCGCCGCCGGCCTGCACCGCCTGGACGGCGAGCAGTGCGTTGATCAGGGAACTCTTCCCCACCCCCGCAGTGCCCAAGAAGGAGACGACGGTCTCGCCCCCGGCCGAGGGGTCTGGGTCTGCGCCCAACCCGTCCATCTCCTCGCTTCCTACCCGCGCCCAGCAAATCGTATCCTCCACGACAGGTGGTAACAAGGTATTATTTGGACTAGGTTACCGCCGTGGTCCTGCGCCTTGATTCGGACCAGCGGTTCGCCGGCTCGGGACGCCGGTGGCGCAGTCGAATGGAGAAGTACCCATGCCGACCGTCGATCAGGTGCTTTCCGGCCTGTCGGGCGCCGCCCTTCGTTACCTGGCCGAATGCCGTGGGGAGAAGCCGACCGACTCAGAGGAATCGCTTCGGCACCAGGTTGCCCGGGCATACTCCGGTCGGCTGGAGTCCTTGCTCGCCGACATCCAGTTCTCCCCTCTCCCGATCCACCCCGGCCCGGCGGAAAGCACGTCGGCGGTTCCGCGATCGCACCCTGTTCCCCTCGAGATGTACTCCTCGCGGTCGCATGGCGCGGGCATCGGTTGCCTCGGCTATCCACTGCTGAAAGACGCCCTGGCGGGAGCGACATCGCTGGATGTCGCGACGGCCTTCTATGATCGGCGCTTTTTCCGGGAATTGCTTCGACCGCGGGCCGATGCCCGTCGTCTCGCACGCCTCCGCCTGCTGGTCAACGGCTTGAGGGGCGCCCGCCTCCGCGAGCAGGTCGAGGACCTCCGCAAGTTGCAGGAAGAGCACCAAGACAGCGTGGAAGTGCGCGAGATCCGGCTCCGCTTCGAGCCCGGGATCTACCACGCGAAGATCTACCTCTTTCGGGGCGCCACGCTGCTTGGCTTCGTGGGATCGGCCAACGCCACGGACGCGGCGATGATGCGCAACGAGGAGGTTCTGCTGGGCCTGGAGCAGGGTGCCGAGACCGTCGCGGCCTACTTCGAGAACGCCTGGAAATCGGCCACGGCACTCGAGCAGATCGATCCGGGAGCCGTGTCTGCCGACAGCCTGATTTCGTTCTTTCGCATGGGCGTCCTCTATTTCCGGATCACTTCCCGCATCAGCTTCAGCTTCAACCCCTTCACCGAACTCCTCGCTCTCCTGGACGACCCGCAGAAACGTGCCCTGCTCGGACGCAAGATCGCCATTCCGCACTGCGAGGAGGCGTTGGGGATCGGCCCGTTCAACCTCCGGCGCGCCGCGGACGGCGCCGCCGCCGACGATCCGCTGGACGACTCCGTCGAGGAGAGGATCAACGTGCAGATCCGCCCCTTCGCGGTCGAAACCAGTCTGGGCTACTGGGTGCCGGCGCCATTCCAACCGGACTTCGAAGCAGGCCTGGCGCGGGCGGGCGCCGGCCGGCGGCTCGCCTTGGAACGTGTGCGTGACGCACTGCGCGGCCGGGGAGTAACCTTCTGCCTCGCCCGTTACTGGGAGTACGTGCACGCGGTGCGAGCGGTACTTGCCGGCGCGGGGTTGCCCGTGGAAGACCTGGTTTCCCGGCTCCGGTCCGATCCATTTGCCGAGGACTCGGGATTCCGGCGGTTCTTCCAAGCAACCAGCGAGCGACTGGATGACCCGGGAGTGGTCGATCGAGCCTGCCGTGGCTTCGACCTGGGACATCTACCGGAGATCTGGGACGACCCGATCGCCTGCGAGGAGTTTTGCAACAGCTTCATGGCGTACCTTGAGTACCTAGCCCAGCGGCCGGAGCGTCTTCCGCGGGTGGCCGCGACCATTCGACACTGGTGCCGCTATCCCCAGGATGCCACTGCGAGCGACATCCAGTGGGCGATGGAGGACTTTCTCCGCCGTCATGGGTGGACGCCGGAAATGTGGGAGGCAGCGCGGAGCACGTAGTCCGGATCACCCTAGGCTGGATGGACCGGCCGATGAGCAGGCGCACGGGGTCGAGGCGCAGGGCGAGAAGTAGGGGCACGAGCTGGTAGGGCCGCGGTTCGACCGCGATGCGGGCGAACGAGCGAAACGGGTCGGCGCCCGCGCGGGTGGAGAGGCGAACCGCGTCACGCAAGAGGCGGTCGAAGCGGTGGTCGCCGACGCGCGCCGGGTCGGGCAGGCGAAGCGAGCGGGCGCGGACGAGGGAGCCGGAGTAGAAACAAGATGCTGTCGCGGATCTCACGATCGAAATAACCTGACCGGAAAGTCGCTGCGCGGAACCGTTGTCTTCCCAAGGCAACTACCCCGCGCTCCCGGGGCATTCATGTAGACTCTGAAACGGCTGCGCTTACGTGGAACAACCGACGCGATGAGAGTGTACCGCTCCTCGGCTCCTGCCTCTTTCCGCCGCTCAGTGAGCAAGTCCCGAAAAAGAGAATAAGGTACGCAGCAGACTTCGCGGTCCTTCACACAAACCAGAGCCAGGAAGGTGTTCCCCCTTGTGCGTGTTGCGAGGTCCCCGAGCGCCGCAAGGTTCGATCGGTCAAACACAAACTGGTACTCCCTGAGTTGCGTAACCGGCATTTCTCTGTACCTGATGTGAAGACCAATCTGCTTATTAATAATGAATGACGTGAGCCGTCCAGAACTACGGTGGCGAAATGGACGTACAGCCACACAGTTTTCGTCCTCTGCTACCTGGATCAGGGCCGATCCATAGTGCATGTGGTCCTTGTCGATCTTCATCCGTGAATCCTCCCTTGGTCACTGCGATTGAAACAACCCAACACTTTTCGCGATTACCACTTCCCACTCTTCATTCAATCCGAACCGCGCGACTGTCCACCCCAGATCCTCCATCTTCTCCGTCTGCTCCGCATCCCGCTTCGCCCGCTCCGGGAATTCGTGATGTGGCCCATCAATGTACACCGCCGTCATTTGCTCGTCGTACAAGAAGTCCGGCCGCGTGCCGGCCTTTTCCACGAGCACCTGCCCGCGCGACGGCAGTCGCAGGCCGCGCTCCTCCAAGAACTGCAGCCAGTCCCGCTCCAGCCCGCTCTGGCACTGCCGCATCAAGGTCGCAAGGTGCGCGGCGCGCGGCACCGGCCCGGGGGCCGACTCCACCTGCGCTCGCGCCAATTGCATCAGCAGTTCGCGGATCTGCTGGCGGTCGAGCAACTCGTGGTCCTGCTGATTCATGTAGCTCATAAGGCAGTCATAGCACGCGGCCTCGCAATCTTCCTTCGCGCGGCGGTGCTTGCGCAGGTCGTCTCCGGTCGCGGGGTCGAAGTGGCAGATCTCCAGCGCTCGTCGGGCGACCCGAGCGAGTGCTCCCTCGTTGTCCAGCAGGCGCCGCAGGACGCCCGCGCCACCCTCGGCGGCTTCGTAGAACAGCAGGAAACGGCGCTCGGCGCGGTTCGGCAGCGGTTCGGCGGCGAGTTCCTGCTCTTCGAGCTGATACTCCACCTGAATGGCGTTCTTCAGCGCGGCCTGAAGCGACGCCATGGGCCCTTCCTCGGGCTCGCCGCCCAATTGCAACAGCAGGCAGTTCCGGCGGTCGTCTACATACGGAATCACGCGCCGACACCGCGAGGACATGGGGTCGTCCGGGTCCTCTTCCTCCAGCACGCTGTTTTTCTGCCAGTAGCCCCGTTCCAGGTCGAGGACGAACCCGAGCTGGTCCTTCTTGGCCCGACGCGTCCAGCCCAGGTTGATGCGCCAGAGAGTGGCCGCGTGACCGTAGGCCAGATCGCCGATGACCGCTCCGTCCACGCGGACTTGCGCGACTCGGCAGGACGGTTGTCCACTGTGATCGGCGAACCGAACGCCGCTGCGGATCTCGTACCCCAGCCGCAAACGTTCCTCTTCGTCGGAGTTGATCCGTGCCGCGCGTACGGTCGAGACGTTCTGGAGCCGGAACAGCGGCCCGAGCGCGGCCGGCAATGCCTTTCCGCAGCGGTTGCACACGTCGGCAGCGCCGGACACGGCGGGGTGGAGGTATCCGCAGCCGTCGCACTGCTTCGCGGAAGTCGTCGAGGGCTCGCTGGTCTCCTCGCTCACCGGCAGGATCACCTTGTTGATCTTGTATCGGGTTCCCTCGTGGTAGACGATCGCGCGCGGTCCGAACTCGGTGATGGCCAGGAATCGCGGACGCGAGAGGAAGTGGTTGCGGCCCTGCTTCTCGCGCCGGCCCGGGATGTAGGCGGAGAGCGGCAAGCGCGGGAAGCTGTACCCGGGCAGGAATCCCTCGCTGGCAAAATACCGATAGCTGTAGAAGTCCGCATCGAGGGCGTGTCGCGACTCCTCCAGCAGTTCCAACTGGGATTCGGCCTCACGGCGCAAGGTCTTGGCCCGCGCTTTTTCATCGGCGCTCCGCGACGCGTCGGTAATCAGCCGGTTCTGGGCCGCCACCTGCTTCCGCGCCGCCGAGTATAGGCCTCGCCAGCGCTCGCAGGCACGGTCGAACTCGAGCGGCAGATGCTGCAAGACCTGCTCGACCCAGCCTTCGCTCCACCAGCCCGCGTGCTGCTTCAGGTCGGGGACGAGAGAGGCGAGAATTCGATCTACCCGCGAGCGTGCGGCCGTCCGCGTGCTCTCCTGGTTGAGCGCCTCGCGCACGTGGGTCTGTGGCGCCAGGGTCGGTTCGTCTCCGGTCAGGTCGAGGACATCCTTGAGAGAGGCACCGAGCTTCAATTGAGCTTCCGCAAGCCAAACGGCGTGGACGTGAGCGCGGACGAGGTCTTCGTTAGCGACGTCGAGGCGCGGCGGGGTCACCGCCCCCGCGACCATGCGGTCGGGACGGCGGAAGAAGTGCTGGTCGTGGGACCGGTACGTCGAACAGTACGTGAAAACCAGGGCCGGCTGGCCGCTCCGCCCCGCGCGCCCGCTGCGCTGCGCGTAGTTCGCCGGCGTCGGGGGCACATTGCGCAGGTTGACCACGTTCAAGTCCGCGATATCGACGCCCAGCTCCATCGTCGGCGAGCAATAGAGGACTTGCAATTCCCCCTTGCTGAACCGCTCCTCGCGGAGAATACGCTCCTCCGCGGGGACCTGGGCGGTATGTTCGCGCGCTTGGATGCCGACGCCATGGCTCGCGATCGTACGATAGAACTCCACGAAGAACGGATTGACGCGCCCCCCGACATCGGAAGGGTTGGGGACGCGAATCGGGTCATGAAACGGCTTCGACCCATCTCCGACGACCCAAAGGAGAGCGCTCGCCGGGACCTGATAGCCGGGGACCTCATCCTTCGTCTTCGCCGCGACGACCTCTTGGACCAGGCCGGCCTGCCGCAGCGCCCCGAGAAGTTCGCGAATGATCTTCTGCGAGTCGTCCATCGAGAGTTTTCCGGCATGTTCCGGGAAAGTCTGCGGGCGGCGCAAGTACAACCCGAAGCCCCCGCGAGGGCTCAAATGGACGTTCCAGCGCGCTTCGTCGGGCCGAGGCGAGGGGAATAGGATGCGCCACGTCTCGAGCTTCTCGTTCTCGTCGATCCGCCACGGCTCGGCGAGCCGCTGATCGCTCAACTGCCGCAGCCGTTCGTGCGCAAGCGGATCGAGCGCATCCACCTTGATGGCAAGCTCGCGGCGCATGAAGTCGAGAAGCGTGCGGGCCACTTCCCGGCGCGTTTCGGGCTGGGCGCTCGCGAGAGCCGGATGGCACTTCTCCCAGACGTCTTGGGCGGCGCAGACGTCGTCGAGGGAGAGATAGCGAATCTCGAGCAATCCGCACTGCTCCAGGTTGGGCAGGGTGATTCGCCAACCGCGCTGCAGGTCGCGGTACAGACGATGGGCGAGAACTGCGCGCAACGCGCGTCTGGTTTCCTCGAGCGCCTGGAATCGTATCTGGGGATCGACCGCATAGAGATCGATGGGCAGGGCGAGGGAATCGAACACCCCCTGGACCAGGACCTCGTGGGTCAGCCCCGCCGGACCGGCCTGGGCTACGGCCTTGTAGAGCGCCGATCGCAGAAGCCCGATCTCGATGAAGTCGTTGAAGTGCCCGGCCTGCAGCGAAGCGTCCTGACGATTGTCAGTGAAGCTCAGAAGCTTGCGTGCATGGTCCGGAAGAGTGCCGTCCGCTCGTAGCGCGCGCACTACGGTCAAGCTCAGGACCGTCGTGGCGGTGCTGCGCCCTTCGGTCGCGAGCGAAGCAAGTTTGGGGAAATCGGAAGTCTGGCGGTGGCCCCAGGAGACTCCGCAGCGCAGGCAGAATCGGAACGGGGCGGCGACCCAGGCGGCGTCCAAGCCGGCAGCCGCCTCGCGGCCGAGCCCATCGAGGCGGACGATCTGGGGGACGTCGCCGCGACGATTCGGGCGCACGCGGAAGGTCCCGCCGCGCTCCTCGAGCCAGTCGTCGGGCAGACGCTCTGTCGCTTGTTCGACGGAAGTCGGCCAGGGTCGATCACCGCTCGCGTACAGGAACCCTGCGGCGTCGTCGCTCTCGTCTTCGGTGCGGTCGGACATCTCCCGGGGCTGAAAGACCCGGCCGCCGGTCTCTGGGTCCTTGCGGCGCCTGACGCAGTAGTACTCCTGACCGCATTCCCGGCAGAACACGAGCGGGATCAGCGCGCGGGTGCGATCCCCCGGCACGAATTGTTGACCCTGGAGCGTGATGTAGCGTTGGGCCTCGGGCTCGAGCGAGGCATAGACCGTATCGCCCCGGCTCAGGAACTGGTGGAGTCGGAAGGCGAAGACCGGGAACCCCGTGGCCGGATCGCGAGCGTCTCCGTAACTGGCCAGGAGCTGCTGCTCGACCGCTCGCCGGCATAGATCCTCGGGAAGAGAGACACTCCCGGCGAGCTCACGAGCCGCCCCGTCCTCGCCGGTCAGACCGCGCGGCGTCGTGCGCACGAGACGGCCTGTTGCAGGCTCGACTCGGAGGCCGAACGTGCTCTCGATCCAGGCGGACAGCGGATCATTCGCGAATTCCACGAAGCCCTTCGGCGCCGGCAGCAGGGGTTCGGCCAGACGCGCGCGCAGCTTCTCCACAAAGGCCGGCGACGCCGGGTCGGCGGACGGGGTGACTCGCTGGAGCGTCTCGCCGATGACGTTTTGGGGATGGACTGTGGCGCCGAAGAGCAAGGACGCAACCCGCGCGACTTCGTCGCGTTGTTCGGACCAGGTCCCCTCTCCGGCAAGCGTCGCCGACGTGCCTACGACTTGGAGACGGTCTGCGGCAAATGCTTCGCGTGCGCGGCGGACGAGCAACGCAACGTCGGCGCCCTGTCGCCCGCGGTAGGTGTGAAGCTCGTCCAGGACGAGATAGCGCAACCCTGCGGCACCCTGCACCAGCGGCCGCTCATCGGGTCGCGTGAGGATCAGCTCGAGCATGACGTAGTTGGTCAGGAGGATGTCCGGGGGATCGGCAATGATCGCCTGCTTCTCCTCATCCTTCTCCTGGCCGGTGTACCGGCGAAACGTCACCAGCGGCTTCCCTTCGGGGTAGCCGGGACCAAGAAACTTCTCCAACTCTCTCCTCTGGCTGTTGGCGAGGGCATTCATGGGGTAGACGACGATCGCCTGGATCCCCTTTCCGGAACCATTGCGAAGTACGTGGTTGACGATCGGGAGGATGTAGGCGAGGCTCTTTCCGGACCCCGTACCTGTGGTCAGGACGTAGTTCGCACCGGTGAGGGCGACCTTGATCGCGTCCGCCTGATGACGGTGCAGTCGCAAGGGCGTCCCGCCGTCTTGGGCCGACTTGCCCTTGCGGAAGATACGCCTGCACTCGGCGTGGAGGAGACCGTCGGTGACGAGCTGATCGACCGTTTCGCCCGGCGCGAACGAGGGATTGAGCTGGATGAGGGGATCGGGCCAAAGGGCGCCCTCGGAAAGGGCTTGATCGACTCGGCCACGAATGAGTGGATCACGGATGTTGATGAAGCTGAGGATGTACTTGCGGTAGTCGTCGATCAGACGGTTGCGGAGATCGAAGACGTTCATCCGCGCGCTCACAGGTCGAATTCCGAGGACGGAGCAGGGTGCACGAAAGGAACTTGAATAGCCCCCGTCTGCAGGTGCCCCCGGCGCCACCTGCAACAGGGTCCGGATAGTACCGCAGACAGATTACTTTCCCGAGACCTGAATGTCCACGCCTCCCTGAAGCAGCCGAGGCACCCCTCGATGATCAACTTCGATTGGCGGAGACCGTGGGCGAATTGCGACCGCATGGTGGCCCTCGCGCGGAATGCGTCGTGGTGGACGACGAGCGGTCGCTGTGACGTCGGGCAATTTCATCGAGGCCGCAACAGCAAGGCAGGGGGCCTGGTGGATTCGGCGTCGTTTGCTGAGGCACAGCGGGTCCAACTCGAGGCCTGGTGGGGGCGGGAGTGCCGAGGAAGGTGGCGGATCTGGAGTAGTCGGGCGGTAGCTTGTTGATTCCCGGGCCGCTTCGCGCGTCGCTTTCGCAAGGTCCTCACTTCACCCGTGCGGATCCTGCGTCGTCTGCTGAAGGCTGTCCACTTCACATGTCCGCATACACGGTGCCGGCCGGAAGTTGTCACCCACCTGTCCGCATCGCGCGCCGCCTGCCGCGTGTCGCCAACTCACCGGTCACCATCGCACTGTGCCCGCGGAGAGGTCACCACTCACCCGTCAACGTCGCGCAACGACCGCAGAGAGTTGTCGGCCCACCCGTCAACATCGCACAGCGCCCGCAGCATGTGATCAGCTCACCTGACCACCCCTGCGCGTCCGCGCAGTTTGCTCTCACGTCACCCGACGACCTCGTGCGACCCCGCAGATTGCCGATTACCTCACCCGACGACCTCGCACGACGCCGCAGATTTCCATCACCTCACCCAACAACCTCGCGCGCCCCCCGCAGATTGCGATCACTTCCCATGACAACCTTGCGCGATTTCCGCAGAATCCGGTCCCGTTGGAGTCAATGTCCCCGAAGGTCCATTGGCTACAGAGCTTAGCGATGGGCGTTCTCGCGCATCGAGGCTCGACCCAGGAGATTGCCGACGGGGTTCGCAGCTTCGAGCATCCTCGCTCCGCGCTGGTCTCTCCGCGATCGGATGGGCTGGATTCTCCTGCGGCCCGCGCGTCCATCAACGCCAGGAAGCCCGCGATCGACCGGCTCCCGGCTCCCCCCGCCCCCCGCGACAGGGAGCCCCGGAGGGGCCCCGCGG
>ORJL011171527.1_pt1 | contig 14940 bp, 10 predicted proteins | sample 1779941 | NCBI WGS metagenome assembly ORJL01 (sample SAMEA104232317, study PRJEB22302) | groundwater metagenome | biome: forest; feature: aquifer; material: groundwater | place: USA | collected 2011-08-07 | depth 5.8 m
GACTCCAGGATCCGTGAAGATTGGCATCCAGGAAAACTCAGTGCGGGTTACTTAGTAGTAGTACCCCAGGTTCAGGTGGAACACCTGCGTCTCGTCGTCGGACTCCTGCTTGATCGGGAAGCCGAAGTCGAGGGCGATCGGGACCTGGCCGAGCTGCGGGATGGTGAAGCGGAGCCCGAACCCGACGCTCACGCGCCACGTCTCCCAGCCCATCTGGCCCCACTCCTTCGCGACGTCGCCCGAGTCGATGAACAGCGCGCCGCGGACGATGTCGGTCTTGTGGTCCTGGATCTCCGTCCGGTAGATCGGGAAGGTGTACTCCGCGCCGAGGGTCGCGATCGCGTCGCCGCCGACGGGGAAGCCGCCCTCCTTCGGGCTGATCGTGCGGAAGCTGAACCCGCGGACCGTTCCCGATCCGCCCGCATAGAACCGCTCGAAGAGCGGCGTCGCGGCGTCGCTCCCCCACGGCGCCGCCCAGCCGAGCGTCGAGCGGAACGCGAGGACGTGCTTCCCGCCGGTGTCGGTCGTGTAGACCGGCATCAGGTAGTCGCCGTCGAAGACGAGCTTGTTGTAGTGGTAGTCGCCTCCGATGATGCCCGCCGTCTCCAGGCCGAGGTACAGCTTGTACCCGCTCGTCGGGAAAATCGGGTTGTCCTTGATCTCGTAGGAGAGCGACGGCCCGACCGTCTGCAGGATGCTCGACCCCTGTACGCCCCGCACCTGCGGCGGCGCCGTCCTGCTGACGTTCGAGATGTCGATCTTCTCTCCGCGCAGGTTCAGCCCCGCGACGACCCCGCTCTGGAAACGGTAGTCCAGCCCCGTGTACCCGCCGAACCGACTCTCGTCGTACTTCCTGCGCGAGGTGTCGTACTTGAAGGCCCCCACGCCCAGGCCGACCGGCCAGTCGAGGAAGTAGGGCTCCTTGAAGTCGATCGAGTAGCGGCTCCGGTTCTGCCCGGGCTGGACGCTGATCTTCATGTTCTGCCCGCCGCCCGCGAACGCCGTTCCGTCGATGACGTCGGTCAGCGAGTGCGGCAGGTCCGCGATGTCGAAGTTCCGCTGCTGCAGCTCGACGAGGCCCAGGAAGCCGAAGTTCGAGCTGAAGCCGCCCCCGAACCGGATCGACCCCGTCGACCCCTCCTTCACCTCCAGGACGAGGTGCTTGAACCCCGGCATGTCGCCGTCCTCGGTGTGATAGTCCACGCCGTCGAAGTACTGCATCTGCTGGAGGCGCTCGACGCCGCGGCGCATCCGCTTCATGTTGAAGACCTCGCCGGGGAACAGGGGGACGACCCGGCGGATCACCTTGTCCTTCGTCTTCACGTTCCCGACGACGTCGATCCGGTCGACGCGGTACTGGTTCCCCTCGCCGACGCTGAAGACGAGCTTGAGCCTCCCCGGCTCCTCCGTGAGCTGCGGCTTCACGTCGACGGCCGTGTCGACGTACCCCTGCTCGCCGTAGAGGTCCCTCACGGCCTTCACGTCGGTGTCGACGCGCCGCCCGACGAAGAAGTCGCCGGGCTTCGTCGTCATCGTCGCGAGGACCTCGTCCGTGGAGTGGAGCTTGTTCCCCTCCACGCTGATCTCCTTGACCTGGTAGCGGGCCCCCTCGTCGACGTGGATCGTGATGCTAGCCTCGGTCTTGTCGGTGTTGTAGTGGACGTCCTCGACCGCCGCCTGGGCGTCGAGGTACCCCTCCGAGCGGTAGAACGCCTTGATGCGCTCGCAGTCGTCGGGGAGGTCCTCCTCCCGGAACGGGTGGCTCGCGTACCAGGCGTTCTCCTGGGTGTGCATGACGTCGATGATCTCGTGGTCCTGGAACGAGGCGTCGCCGGTGATGTCGATGAGCTCGACCGTGACGCGCGGCCCCTCGCGGATCGACAGCTCGACGGTGACGCCCCCGGGCACGGGCTTCACCACGTCGCTCACCGCGACGAAGTTGTACCCCTTCTCCTTGTACTTCTTCTTGATCGAGTCCATGTCGATCTGGAGGAGGTACCGGGAGAAGAGGTCGCCGGGCTTGAGGCGGAACTCCTTCTGCAGCGTGGAGTCCTCGAACTCCTTGTTCCCCTCGAGGGCGATCTCCTGGACGACCTGGCTCTCTTCGACGATCAGCTTGATCTTGAGGCCGCCGGCGGGGTCCACCTCCTCGGTGAACTGGATGTCGCTGAAGAAGCCGTTCGAGTAGAGGCGCTGCACGTCCTTCTGGAGCGTCTCGCGGTTGTAGACGCCCCCTTCCTTCGTTTGGAGCTTGGAGAGGATGAGCGCGCGGTCGTAGCGATGGAGGCCCTGGACATCGATCGTCTTGACGACGACGTCCTCAGCCTGGACGGCGCCCCCCGTCAGGATGAAGATGGCGGCCCCGATCAGGACCGCCGGGAATGAGATGTGGCGGGAGCCACCCTCTCGCAACAGAGTCACCCTCCTTCTAGAAACTCGGCTTTATACCTATGGGGGTTGAGGGTCACAAGAAAAATCAGTCCCTCCAGGGGACCGCCGATGGTGTCCGTCCTTATGCGTCAAGGGGTTGCGTCAGGACGGAGGGGGCGAATTCCGGCCGCGGGGTGGATGATCCGGGCGTGAAGATCGCAAATCATGATTGGGGATTCGACGCGAGGTTCTCGAACCGCATGTAGTCCCGCAGGAACGCCATCTTCACCGTGTCGGTCGGGCCGCTCCGGTTCTTGGCGATGATCACCTCGCAGATCCCCTGGGCGTTGGACTTTGCGTCGTAGACCTCGTCGCGGTAGAGCATCAGGACGACGTCGGCGTCCTGCTCGATCGCACCGCTCTCTCGGAGGTCGGCGAGCTTCGGGCGGTGGTCGTCGCGTCGCTCGACCTCCCGCGAGAGCTGGGAGAGTGCGATGACGGGCACCGCGAGCTCGCGCGCCAGGTGCTTGAGCGAGCGGGAGATGATGGCGATCTCCTGCTGGCGGCTCTCCGCGTTCCTCTGGTCCATGAGCTGGAGGTAGTCGATGATGACGAGGCCGATGTCCTTCTCGCTCTTCAACCTGCGCGCCTTGGCGCGGATGTCGAGCACGGAGAGGGAGGTGGAGTCGTCGATGAAGATGGGCGCCTCGTAGAAGGCCCCCGCGGCGAGGAGGAGCTTCTGCCAGTCCTCGGTGCTGATGAGGCCTTTCCGGAGATTCCACGAGCTGATCCGCGCGTGGGCGCAGAGCATGTTCTGGGCGATGTTCTGCTGGTCCATCTCGAGCGAGAAGAGGACGACGCCCTTCTTCTCGACGAGGCCGACGTGCTCGGCGATGCGCATGGCGAAGCTGGTCTTCCCCATCCCCGGGCGCCCGGCGATGACGATGAGCTGGGAGGGGTGCATCCCGCCGAGGGAGTCGTCGAGCGAGTAGAACCCCGTCGTCATCCCCGACAGGCGCCCCTTCCGGTCGTGGATGTCGGAAATCTTCTTGATCGCCTGCTTCAGGATCTCGCCGATCTGGAGGTCGCGGCGGTCGCTCTTCCGCTGCACGACCTCGAAGATCGACCGCTCGGCGAACTCGAGCAGCTCGTCGGTCTCCATCGTGGGGTGGAGGATCTCGCGCTCGATCCGCGACACGGTCCCGAGGAGCTTCCGCTGGACGGCCTTCTCGCGGACGATGCGGGCATAGTACTCGGCGTTCGCGGGGGAGGGGACCGCCTCGACGAGCTGGGCGATGGACTCAGGCCCGCCGACGCGCTGGAGGGCGTCGCGCTTCAACAGCTCGTCGTGGAGGATGACGGGGTCGACCGGCTTCTTCTGCTCGAAGCAGTGGACCAGGATGTCGTAGATGAGCTGGTTGGCGGGGGAGTAGAAGCTCTGGGAGTCGAGGTAGGGGATGACGTCGGACATCACCTCGTTGTCGAGGAGGACCGACCCGAGGAGGCACCGCTCGGCCTCGAGGTTGGCGGGGAGCTGGGGCGAGTCGGGACGGATCTCTGGGGGCATGGGGCGTCCCCTCGCGGGAATCGTGGGGAGGGGTCGGGACTACTCGGCCTTCTTCTCGGCCTTCTCGGCGTCGGTCTCACGGGCCTCGACGATCCAGACGTTGCAGATCGCCTTCACGTCGGCGTGCAGCACGACGGGGACCTGGTAGGGACCCAGCTCCTTGATCGGGCTCTCGGGCTGGACCATCTTGTGGTCGATCGTGACCCCCTCCTTGGCGAGGGCCTCGGCGATCATCTGGGCGGTCACGGAGCCGAAGAGGACGCCCTCTTCGTTCGCATTCACCTCGAGGGTGAGGGAGACGCCGTTGATCTTGTCGGCGACGACGCGGTAGTCGTCCTTCACGCGCTCCTCGCGCTTGTTGGCGCGGCGCTTGTGGTGCTCGACCTCCTTCTTGTTGGAGGGGGTCGGCGGCGACGCGAGCTTCCTCGGGAAGAGGAAGTTGCGCGCATACCCGTCCTTGACCTTGACGACATCCCCGCGCTTTCCGAGCGTCGGGATGTCTTCCCAGAGGAGGACCTGCATGACCTACCGCCTTGTGATTTTCGTAGACCAGGAGGGGCGGCCCAGCGGACCGCCCCTGCATGGGTACCTACCGTCGAAATTCGTTCGCGCGTCCTAGCCGCTGTACGGCATCAGCGCCATGACCCTGGCCCGCTTCACGGCCTCCTTCACCTGCCGCTGGTGCTTCGCGCAGTTCCCCGACCTCTTCCGGGAGAACAGCTTCCCCTGCGCGGTGCAGAGCTTCATGAGGACGATGACGTCCTTGTAGTCGATGTCCTTGATCTTCTCGCGGCAGAACCGGCACCGGTTGTCCTTCCGGAACTTGCGGTACTTCTTGGGGGACCTCCCGCGGTCATCGCCGCCGGAGTCGCCACCCATCTCCTCGGGCACCATGCGTTCTCCCAACCTGTGTGTGATCGTCCTGCGCAAGCGCGGGCGGCCCAGCGGGCCGCCCCTACATCCTAGAACGGTGTCTCTTCATCGGACGGCGGCGGCTCCTGGTCCGGCGGCCGCTCGTCCTGCGCCATGCCTGTTCCGCCGCCCGACTCGGCGTCGCGGCGGCTGTCGAGGAACTGGACGCTCTGTGCGACGACGCTGATCTTGGACCGCTTCTGGCCCTCGGTGCTCTCCCACTCGTCGAGCTTCAGGCGCCCCTCGACGAAGACCTGCCGGCCCTTCTTCAGGAACTCGGCGCAGAACTCCGCCTGCTTCTTCCAGACGGTGACGTCGATGAAGAGGGACTCCTCCTTCTTCGTCCCGTCCTGGAGGGTATAGCTGCGGCTCGAGGCGACGCGGAGGTCGCAGACGGCCGCGCCCCCCTGCGTGTACCGCAACTCGGGGTCGCGCGTCAGCCGACCGATGAGCATGACCTTGTTCAGGTTCGCCATGGGCGCCTCTCCGTTCCCGCAGGCTCCGCGGGGTGGGAAGATTATAAGGAGGAGGGGGTGGGCGTCAACCGGATTCCGGGAATGTGCAAGACTCAATGCGCAATGGGCATGTAATTCGCAATTCCCAAATTTCGAATTACATGCCCATTGCGCGTTGAGCCTTGCGCATTCTACCGGGCCTCGATCACGCGCGTCGCCTCCGCGATCCCCCCGGACGTATCCCTCGCCCGGACTCTCACGCGATGCTCCCCTTTCGCCAGCGTCACTCTCGCCTCCCACCTCTCCTTCACCTCGACCGCCTGCCACAGCCCGCCGTCGACGCTCACCTCGATCGCCGCGATCCCCACGTCGTCCTTCGCGGATCCGCGCAAGGTCACCTCTCCCGCCGCGGCCGCCGCCCCCTCCGCGGGCTCCATCACGATGAGCGCCGGCGGCTCCTTGTCGCCTCCCGTGCGGACGACCAGGTCGATCCCGTCGTTGGCGGGGGCCAGCTCCTTCGCCCCCTCCGGCATCGTCAGTCGGACGAAGATCCGGTGCTCCCCGGGCGTCGCCGTCCACGTCCCCTCCACCCTCGCCGCGCCGCCCGCCTCGATCGGCTCGAGCGCCTTTTCCTCGAATCTCGTCCCGCCCGCCGCCGGGTCGCCGTCGAAGAAGGCGACCTTCACCCCCTCCGCCGGCTCCATCCCGAGGTTCCTCACCCACCCCCCGACCGTCACCCCCTTCCCCGCCTCCGGGGCCGCGGGAGAGGCGCTCCAGTCGTTCGCGTAGACCGCCGGGTCGACCCCCGAGGTCACGAGCCGGGTCCGCTCGCGCAGCACCTTCTCCGCCTCCGCCTGGTCCGACGCGACGACGTACCGCGACACCTGCGACATCCGAACGACCAGGCGGATCCCACTCGACACGACGTAGTGCCCCCCGCGCAGGTGCGTCGTCTCCAGGCGCACCTCGTTCGCGCTCGCCACGTCCGCGCTCACCTTCAGGTCCTGCGCGCGGACCGGGAATCGGTAGAGGCCCTTCGGCACCGTGTCGGTGAGCTGCGCGACCACCTTCCCGTTCAGCACGACGTCGACGTTGTGCGGGTGGTAGGCGTCCGCCGCCCACGGGAGCTGGAAGTCGACCTCGAGGAACGCCTCGACGATGTTCGACTCCTGCCACGCGTCGCCGACGAGCACGAACGACCGCGTGAACGGGCCGCCCGCGAAATCGCGCACCCGCGCGAAGTCGGCCTGCCCGTCGCCGTCGGAGTCCTCGTACTCGACGTCGAGGCGCCCGTCGCCGTCGACGTCCGTCCCCGACCAGTCGTCGGCGTCGCGTCCCCACACCCGGCGCCGAGGCGCCGTCGGCGCGCGCGTCACGCCGCGCGAGAGTTCCTCGCGGATCGCGTCGCCGAGGAGAGGCCCCTCGACCCTCGGCGCCTCCGCCCCTGCGGCCTTGAAGGCCGCAGCGAGCGCCTCGGCGACCGCCTGCGTCGGGTCCCCCGCGGCGAGCGGCGTGACCCGGAACTCCCGCTTCCCGGCGTCGAAGGCGACCAGCACGATCGACGTGTCGCCGATCGACACGAGGAACCCCGCCGCGCGCGCGCCCCGCCTGACCTCGACCTGAAGCTGCTCCGCGGGGCGCATCGCCTCGTCGACCAGCGCCTTCCCCTTTGCGTCCAGGCGGTACCCGGGGCCGCGATCGGTCCGCTCCTGCGCGACCCAGCCGTCGCGAGCGAGCGCGTCGAGCCGCTCCCGCACGCGCGCGCCGTCCGAGAGCGCGCGGAAGGTCCCCTCGAGGTCCGCCGCCGGGTCCGCCGCCAGGGCCCGCAGCACGCGCGCGCTCGGCGCCGCGAGCGCGACCTCGTCGACCGTCAGCGGCCCGCCGTCGGAGCCGCCGTCGGAGCCGCCGACCTCCTCCGCGCCGAGGCTCTCCTCCTCGCGCGAGAGGCACCGCAGGAGGACCCAGTCGACGACGGCGAAGGCCCCCTCGGCCTCGGCCTTCGCGGTCGCGGGGGTGATCGCGAGCCTCCGCGCGATCGACGCCTCCGCGTCCGCCGAGGGGAGCGGCCCGAAGATCCGCACCTCTCCCTCGGCGAGCGGCGAGAACCCCCACATCCGCTCCCCGTCGACGAGGTACCAGACGCAGGCGAGGCCGCGTCCCGAGAAACGCCTCACCTGGAAGGCGGCCTCGGGCGTCGCCAGGGCGCGCCACGCCTGCGTCCCGCGCTCGGTGAGCCGGCCGTCCGGGCCGACGAGGCCGGCCTCGCGGAGCGCCTTCGGCTCGGGCTGCGGGTCGGGGAGGCGGATCGCCGCGACGGCGCCGAGGGGCGAGGCCCCGTTCGGCGGCGTCCCTCCCAGCTCCGCGAAGAGCACCTGCTCCTCGATCCCCAGGCGCACGTCGACCTCGGGATCGCCCGCCCACGCGGCGGAGGCGACGAGCGCGACCATGCACCAACCCAGTCCCGAGCGTCGACCCGTCATCATGTGCTTGCCTTTCGCCCGCTTTCGAGCCCTTGCGCCTTGCCCATTGAATCTCGAAACTTCCCCTACGGGTCCGCCTCCTTTTCCGCGAGGATCTGGTTGAGGAGCCCCTGCAGCTTCCGCAGCCGAGCGATCTCCGCCGGGTCCGTCGCCTTCCCGATCCGCCCGTCGAGCCGCGCGAGCGACGCGCGGATCCGGTCCATCGGCAGCGCGTTCATCGCCGCCCCCAGCTCCCTCGACTCCTTCCAGCGGTCCCAGGCGTACCCGCCGAAGGCGACCATCTCCATGATCATGTCGAAGCCGCCCGCCATGCTGCGGTCCCTCGTCCCGGGGACGCCCGCCGCATCCCCGAGCGTCTGCGCGAGGTCGATCCCGGCGCCGATCGGCGTCGAGGTCGCCACCTGGTAGATCGCCGCCGACGCCGTCGCGTGCGCGAACGCGGCCGCCGGGTCGTACCCCTTCCGGATGAGCGCTTGGTACCGCGATGCGATTCCGAGTCCGAGCGACGCCACGCTGATCCGATCGCCCCAGGTGCTGAGGAGGCCCCGGAGCTCCTGGCTCGTGGCCGCCGCGGCGTTCACGCCGGCCATCATCTCCTTGTACCCGTTCGCGAGCGCGGTGAGCTGCTGGACCCTGTCCTTGGCCTGCCCGAGCCTCCCCACGATCTTCTGGATCGTCGCCATGCTCGTGACCGCGGCGCCGGGGCGGTTCAGGAACTCCATCGCCGGCCCGATCGCCGCGTTCAGCTTCGCGACGTTCGCCTCCAGCTCCGCGAGCGTCTTGAACCCGCCGGCACCCAGCATCCGCTGGATCGACTCCGCCTCCCTCGCAAGGTCGACGAGCTCGGGAGAGAACTTCATCACGTCCGCGAGCTTGCTCATGAGGCTCGACACGTCCGAGAGGTCGGAGACCAGCTCCGCCTCCGTCTGCGTCACCGCCTGCGCCCCGCTCTTCTCGCCGGGGTCGGTCGTGTCGGAGAGGAACCGCTCCCACGTCGAAAGCTCCGCGCGCGACGTCTCGGAGAGCGAGTCCATGAGCGCGCGCACCGCCGCCCCGACGTCGCCCTCGTAGTGGTCTCCCACGAGGTAGATGTAGCGGTCGAGGATCGCGCGGAGGATCTTTTCGTGCTTCGGGTTCAGCGCGTGGCGCTGGATCCACGCGAGGATCTGCGCGCGGAGAGAGGCGAGGTCGCGCGGTTTCGGAGGGCCCGACGGCGGCTGAGGCCGCACGGGCTGCCCGATCTGCGGGCCGTTCGGCAGGGGCAGCGTCACCGAGGTGCTCGGGCGGTTCGTGCAGTACGACGCCTCGCTCTTCGCCTCCTCGCCCGGGTCGATCGTCACGAGGATCACCTTCTTCCCCTCGGGCAGCGCGAAGGCGAGGTCGACCTCCTTCTCCACGTGGATCGCCCGCGCGTGGAGCTTCCCGGTGAACGAGGCGAACGACTCCGAGAGGATCGGCACCGCCTGGAAGCGCAGCGTCGCCCCCGCGTCCAGGCTGACGTGGTCCATCGACGGCGCGAGGTAGGCCTTCCCCTCGTCGAGCCACGCGCGGAAGTCGGTCACCTTCTCGCCGTGGTTCACGACTGCAATGTCCCACGCAAGCGTCCCCGGGTCCTGCGAGACCGCCGTCACCTCGAACTCGAGGCGCGGCATCTTCACCGCGACCTGGACGCGCGCCACGTCGGTGTGGACCTCGCCCCCCGTGCCGACGATCCCCTCGAGCGTGATCGGGAATTCGTACTTCTCCTCGAGCGCGTCCTGCGCGCTCATGACGATCAGGATGTCGCGGAACTCCCCGGGCGCAAGCTCGATCACGGTGTCCGGCGACCCCTCGCCGACGAACCCGACGAGGAGATCCTTCTGCTCGCTCGCGACGTGCAGCCGCAGCCGCTCGTTCGCCTCGCTGTGGTTCACCACGCGCACCGACCCGCGCTGGTCGTAGTCGCGGAGGATCGAGAAGGCGTACGACCGGTCGACGAACTCGATCCCGCGCACGAGGTGGAGCTCCCGAGCGGGGGACTGCGACTCGCCGCTCATCGCCATCCACACGTACTCCTTCCCCTGCTCCAGCCCCTTCGCGACGACGCGGTGGTGCCTCCCCGCGTCGCCGTCGAACGTGTGGGAGTAGAGGGGACCGACGACTTTGACCTGCGACGAGGCCTCCTCCGCCGTGTCCCACTCGAAGGCGACCTCCGCGGAGGTGAAGAGCGCCCCGTCGGGGGGAGAGAGGTTCACGAGCGGCGCGACGGCGATCGACGCCTCCGCGCGCCCCTCCCCGGCGACGGCCGCGAGCTTCACCGTCCGCCCCGCCCAGGGCGTCGGGTCGATTCGCGCCTCGTACGGCTCCGAGAACCACCGCGCGACCGGAACGCCGTCCGCCTGCAACTCGACCGAGGCGACGGGCCCGCCGTCCTCGCGCCACGCAAGGACCTCCGCGTCGAACGGGGCGTCGACGGACGCGCCCTCCGCCGGCCGCACGACCTCGACCTGCACGCCCCGCCGGTCGGCGGGGTCCTGCGTGCAGAAGGTCGCGTAGTCGAGGCCGACCGCGCCGCTCGCGTCGGTCACGCGCAGCCGCGCCGTGACCCAGCCGGACGACGCATAGGTCTGATCGAAGGCCGCAGCCGCCTCGAGCTTCCGCTCGAAGACCCCGTCGCCGTTCGCGTCGATCTCCCACGACACGATCGCCGCGGGCCCCTCGGCCGACGGTGTGAGCGTCACCGTGTGCCTCGAGGTGGGGGAGGGCGCCACCTCGAGGTGCGCCACCGGCGGCGCGGCCTCGCTGGCGCGCTCGGCGTGGATCTGGTGGTGCGCTGCAGACCATGCACCTCGGCCCCACGACTCGATTTGGATCGTGTACTGCCCCGGCGCGGGGACGTCCCACTCCACGACCGCCTCGCGCCCCTTGTCGAACCCCTGTTCGGCGACGGCCTTCCCCGTCGCGTCGAGGAGGCGGACGTACTTCGCGACATCCGTGGCCGTGACCGTCACGCGGTAGCGGTCCTTCGCCTCTGCATAGTAGGAGTAGAAGTCGAGGTCCTGCTCGGGGAGGATCGTCCCCGGCAGGGCGGTGCGCGAGGGCAGCCTCGTCGCGCGCGAGGCCTCGTCGTTCGGCTCGAGCGGGTCCTCGAGGTCGGCGGTCTCCTCGAGCCGGTACCCCTCGCGGGCCCAGGATCCGTTCCCCCAGTTCTCGACGGAGACGACCTGCCACCCGGGGCGGTAGACCGAGGCATCGAGGACCGTGTCGCGCTCCACGTCGAGGCCCCGCTCCGCGATGGTCTTGCCGTCCGTGCCGAGGACGCGCAGGTACCGCGCGATCGACTGCCGACCGAGCGAGGTGTGGAGGACCCCTCGGGCGGGAAGGTGGATGCGGTAGAGGTCGCGGTCGCCGACGAATCCGATCCTCCCCTCGATCGGCCCCGCGAAGGTGATCGGCGACGGGGCGGTCCCGTTGTCGCGCCGGTCGCGCGGGTCGTTCGCGAAGAACTCGGTCCGCAGGAGGTAGGGAGAGCTCGACCACGCCCCGCGGCCCCAGTTCTCGATCTCGATCGCGTAGGCCCCCCGCGTCGGCAGCGAGGCCCACACGTCGACCGCGCGCTCCACGTCGACGCCCTGCTCGCCGATCGTGCGCCCCGACCCGTCCGTCACGTGGACGTACATCCCGATCGGCAGGGCGGAGACGCGCACGTGCAGCATCCCCGACTCCGCGACGCGCACACGGTACCAGTCGAGGTCGCCGACGGGGTTCAGCGTGCCGCTCGCGAGGCCGCCGGGCTCGATCGGCGTCGCCGTCGCGAGAGTCTCGTTGCGCGCCTCCTTCTCGCCGGCGTCGCCGGGGACGAACTCGTAGCGCGCCTCGTACGGCGTGGCCGAGGCACTCCCGCGGCCCCACACCTCGTCCTGGAGGAGGATCGGCTGCGGGGAGGGGACGGAGAAATCGATCGAGATCTCCTTCCCGGCGTCGACGCCCCGCTCCGCGAGGACGCGGTCCGTGACGTCGAACGCGTGGACGTACTGCGCGACGGGGAGGGCGGAGACGACGTACCGCCCGACCCCCGCGATCGGCGCCTTCGCCCGCTGGAGGTCGAGGTCCGCCTGGGGCAGGAGGAATCCGCTCCACCGTTCGCCCGCGTCGACCGCGACCGCGTTGCCCGGGTCGTCGTTCGCCTCTGCCGCGTCGGGGGCGGGGTGAAACTCGAGGTCGAGGGGGAGATCGCCGGGCGTCTTCTCGCCGTTCCCCCAGTGCTCCACGGAGAGGACGTAGGCGCGCGCGCGCAAGGAGTGCGGCCATTCGACCTGCTTGCCGACGTCCACCCCCAGCTCGGCGAGGACGGTGCCTCGCCTCGCCTCGTAGAGCCGCAGGTAGAGTGCGATCGGGGCCGCGGCGCACCGCACGGTGAGGACGCCGTCCGTGGGCAGGGCGAGGAGGAAGAAGTCCTGGTCGCCGACGGGGTCGATCCGCATGCGCAGGTGCGCGGTCGGCGGGACGAGCTGGGCGGTCTCGATCGTGGAGTTCGGCTCCTGATCGAGGACTGCCTCGGCTGCGGCGAAGAGGAGGGCGCGCAGGCGGCCGTGCCGCGTCTCGTCGAACTCGACGGGGAAGACGCCGGCCGTGTATCCCTCCGCGGCGACGTGGACGAGCGCGCGTCGCGTCGCAGGGGAGGCGGGGCCCGCGAGGCGGCGCAGGCCGGAGGGGACGCCGGCGATCCGGAACGCCCCGGAGGCGTCCGAGGCCGCCTCGCCGTCCGGCGCCTTCCACTCCGCCGCGGAGGCGACGACGCCGGCGCGCGCGTTGGCGATCGGGGTGCCGGTCGCGCCGTCGACGATGGTCCCCTCGATCGTGGCGGTCGGCCTCTCGGCCTCGATCGGGATGGCCACGGCGCTGTCGCCGGTCTCCACGGAGACCTCGCTCTGCCAGTCGACGCACCCGGCGGCGGTGACGGACGCGACGTAGGCGCCGCAGGGGACGTCGCGCGCGACGAGCTTCCCTTCGAAGTCGGCCCAGGCCTCGATGCGGACGGGGGCGTAGTCGGTGCCCTTGCGCTCGAGGAGGACGTGCGCGCCCGGGACGGGGTCCTGCGAGGCGACGAGCGTGACCACGACGCTGACGTTTCCCGTGGCGATTGGATCGAGCGCCTGGGCGACGACGCCCTTCGTCTCGTCCGCGGTCAGCTCGCGGTCGACGAAATGGAATTCGAGGTCGTGGATCGAGAGGGTGCGCGGGTGCGCCTCGAGGAGGGGGAAGGTGGCGACGCCGTCGAAGTCGCTCACGGCCACGGCCTGGTCGAGGTGGACGCGGACGCCCCGGACGGCGGCGTTGTCGCCGGCGCGGGCCAGCTTCACCTCGAGGTGGATCGGCCCCTCTGCCGACGCGGCGAGGGCGAGGAGAAGGACGAGGGAGGGGATGAGGCGTGGCATAGGCACCTCCGTCGAAGGTCGGCGGAGGGTAGCAAGACGGCGCGCCCGGGACAACGGAATGAGCCCGGGCGCGCCTGCTCGCCTATTTTCCCGGCGGCACGGCCTTCGCGAGGCCGTCCTCCATCACCTTGAGCAGGGCGTCGGTCTCCATGTATCCCGCGTCCTTCCAGACCTCCTTGCCTTCGGGATCGAGGATCTGGAACGTCGGGTACCCCTCGACGCCTGCAGCCTTCGTGTGCGCGGAGTCCTTGTCGCCGTCCACGCGGAGCATGACGAACTTCTTCGACTCGGCCTTCACCGGGGCGCTGGAGAACGGACCGCTCTCCATCTTCTTGCAGAAGCCTCACCACTCCGTCGAGAAGTCGATGAAGATTGGTTTCTTCTGCTCCTTCGCGAGCGCGAGGGCCTTGTCGTAGTCATTCAACCACTCGATGTTGCTCGACATGTCGGCGCAATATTTCGCGGCCTTGTCGATGAGCTCCACCATCTCCTCGGCCTTCTTGAGTGCGTTGGCGGTCTCGCCGAGCTGCTTCTCGTCGTAGTCGAGGAACCGCACGTCGGGTCCCTTCTTCACCTGGTACTTCTCGAGGACCGCCTTGTCCTTCCCGCCCGTGTCGACCTTGATGCAGACGACGTTCTGCGCGGAGGCGATCACCTTCGGGTCGGAGAAGAACTTCGTCTGGAACGACTTGCTCGGCATGAGGTAGTCCGAGGAGATGAAGAGGAGGATCGCCTTCTTCTCCTCCTGGGCCTTCTTGAGGCCGTCGGCGTAGACGGTGACCCACTCCATTTTCTTCTTCTCCTCCTTCTTGCCGTCGCCGTCCGCTCCGAGCGGAAGGGGCAAGAGGATGGCCGCCGCAAGGCAGGCGAGCAGGACTTTCATCGAGGCCTCCTTTCCGATGGTGTGATGAATCGCTATCGTAGCGAGGCCGAGCCGAGGAATGCAACAGGCGCCTCGCGTCGTGACTACGAGGGGTTCGAGGGATCCTCCACCACGAAGACGCGAAGTCACGAAGCGCACGAGGGCCGTGATCGAAGCGCCGCGACCGCGGGACCCTCCAGTCCCTGCAATTGCGCCGAGGCGGCGTTGACCGCGCTCCGGACCGCGAGCGTCGCGCTCGTCGTCAGCGGCCAGGCGTTCCACTGGTTCGACCTCGCGACGACCCTCCCCGAGCTGCGTCGGATCCTCGCGCCAGGAGGCCTCGTCGCCGCGTTCTGGAACCGCCGCACCTCGACGCCGTTCCTCGACGAGTACGAGGCGCTCCTGCGGAGGCACTCGACCGAGTACGGCAGCGTCCCCGGCCCGAAGGAGACGATTCCCCGGATCAAGGCGCACCCGCTCGTGACCGACCTGCGCGAGGCGGAGTTCGCGAACGCGCAGGAGTTCTGCCGCGAGGGGGTGTTCGGGCGGGCGTACTCGAGCAGCTACGTCGTTCACGGCGTGGCCGACCACGCCGCGTTCGATCGCGAACTCGAGGCGATTTTCGCGAGGCACCAGGAGGGGGGGAAGGTGACCTTCGCGTACAGGAGCGTCGCTGTCGCGTGGAGGATCCGGTGAGGGTCCACTGAAGACACTGAAGGGAGAAGCCGGGGGATCGATCTGGTCCGCCGAGCACGCCGACGACGCCGAGACGGGCGGACCTGATGCGGTGAAAGCGCGCGGCCGCGGGTGCCCGAGGAGGAGGGGCCACAGGCCGAGCCGTGGGGACGACCCGCGCGGGCAGAAGCGGGGCCGGAGC
>ORJL010633992.1_pt1 | contig 14937 bp, 16 predicted proteins | sample 1779941 | NCBI WGS metagenome assembly ORJL01 (sample SAMEA104232317, study PRJEB22302) | groundwater metagenome | biome: forest; feature: aquifer; material: groundwater | place: USA | collected 2011-08-07 | depth 5.8 m
CATTCGTCAAAGCTACCTGCACCGTAACCCGCTGACAGCGGATTACGCGGCGGCACTGGCTGGGGGGTACAAAGCAATCCGGTCAGGCCGTTTTGAACATTTAGGAGCTTTTCGTCCTACCGCTGCCGGTTTTACAATTATTGGCCTTTCCGGTGTCGGAAAAACCTCTGCTGTCTCAAATATCCTTGCGACGTACCCGCAGGTTATCTCCCATTCGCAGTGCCGGGAAACCCCTCTTATGCTAAAACAAGTGGTTTGGCTCAAGTTGGACTGTCCCCATGATGGTTCAGTTAAAGGCTTGTGTATGGGATTTTTTGAAGCCCTTGACCGGGCTATGGGAACCGACTACTTTGAAGTCAACAGCAAACATGGCAGCATTATTGATGTATTAATGATTCGTATGGCACAGGCGGCACGGCTTCATTGTCTCGGTGTTCTGGTGATCGATGAAATCCAGCACCTTAGTATGGCAAAGGGTGGCGGACAGGAAAAGATGCTGAACTTCTTTGTGACTCTGGTCAACACCATTGGTGTTCCGGTTGTGCTGATCGGTACAAGCAGAGCCATGTCGGTATTGCAGAGCGAGTTTCGTCAGGCCCGGCGTGGCAGCGGTCAGGGCGACCTTATATGGGACCGCATGAAAAATGATGCGTCGTGGGATATTTTCGTTTCCTCCATGTGGTGCAACCAATGGACCCGCAGTATTGTTCCGCTGACCGACGACTTCAAAAACGCACTATACCATGAAAGTCAGGGCATTATTGATATTGCCGTAAAGCTCTACGCTATGATTCAGATTCGGGCGATTGCACTCGGAAAAGAAACCTTCGCGCCGTCTGATTTTCGTATTGTCGCCGCCGAACGTCTTGGCCTTGTCAAGCCCATGCTGGACGCCCTGCGCTCCGGCGACAAAAAAAAGATTGATATGTACGGCGATATAGCGCCGATCAGTATGGAGGATTACTATTCGGCTTATTCTACTGTGCTTAAACACAATCAGGAGATTCCGAAAAAAAGAAATGAAATATCCCTTTCAGAAAAGGTAGTATTGAAGTTGCTGGAGTTGGGCGTGGAGCCGCCGAAAGCGAAGTATCTTGCCGGAAAGATATTGGCGGAACACATGGAATTGCGGGAAGTAGCCGATGTGGTGCGCTTTGCCTACCGGATTTTCCTGTCAGCTCCTGACACCAATACTGGAGACGGACACGTACAAGGAGATTTAAGAGATTCTTCCGGATATGCCGAGATACAGGCAAAGGGTGTCATTGAGACCGAAGAATGGTAGGCGGATTTTTCCCTACTCCGTACCCGGACGAATGCTATTACAGCATTTTATGCAGATATTTTGTCCGCAGCGGCAGTGCAGGCTACAAACCCACCGTTAAAAAGCTTTTTGGAAATGTGCCGTGCCTTTCAACCGCTCTGTTTTTCCCGATGCGGCTAGACTGTGTTGAGCGGTGGATACCCAAAGGAACGGCCATTACAAGAAAAACCATCGCAATGAACCACACCATGTACCCGTATATGTCGATGGTCTATTCTGAAAAATTCCGCAAAGATATGGCACGGGTCCTAAATGGAAGAAAGCCTCAAAAGAATTTTGAGCGCACAGGAACACAACGGAGCTGGAGACTTTGGCCGGAGTATTTAAGATATTGCCCACGCTGTGTTTGTGAGGACAAAAACTTATATGGAGAACCGTATTGGCACAGAGCACACCAGCTTCCCGGCATGGTATATTGCACAAAACATCGTGTCAGGCTCATGGATTCCGATGTGCTTGCACGCGCTACCAATATGACCTTCTATGCGGCCTCAGAACAAAGTCTTTCCGAACATGATGACAACAGTATTCATGATGGTTACGACCAATACAAAGAACTGTTTTTGCGAATCGGGCAAGAAAGCGAATGGCTGCTCCAGCATGGCATGGACATTGACTGGCAGTTTAATTTTCGTGAGAAGTACATGCTTTTACTTCGTGAAAAAGATGCTGCTACGGTGCAAGGGATGCCTGACTATGACCTGATTTCCCACCATTTCAACGAGTATTGGGGGGAAGAATTTCTTGAAATTCTGTACACCGCTCTGGATGATGCAAGGAATTGGGTACAAGAGCTTCAGGAAGCGCGGCTGATGACTTTCCGTCCTATTTACCATATTCTGTTGATGTGTTTTTTGAAGGGTTCCGTAAAAGAATTTGTGGAGTGCAAAGTATCTGAAAATCCATTTGGCAACGGTCCATGGCTGTGTCAGAATCCTATCTGTATGCATTATGGTACAAGTACATGCCAAAACTCTGATCTCCGATACGTAAATGGTGTTGCGACAGGTTTTTTTCATTGTGAACAATGTGGGATGATATACAAACAAAAGCGCCGCAAAGGAAAAACCGGACAGATTTTGATTGTGGAGTATGGCCCTATCTGGAAGGCCGAAATGCTGCGGCTTCTTGGCACCGAAAAAATGACTGCACCAGAAGCTGCAAAAATTTTGAAATGCTCACCCAGCACTATACGATGGCAGAAGAAAAAGATGGGACTCACAAAAAAACGAACCTATGTGAGAAGACCGCACCCGTACAGTCCTGATGTTGGACCTGAAAATTATTACAAAGAACAGGTACTAAAGTTCTGCAAGGAATATGATGAAGTGACGCCGGCGGGATTGCGCCGACATGCACCCGGAGCATATTCTTATTTATCTAAACATGATTATTCATGGCTGCGGGAACACATGGTATATAAAAGAGACTTAGCTATATATAGTAAGCAAGATGCCGAAATGCTCAAAAAAGTGCAGTCTGCCTATGAACAAATACGGAAAGGGGGCGATTCAGAAAAACGCATTACAAGAGGATATATTGCGAAAATTGCAGGACTTGGCAAAAACACATTAGTTGCTGGTGCTCTGAAAAGGCCCCGAACCAAGATTTTTATTGACAGTGTTATTGAAAGCAAGGAAGACTGGCTCCGCAGGAGAATTACTAGGATTTGGGAGAAACAAAATGGCGTGACCATATCTCTTGCAGACATAAAACGTGAAATGTCACTGAATCCAAACACCTTTGTTAATTACAAGGATTTTTTGAAGGAGTTGATGGATGAACTGAATGACAAAACTGAATAGCTCTTATGGCAATGCTTTAGCCGTCCAATTTTGGGCGGCTTTTTGCTATCCGAGCACAATTAATATGCGTAACAATTGTATTTTTAGCGAAAGGAGTATGTGTAACAATTGTGTCAACACATCAATTTTACAGGGAGGTTTAAATTTGTTCTATCAAATCATCGTCTTTGTCCTGCTGACTGCGGCAGGATTTTTAATTTGCAGGCAACTGCTCAAAATACCCAAGCTGAGCATGAAAAAAAACATCAAAAACTTACAGGCAGAAAAAGAAAAAACAGGAGCAAGGTTGCTCAACCTTTTTGTGATGCCCCTTGTAAAGCCCGTATCCCGATTTATATGGATTGAACCGGAGAAAGAAGCAAAAATGGCGTCAATGCTAAGGCGTGGGGGACTTGCGCTAACACCAAAGGAATATCATGCACGTGCTCTCATCTGTGCTGCTCTCACTCTGCCGCTCTTGATTCTGCTTTTGGCAATCGGAGCAACAAACATTGCTCCTGCCATCCTTATCTTTTCGGTGGTAGTATATTTCCACTTCATGACCGACCTCAAAGACAAGCTGAAAGAGAAAAAGGAATTAATCGAAATAGAACTTCCAAGTTTTGTTCGCTCCATCCTCTATAAGCTTGAAGATGTGCGGGGCAGCAACGAAAATACGGTTGTCCAGGTGGACCTGATCCAGATATTTGAGGAATATCTAAAGGTAGCGAGTGAGGTTTTCTACTATGACATTGCGGTTCTGATCATGGAGATGAAAGCCAAGGACATAGAAACAGCGCTTCGAAACTTCAGTGAGCGTGTCGGACTGCTTGAGGTATCCTTTCTGGTCAATGCTCTCATCGGCTTATACCGTGGAGAGCATCAGGGCGAGGCTCTAATGTATCTTGCCAAGGATATGGACATCAAGGCGAAGGAAGCCCTGCGCAAGAATCTGAGCAAGCTGCCCGGCAAAATTAAGATGGCATCCATACCCCTTGTGGTAGTAACCCTTGCAAGCCTTTTATATGTCATAGGCTCCCACTTAGTCCGATCCATGGGGGGCCTTTTTTAATGTGAAAACGGGGCAACCCTTTTCAAATAAAACTATATTTTTCAGGAGGGAGGTAAAGCATGAGAATCAAGACAAACACAATCCAAACCGTAGAAGAAAGGAGGTTAAACCCCATGAAAAAGAAAATGGCAAACGCCTTTTCAAAGGCAAGAGGACTTATGGTTAACAAGTCCGGTGACCAGATGACAGGTTGGCTCATTGTCGTACTGATCGTAGTGGTAGTGGGTGCAGTATTCATGACCCTGTATCAGGGTTCCATTACGCAAATCTGGAACAGTATTGTCACCAAGATTACAAGTCTTTTGGGCTAAATAACCGGCAAACTGTAAAATTACCCACAAAGGTAAAAAGGAGAAATTTTCTCCCTTTTACCTTTGATGGAATGTTTTGCAACTGATATTACGGGCCTTAACTCTGGTAAAACCTTAAAAAATCAAATTGAAATCAAAAATTAACTGTACGGAGGTATTTTTCTATGATGAGAACTTTGAGAAACAAAATGGCGATGGCAGGCTTAAAGGCAAGGACGGTATTGACCCATCAATCCGGTGATCAAATGACAGGCTGGCTGATTGTTGTACTGATCGTAGTGGTCGTCGGTGCGGTATTTATGACGCTGTACCAGGGTTCCATTACGCAGATTTGGAACAGTATTGTAACCAAAATCACTGGCCTTTTGAGCTAAACTATGCGGCGGCTGCGAAACAACACCGCCAGAACAGGGGGTGTAAAGGGATGAACAGGCAGTGCCGGAGCTTTTGGGGGAGATGTTCTCCCCCTTTTTCTTTGAAAAAAGTGCTGGTTAATCGAAAAGGCAGCGCCTATTACGAACTGATTATCAAAACCCTGGTGGTCATTACACTGATGGCGACGGTGATGTCCTTCTTAAGCATCTTCACCACCTATCTGAGTCTTAACCAAGTCTGCCGCCGGGTGGTCCGGGTCATCGAACTGGAGGGGCAGGTATCGGATAACGTATATGATGTTTTTTACCGGCTCAAGGAACAGACCGGGCTGTCTCCTGAAATGAGCATCGAGGATGTCAATTATTGCGATGAACAAAACCAAAAAATTCAGCTAAGAGATACTTTTACAGTAAAGATGAAATACAACTATGCCTTTACTGTGTTTCGGCCTTCCTCCTCTCCACCGGTGCAAATCATCATACCCATGGAGGTGCGCATCACGGGCATGTCGGAAAAATATTGGAAGCTTTTAGAGTGAAAGCGCCGGAAGGGAGGGATAATTTTGTGGGCAAAACCGGATCCATTTTAAAAAGCAAAAAAGGCGATGGTCTGGTGTTTATTTTGATCCTCATCTTTTTTATTATGACCCTTGCAGCCATCGTCATTGAATATTTCCGCATGGACAGCCTGTACCAGCAGGTGGAATATGTGCTCCAGCGGGGAGTGAATTCCTCGGTGGAGTACGCCATGCTGGATGAATACCGCAAAGACGGCTATGCCCGGATGGACAGTGTCCTTGCGGAAGAACAGCTCCACGACTATCTTCATGAAAGCATGCAGCTGGACCGGGATCTGAACAAGTATTCCGGGGAGCAATGGGTGTACACTCTTGAAATCCAGAGCCTCACCGCTACCGATGATCCGCCCCGGCTCATCTTGAAAGGGCAGTTGAAAACCCGCAGCGTTTTTAGTTTCCTGACCGGCGAGGTGCGGCTGCCCTTTACTCTCTCCAGCAGCAACAACAGAATTGATGAAGGAGGTTCCCCATGAAGCGAAAAGTAATCATTGCTATACCCTTGGCAATTTTATGCTGCCTGCTGTTTTCAACGCAAGTCTTTGCCCTGTCCGGCAGTAACATTACGCTGAAAATACGCTCTCCGGTAAACAGTCTGACCAGTGAAAGCGGTGTGATCGCGGTGGAGCAGTTTCCGGCAGAAATTGCCATCAGCGTTGCGGCAAAGGCGGGCAATTTGGCAGGAATACAATTAAGCCATAACGGTCAGACCCTGGAGATTCCGGCAGACCACATTCTGGCCATCCCCAATAAAGAAGCCTGCGGGGTGTATACTCTGACAGCGAAAACAGATGAGGGTGCAGTTCTCACCATAAGCGCAAATGTGGTATTCCAGGTAAAGGCCACATACAATATCCGCTACCGCACGGTAGGGATGAGTTTGAAGGAAGCCTATGATGGAGCAGACAAGCTGAAGACCTTTCCCACACCTCAGCGCATTGACCTGGTGCAGGCCAACATCATCGCCGGATACGAGCAGGAACGCATTGCCGGGTTGATCGGCAGGAGTGATGGCAAGACCTACACGTTGAAGGGCAGTCTGGTGGTGGACGTTTACGATTATTCCACTGGGAAGGTCATTGGGACCTATGATGCAAATCAGGATTTTGATGCCCTGACCACAGGTTTTCAGTGGACACCCAAGAGCCTCATGGCCTTTGAAACTATGCGGAACGCGGCAATCACCTATCAAGCCCCTGTAAAAATTGACGTCCAGGCCACATGGTGCAGTGAAGACAAGCAAGAGGTGTACGGCAAAGCTACGGCACAGGACAAGGGTGTGCCGGAATACCTCTATCCCTACCAGACTACCAGCGTCACCTTCTCAAAGGATGATATCCCCCTATCGCGCAACTTTATCTATAGAGGTCTGGAATGGAATTACACGCCGGAAACTGCCGGATACACCGATGGGGAAAGTCAGACCCAAACGGCAATTACTCAAAAGATAAACACCCAAATTCCTGCGGCAGACTTTTACTTCAAGTTTAAAAAACAGGATGGCAACGACCTTTCCGTGAGCATCCACGCCCCTGAAACCGTTTACCGGGGGGATAGCTATTCCTTCGAGGTGGTTTTTACCAACCATGGTGCAGCACCGGCCTATGATGTGCCCTTGATCGGTACCGTAGACCGGGAGCAGATGAAAGAAATCCCCGCCAAGCAGGATTTTTCGCCCAACGAAAGCAAAACCTTCACCCTCACACGGAATACTGACAAAGCAGGGGAGGTCATAACGCTGTGGACGCAGATCGAAGTGCCCGAGGGATTTATGGATAAGAACCTAGAGGACAATATCGCCACAGCGGTCATCCAGGTGGTGGAAAAACCGGAGCCAACCCCAGACCAGGGGAAGAATCCCGAACCGGACAAAGAAAATCCGCCACCGGCGGAAAACCCCGACCCGGAAAAGCTGTGCGATGTTTCGGCAAGCATTGCAGCGCCGCCCACTGTTTACGAAGGGGAGTCTTACCGCTTTACGGTGAGCTTTACCAACCATTCCGACAGGATGCTGAAGGATGCAGCGGTACAGGGCAAGAACAATGATGCCGTTTTAGACTCAATTCCCAAAGCGCTTGCCTTCAATCCTTTGGAAACCAAGGCCTATACCCTCACCGGACAGGCTGGGCATGTGGGCGAGGTATATAACCTGTGGGCGAATATCGGAGTGCCCGAGGGTTTTCGGGATGAAAATCCGGTCGATAACACAGCGGCTTCCAAAATTACTGTTGTGGCAAAACCCTTCGGTGATCCGACTGACCCCAGCAACCCGCCGGGAAACCCGGATAATCCACCCAACAATCCGGATAATCCGCCGACAAACCCAGACAATCCACCTGAAAATCCGAATAACCCACCAATAGGCCCGGATAACCCTCCTGATCCCGGACATCCGCCCGTCGACCCGGTGGTGCCGTCGGAAAAGCTGTGCGATGTATGGGTAAACCTGTCCTACCCGCCCACAGTTTATGAGCAGGAGGAATACAGCTTTACCGTATACTTCACCAATGACACGGACAAAGCGCTGTCAGGGGTAAGCTTGAACGCTTCCATTGACGGTAAGGCAGTTTCAGCCGTACCGACTGCGGCAGATTTCCAAGCCCATGAAACTAAAACCTTCCTTGTCAAAGGCAAGGCAGGAGAAAAAGGCACAACCATCCGACTGTCGGCCCAGGTATCGCCGCCTGCGGAGTACAGGGATACCAACACGAGCAACAACCGGGCTGCGGCAGAGCTTTCCGTAGTGGAGCGTCCCTACGACCTGGATGTGCAGCGGATCACTCCCGACCAGTACAAGGAGAACCAGACGGTCATCAGCACCATCAAGGTGTCAAACCGGGGAAGCTTGGACTTTACCCCTGGACAGAAGGTCAGCGTTCTGTTTGAAATTCCGGAGCTATCCCTGTCCAAGCGCGTCGATGCTGTGGTCATGGAAAAAGACACCTATAACATTGTGTCGGTCAAATGGGATACCCCCAATGTGCAGGCCGATAAAAACATCACCCTGATTGCGGTCATCAATCCCGACCAAGTCCTGAACAATGAAACATCCACCGCCAACAACACCTATACCCAAAAGGCCGTCATTAAGAATGTAAGCTATGATGATCCGGAAGAGAGTACAACTATTCCCGCACCACCGCAAAGAAGTGAGCAGCCCAGGGTGACCTGGAAGGAGCAGCGGTTTGAAAACAATCGGTTTGTTTGGAAAGACTTCTATGCCGAGCTAAAAGTAGATGCCGTCCTTGACTATGAAACAAAGGCAAAAGGCTATATCAAATCGGGATACGGCTTCTCCATCAATGTTACAACCTCGGTAAATACCAACTATGACAGACCGGAGCTGATTACCGCGCCGCAGACTGCCGAGGTCTATCTGCCCCAGTACCGCTATGAAACAGCCATACCACTCATGAAGGAGGGCGACCATTTTACATTCAAAGAAAATCTCACCTCACCCTTTCGATACAAGAAGCAGTATGTCCCGGTATGGTTCCCCGATGACAGGGACTTTATCGTGCAGCTCCTTGTCACCGATGTGCACACTCCCGGAGGCACCCTATCCAAATGGATTACCGGAGGAAATCTGCAAATGAAAGTGGTTGACAGCATGTACTCCGATGATGTTACCACGGGGAGTCCATGATGCTGCTGTTTTGTGCCATTCCCATGCTTTGTGCTGCCGTCACGGACTGGAAAAAACGAATTATTCCCGATTGGACATGGATTGCCATTCTTATGGTGGGATTTGCTTCTGCGGTCATCAATGGTAAAGGAATCTTATATATTCCCCTGCTTGAAAGATTTACGGGACTTTTGTTCCCGGCAGTCTGCCTTCTTATGATTGCTTTCAAATGGGGCGGTGTTGGTGGAGGAGATATTAAGCTGATGGCAGCCTTAGGCTTTTGTTTCGGGCTTTACGGACTTGCAGCCATCCTCTTTTTTGCTGTCATCCCTGCCTGCATTTATGCCAGAGCGACAAAGCAAAGAAGCGTGCCTTTGGCCGTATTTTTGTGCATCGGTTTCTTTGTATATGCCGGTCTTTTACTTTCATAGAGGGGATATTTTTTGAAAGTATTATTGGTTCTGCAGATTGCAGCCATTTATAAGGAGGAATATTGTGTGATACATTTTTACGATGAGGCTCACCGGCAGAAGGTCGTACACTGCTTGCAAAAGGAAAACAGGATTTATCCCGATGGCAGGGCTGACAGCTATTACCTGCCTGCCCTGTATCTGCTTCTCTCTACAAAAAACGATCTGTATAAAAAGACCAGCAGGTATATCGACAGTGATGGCATCGACTTTGAAAAAATGCTGTCCAAACAGGACTTTCCCAGCGGTGAAAGAAAGCTCATCAAGCTGGCGGCTAACCTTTTCAACGGCTCCATGGAGGTTTCCCCATCGGAGTTGATCGACACGCTGGATGAGGAAAACTTTTCTCTGGCTTTGCAGGCTATTTTTCTCAAACGCACGAGCTGGCATGTCCAGGAACTGCTCCCTGCTGCAAAAGAAGTTCCTGAACCGGAGCCGCAGTATGAGCTGAAGATGTAGATGGATTAACCTCCACGCTGCAGATAAACGAAATTCTTATGGATGGGAGGATTGAATTTGAATGAAATAAAAATAACGGTTTTAAGAGATGATCTCTGCGATAACTCCACCTATATCGGTGCACACCTCTGTCTGCCTGCAACGAATGCCGAAATACAGGATGCCCTTGAAAAAGCAAGGATTGATCATGAGCATCCTGATTTCTCGGTAGTGGATTATGCGTGTGAGCAGGATTACTTAAACGAGCTTCTGCCGAAAAAGGCTTGGCTTTATGAGCTTGACTACCTCGCAAGGCGGCTGGCCAGCATGGATGATTTTGAAGAAGTAGCTTTTGAGGGGGTAGTAAAAATGGAGGGAGCGCCTGACTTGTTAAGCTCATTAACCTCACCTACAACCTCGCCGAGTGTAATGTAGCATTCGCAGTGTACAATGACGAGCAGCTCGGCAAATTTTATGTGGACAATGAGTTCATAACGGAGCTGGAGAACGTGCCTGAAAAAGTGCTGCAATACATCGACTATGAAAAGGTGGGACGTATCTACAGAGAGACAGAAAAGGGTGTGTTCACGAAAACCGGTTATGTAGTACAATCAGAGCCGGATATAAAGGTCGTCTATGACAGTACCAACACGCCCAAGCCCGATGACGATAGCGGATATGTTTTCAAGCTGTATCTTATAGAAGGATGTTTTGAACCGGAAAAAGCAAAAGGGGTTTGGCTGAAGCTCCCCGCATCGGAGGTTGAAATTGCATCTGCTCTGTCGGAGATCGGGGTGGCTTCTTTATTTGATTGCGTTTTTACCCACTGCGAAAGTAGCATGCCCTGCTTCGAGGATGTGTTCTCTGAAAGTGAGGACATAGAAATGCTGAATATTTTAAGCAATGCTATTTCAAAAATCATAGATAGCAATATGGGCACTAAGTACAAAGCTGCCCTTCAATATGAATACTGCACCGATCTGGACTTGGCCATTAACATTGCACAAAACCTGGACTGCTACAGCTTTTATTCCTCACTTTGCTCACCGGAGGACTATGGACGGCAGGTACTGCTCAAAGCATCTGGGCTCCCGCCCGATGATATGGCCTTTAAGCTTCTTGATTTCAGACAGTACGGTGAAGCAAAAATGAAGGAGCATGGGGTTAAGTTCACAGATTACGGATTGATTTGCCGCAACGAGAAAGAGTTTGTGTTCGAATTTTGTACCAGACCGCAAGGGCAGCAGATGGGAGGGATATAAGCATGTGGATAGAATTAAAGGCTGATCATCCTGCTGCACAGGAAATGACAACCAAGCTTCATCTTCCAGCAACGGAAAAAGAGATCGGGGAGGCACTGAAAGTCATTAACCACTATGAAAAGCCAGGCTTTTGCTGCAGGATTAACAAGTATGATTTGTCAATTTCTGAGCTGGATGAATACATAGACTGTAGCTCGCTTGATCGGCATGAACTGGATGAGATTAACTTTCTTGCAGAAAGGCTTACCTATCTCACGGACTGTCAGCAGGAAGTCATGGCCTATATCCTCAAAACCGGAACTGCTTCGGATATGAAAAACCTGATCAATTTAACCTATCACCTTGACCATTTCACGTTGCAGGGCATCACCAATGACGAGCAGCTTGGCTCCTATTGCGTCACAACCGGAAGGATTGAAGTGCCGGACAATCTCATCGAATTTATTGACCATCGAAAGGTGGGGCTCCACCAAAGGATTCAGGATAAAGGCCAATACCTCGATCATGCCTATGTGGTCATAGGAGATTACAAGCTCCCAGAACCCTACGATGGCCAAACATTCCCGGACGTGATGCAAGGGGCAGCGGTACCGATCAAGGTGAAACTCAAACCTATGAACTCCGGGGACGATGGGATCTGGTTGCGGCAGCCGCTGACAAAAAGGGAAGAAGAACTGGCGTGCAGCAAGCTGGGGGTGGAGGATATAGAGGACGCCCAAATAGCAGATGTGAGCTGTCTCATACAAGGGTTCGACCAAGAAGTTTTGAAAGAGGCGTGTTTGGTTGAATTAGACACCCTTGCCCAAACCATTCAAAAAATCGATCAAAGGGATTGGCTGACCTTGGAGGCTGTCATTCAATATGAAACCCAGGGCTTGAATCCCGGCTCCATCCATGTGAGCGATTACTATAACTGCGGACTGAATCTAAAATGCTACGACCACTTTCCTGAAGTGAGGACTCCTGGCGAATATGGACGAAGGTGCATGGAAGCAGCCGGTGCAAATTTTCCCGACATGGCACAGCGATTTATCGATTATACCGCTTTAGGAGCAGAGAAGATCGCTGCTGAAAAGGGCAGGTTCACCGACTATGGGTACATCTGCCGCAATGCAAACGAATATTTTGACGTTGGCGAAAATGAAGAAACTATTCAGCAGCAACAGCTATAGGTGGATTCTAATCTAAATTGACCTATAAGACGTCACCGATGAGGCAGCGTCTTTTTTTGTGCCTCAGAAGGAGTTGAAAAGATAAACATACGCAAAAATACGCCGGATTAAGAGGCAAACGATCAAAGAAAGGTCTACCGCATAGCCGAGCCGCAGGATACGGAGAAGTGCAGAGGTTGTCCCTATGCCGGAGTTGGCTTTATCTGCTGGGATCAGGACGGAAGCTGCATGAAAACCGATGTGGAGAAAATCTACGACAAGTTAAGGTCAAGGAGGGGATGACTTATTGAACAGTATCATCAGTTGGATAGGCGGAAAGAAGGCCCTTCGGGAACTGATTTATGAACGCCTACCCAAAGAATACGGACGATACATTGAGGTGTTTGGCGGGGGTGGTTGGGTTCTGTTCGGGAAAAGCCCGGACAGCAGGTGCATGGAAGTCTACAATGATTTCAACTCCAACCTTGCCAACCTGTTCTTTTGTGTTAAGGAGCGTACTGCAGCTTTTCTGGTGGAGCTTGGATTCCTGCCGTTGAATTCCAGAGATGAATTCCTAGTCCTTCGAAAATTTCTAAGCAAAGAGGAATTCACACGAGATTACTTGAAAGAAGAACTGGACCTTGCACAGCACTATTTGGAAGAACTGGAGTTTGAAGAGATAAAAGCCATCCTGCTGGAGAATGCGGAAGTGACCGATGTCAAACGGGCGGCGGCTTTTTTCAAGCTCATACGGTACAGCTATGGCAGCGGCTGCACCTCCTACAGTTGCCAACCCTTTGACGTGCGGAGGGCCTTTCACCTGATCTGGGAGGCATCCTGCAGGCTTGCCAATACAGTAGTTGAAAATAAAGACTTTGAGGCGTTGATCCGTCAGTACGACAGGGATAACGCCTTTTTTTATTGCGATCCGCCCTACTACCAAACCGAGGGGCACTATGAGGTGGAGTTCCGCAAGGAGGACCATGTGCGACTACGGGATACCCTAGCCCAGATCGAAGGGAGATTCCTCGTATCCTACAATGATTGCGAATACATCCGTGGGCTGTATGAAGGATATCAAATTGAGTCTGTCACTCGCCTGAACAATCTGGCCCAGCGGTATGATGGCGGCTGCGAGTATCTGGAGGTGCTCATCTCTAACTATGATACCTCGGAACGCAGGAGGGATATGCCCCTGCAGATGGGTCTCTTTGATAGGCTCAACGACTATTACAACACAGAGTGACGAGAAAAAAACATTAAAAATTAGAATGCTCCAGCAATGGAATTTAAGGAGGAAATTGACAATGAAAATGATTGAAATCGAAAGCACGGTGGACCAACAAGGGAAGCTCACAATCCCCGCTCGTCTCATGGAAGACCTGGGGCTTGTGCCCGGTGATACAGTGAGACTTGCCTGTGTCAGCAAGTCTCACGACGATCCCCTCAATACCCTTGGCGAAATTTTAGTTGCGTCGAACGGCATTGCTGGCCTTGAAGAAATGGAAGCGGAAGAAGGGGAAATCTCGCTACCCAATGAGCTGTTGGAAGCAGCAAACATTCCCCGGGGCAGTGACATTGAAATTGTCTGCACAGAGGGTGCCATCATCATTACGGCGATAGTCCCGCTGGATATGATTCCCGAAGAACTGTGCCAGCTGTTTGCCGAGCTGAATATCAGCCCGGAAGCTGTTCGCAGTGTCATAAGGAGTGGTGGTGTTTTGGATGGACAGTAAAGCCATTTACAAGGTGGTGGATGACAAAGGGCGGGTGCTGATTCCCAAGGAGCTTCGCTGTGTCGCTGAGATAAACCACGGTGACATTGTAAAATTGGGTATGGACAAAGGACGGGTGACTGCCCAAAAGGTCAACCTCATTGAGGCTGGCGATCAGTCCCCGTTGGCGGTAGAGGCATTTGTTTTTTCCGCGGTTAAGACCATGGAAAAGCAAACCCAGCTTTCCCTTGCAGCAAAGCTGATTGCACTGATAGATGAAAATACTGAAGTGCAAAAGTAAGGAGAAAAAGAATGGAAAACACAAAGCCTTTCACTCATGAGGACTGCATTGAAACAGGTTATGCCATGTCTATCGAGGGCAAAGTGATTGTTATATCCTTATCGGCACTGCCGGAACAGTATCACAACAGAGAAAATCAACTCTATTACTGCGATGGCGGCAATGGCAGCAGACCAAACCCGATGGGACGTTCTATTTTTGCGACATCTCTCTACGATGGAGTAAAGATGCGCTGGAACCGGAGTGATGTGGTGGGGGTGCTAAAACCGGAGCTGCTGCTCGATTGGGCAAAAGATACGTTGGAGCAGATACAGTCCGGCGGTTCCCCGCAGATGAATCTGTAAAGGGGATGGAACGATGGATAAAAAGCTGTTTACCATGGAGGACTGCATCAAGGACAGCTATTACAAAGAGGATTATGAGGGAAAAATCATCGTCATGCGTCACGAAGCCTTAAAGGATCAGTACCGCGATGAACGTTTCCAACTGTGGCTTGGCGGATCCGGCTTCGGCTGCGACCCGTCTCTCAGAGGCC
>ORJL011172005.1_pt1 | contig 14936 bp, 18 predicted proteins | sample 1779941 | NCBI WGS metagenome assembly ORJL01 (sample SAMEA104232317, study PRJEB22302) | groundwater metagenome | biome: forest; feature: aquifer; material: groundwater | place: USA | collected 2011-08-07 | depth 5.8 m
CGACCAGCCGAGACAAGGTGACGGAAACACCGGCATCGGGCGCCATCGCCACGCGGGTTGCACCCGCCAGGAACTTGGCCGACGCGCCGGCGATGACGATATCGGATGCGCAGACCAGGCCAAAGCCGCCGCCGCCTGCGGCGAAGCCTTGTACCGACGTGATGACCGGCGCCTCCAGCCGCAACAATCCTGTCACGGCGTTCTGCAGATAGGCCGTCGCCTGACGGATATAGTCCGGCAGCTTTTCGCCCTTCGACGCAAACGCATGAACATCGCCGCCGGCGCAGAAATTATTGCCCTCGCCGGTGAGCAGCACCGCGCGAACGTCCGGCTCGCCGTGGCAAACCATGATAGCGTCGCACAGCGCCTTCAAAAGTTCGACATTCATGCCGTTGGAGACATCGGGCCGATTGAGTCTCAAATGGGCAATGCCGTCTGCGATACGCAGCAGAACCGGTCCCTGGTCGATCATTGGCAAGCCCATCTTTTCCATTCCGCGCCGCTACTTCATCTAGAGTATTCAGTCATCGGCCGCAGCCTAGATCAGGAACGACAGCGTGTAGAGGGCTTTCTCGTTGTTGACCAACGTGACCTTCTTGTAGGCCATGCGCAACTCGCCGTCGACGTAGCGCAGCCGGTACTCGTTGCGCGCCGCCCAGATCGTATCGTCGCGAAGGCTGGATTCGAACACCATGCTGTTGCTGGTAACCGAAATATCGCCGCCCTTCTGCTCGTCCAGCAGCTCGATGTTCGACACGATCCGAAGCAGGCGCGACTGCGGCGTCTGGGTGTGACGCTTGCCGGTGAGCAACTGCTTGATGCGCAGCGAAATGCGCGAACGATTGTCGTAGATAATCGACATTTCCTTTTCGGGATCGATGTTCCCGCCGTTGGCGGGCACCCAATAGATGCCGTCATCGGTCCACAAGGCTTCCCAGGCCTCATACTGATGTTCGTCCTGGAAACGTGCCTCCTTGTGGATGAAGGCCGTCACGGCATTCATCAGCGTGGTGCTGCTTTCGCGCGACAGCATCACCTTGCCTCCATCAGGTTGCGGTAGTGGCGCCAGATGCCTCGCGACGGCACCTCGTCGGTGACGTGGCCGACCGTGAAACCGTCGGCGTCGCTGCGTTGACGACGCTCGCCGCGGCCGAGGTAGATCCATTCCGGGCTGCGCGCCAGCACGCCGCGATGGCAGCGTTCGTACATCTCGGAATCATCCGCGAGCAGGAATCCCGCAGGGCCGACCGATCCCATGGTTTGCTGGCGCAACCGCCGGTTCATATCGGGCGCGCCCTTGAACTGCAGCGCGGTGACGTGCTGCACGGTATCGTCGACCGCCAGCGGCTGGATCACGAACATCTGGATTTCGGCGATGAACAGGTTCGGAAAGATCATGACATGCGGCGTGCCGTCGATCATGATCTCGCGCGCTTCTTTATCGCCATAGGCAGCGTTCATGCGCGACGCGTAGTCGGGCAGTCGCTCGGCGGTGGTGCCAAACCAGCTCAAGGGCTGGTCGCGCTTGCGGAACTCGGGCCGCAGATCGATTTCGGTATGGCCGTTGCCGTAGTCGCGGGAAACTGCGGTGGAATTGCCGCCATAGAGGGTGCCGATCGCGCTGTCGGCGACATTGAAGATAGAAGAATGTACGAAGGCCGGGTGATACCCGTCGCATTCATTCTCCAGGATGAACTTCCAGTTGGTCTTGACGCGGTGCTTGAGGAAACCCGCGGTCACCTCAACCTCGCCCTCGGGCGAGGTGCGCACCAGGCGATCGATCGTCTCCTTGGCGCCGCCAAGATGCTCCTCCAGCGTCGGACCTTCGGCGGCGAACGAGCCAAACACGAAACCGCGGTAGGATTGCACGCGGGTGACATGGCCAAGTCCCAGCTTTGACTTGTCGCAGCCTTCATAGCCGTCGGGAAATGCATAGCCGACAAGGCGGCCATCATTGGCGAAGGTCCAGGCGTGGAACGGACAGGTGAAGGCGCGCGCGTTGCCTTTTTCGTAGGAGCAGACCTGGTTACCGCGATGCGTACACCGGTTGAGCAGCAGGTTGATCTTGCCCTGCTCGTCCCGCGTCATGATGATGGACTGCGGACCGATCGATTTGGCCACATAATCGTTGACGTTCGGAACCTCGCTCTCGTGGCCGACATAGACCCAGGTGCGATACCAGATGTTCTGCAGCTCGGCCTTGAAGATCGCGGGATCGCTGTAAAGGGAACCATGGACGCGATCCGGGCGGATCAGTTCGTCCCACTGTGACGCGCGCGGCATGACGTTCATCGCTGCATCTCCGATAGCTGGATAAGAGCCGCCCCGGCTCCAACGGGAGACCGCGGCAGGACCGGGATCAAAAATAATCCGGCTGACCGTTCTAATAATAGCACCGGCTTTTGCCGCCTTCAAGGGCATTTTCGGGCCGTCAGCTCAAAGCAGCTTCCCGTCCGGCCCGAAAAACGGATGCGGCCCGTCGAAATTCCCGATCGGGACCTGATGGGTGACCACGCTGCCAAACCCCTCGCCCGGAAACCAGGTGTGGAGATGAAACGCCGGCGGCTCGACTTTGAACGACGGCTCCCGCAACTGCGCCAGATCAAGATCCACCGCGTGATTGGGCGCCGGACAGATCGTGGTCGGGACCCCGGCAAACGTCGTCAGGGTCGCGCGATGAACGTGCCCTGTGGCGATCAGTTGCACACGCGGATGGCGCCTGACGACAGGCACCAGTTCGCCGGCATTGAGGAGATTCTGGCGGTCCATATGCCAGATGCCGGTTCTGAACGGCGGATGGTGCAGGAACAGCAGCGCCGGCCGGTCACCCGAGGATGCCAAAGTTGCCTCGAGCCATTGCAAGGTCGGTGCGTCGAGTTCGCCATGCGGGTTGCCATGCACGCTTGAATCCAGCAGCAGGAGATCGAGCCCGCCTATTTCAATCTTTTGATTGAGCGGCCCCGATGAAAGGGCATAGGCCTGCGGAAACGCGGCGCGCATCATCTCGCGCGAATCGTGATTGCCGGGAATGCTGACAAAGGACAGTTCAAGCGGTGCCAACAGGCGTTTGAGATATTCATATTCCTCTGTGGTCGGCGTATCGGCAAGATCGCCTGAAATCACCACGAGGTCTGGCCTCGGCCTGAATTCATTCAAGGCAGCCACGCAGCGCTCAAGCGCCATTGCCGTATCGACGCGGCCGTAAGCCAGTTTGCCTGGCGGCTTGATGTGCAGATCGGAAATCTGCGCGACGAGAACAGGTTTTGCGGTCATCGGCCTTATTTTCAATTTTCAGGTGGTAACAGGCGGACGGCCTCAGGCGCGATCAAGAGTCCGATCCGTTCGCCGGCCTGGGCCTTGATGGTGTTCGGCGCATCGACGGTGAGAAATTTATCGGACGCACCGCTGACCACCATGCGTTGCCTGTCGCCGATGAAGCTGACGCTGTCGATGATCCCCGAGAGCGGCGCGCCTCCGGCCTCAACGACCCGGATCGTCTCGGGGCGGATCATGGCGACCGCGGCCGCCTGGCTTGCATCGCCGCCGATCGGCTGCCGCCCGCCCGGCAGCACAAGATGGCCGTTCTCGACCGGCGCCACGATGATGTTCGCGGCGCCAATGAATTCGGCCACGAAGCGATTCCTCGGCTTGAAATAGATCTCGCGCGGCGTGCCGATCTGGGCAATCGCACCCTTTTGCATGACAACGATCCGGTCGCCGAGCTCCATGGCTTCGGATTGATCGTGCGTGACATAGATCGTGGTGATGCCGAGTGCACGCAGCAGACGGTTGAGTTCGCCGCGCAGGCGATCACGCAGTGCGGCGTCAAGCGCGGTCAAGGGCTCGTCGAGCAGCAGGATGCCCGGCCGGATCGCCACCGCGCGCGCCAGCGCGACACGCTGGCGCTGACCGCCCGAGAGCTGATCGACGCGGCGGTTCTCAAGCCCGGTGATATTGGTCAGCGCCACCAGTTCGGCGCCGCGCGCCGCGCGCTCTTGCCTCGCCATGCCGCGGATCTTCAGGCCGTAGCCGATATTGTCGGCGACGCTCATATTGGGGAAAAGCGCGTAGGACTGGAACACCATGCCGACATTGCGCCGCTCGATCGGCACCGACGTCATGTCGTTGCCGTCAAACAACACCCGGCCGCCGGTATCCGGCAATTCCAGCCCGGCGATGATGCGCAGCATGGTGGTCTTGCCGCAGCCGGAAGGACCAAGAAGCACCAGCGTTTCGCCATGCGCGATGTCGAGCGTCGCGGGCTCGAGCGCGCGCGTGCCGTCGGCAAATGTCTTGCCGCAGGTCTCGATGCGCACCGATGCGCCATGTCCGGCAGGTACGTTCATCTTTGCTGCTCCTTATCGGCAAACATCTGCATCGCGACAAGCAGCGGAATGATCATGACAAAGAAAATCAGGGTATAGGCCGACGCCACTTCCAGCCGCATCGATGCGTAGCTGTCGGCAAGGCCAATCGGCAGCGTCTTGGTCAGGGGCGTATATAGCATCCAGGTCAGGTTCAATTCACCGAGCGAGAGCGTGATCACCATCAAGGCGCCCGCCAGAATGCCGGGCACCGCGTTGGGGACGATCACGTCGCGAAAGCGCCGCCAAGGCGACGCGCCCAGCGATGCCGCGCCTTCGTCGAGGGTCTTGATGTCGACGGTTGCGAACACCGCCATGACGGACCGCACCATGAACGGCATCGTAAAGATGACATGTCCGGTGAGGATAAAGAGCCATGAGCGGCGAAAATCACTGAAGCCGCCATAGGTCAGCAGCAGCGCCAGCGCGATCGCGAGCCCGGGGATCGCCAGCGGCAGCGTGATGATTTCTTCGACGATGCGCGAGAGCCGCCCTCCCCGAACGTGCAATGCGTAGGCGGCGGGAACGCCGGCGACCAGCGTCACCGCGAGGGTTGCGAATGCGATCACGAACGACAGCAAGATGGTACCGGCATACAGGTCCCAGACCTGAAATACCCACTGCAGCGTCACGCCTGAGGAGATGCCACGAAAATAATTCACCGTGACCCCGGCGGAGATCGACAGGATGGCGGGCACCACCAGGAATGCGGCGACGAGCAATGTAAGCAGGAGCTGGCCGGTGAAGATCAGGCGATCGCGCATGGTCTTATCCAGCCGCCGCGACGGCGCTGCCGCTGAATGAGCGGGCAAGCGCCAGGATCGCCCAGGCGATGATGCCTAGTCCGACCGACAGAGCGGCCGAAGTCGCGAAATTCGCGGCAAGCGTGAACTCGGTGTAGATCAGCATCGGAAGTACATCGATATTCGTCGCCAGCGTGAACGCCGTGCCGAATGCGCCCATCGCGGTCGCAAAGGCAATCGCGCCCGAGGCCACGAAAGCGGGCCCCAACGCCGGCAGCACGACGTCGCGCTGCACGGCCCAGGGGCTGGCGCCAAGCGAACGCGCGGCTTCTTCCAGACCGACGTCAAGTTTCTGGACCGCTGCCATGATGGTCAGAATCACGCGCGGGATCGAGAAATAGAGATAGCCGAGGAAAAGCCCGTAGATCGAATAGGCAAAGACCAGCTTCTCACCGAACATGCGGTTCGAGAGATCGCCGATCAGGCCCTGGCGCCCGGCAAGCAGGATAATGAGAAATCCAACGACCACCCCGGGAAAGGCCAGCGGAAAGGTCAGCATCGCAATCAGCACGGCGCGGCCAGGAAAGCGATGGCGTTGCAGGAACATTCCCGCGACCGTCGCAATGACAAGCGTCACGATCGTGGTCGCCGCCGCCAGCAGAACAGTGTTGATCAGGGTGGCGCGATAGCGCGGCTCGACCAGGATGGCCAGATATCCGGCCAGCCCCTGCGGGCCTCCGGGACCCGTCACCACCAGGCGTCCCATCGGCAACAGAAAGAACGCCGCCGTCAGCACGGCGAGCGGCAGCAGACACAGCCAGACAAAGGATTTTTGTGGCATGAAGAAATGGCGCCCCTAACGCGGGGCACCATACTGCATCAGCGGACCTCGGCGAGATAGCGGTCGACAAAGCCTTTTTGCATGGTTTCCATCTGGCCCCAGTCGACATTCGTCGCACGCGCGTAGTCGCTGTCCGGCAGGAATTTCTTCTTGACGGCTTCCGACAATTCGATCGGGCGCGCCGGGCGCAGATAGGCGTTGGTCCAGATCGCCTGCCCCTTGTCGGACAGGAGATAATCCAGCACTTTTTTGGCCTTGTCCTTGTCAGGCGCATTCTTCACGAGACCGACGACATAGGGGTATGTCACCGATCCCTCGCACGGGATCACGAATTCGAAATTTCCCTTCTCCGAATACTTCGCGCGGTAGGCGTTGAAATCGTAGTCCAGCAGGATCGGCATCTCGCCGGAAACCACGCGGGCATAGGATGTCTGCTTGGGTACGATCGGATCGTTCTTCCGCAGCTCCTTGAAGAAGGTGATCGCGGGATCGAAATTGGCCGCGGAGCCGCCGAGCGCCATATTGATCGCGACGGCGCCGACATATCCGACGGCGGCCGACGACGGATCGAGATAGCCCACCATGCCCTTGTAGTCCGGCTTCAGGAGGTCCTTCCAGCAGGCCGGCACCGGTTTGCCGCCGAGCGCGTCCTTGTTCACGAACAGGCCAAGCGTGCCGGAATGAATCGTCGTCCAGTAGCCGTCCGCATCCTTCAGGCCGGGGGCCACCTGGTCCCATTTAGCGGGCTTATAGGGCTCCAGCGCATCCTGGGCCTTTGCCTTCATGCCGAAGGTGACGCCGAAATAGCCGATATCGCCGACAGGATTGCTTTTCTCGGCAAGGATCTGCGCCAGCGCCTGACCAGAGTTCTTGTTGTCGTGGGGAATATCGTAGTTGAGATCGGTCTTGATGGCCTTGAGCATCGAGGCCCAGTCCGCCCATTCCGGCGGGCAGTTGTAGCAGATGACGTCGGCCGCCTTGGCAGATTGCAACGGCGCCACCAGCGACAGCACGAGCAATGTCAGAACAAAGCGGGCGGACTTCATGCGGGTAACTCCGATTTCGAGGGGTATTGCCGGGAAGGATTTCAATACTAACGGGGTGACGAAGTATAGGCCGCGTATGAAGGATTTGCGACGATCTCGTTTTGCTGTGCAGCAAAGCCAGGCAGCAGAGGTAGAGCTGCGCGATACTTCGCCGAGCCTGTCTTCCTTCGTGCCGCGCTTTGCGCCGGCCCCCCGTCGACTCGCAACTAGGCCTCAAACCCCTGCGGCCAGATCGTCCAGCCTGCCGTGAACCCTCCTCCGCTTCCGGGCGACACATTCGGGATGTGCCGGGTCTGGGTGCATTTCGCAGGCAGGGGTATCATGGAAGAACTGTTGGAATTCCTGTTCGGGGCCAGCGGGCGCATCAGCCGGGCCAAATACTGGCGCTCGCTTCTCATCTTTGTCGTCGCGGGGCAGCTCACGGCGGTCATCCTGTTCACCGCCGCCGGCCTCGCCGCGCCGCTTTTCATCATCATGTTCGTCCTTGTCTTCATTCCCTGGCTGATGTGGGGCTTCGCCATCCACACCGAGCGGCTGCATGACCGCGACAAGAGCGCCTGGTGGCTCATGGTGTTCTACGTGGTGCCGGCTCTGCTCGGTCAGTTTGCGAAGACGACATGGTTTGCGGCGGCCGCGGGCACCGTGCTGCATTACATCCTGGCGCTGGCAGCCTTTGCGCTCTCGATCTGGGGACTACTCGAAATCGGCTGCCGGCGCGGCACCGCCGGAACGAACACATATGGGCCCGACCCTCTCGTCAGAGTTAAACGGCCGGGCTAAGCGATCCAGCTTGCGGTGGTGAGAAGCCCGACGCCAAGCATCGCCCGGATACCCCCAAAAAAACAAAAACGCCCGGCGGCCGTCAGGCCACCGGGCGGGTGTCGCAGTCTCGGAAGGAGCGAAATATCCGCACTCCTATTTAATGGATTTGCGCCAATACAGCGTGTTCGGGTAGCCCCATGGATATAGCGGCTGGTACAGCCGATAGCCGGCACGGATAAAGTTGTTGGCAGAGGCAAGATTGGCAGTGGTATCCGAGACCACCGAACTCCATCCAATCTGCCGCGCACGCGATTCCAGTGCGCGCATCAGGCGCAATTGAAGCGCGTTGCCGCAGTGCTTTTTCAACACGCCGACCCGGCAGAAATATCCTGCATTATAAGCGCGCGTCGATGCAACCACGCCGGCAAAGGCGACCGGGATGGTCCGGTGAGAGGCGAGCCACCAATACCCATGATCGAATTCCGGAATGGGAGCGTCATCGAAGAATGTCAAGCGGTGAAGATCGGTCAACGTGTCCGCGACTTCATCGTCATGCCCGTCGACCTCACGTATCCTGTACATCGGCCAGGCCTCTAGAAAACCCAAGCGGCATTGGTTTCATCCCGCGTCGAAGTCGGCATCGCCGGCCTGATGGCAGGAAACGTTTGAGATTGAGGGGCCGGTCGGTGATGAGGGCGAAAACGCTACCAGTGCCCTGCCGGGAAGTGAGGCGCAGCTTCGCCAATAGCTGCGCGAGATTCGACGGAACGCCTCGAAAGATAATCTTCTTGCCCGAATTCCCTATTATCGAGACAATGCGGGCCAAGGAGACTCCAACACATGGCACCGTGTCTTGCCCGTCAGACCAGGATCCTGGTCGTTGGATTCTTCTTGTGCCTATCCGCAGCCTCGGAGGCCGCCGATTCCAGTCAGCTGAGCAATAGAGGTAAGGCCCTGCTTCAGCAAAATTGCGGCCGCTGTCATGCCATCGAAGCCGCCGGCGAGAGCTCGCTCAAGCAAGCCCCGCCGATGCGCGATATCTACGCCCGCTTTGCGCCGCGAGAGCTGCAGGCAGAACTAAAGGAGGGTATGGTTTCCAAACACAGGGCTATGCCGCAGATCGACTTTTCCGACGAGGACGTGGATGCGATCCTCGCCTACCTCTATGCCCTCGCGATCAAGAAATAATGTCTTCCCGGCTCGGCTGGTATCCGGGACCTGGTGGCGCGGCTCATTTACCGAGCATGACCTTGATGCCCAGCCACACCGCTCCGACAAAACCGGAGACAATCACGGTAATCATGGCCTTGAAGGTGTAGCTCTGCGCCTGCTCAACGCTCTTGCGCCACCGCCGCAGATGCTGAAAATCCGCGCGCAATTCCCTGCGGTCTTCTTCCTCGATCCCGAACGAGGTCAGGATGGTCGCGATGGCCCGGAGGACCACGGCGTCGATATCGTTGTGATGCAGCCTTTGCTGTTCGGCCAGCGTCTCGGTGACGATAGCCCGGATTTCCTCGCTGCGCATTTCGCTCATCGCTTGAAGATCCCCGAGGTCATCTTGATGGACCCAGCGGTCATCGCTTGATGATCCGCGCCACGTTCTCAAAACCCCGCTTGGCGAAATAAAACGACACCACGAGATTCGACGTAACGGATGCGAACCCCGCCAACGGATCAGTCGTTCCGAGCCCCAACACCTTGTCCCACACCAGAAGCTTGCCGAAATAGAGCGCGACGAAATATCCCATCAGCTTGTCGGGCTCATACCAGTGCCCGATTTCGGCGATGCGGTATTGCAGGATCGCGTTGGCCTCGGAAGCTTGCGCCGCAATTTCGCCCGCCGCCAGATCGGCTGCAATCCTGGCCTCGACGTTGCCGGCTTTCAGCTTGGCATTGTAGGCCTCGATCAACCCTTTGATGACGGGGCCGCCGAGAAACGAGATGATAGCCATCCACATTTCAGTTCGTCTTTCGAAGTGAGCGCAGCCGCGCGATGATGGTGACGATGGAGACGCATAAGAGAATTCGCCCGACAGTTCTGGTGTCGCCAACGGCCGCCGAGACTTGATCCTTCAAGGCCGGGTCGTCCAATGCGTCCGCTACGGTATCGACGGCCTGCATCACGGCGCCAGCGAACGCGAGGCAATAGCCCCACGCCACGGTCAGGGAGTTGAGGCAGCTGGCCTTGATGCGCGCCCACATGGTCAGAGCGCCGCTATCTTCGCTTCGAGCGCAGCCGCTTTGGCGCGAAGGCTCGTCGCCTCTGCACTCACACCGTTGACCCACAACCTGACGGCCGGCCACGAATAGATCGAGGCGGCGTAACCCCCGACAAACAGAGCCGCGTCGAAAAACATCCACATGGTCATTTCCTTCTGAAGATGGTGGAGAGGGCTGAAGCGATGAATCCGCCGATAGAACCCTTCGACGGATTCGCAATGGAGGGCGGCTTTGGAATATCCGGCGGAGGTGGATTGGGAGCTGAGCCAAGGATAACGATCGGCGGCACGGAGCCAATGGCTCCTTTCCATTTCGTCAGCCACGCCCGGCGCTCGTTCAATCCGACCGTGCCGCCGTTCAACCGCCTGGCGACGCCCACGACGTCATCCGCTTTCGCGTAAGGCAGGCAACCGCAATTGATGAAATCGGCGACGCCGCATTCCATGAAATGCCGGGGATCGTTGACGAGATCCGGATGAGTCAGGACATCGAGGCCGGTGGCCTTTGCCAGCCGCGCGTAGCCTTCGCGCCCCGTCGTTTGCGACGCGCCCCTGCCCCGGAAATTCCAGCCATCATCCGAGCCGGATGCGTTGCCCATGCGGCCGTTGTAGACCTTGTTTGCAAGCGCCTTGGGGTTTCCGGCATAAGCCGCTGCGCTTGCTATGCTCGGAAAACGAGCCGGCCAGACCTGCATCATGCGGCCGGCCGTGTAGCTGAGGTTCTCAACCACGTCATGGCCCGCCCCGCATTCGTGGGAGATTTGCGCCATGACATGCGCGATCAATAGCGGGGTATTGATGCCGTATTTCCGGAATACAGCCGGCGCGGTTTCGATCATGCAGGCGCGCAACCCCGGTATCTTCTCATCGCCGTGCGGCCACAGCCGCGTCAACGCCTCGCCGAAAGACGATTGAGACATGGTGGAGTCCTTGATGGTGGTGGGGCTGTGGTGCTAGAAGCGCGAATGCGTAATGATCGCGCGATGAAGATAGCTTGCAGCGCTCTCTGCCTGCTCGTTTTGGCGTCGAACTTGTGGACGATGCGGAATTGGACAGAACGAACCGGAGTCTATGATGATATTTGCTACCTGAGGCAGGCGCACTTATTCCAGCGTTTCGGACTCGGCGGATTCGATACCAATATTGCTCGTGACGACGATCGCTATTTTGCGACACTTGCGCGAGAGATCGGCTATCCAGCTTGGGACGATCCGGACCGCGCCCCTTGCCACAGCCTGATAGGGGATAAGCACGTCATCCAGTATCCGCCGGGCACGGGCCTTGCCCTTTCGATCTTCCCGGCCGGTTTCCAAAGGGTGCCGCTGTACGCAGTCGCCAACTTTGTGATCTTCTTTGCCGCCGTTCTCGCGATTTGGTCCGCCTCGTCACGTCGCTGGATTGCGGCCTCCGGCATTGTCGGCCTCGCCGCCATCTACTTCATGGTCAACCCGTCGAAGGCCAGCTTCTCGATAGCTCCCACGATGATTGTTTGCGCCGTGGTTGGGTTCCTGACGACCATTTTAGCGGGCGCTCCCAGGCAATCGCACCGGATCATGGCGGCGGCCTTGGCCGGACTGCTGCTGGGGCTAGCGGTCTCCTTCAGGCTTCCCAATCTTTTTCTTTCCGCTGCTTACTTCGTTGTTCTGCTGGCGACGGCTGTCGGGTCCAGAGAGTCCGGCGATATCCTGCGGCTCGTTTCGTTCAGCGCGGCCTATCTAGTGGGGCTAGTACCGACGCTGGTCGCGAATGCGATCAATGCCGGCAGCGTCCTGGCGACGACCTACAGCGCGGTCGATGCGACGCCGCCGGACTTTAGCCTCAGCATCGCTCGCGAGTATTTGGCCGATATGCAAGGCACCCTGATTATACTGACCGCCGCATGGTCCGTATTCGTCCTCGTTTCTGCCGCCCGGAAAACCGTCGCATCAATCGCGGTCATCAACATCGTCACAAATCTCGCGTTCTTTCTCACTCATCCGATTTTCACGCCCTACTATTTGATGCCGCTGGCGATGCTGTCCTTGTGGACCCTGCTATTTTTCTTCTCAAATGATCCGCATGATGTAGTTGCAGACGATGGTGGACCGCATAATTCTAAACGGCATACTTGGGCCAGCCCGCAGTGACATTAATTCTGTCTTGATTTGCAGAACCGCCGCCGATGCAACTGTCAACGGTGCCGCCAGAGAGGGCATTTGAAATTGCCCCACATAAAGTCACGTGCTTGCCATGGTCGCAAAACGCAAGGGCCACACCTGCATCAAGCGGCCGGCCATGTAGTTGAGGGTTTGCAATGATATCCCGGCCTTTCCGATCTGAGCCGTGACCTGCGTAGGCAGGAGCGCGGGATTGATCGCGTGCCCCTGAAATAGTTTCACCGCGGCTTCAACCATGCCCCCGGTGAGACCGGGGATTTTCTGATCGCCGTGGGGCCATGGGCGCGTCAAAGCCTCGCCGAAGGACGATCTGGGTCATACTTGCTTGCCGTGGCGTTGTGGTGGTAGACACTAAGAAATGTCAGCTAAAAGTGTCATGCGATCGGCGAAGCGGTGCCTTATAGGCTATCCGTTCTTTCCTGCGATTAACGCTCCATTTCGCGCTGTAGATACATGGCGGCGCTATATTGGACCGCTGGTTAAGAATTGGGTATCTTGGATTTTCACATCCAGGGCGGATTCAAATTTCACTTACGCGTTGACCGATCGCTGCAAGACCAATTTGGCTGCAAGCCTCTCAAGTCTGCTGCAAACAAACTACGAGGAGATTGTCGGATACTTTCGCGAGATAGAGACGGACGTCGAGTTTGCTTCACATCTTACCAAGTTGTGGCTTAAGCATCCCGAGCGATACCGGACGGACGAGACACCCTTAGTTGGCCGCCGCATGGTCTGGTACGCGATTGCTCGGGCGACCAAGCCAAAAGTTTTAGTTGAGACCGGCGTTGATCAAGGGATGGGCGCAGTAGTGTTGTGTGCGGCACTCTCTCGCAACACTTGGGAAGGCAACCCCGGTAGGTACTACGGAACGGACATAAACCCGGATGCCGGATTTTTTTTGCAGGGCATGTATTCGCGCTACGGGAAAGTTCTATACGGCGACTCCCTCAAATCTCTTGAGGCACTCCCGGAAACCGTTGACCTTTTCATCAATGACAGCGACCACAGCGAAAGCTACGAAGAAGCCGAATACGAATTGATAAAAAGAAAACTTTCCCCGGCAGCTATCGTGTTGGGCGATAACTCCCACGTCACGTCAAAGCTTGCCGAGTTCTCCGTGCGCGAAGGTCGCCGCTTCGTATTTCTTTCGGAAGAGCCGGAGAACCATTGGTATCGCGGCGCTGGCGTTGGGATATCCCTCCCTAAATAGCCCGCACAATGTAGTTGCAGACGATGATGGGCTGTACGGTCTTGGTAACTGCCTGAATTGAATTGGTGTAAGCTACGCTGATTGAGTTGTTGCCGATCGAAGTGACCGTGGCCAACACAGCGCCAGAATTGGAGTAATAGACTGCCACACCACCACCGACGAACGACATAGAGTCATTGGCGCCCATTTTGTTAGTGGCGCCTGAAACACTGATCGCTTGCGAGGCATCCGCCGACGTAAGCGACGGAATTTACATTGCCGCCAAAGTGAAAAATTCTGTGCTCCGCCGGAAGCGCCTAACATTTCGCCATTTGACGAAATTGACGTGATGCACTCAAACGGTGCACTTCAATACACTCCGAACCCGGAACAAGCGCTTGGACAACTCTGCGGCTTGCGAGCAAAAAAGATGCTTTGGTATCGCGCGTTGTCCAAAAGACGGGCCGAACGCGAAACTCAATCCTCATTATTTGGCGACAATGGTCCCGGATTACTTCGGATCAAGGAGAAAGCTGTTCAATACGAGCGGACGAAAATTACAGAGCGGTCATTTCTAGACGCTTGCAGCGGATATACGCTTGCCGAACGCGGCGCTGACTGGTTTAGGTTTCAGATAATCCGCAGGATATAATTGCAGACGATCGTCGGCTGGACTGTGGCGACCGCCTGCTGGCTAGAGTTAGTCGACGTAACAGCAATTGGGTTGGTGCCCGTTGAGGTGACAGAGGTTTTGAATTGGTTGTTAAAGCTGGTGGCACCCGCAATAGAACTCCAGTTGTCGGAAGGACCGTTGCTGGCAAGAATGTTACTGACATTTGATGTCACGCTAACGGTGTTACTGCCAGATGATGGAACCCCCGCCGGGATTTGGTTGGCGGCCAATGTGCGCGACTCTACCCCTCCCACAGCTCCAAGACTCGCCGCGTTGGTTCCGAAATAGCTGGAGGTTAAGCGGCTTGCCGCCGACCCGCCCATATCGTCCTTCCCCGCCGGTATACGTCCGCGCAGATCGGGAACGTTAAACGTGGTCGACCCATCACCGCTACCATATGTGGTACTGAAAAGACTAAACAGCGTCGAATAGGTCGTGCGAGAAATCGCCTGCCCATACGGAAGAACAAATGAGCTGTTCGGCGCGGTCGGGCCGAAAAATGGCAAGCCGCCGCCCAGCGGGATATTGTACGGATTGCCAAAAAATCCCCGCAGATAGAAAGCGGCATCCGAATTGTTGTAGACCGCAATGTAGGGCGTACCCTGAATGAGGGTGCCTGCCAGCAATTCAACACCGGGCGCGGAGCGCAGCGGCCTGGCGCCGAGCGAATCCACATTCAGCGTTACCGTCGACGCGTTGGTGGCGTGCGGCGTGAACGCGATCATCTGCCCGCTGAGATGCGCCAGCGTGTCGAACACTTCGTAGGACGACACCGTATACGCGGTCGACGTCCCCCCGGTGACGATAGCGCCTGCGATATCGTCACGATATTTGGCCGTCGCGGCCATCATGGCGCGGGCGGAATCGTTGACGCTGGAGGGCGACTGCCCTTCCGCCCAGTTGATCGTCGAGTCCGCGGTGGCGTCCGCTGAGGCAGTCTGCG
>ORJL010489446.1_pt1 | contig 14935 bp, 12 predicted proteins | sample 1779941 | NCBI WGS metagenome assembly ORJL01 (sample SAMEA104232317, study PRJEB22302) | groundwater metagenome | biome: forest; feature: aquifer; material: groundwater | place: USA | collected 2011-08-07 | depth 5.8 m
GCGCGCGCCCCGGCGACGCGGAGGCCGCGCGCTATTCCTGCGTGCCGCCCGCCGAGCCGCCGAGCTTGACGTAGATCGCGGGGAGGACGAGGAGCGAGAGCAGTGTGGAGCTGATGAGCCCGCCGATCACCACCGTCGCCAGCGGCCTCTGCACCTCCGCGCCGACCCCCTGCGACAGCGCCATCGGAAGGAACCCGAGGCTCGCCACGAGCGCCGTCATCAGCACCGGCCGCAGCCTCGTCTCCGCGACGAACGACCCGAGGTCCCGCCCGCGCACGTTCCCCTGCTCGGGGGCGAAGCCGTCCGCGCCTGGGATCGCGTTCAGCGTCGCGGAGACCGCCTCGGCGCGCCGCTTCATCACCTCGAGGTCGTCGCCGCAGATCTTCACGCCCAGGTCGGCGCGGCCTCCTCGACCACCTCGCGCATGGAGCGCCCCGTGGCGTCCTGCGCCGGGTGGCACACGGCGTTCTCGACCATGATCACCGAGTTGTCGACGACCAGGCCGAAGTCGATCGCGCCGAGGTGGACGGCTCTGCACCGCGGCTTGCCCCTACTCGGGGCTGGGCTGCCGGACTCCAGCCACTGCGGTCGCCGGCTTCGAGCGCCGCTGGAACGCCACGTAGAGCGTCGGGAGGACGAAGAGGGTCAGGAGCGTGGACGACACGATTCCCCCGATGACGACCGTGGCGAGGGGACGCTGGACCTCGGCGCCGACGCCGGTGTTCAAGGCCATCGGAATGAACCCGAGGCTCGCGACAAGGCCCGTCATGAGCACCGGGCGAAGCCGCTGCTCGGCCGCCTTCAGCGTGGCTTCCTTGACCTCCATCCCAGAGTCGAGGAGCTGGCGAATCGTGGACACCATCACCAGGGCGGCGAGCACGGAGACCCCGGCCAGCGCGATGAAACCGACTCCGGCCGACACACTGAAGGGCATGTTGCGAACATGGAGCGCGAGCACGCCTCCCGCGGCCGCGAAGGGCACGCCCAGGAAGATCCGGATCGCGTCCCACGCGTTCTCGAACGTCGAATAGACGAGGAAGAAGATCAGGAGCAGCGCGAGCGGGACCACGTACGACAGCGTCTTCGTCGCGCGCACGAGGTTCTCGTACTGCCCGCCGAATTCGACGCGGCAACCCGCCGCGCGGAGCTCCTCCCCGAGCTGCCGGTCGATCTCGGCCCTGGCTTCGGTCACGAAGCTGCCGAGGTCCCGGTCGCTGACGTTCGTGGTGACCAGGGCGCGACGCCTCCCCCACTCGCGCCAGATGACGGTCGGACCGTTGGCCCGTCCGACGCTGGCGAGCATCGAGAGGGGCAGCCGCTGCCCATCGGGGGCCGGGACGAGGAGCGTCCCGAACAGCTCGGGGTTCTGGATGTACCGGTCCGGCAACCGAACCGCCATGGGGAACCGCTTCTGGTCGACGCGAACCTCGCCGACCTCCTTGCCACCCGCGGCTTCGACCAGGTCGAGCACGTCCCCCGGCTTGAGGCCGTGGCGCGACAGCGCCTCGGGATTGAGCTTCACCTGGAGAATGGGTTGCCCCGCGATCGGCTCCGCCGCCGCCTTGTCGGCTCCCCTGATGTTCTTCAGGACGTCGAGGACCTTCTGCTGCTTCTCCCGCAGGACGTCGAAATCGTCCCCGAAGACCTTGACGCCCACATCGGTCCGGACCCCGGCGATCATCTCGTTGAAGCGCATCTCGATCGGTTGCGTGAAGGCGTAGTTCATGCCCGGCATCGGCCGCAGCACGTCGTCCATCCGCTTCTGCAGCTCGAGCTTCGTCGTGGCGACCTTCCACCGGGCGCGCGGCGTGAGCATGATGAACACGTCGCTCACCTCGATGCCCATCGGGTCCGTGGCCACCTCGGGGGTCCCCGTGCGCGTCCAGATCGACTGGATCTCGTCCGGGAAGTTCTCCTTGAGGAGACGCTCGATCTGCGTGGCGGCGAGCACCGACTCCTCGATGGAGATCCCCGGGAATCGCACCACGTTGATGACGAGCGACCCCTCGTCCAGCTTCGGAATGAAGGTGGAGCCGAGCTTCCGGGCGATCGGGACGATGCCGGCCACCACGATAAGCGCACTGCCCAGCACCAGGGCCCGGTGCTCGACAGCGAACCGCACCGCGGGGCGATAGAGCCACTTGAGAGCCCTCACGATCCACGGTTCGCCGTGGGAGGCGTTCCGCCGGGTGAGGAAGTAGCTCGCCAGGACGGGCATGATCGTGAGGGAGAGGACGAGCGACCCGGTCAGCGCGAAGATCACCGTCAGCGCCATGGGGCGGAAGAGCTTCCCCTCCACGCCGTAGAGGGCGAGGATCGGCACGTAGACGATCATGATGATCAGCTCGCCGAACATGGTGGGCTTGCGCACCTCCTTCGAGGCCGCCGCCACGACCTCGAGCACCGAGCGGTCGGAGCGGTCCTCCGCCAGGCGCCGCACCGTGTTCTCGATCATGATGACCGAGCTGTCCACGATCAGCCCGAAATCGATCGCCCCCAGGCTCATCAGGGTGCCGGCGATCCCCGCGCGCAGCATCAGGCTGAACGCGAAGAGCATCGACAACGGGATGGCTGCCGCGACAACCACCGCGGCGCGGAAGTGGCCGAGGAAGAGGAACAGGACCGCGATGACCAGGAGCGCCCCTTCGAAGAGATTTTTCTTCACCGTCTTGATGACGATGTCGACCAGCTCCGTTCGATCGTAGAGGAGGCGGACCCGGGTCCCCTGGGGGAGGGACTTCTTCACCTCCTCCATCTTCTCCCGCAGGCGCTCCGCCACGACGTGGCTGTTCTGCCCCATGAGCATGAATCCCAGGCCGAGGACGACCTCTCCCTGTCCCTCGGCGGTGACGACGCCTCGGCGGACCTCGTGCCCCTCCACCACGTCTGCGACGTCCCGGACCCGCACCGGGCGGCCGTCCACGCAGGTGATCGTGATGCCCCCGATCGCCTCCGTGCTCGTCGCCAGGCCGATCCCGTGCACCAGGAGGCTCTCGCCTGAACCGGTCGCGAGTCCGCCTCCCACGTTCTTGTTCGAGCGTTCCAGCGTCTCCAGCAGGTCCTTGAGCGTCAGGCCGAACTTCAGGAGTTTCACCGGGTCGACGACGATCTGGAACTGCTTCTCGAAGCCGCCCCAGGAGTTGACCTCCGCGACGCCTGGGACGGACAGGAGCTGCGGCTTCACGATCCAGTCGTGGAGCACGCGCGTGTCGGTCAGGTCCCCGTTGGGGGCGGTGATGATGTAGTGGTAGATCTCGCCGAGGCCCGTCGCCACGGGGCCCATCGTGGGCCGCTCCAGCCCCTGCGGCAGCTCCACCGACTGGAGGCGTTCCAGGACCTGGGAGCGGGCAAAGTAGAGGTCCGTCCCGTCCTCGAAGACCACCGTGACCTGCGAGAGCCCGAACTTCGACATCGAGCGGACGAGCTTCAGGTTCGGCAGCCCGCCCATCGTCTGCTCGACCTTCGCGCTGATCTGCTGCTCGACCTCCTGCGGGCTGAGCGCGGGCGCGACCGTGTTGATCTGTACCAACACGTCGGTCACATCGGGCAACGCGTCGATGGAGAGCTGGCTCATGGAGACCACGCCCGCCGCCGCCGCGATCGCGGCGACGAAGAGGACGAGGTTCCTGTTCCTCAGCGAGGCGTCGATGATCCAGTTGAGCATGAACAACCGCTCCGCGGTCGGCTAGTCGTCGGTTCAGCCGGCGCCCATGGCGCCGCGCATGACCTCGGTCTTCAGGAGGAAGCTCCCCGTGGTGACGATCCTCTCGCCCGGCGCGAGCCCTCCGACGACCTCGTAGCGGCCGTCATACCTCGCTCCGAGGTCGATCTTGCGCGAGTGGAACACGTTGGCCGTGGGCGCGACGAACACGAAGTAGCAGTCCCCATCGGTCTGGACCGCGTCCTTCGGGATCACGATCTTCGGCTCCGCGGACTTGATGGTGACCCGGGCCTGCCCGAACATCTTCGCCCTCAGGAGTCGCTGGGTGTTCTTGACCTCGGCGTACACCTTCACCGTCCGGGTCCGGTCGTCGACCTCGCCGCTGACCGCGACCACCTTGCCGACGAACTTCTGCCCGGCCAGCCCCTCGACGACGAACGACACGCGCTGGTCCTTCTCGATCTTCGAGAGGTCCGCCACATCGACGTCGATGGACACCCACAGGCGATCGAGCAGGGCGATGCCGAAGATCGGACGCTCGGGCGCGGCGATCTCGCCAGCGACGGCGGAGGCCTCCACGACCGTTCCCGCGAACGGGGCGACGACGCTCATGAGCCCGGAGGAGTCCCGCTTCGCGCCGACCTCCTCGACCTGTTCGGGGGAAAGGCCCAGGCTCATGAGCCGCCGCGAGGTGCGCTCCAAGGACAGCCTGGCCTGCTCAAGATCCGAAGTGGCCAGAAGGAGCTCCCGTCCGGTCGTGATGTTCTTGTCGTAGAGCTGCTTCTCCTGGGCGCAGTTCTTCTGGCGGAGGTCCAGGATCGCGAGCGCCTGGAGGTGCTCCAACTTGGCCTGCGCGAACTCCGAGGACTCGATGACGGCGAGGGGCGCGCCGGCATCCACGTCCTGGCCGAGGGGCGCCTTCACCTCGCGAACGACCCCCGCGATGCGCGGGGCGATCCGCGCGTACTGGATTGGCATGTAGAGGGTCTCGGCGTTGCCTCGGACGCTCTCCTCGAGGGGCCTGGCCTCCACCGTGAAGTACTGGAGATTCGCCTGCCTGGCCACGTCAGGGCCGAGCGTGAGCTTGACGAGCGTGTTCGGGCATTCGCCCGGCTGCGGGTCGCGTTCCCGCACGGCGAACGTCCCGCCGCGCGCGAGCTGCGGGTTGCAGATCGTGCACTTCGACTGCTCGACCTTGTGCTCCTCGCACCAATCCGTGCCGTGGCCGGGCTTGGCCGCCCACGGCAGCTTCCAGTCGGTCGCTGCCATCCCGAAGAGCGAGATCAGGAGGAGGAACACCGAGGCCGTCAAGATGCTGTTCTTCATCGCCTACTCCTTCTCGCAGTCCTCGCAGACACCCGTGTCGTGGTAGTCGCCGACCTCGAACCCGCAGTTCTTGCAGTAGTCGTAGCCGACCCACTTGTCGCCGTCCTTGACCTGGTACCTCGAGACCTCGAGGTACTGCGCCTTCGGGGACTTCCAGCCGAGGATCTTGACCACCTTGTCGCGGAGCTTGGCGTTCGTGATGGCGAGGTGTCCCCGCGCGTTGTCCACGAACGTCCAGAGAGTGCCATCGTCGAGGAGGAGGCCCTGCGCGTGCTTGGAGTTCAGGGTGCACTGGGCATCCGCGCCGTCCTGCTTCTCGAGCGTGCACCCGATGCAGACGATGGTGCCTTCGATCTCGACGCGGTCGGTGAGCTTGCGGGGCGCGGGCTTCCCGTCGTCGGCGCAGAGGGCGGCGGCGAGGAGGAGGATGGGCAGGATGCGGGACATGGTATTTCCTCCATGGAGTAGCGCCCGCAAGGGCGCTTTGGAGTAACTCCCGCAAGGGAGTCACAAAATGTGAACAGACTCCCGAGGCGGAGTCCCGGTGGGAGGGGATCTAGCAGCGGGTCACGATGGGAGGGGCGGTCGCGGGAGGCGACGGGCCCGTGGGGTGGGCGAGCTGGAGCTCGCCGGCGGGAGCGGTCACGAGGGGGATGGGCCCCTCGCACACGAGGGCACCTCCGTCGGGCGCGGCCGCTGGGGCGTCGGTCAGCAGGCTCGCGGAGAGGAGCAGGTCGACGCACGGCCCGCAGCCGCACGGGCTCGCGCAGATGGACTCGGCCCCGTCATCGGGGCAGGAAGTCTCGCACGCGCTGCACGTCTCCTCGAGCGGGAGGACGCACTCCCTGGAGTCGCCGTGGACGCAGGCGACCTCGTTGAACCCGAGGCCTCCGGCCGCGACGTAGGTGACGAGCGCAATCAGGGTGGCGACATGCTTCATCCGCACCCTTTATCGTCGCCGGGCTCCGCGAAGTCAATAGGCGTCCTTGGAGAGGCGCCCGTCAGGGCGCCGTGGAGAGGCGCCCGTGAGGGCGCCCTCACGCGGCCTGCCTCTCGCGGCGCGCCATGAGGTTCGTCTGTCCGCCCGGCTGGCGCGAGCGCACGGTGAGGGTGACGGAGCCGACGAGGCCCGCGATGAGCCCGGCGACAGCGAGCCATCCGAGGGCGACAAGACCCTCCGGGGGCATGCCGCAGAGGATGGCGACGGTCTCGAGAAGTGCGAGGGCGCCCCAGACCGACGCAAGGACGATCCTGCGGCGCGCGAAGAGCGGCACGAGCGGCGATCCGTGGTCGACGGCGAGCGCGGCGACGAGGCCCAGGATCGGCCACAGGAAGGGCAGCGCAGCGCCGGTCCCGAGGGCGAGGCCGAGCCAGACCACCCCCGCGAGCAGGGTGACGGCGAGGGTATGTTCGGCCGTGGTCCAGATCTCCTCCCATGCGACGCCCCAGCGGGGCAGGCGCCCGGTGCTGCAGGCGGGGCACGACTGCCTGGTGGCGCGGAAGGTGCCGGTCGGCAGTGTCGGCGCCCAGCGGACCTCGTCGTAGTGGGTCCCGCAGGTGGTGCAAATGGTCATGGGAGGCTTCTCCGTGAACTGGGGTGGACGGGTACGGGCGCGGCTTGCGGCGCGGGGGGCCGTTGCGGTCACGGAGGGGCGCGCGCGGCCTCGGCTGGTGTGCGGTAGGAGGGTCTCTGGAGGCTCTCGGGCGGGGGTGATTCGCGAGTAGAGTTCTCGGCTGGCATCTTCATCCCTCTGGACGGTGGATGCGGCAAGGGGGATGCCAGTCGAAGGGGATCTCGCGCCCGCGCTTCGCTCGTGCGAACGCCGCTCTCGTGCGCGTCAAGAACGCATACGCAAGGGGCGCTACACCGGAGCGCCACCGGTTGTCAGCGGACGCGGTCGGAGCCGCCGGATTCCGTCACGTCGGCCCACGGAAGACGCCGAAGCCACTGAAGAGGCGCGAGCGGGTCAGACCGGCGAATCCGCGTCCACGCGCCAGGCCGCTCGCAAGGCGAATTCGGCACCAAGATCCATCTCGGCTGCGACAGCCGAGGCGTTCCTCTCGTGGCAGCGCTGGCTGCCGGACAGGCCCACGAGCACAGGAGCTTCGACACGGTGATGAACGCCGTGCGGATCCCGCAGCGTGTCGGGCCACCACCCCAACGTCCTCCGAGGTGCGCATCGACGCCTCGAAGACGGTCGTTCACCGGGTGAGGAACCACGCCCCCCACGTCGAGGGACGGAACCTCCCCGACTCGCGGTCTGCGCAGAGGACCGCGAGCTGCGCGCCGCGAAGCGCCTCCTCCGGAGAGTGCCCTTCCTTCCACAGACCGTCGTAGAACGCCTGCATCAGCCCCCTCGTCTCTGCGTCTGGCACCCTCCACAGGGAGAGCATGAAGCTCCGCGCGCCTGCGACCGCCAGGGCCCGGGAGATGCCCAGGACGCCCTCGCCGGCCGCCAGCTCGCCCTTCCCCGTCTCGCACGCCGAGAGCACGACCAGCTCGCAGCCGCGAAGGTCGATCGACTGCAGCTCCTCCGCGGAGAGCCAGCCATCCTCGCCACCGTCGTGCTTGTCATTGGCGCCGGCGAGGACGATGCCCGAGAGGAGGAGGGGGTTCCATCCCGCGCCGAGCGGGGAGGCGGCGGCTCCGCTCGCCTCGCCACCAACTCCCGCGGAGACCCTCCCCGCGAGCCCGCGCGATGGCGCAGAACCGCACGCGACGCGGAGGTGATCGAGATCGAAGTACCCGTGCGTGGCCGCGTGAATGTAGCGCGCCTTCGGTCCCTCCCGCAGGAAGGCCGCCTCGTCGGCCAGGCCACCGGTGAGTCGGCGGACGACCCCGCCCGGCTCCTTGCGCCTGAAGCGAGCCTCGACGTCCTCGACCTCGGCGCCGGTGGCCGCGAGGGCCGACCAGGGCTTCCCCGCGCCGCCGTAGTCGACGCCTCCAAGAGCCAGGAGGCCCTGCCCCCCCTCGGCGCGCTTCGTGCGCGAAGCGATGACCAGCCCCGCGCCGCTCGAGACGTGCGCGATGGCGAGCCTCTCGAGGAGGAACCCGTCCCCTTCCGGCAGAAGCCCGAGAGGCACGGTCGCAAGAGCCCCATCAAGGGACAGGAGGACTCCCAGGCGCCGAGCCGTCCCCCAGGAGCGCGAGGTGCGCCAGATCCCTTCTCTCCTCCGCCAGGCGCTGGGCGAGGGCTTTGGCCTCTGCGGGAGCGCCAGACGCGAGCCCCGCGGTCGTGGAGTCGAACCGCAGCCCCACACCCTTCCACTCCAGCGCGGCGCCGTAGGACAGGAGGGGGTCGTCCGCCCACGCCGACAGGACACCTGCCAGCTGATCGGCCCGGACCTCCAGTGCCCGCACCCTCTCGGTCGTGGAAAGTGCCGGCAGGAGGATTCGCAACGCGTGCCGGTCCGCCTCCCAGGCGCGCACCCGGAGCGCGGCGGCCTTTTTCACGTCGCCCATCTGTTCCAGACACTCCGCCTCTCCGACCAGGTACTCGGCGGTCATTGGGTGCAGCGCCCCGAGCACCCTCTCTGCGCCTGTGGCGGCCTGGTCGAAGAGGGCGAGCGCCTTCTGGCGGTCGCCGCGATCGCTCAGGCAGCAAGCGAGGTGGTAGCGCCCCTCCAGGGTCCGCGGATGGTCCGCTCCCAGCGACTTCTCCTGGATCGAGAGGGCGCGCTCGCACAGGGCCTGGGCCCCAGGCAGGTCCTTGTCGTGCCTAAGGCATCCCGCGAGGCTGAGGAGCGTGTCCGCGAGCCCGGGGTGATCGGCAGGGAGGGTCTTCTCCTGGATCTCGAGGAGACGCGAGAAGATCGTGCGTGCCTCGTCGAAGCGGCCGGCGGCGAAGGCGCAGGATCCGAGGTTGCTCAGGCTGGCCAGGGTCTCCGGATGTTCGGGCCCCAGCACCTTCTGGCGGATTTCCATCGCTTGTTTGAGCTTCGCCTCGGCCTCCGTCCACTGCTCCATGAGCCGGAGGCAGATCCCCAGGTCGTTGATGCTCGACGCCGTGAGCGGGTGCTCCGGCCCATAGCCCTTCGTGTCCAGCGCGAGCACGCGTTCATGGAGGCGACGAGCGGTGTCGAGGTCGCCGAGGTCTCGATGACACAGGGCCATCCAGTGAAGCGTGTCTGCCGTCGCCGGGTGGTCCTCGCCCACGGTCTCCTTCTGGATCGCGAAGGCGCGGCGCAGGAGCTCGAGGGCCGCCTTGGAGTCGCCCGCCGATCGAAGGCATTGCGCGAGCACGGAGAGGCCGAGCGCCGTGTCCGGATGCCGGGGCCCCTGGACCGCCTCGAGAACGCCTTGCGCGCGTTCGCAGGTCCTGCAGGCCTCCCTCACCCTCCCGAGCCGCAGGAGGCACCGTCCCAGGTTCATCAGGCAGGCGGCGGTGTCGCGGCTCCGCGCTCCCTGGGCCTTCTCGAGGATTGCGGCCGCCCGCTCGAAGAGCGGAAGGGCCGCCTCGTCGTCTCCCATTTTCCCCAGGCAGCTTGCCAGCGCCATTGCCTTCGCCGCCGTGCTGGGATGATCCGGCCCGTCGACCTTCTCGCCGATCGCCAGGGCCCGCTCGTACATGGTCCGGGCGTGCTGGAAGTCCCCCAACTGCCGAAGGCACGTTGCGAGCACCTGGAGGCAGTCGCCCGTCGCCGCGTCTTCGGCGCCGAGGGCGCGGTCCGAGAACGAGACGGCCGTCTCGGCGGCGTCCCTGGCCTCCGCGTATTTCCCCTGCTCGAACAGCGCGATCGCCTTGGCGCGGAGGTCGAACGCGCGTGCCCGGTCGTCCTTGGAGGCCTCCTCCCCGGCGAGCGCGCCGGCGATGACAAGGAGGATGGCCGCCAGCATCTGGCGGCGTGGAGGATGGCCATCCGATGTCACGCGGATCACGAGTCCCTCCTCTGCACGATGCGGGTCATCGCGTCTCGCCCATGAGACGCGGATCGTACGAGCGCGGGGGCGACCTTCGCAAGCCCGGGGCGACGCCATCGCCGCCGGCGGCCCTTCGGCTTCCCCCGGGGAGGCGCCTTCGGCGTCCTCTGCGGACCGGCCCCCTGCACCACCGGCCCGCGCCCCTGCGCCCCCTGCTTCGCGCGACGCGGTGTCGCCGCCGGCAGGGACCCCCTACCTCTTCGCCTTCTTCCTCGCGGTCTCCAGCTCCTCGTCCGTCATCTGCACGACGGAGCCGCTGAAGAGGAGGACGTTCCGCTTGCCGGCGTGCGCGGCCTTCTTGTCCCACACGATGGGGTCCTCCGGGTGCGTGGTGGCGTCCGTGATCACCAACTCGGTGACTTCGTAGCCCCCCGCCTCGTAGTCCCCGCCCTTGACCTTCTCGAGGGCGTCATCATCCCCGCAAAATGGGCATACCAGGAGGGCCTCTCGTCCCCGGAGGACCCCGCGTTTCCGGTCTGGACGCCCGAGGAGGTCACCGAACAGTTTCGTGCCCGGGCCCGGGTAGACGCGGTCGTTGCCGAACTTGCACATCCAGAACCAGATGTACGATCCAAATTCGCTCAGGTTGTCGACGCAGGCGCGATCAGGATTCGGCGGCTTTCTCGCATCGACGCCCGCGGCCTTCATCTCCGCGGCCACCACGGAGTCGGCTTCCACCCAGCCGGCCTTCGCAGGGTCCTCCCCCGGCCAGGCGTCGCAGTTCCCGCCCACGCCAAGGTCCTTCGCGTACACCACCCCCTCCTCGTTCAGGATGAAGGTCATCTTCCCGCCCTTCCCGTACTCCGCGGGCCAGGCGCGGAAGCCGTACTTCTCAGGATTCGTCTCCCGCTTTCCGTCGCCATCGGCGTCCTGGCAGTAGGGGGCGGCCGTCTCGTCGTTCTTCAACGCCCCGAACCAGTACCCCCTGGCGGGCTGCGCATTGCCGACAGCGGGGTAGCGCCCACCCCCCTTCACGTCCGCCTTCGCGTCCCCGATCGCGATCCACTTGAGCTTCTCCCCGGACTTGTCCGGGTGCGCATAGAAGCCTGCCACGTCAAGCGTCCAGTAGTCCTTCGCACCGTTCCCATCTGCGTCCGTAATCGCCCAGGTGCCCTCGGTGTCGCGGATCTCCTTCACGGATGCCAGTGCATGTGCCTCATGTCCCACGAGGATCCGCTGCGATTCACGCGGATCGGCCTCCGGCGGCTTGCCTGCGCCGAGGAGCGACGCAAGCCAGGCCTCCTGGTCGACGCGCTCGATGGGCATCGACTGCCAGGTCAGGTTGACCACCAGGTTGCCCGCGCGGCCTACCGTCGTGCGGACGAGGATATCGCGCGCAGCGACTTCGAGCTTCTTCTCCGCCCAGAACCCCTCGTCAATGCCCTGGGTCGTGACCCTGTCGTACGTCGCGGACTTGATCAGGTACGGCCCGGTCTTGAAAGCCTCGTCCCGCGCCTTCGACACCTTGTCTTCGAGGCCCATGAAACGCTTCGCCCCCTCCTCTTCGGCGAGCTCGACGATGGCGCAGGTGATCCGATGACCATCCATCGAGCTGGCTACAAAGACCCACCCACCGCGAAAACTCGGGAGAATTGCGGCGAAGTCATCCGGGCCGGCGCCCGTCAACGTGGAGCGAAGGTCGATCGTCGAGATCGCCCTCGAGACCACATGGTAGTCGGGCGCCCGGTAGCGCTCGGCAAGCGACGCCACCATCGCCGGGAGGTCGTGCGTCGGCGCGGGCGCGTTCGCGGTGCCGAGATACTCGCCGATGTTCACGATTGCCGATCGGCTCTGGGGTGGATGCTTCACCAGCTTGGCAAATTCGGGCAGCTTCCCCGCCTTCTCGAGCTGCTCGAAGAAGCGGAGTCCGTCCTCGTAGGCGAACATGAAGCGCCCGCCCATCGCCCTCGAGGGCGACACTGACCACTCGTCCAGGTCCGGTGGGAACGCCAGGATGCTCCTACGCATTTCGTCGAACCACTCGGACTGTCCCTCCTCGGCGAGGATGGCCCGCGCAACGAACTGGGCATGTCCCTCGACGAGGGCATTGAGGACATCAAGCTTCACCTCGTTGTCCGGGCCTCGCACCAGGGTGCCGATGTCGGCCTCAAGGTCGTCGTGGGCGTGCATGAGCTCATGGAGCAGCAGCGCCCGCAGCAACTGGGGATCGAGCAGCTTCGGGTTATTGATGAGCTGCGACAGCGACCTGAAGTTCTCAGGGACCACGACGATCGCCTTCTCGACGAAAGCATACTTGCAAAGGCTGGCGTGTGAATATGCGGCGACGGTCTTGTCGAGAGTGGCCGCGACGACCAAGGGCGACTGTGCGGACAGGAGGGCTTTGATCTGGGGGGCAATCTCCTCCCTCAGGATGTTGGTGACCTCGGCGCGCGACACGATCCGGACCTCAGGCGGCTTCGGAAAGGGCTTCCCCTCCGCCTTCTCGACGAGCGCGGCACACGCGGCGGTCATCTCTTGGACCTGTTTTTCGTCCTCACAGGCGAGGGGCTTCGCGTCCTGCGGACACGCAGATTGCGCCACGGCAAGGACGAGCAGGATGTGGACCGCAAGGGCGAGTGGCGAAACACGCATGGTGACCTCACCAGGCCTTGAGCTTCGAACCGACAGGTCAGCGCGGGCGGCCCGTTCGCTCACACCACCGGCCCGCGACCCTGCACCCCCTCCTTCGCGCGACTCGGGGCCGCCGCAGGCGCCGCGCCGCGGAGCTGGATCACCTCCGCCAGGATCGCCAGCGCCACCTCGCCCGGCGTCCTGTCCCCCATCTTCAGCCCGATCGGCGCGTGCATGCGCGGGTCCGCCGCCGGCGCCAGCCCCTTCCGCTCCAGGTCGCGAAAGGTCAGCTCCACCCGCTTGCGGCTCCCGATCATCCCGATGTAGGCCGCCTTCGTCGCCAGCGCCGCCTCCACGCACGCCATGTCCAGGTCGTTCCGGCGCGTCACGATCGCCACCGAGTCCCCCTCCGCGATCGGCAACGACGCGAACGGGTCACGGTCGAGCGGCGCGCAGACCACCCGCTGCGCCCGAGGGAACCTCGCGGGGTCCGCGTACTCCGCGCGGTCGTCGAGCACCGCGTGCGGGAGGTCCACCTCCGCCGCGAGCCGCGCGAGCTTCGTCCCCACGTGCCCCGCCCCCACGATCACGAGGCGGGGCCGCTGCGGAAGAGGGTCGAGGAATACCTCCACCACGCCGCCGCACCGCATCCCCTCGAACGAGTCGAGGTCGTACGAGGCGCGCTTCGGCCCCTCCCGCTCCGCGAGCAGCCGCCTCGCCTCCTCGATCACCGCCGCCTCGAACGGGCCTCCGCCGATCGTGCCGACGATCGAGCCGTCCTCCCGCACGAGCATCTTCGCGCCCACCTCGCGCGGCGCCGACGACGCCACGCCGATCACCGTCGCGAGCACGAAGCCGCGGTTCTCGCGGCGCAGTTCCGCCATCGCCTGGAACAGGTCACGCGGGTCGTCGATCATGGCTGGCTCCGTTCGAGTTCCTCTGGCGTATCGAGGTCCGTCAGCACCCCCGCGTCGCCGCACTCCCAGCGGTGCACGTGAGGGTGGCGCGCGACCGCGTCCCGCGCCGAGGCGCACACCGGATCGAGCAGCATCGCGAAGAGCTCACGAGGGAAGGCGACGGGGTGCCCTCCATGACCGTCGTGCGTGGGGATGATCACCTCGCCCGGCCGGGAGCGCGCGAGCTCGGCGACCGCGCGATAGGTCTCCTCGCGCACTGCCGGGTGGTCCACCAGCGCGACGAGCGCGAAGCGGGCCTCTGAGGGGACCCCCGCGAGGCCTACGCGGATCGAGGAGATCGGCCCCGCCTCGGGTCGCGGGTTCTCGAGGACCCGCGCGCGACGCACGGGGAGGGCCCTCCCTCGCGCCCAGGCGCCGACGATGACGCGGACGTCGTCGAGGCCTGCGGCGAGGATCCCCTCCTCCACCCGTTCGACGAACGTCCGCCCCCGCCACGCGAGGAGCGCCTTCGGCGCGCCCATCCGCTTCGACTCGCCCGCGGCGAGGATGATCCCGATCGCGTCTCCCATCGCGCCCAGTGTGCCACCGCGCGGGGCGGCGATCCACCTCAATCCCGCGTCGCGGGAAGGCTCCCCTGCCGCCGCGAGCGACTGGCGCGCCCCTCGAGGGAATAGCGCGAGAGGCCCATGCGCGCAGGGGTTTGCACAATGCGGACCTCGTGGTCGAGGACGACCGAGCGGACGAACCCGTCCGGGCCTGGGCGCGCCGCGACGTAGCCGCGCGGCGAGTGAGGCACGTGCGCGCGCTGATCCGTGGCGAATGCGCGCGAAGCGCGGGGAGGCTCCTTCCACGAGCCCCTCATTCTCCCAGCCTCTCCACGAAACGACTCGGCGTAGTGTGCCACCGTGCGGGGCGGCGATCCATAGCAAATGCCCGCGACGCGGCGGTACGATCCGGGCATCAGCGACCTCCTCGCTGCGCGCAGCCAGATGGCCATGTCGCTCGCCTTCCACATCGTGTTCGCGGCGCTCGGCATGGGGATGCCTCTCCTCATGGTGATCGCCGAGGCGCGGTGGCTGAAGACGCGAGACCCGGTCTGGCTGGAGCTGGTGACCCGCTGGACGAAGGCGACCGCCGTGCTGTTCGCCGTCGCCCTGCCGGTCCTCTGCATCATGGCGCTCGTCCAGCCACTTTCGGGGGACCTCTGCGCAAAGCTCGTCGCGCGGTTGCAGCCCGCGAAACTCGCTGCGATGGAGGGACAGTTCCGTACGGAGGCGTACGCGCCGCTCCGCATCGGAGGTTTTCCCGAGGAAGAGGCTCATGAGACGCGATGGGCAATCGAGGTCCCGGGTGGCCTGAGCTACCTCGCGTACGGGAAGTTCGAGGAGGTCGTCAGCGGGCTAGGAGCCTGTCGGAGTAATCTCCTCGCGCGCCTCGGCGCCCGACGCACCGGGGAACAGTCCGCCGAGGACGCCGAATACGCCGAGCCGGCAGGAATGGCTTCCGGAGGGCCGCTGTCCTCAGTACGATGCTGACGCC
>ORJL010414058.1_pt1 | contig 14933 bp, 19 predicted proteins | sample 1779941 | NCBI WGS metagenome assembly ORJL01 (sample SAMEA104232317, study PRJEB22302) | groundwater metagenome | biome: forest; feature: aquifer; material: groundwater | place: USA | collected 2011-08-07 | depth 5.8 m
AGATATCTAATATTTACTTTTTATTAAATTAAGTTATTTTTATAAAATGATTTATTTAAAAACATATTTTTATGTTCCGCATGAGATTAAGTTTTTGAAACTTAATTTAATTGAAGCATATCCGCATATTGATAAGTTTATAATATGTGAATTTAACAGAACGCATACTGGAAGACCAACTAAAGGTTATATATTTGAAAATCATATTAATGAATTTCCAGAAGAATTAAGAGATAAAATTTTATATTTAAAATGTGATACTTCAAAAGAAGCAGTCGAGGCATATGAAAGAGAAGATCTTATTCATAAAATCAACGAACCATTAATGCGGGGATATTTTACTAGTCAAATAAATTTAGATGATGAAGATATTATTATATCAGTAGATGCAGATGAAATTATTTATGGTGATAGATATCCTGAATTATTAAAATTAGTAGAAAAACAAAATATAATTCAATTGAAGTTGCATCAATTTTTTTATAAGATGAATTATCTATGGGTAGGCAATGATTTTACTGCCCCAGTTATTTCAAAATATAAAGTATATAAAAATAAATATCCATCTCAATGGAGATATGATGGTCAAGTGTATCAAGAAAATGCCGGTTGTCATTTTTCATGGTGTATGGATGTTGATGAAATGGTTCATAAATTACATACATATTCACACCCAATGTATAGGTTTTGTGCAAAAAAAGAAATATTAGAAGATGCTATTAAAAATAAAAAATATCCATTTGATTTAACTGTTAATTTTAATATAGAAGAATTAGATTGGAATGATTCCAGACTACCAAAAAATTTACATAAAGTAATATGAAGGAAATTAAAAAATTAGAAGTAGTAAAAGACAGCATAACTATTATTTTAACAGGATATAAAAGAGATAATTTTGTTGAACAAATCAATGCAATTAAAAACCAAACAATTTATGATAAAATTAAAGATATTTTTTTATGGCAAAATGAAGATAATATTGATTTAAATAAATATAGAAAAGAGTACGGTATTAAAATATTTCATTCAAAAGATGTTAATTTTAAATTTCATGGTCGTTTTAGTTTACCATTAATATTGTGGGAAACAGAATATATTGCCATATTTGATGATGATACTATACCAGGTAACAGATGGTTAGAAAATTGTTTACAATTATCAAAAGAAAAAAATTGTATCGTTGGTGCCAATGGTAGAACAGTTAATAATAAAACAATAGAAGAAGTTTTTGATCATACAATAAGTTATAATGCACCTATAGAAGAATCAACAAAGGTTGATTTTGTTGGGCATTGTTGGTTTTTTAAACAGGAATGGTGTAAATATTTATGGTATGAAAAACCATATACATTTGATAATGGAGAAGATATTCATTTTAGTTCTGCATGTTATAGACATGGAAAAATAGATTCATATATAGCAAAACAACCATATAATGATAGAAGTTTATGGGGTGATTGTAATATTCATTTAGGTTCAGATGAACATGCAACATGGAAAAAAAGTGATCATGGTCCAATTAGGGGTAAAATAATCAAATATTGGATGGAACAATATAATTGGAAACCAATAAATTATAGATAATATGATTTTATTTTGTTATGGTACAAGACCAGAATTTATTAAAATTAAACCATTAATTGATAAATTTATTGAAAATAGTATTAAATTTAAAACATTGTTTACTGGACAACATTTAGATATAATTGATAAAAAATATAAACCTGATTATAAAATAAAGATACCTAATCTTAATAATAGATTAGATTCTATATTAAGTTCTGGTATAAATTTAAAAGATGAATTTTTTAATGGTATTGATTATGTCTTAATTCAGGGAGACACAACATCAGCCCTATCAATGTCATTGTTTTCATTTCATAGAAAAATAAAAACAATATATCTTGAAGCTGGTCTTAGAACGTATGATTTTGAAAATCCATTTCCAGAAGAAATGAATAGACAACTAATATCAAGAATATCAGATATAAATTTATGTCCGACTAAATTAAATAAAAATAATCTTGAAAATGAAAACGTTAAAGGTAAAAATTTTGTTGTTGGGAATACAGTGCTTGATAATTTAGTTAAATATAAAGATAAGTGTGAATATGGAAATAAAGTATTGATTACATTACATAGAAGAGAAAATCATAAAAATATTGAAAAATGGTTTGAGGTATTATCAGATATTGCAAAAAATAATTCAGATTTGGAATTTATTTTACCGATACATCCCAATCCAAATGTTAAAAAATATAAAAATTTATTAAAAAATGTAAAAGTTATAGAACCTTTAAATCATGAAAAATTGTTAGAATTATTAATAAAATGTAAATTTGTAATTACTGATTCTGGTGGAATACAAGAAGAATGTTCTTTTCTAAATAAAAAAGTAATAGTTTGTAGAAAAATAACTGAAAGACCTGAATCTATTGGGATTCATAGTTTTATGTGTGATGATCCAGATAAACTTTATAATTTGGTTGATGAAATAAAAAAAGATTTTGAAGTTAATAAAGATTGTCCTTATGGTAATGGAAATTCATCAGAAAGAATATTAGAAATCTTTAAAAAAGAAGAAATAACATAATGAAAAAATGTTTAATAATAACAACCATTAATAAAGAAAATGAATCGTTAAATAAGTTTTCTCAAACAGATTATGATCTTATTATTGTAGGTGATTTAAAATCTCCTAAAGATTATAAAATTAATTGCGTCTATTTAGATGTAAACAAACAAAAAGAAATATATCCAAAATTTTCAAAAAAATTACCTTATAATCATTATTCAAGAAAAAATATTGGATATTTATATGCCATTAAAAATGGATATGATATAATAGCCGAATCTGATGATGACAATATACCATATGATTTTTGGGGTAAAATACCAACTGATTCTAAGAAAACAATAATATCACCACAATATCCAAATATATATAAGTTATTTACAAATATTAATATGTGGCCTCGTGGATTTCCATTAAATAAAATTTTAAGTAATGAAGAAATAGAGACTAAAGAAAGAAATAATAATGTTATGATTTGGCAAGGTTTATCCGATGGGAATCCTGATGTAGATGCGATATATAGATTAACAAACAATATAGATAATATTAAATTTAAAGAAAATCAGATAGTTTTAGATAAAAATATATTATCACCATTCAATACACAAAATACTATTTGGATGAATAAGAAAGTTTTTCCTTTTTTATATTTACCATCAACTGTTTCATTTAGATTTACAGATATTTTAAAATCATATGTTGCTCAATGCTAACTTTGGAAAATTAATGGTAGATTAGGATTTACTGGGCCGACAGCATATCAAATTAGAAATGAACATAATTTAATGAAAGATTTTGAGGATGAACATGAGATGCATATTAATTTTGATAAAATTATGGATATTATATTTAATATTAATTTGAGTGGCACTGAACAAGATTTGATAATTATATATGAAGAACTATTAAAGAAAAAAATAGTTAAAAAAGTCGAATTGAAATGTATTGAGGAATGGTTAAAACTAATTTAGATATGGATAAAATAATAATTATAGCTGAAATTGGGATTAATCACCAAGGAGATATTAGTATAGCAAAGAAGTTAATCGATATTGCATTAGTTGCTGGTTGTGATTATGTTAAATTTCAAAAAAGAAATCCAGATATTTGTGTTCCAGATGAACAAAAATTAAAAATTAAAGATACTCCATGGGGTAAAATGTCTTATATTGATTATAAACATAAAATTGAATTTGGAAAAAAAGAATATGATGAAATTGACAAATATTGTAAAGAAAGAAATATTGATTGGTTTGCTTCAGTATGGGATAAAGATTCCGTTGATTTTTTGTATCAATATAAAAAAAATATTATGAAGATTCCATCTGCATTAATAACAGATATAGAATTGATTAAATATGCAAGAGAGAAATCAAAATGTTTAATAATATCAACTGGGATGAGCAATGAGGATGAGATTACAAATGCTATAAATTTTGGTAATCCTGATATAATTTTCCATACTAATTCAACTTATCCATCACCAATTAATGAGTTAAACTTGGGATACATTAAATGGTTAAAAGAAAAATATCCAAACAAAATAATAGGGTATAGTGGTCATGAGTTTGGGTTAGTAGCTACTTTTGCTGCTGTAGCATTAGGTTCATCATGGATAGAACGTCATATTACTTTGGATAGAATTATGTGGGGTAGCGATCAAATGGCATCAATAGAGCCAACAGGATTAATTAAATTAGTTAAGGGAATTAGAGATATAGAATTAGCCATTAATTCTGGATATGGGCCCAGAGAAGTATTTAATTCAGAATTAAGTAAAAGAGAAATATTAAGAAAATTATGATAATAAGAGTTGATATAGATGAATGTATTTGTTATTATGATGAAAAAAGAATATATGATCAAGCTATACCGATAAAAGAAAATATAGAAAAAATTAATAAACTATATAATGAAGGACATACAATTATTTATTGGTCTAGTAGAGGCATAATAACTGGTTTAGATTGGTTTGATTTAACTGAAAAACAATTAAAAAAATGGAATTGTAAATATCATGAATTAAAGTTAGATAAACCTTTTTATGATATAATTATTTGTGATAAATCTAAAAGAATTGAAGAGATTTAATATTTACTTTTATTAATTTTAAGTTATTTTTATAAATATAAATGATAAACTAATTAAGAGTTTGAAAAAATGAAATCTATAGTTATAATAGGTAAAGGAACAAGTATTCTAAGATGTAAAAAAGAATTAATTGATTCATTTGATGAGGTAGCAATAATTAATCGTCCTATTTATGAAGGTTATGATCATTTAATATCTAATCATGCTGATTGGGATTTTACTAATAATGATGCCCCACAATACTCAAAAAAATGGCAACAGAATTTAGGAATTAAAAAACATATTGATACTAGTGAAAATTCTGAATTTAGAAATAAATATTGGAAATGGTTTAAAGATAATTATTTTAAAATAGAAAATATAGATGATATAAATAAATATGGTCAATCAATGTGGCATATAGAAAATCAAATGGGTCCTTCTAATGGTATTATGGTGTTCGAATATTTTGTAAGACAAAATGATTATAATAAAATTGGGTTGATGGGGTTTGACTTGATGCAGAAAGGAAAAAGAGTATATTATTTCAATGAAGAAAAGGCATTTGATTCTATTACATACTTATGGAATAATGGAACTTATGACAGAGATAATATTTATTTGAAAAATAGTATGCACGATCTAGAAATAACTTATAGTTATTTAATTGAGACATTTAGAAAAAATAAAGATAAAGAATTTCATTTATTAAGTGATTATGATGAATTTAAAAATGAAAAATTAAATAATTTAATACTATATTAAAAAATAGATATGGGAAAAAAATATAAAATTATAGCAGGAATTCCCACTAGAGATGAAGAGTGGATAATAGAAAAACAATTAAAAACACTTGAAAAGTTTTGTGATAAAATTATCATTGTTGATGATAGTAAAGATAGGACTCCTGAAATATGTAAGACATTTGATAAAGTAGAACTACATTTAAGGGGTAGTAATAAATTATTGGATGAAGGAAAATTTAGACAAGAACTAATAGAACATATATCTAAACACGAACCAGACTATGTTATACTTTTAGATTGTGATGAAATAATCTCCCCAAATATCATAGATTTTTTTGAAAATATAGATGAAAATATTGTTTTGTGGACTTTGCCAGAAGTGAATTTATGGAGAGATAAATATCATTATAGAATAGATAAATATAGAACTAAATTAGGGGCAAATGTAAACTGGGATCCGTTTAATAATGGTCCAAGAAGGCCGTTTATTATGAAATTCAATAAAAATATTAAATATGATTATGATATAACCAGAGATAAGGGTGTGGGATCATTATCTCCATTTCCAGAAAATGTACCATTCCCACATAAAAATATTGATGAAGTTGTTGTTTTACATTATGGCAGAATAGGTGAAAAATTTACATCTGGTTATAAACATGAACTTTATGCTAAAGTAGAAGAGGAAAATTGGGGAGCCAACTATGAACAAAGATTGGAACATCATAAACTTTGTGGTTCTGAAGAAACGTTAAAATTAGAAAAAATTAAACCTGAATGGGTTTGGGAAGGAATAAATGATTAATAAATTTAAAAATAATAAATTATGAAAACAGGTAAAACAAGAGATTATTTTTTTGGTAGAGTGATGCCAGATAATTGTATTTGTGCAGAAATAGGGGTCCGTACAGGAGACAATGCTGATCGTATTTTAAGATTGTCGAATCCACAAAAATTATATTTAATAGATTCATGGGATTTTTTTAAATCAGAAAAATTAACAGATCCTAAAGAATTAAGCCAAATATATAATTTAGAAGAATGGTATCGTAGAGTTGTGGATAAATATAAAAATAACAAAAATGTTGAAATTATAAGAGAATTATCTGTAATTGCATCAAAACAATTTGAAGATAATTATTTTGACTGGGTTTATATTGATGCTGCTCATGATTATGAATCAGTTATGGAAGACATTGAATCCTGGTGGACAAAAGTAAAACAAAATGGATATCTATGTGGTCATGATTATGAAGATCCATCCACAAAAACAGGAAATGGCGTTAAACTGGCTGTTGATGAGTTTTGTGAAAAAAATAATTTAGAATTATATTATAAAGGAATCGGTGGTTTATCGTCAGACGGAAACCCAACAGAGTGGTGTGTTTTAAAAAATTAAATTATGAAAAAAGAAGAAAAATATTATGAATATGATTATTGGTTTAACAATAAAGAACATGATAATTGTTATAATTTTGGTGAAGAATATTATGTAAATAAATTTTATAAACAAATAGTATTTAATTTAGATATACCAAAAGAAGGACACATTGTTGTGCTCGGTTCTAATAGGTGTATATCATTTAACTTATTATGTGATTTCTTTGGTAAAGAAAGATGTATAGGGTACGATTTATATAATCCAACCAACCACCCTAAAGTAATTATTAAAGATTGTTTAAAATTATCAGAGAAAGATAATATACCTATTGCATTTTGTCATAATGATTTGGGTAATTTTTCTACCACCCCACAATTAAAATCTCATGCACAGAAATGGGCAGTAAAAAACATAATAAAAGGAGGACATATGTTAGGTAATAACAACTTAAATAGGTATAAATGGAAAATAGAAGAACATATGATTGAAAATGGGTTTATAAATATATATTTTAAAGATTTAGATAACAATAAATTCGATTTAACTAATTTTTCTGAAAATAGGATTGAGGGATATATGATTTCTAAAAAAATATAAAATATGATAAGAATCGATAAACTAAATAGGGGAAGATGGGGTAATAAAATTTTACATTATAATAATTTAATGCAAATATCTAAAAATTGTGATAAAGAACCATCTTGTGGAGGTTGGGATACAGATGATCAATATTATTGGAATGGTAAACAATTTTTTGATAAAATATGTGAAGATAAAATACCAATAAAACCATTAGTAAACCTAACATGGAAAAATATTTTAGAGGATAAACAATTAGAAGATGATAAAGATTATATATTAGACGATTATTGTTTACATAATGTATTTTATAAAATAACAAAAACAGATCCAAGAGAATTTTTACAATTAAAAGACATCTATAAACCTAAATTGGATAGTAATTATATAAATGTGGGAATTCATATTAGAGGTGGAGATGTAATAACTGCAGATAATGGAAAAGAAATTCATCCTCCAGAATATTATATTAATAGTATTAATTTAATAGAAGAAGAATTTAAAGATAAAAAAATAAAATATCATGTTTGTACAGATGATAAGAACTTTGATACTTATCTAATAGTTACCAATTATTTAATAGATAATAATTTTGATTGGGAAGAGGGTTCTGATAGTATTAGAAATAGAACAATACAAGACTCTGATAGAGATTTTATTTATGATTTTGGTTTATTATCAGAATGTGATATATTAATAAATAGTTCAAGCACATTTTGTATTTGTGCTGGATTTTTAGGTAAAAAAGATAAAAAAATAATACATTATAAAAATTGGTTACTTTTTAATTTTAAAAGAGAAAAATATGGTAATCCAGGAACTAGAAGTAATCCAATATATGGAGATGCATGGTATGAGAGTTTTGAAAATTTTTGGATTGATTTATATAATGGAGGAAATGAATTTTATAAAATATGGAAAATAATATAAAAAATAATAGAACTTGGAAAAGGTTATTATTAAAGTATTTTGATTTTAATGATAGTGGGAAGATTGATTGGTGGGAGATAGGAATAATAATATTAATACTTTTTTTATTTGATACATTATGTGGAATTGTAGCAAATTTAATAACAAAATAAAAAACATACAATAATGAGTAGAAATAATTTATTTAATACAATATTACCAAAAAATTCTATTTGCGCAGAAATAGGAGTTGCCGGTGGCGGAAATGCAGAATTAATTATAAAATCATCCCAACCTAAAAAAATATATTTAATAGATATATGGGATATTGAAGAACATATTAAAAACTATTATTTAGGTAGAGAACCATATGTTGCTAGTGATGATAGAATTAAAAGCCAAGTGATACAACATAGAGAATTTTATGAAAATATTAAAGAAAAATATAAAGATAACAAAAATGTTGAAATTATAAGAGAATTATCTGTAATTGCATCAACGAAATTTGATGATAATTATTTTGACTGGGTTTATATTGATGCTGGTCATAGCTATGTATCAGTTAAAGAAGATATTGAATCCTGGTGGCCAAAAGTAAAATCTGGAGGATATTTATGTGGTCATGATTATGACTTATCAGGAGTTAAAAAATCAGTAGATGAATTTTGTAAAGAAAAAAATATAACTAACTCTACTGACTCTAATAATTGGTATTTTAAAAAATTATGAAGAAAATATTTTATAATAAAGAACAACTATTAGAATATTCTAATATTGAAATAGTTAGACATTCTTTAAAAAAAGAAAATACTGTTTTAAATTTTAGAGAAACTGATCGTGAAAAAATAGGAAGGTTAACTGGACAATATTGCCATCTTTTAAAAGATGATAAAGTAAGAGTATACTATGAAGTTCACGAACCAGAAAGTGTTTGTTATGCTGAAAGTGATGATGGTGGTATTACGTTTAAAAAATCAATGGATAATCCTGTATTAGAACACTCGTTGGCGTGTCATAATTTTAGTGCGTTTATAGACACTAATCCCAATGCAAAAATTAAATTTAAAGCCATTGGCGGATATCATGTCGGTAAAGATTACTCTTCTCATAAAAGTTGTAGATGTAATAATATGGGCATAGAATTAAAGAATTGTTTAGAGCCCTGTTGGCCCAAAATACCACGACAAATATTTGTAGATAATATAAATCACCCATGTCAAGGTAATGGTTATTATATTTGGGAATCTGAAGATGGAATAAATTGGAAAATTTTATATGATAAACCTGTTCTAAGTAGTTTTACTAAAGTAAAGGGATATAATGATGTTGGTTATATGTCATTTGATAATATACCAACAATTTTTTATGATGATAATATTAATGAATATATTTTATATAGTAGGAACAATGTAAAATTAGGAGTAAGACATGTGTTATATACAAAATCAAAAGATTTAATTAATTGGGATGAACCAAAAGATATAAATATTGATCCAGAATTTGATTATAATCATGATAATCTATATTATCCTGGGATTTATAAATATCCTGGAACTGATGATTATATTTCATTTACTCCATATTTTAAAAATATAATACATGACGATAAAGGAGAACATAGAACATATTATGATGAATGTACTATGATAATGTATTCAAAAGATAGAGAAAATTGGAAAATTGAAGATAGAATTTTAAAATCAGATAATCCAGAATGGAAAGGACATATGAAACATCCGCATATTTCAGGATTTATTGAATCTCCAGATAAAAAAGAATTTTATTTATATGCTCATTGGGATTTTACTACTGATCATAATACATTAATTAGATATTCAATAAGGAAAGATGGATTTAGTTCAATTCAAGCCGGTGAAAAAGAAGGATATTTTATACTTGACAAAAAATTAAATTCTAGTAAGATTGTATTAAATTGTTTAGTAAAAGAAAATGGTTTTATAGATATAGATTATTTGGATGATAAATTTCAAGTTATTGGTAATCGATATATTAACAGTGGTGATTATTTAGATAAAGAAATTATTTGTGATTTTGTAAAAGATTTTTATCTAAAAATAAAATTAAAAAATGCTAATATTTTTAGCATAAAATTTGAATAAAATATTTTAAAAATGATTAAACAATTAGTTAATTCACTTAATAATTTAAAGAAAAATTATGGTGATGTTGGTATTAAATCTTCATTTGAAGATGAAGGTGTATTTTTTAATGATTTGGTAATTTTAAAAAATGTTATTTTAAAATCAAATACATTTTTTAGTATAAAAATTGGAGGCTGCGAAGCAAAGAGCGATTTATTTAATTGTATTGTTTTAGATTGCGATGGTATTGTTGCCCCGATGATTGAATCTGAATTTGCATTACAAAAATATATGGAATCAGTTAAAAATTTTGGTTTTGATATTTTAGATAAAAATTTTTATATTAATATTGAAACTATAACTGCTTATAATAATATTGATCAAATATTAGATAAAGGAAAAGATTTTTTAAAAGGAATTGTAGTTGGTAGAACTGATTTAACCAATTCTTTTGGAATGTCCAAAAATGATGTAGATTGTGATGATATTTTTAATGTTGTTAAAAATATATTTTTGAAAGCTAAAGAATTTAATTTGGAAACCGGAATGGGAGGAAATATTTCGGTTAATAGTATAGAATTTATAAAGAAATTATTTGAATTGGGATTACTGGATTATATAGAAACCAGGAATGTCATACTTAAATTAAATGAAGATAACATTAATAATTTAGAATCTTTTGTAGAAGATGCTATAAAATTTGAGAAATTATGGTTGGATATTAAAACAGATTATTATTTGGGCATAGGTAGTTTATCTAAACAAAGATCAGATAATATATTAAAAAGATTAAATAAAATTGATTTTGATAGTTGGTATAGGGAAGAAGAAGAAAAAGTAATTTCTATAGATTTTGATGGTGTTATTCATAATATGGATAAGGGATTTCACGATGGTACAATTTATGGGGATATAATTCCAGGAACAAAAGAAGCATTAGAAAAATTATCTAAAGAATATGAATTAATTATCTATACCTGTAAAGCAAATCCAAAAAGACCACTTATAAACAATAAAACTGGAATACAACTAATTTGGGATTGGTTAGAAAAAAACAATATCAAACAATATATTAAAGATATAACCTATTATAAACCAAATGCTATTTGTTATATTGATGATAAAACGTTTAGATTTAATAGTTGGAATGAAACATTAATAGAAGTTAATAAATTAATATTATGAAAATAGAAGAAAAAATAAATAAATATCCTATAAAAATTGGATTGGATTGTAAATCTGTCCCATTAGGAATAAGACAGTCTTATCAAGAACTTATTATGTTTTGTGAATTTTTAATTAATAAAAAAATAGAAACTTATCTTGAAATAGGACTTAGAGAAGGTGCACTATTACATTTTATGATAAAAGAAATGGGCCTTTCTGGATATGGTGTTACTAAAGTAAAAGAAGAGATAAATAATAAGTATTTATCTGATATAGAAAAAATAATAATTTTTGGTAATTCCCAAGATGAGCAAATAATAAAAAAAGTTAAAGAATTAAATAATAATTATGATTTAATATTTGTAGATGGGGACCATAGTTATAAAGGAGTAAAATCTGATTATGATAATTATAAAACGATATGTAAATGGATGGCATTTCATGATATTGGTTTAAATGAAAAAGAAGGTGGAACTAAAGAATTTTGGAGTGAGATAAAAAAAGATTATGAATATTATGAATTTATTGCAGATAAACAAGAGTGTATTCTTGGTATTGGGGTGATTAAAATGAAATAATTTATAATGGTAAAACAAGGAAAATTAATAGCAATTATACCAGTTAGAGCAGATTCACAAAGGGTTAAAAATAAAAATATTAAACCATTTTGTAATTCTAATTTATTGAAATTAAAAATTGAGATGATTAAATCATTAGAACAAATAGATGAAATTATTGTTAATTCTGATTCAGATGAAATGTTACAAATAGGATTAGATTATGGTGTTAAGACACATAAAAGAGAACTATATTATGCTAGTTCAAAATGTAATAATAGTGAATATCATGAATATCTTGGAAAATCAACAAATTCAGAGGATATATTAATTGCACAAGTAACTGCACCGTTAATATCAAAAGAAACATTTGAAAAATGTATTAATCTTTATTTAAGTGGTGATTATGATTCCTTAATGACGGTTCAACTATTAAAAAATCATTTGTGGTTAGACGGAAACCCTTTAAATTATGAAGTTGGAACTGCCCCCAATTCTCAAGATTTACCTGATATTTTAAAGCTAACATTTGGGGTTGTCTTATGTAAAAGAGATAGTTTAATTAAAAGAAGAAATATGGTGGGATATAATCCTTATTTTTATAAATTAGATGAAACAGAATCATTGGATATTGACACAGAATTTGATTTTAAAATTGCTGAGTTTTTATATAAAGAAATATATAAAAATAGAGAATAGTGTTTACTTTGTTGTTTTTATAATATATTTATAAAAGTATGAAAATTCTTATAAGTGGGGCTGCTGGATATATTGGTTCTAATTTAATGAAAAAATTAATAGGTAAAAAACATAAATTGTTTTGTCTTTATAACAATACAAAACCGTGTAATATTAATAAACAAGTTGAATTGATTAAATATGATGGAACTTTTAATTCAATTAATGTAATTAATACAAAAATAGATATTATAATTCATTTAGCAACTTTATTTTCTTTTAAAACTTCAAACGAAATAATAGATAAAATGATGCAATCAAACATTGTTTTTGGTGTTCATTTGTTAGAATTTGCAAAATCAAAAAACATTAAAAAATTTATAAATACTAGTTCATATGCTCAATCCATAGATAATAAATCATACTCACCCCAAAATTTTTATACATCCACAAAACAAGCGTTTGAAGATATTTTAAAGTTTTATACTGAATCAAGAATTTTGAAAAATATAACACTTTCATTATTCGACACTTATGGGCCTAAAGATACTAGACCAAAATTTATAAATTTAGTTTTGGATGCGTTATCTAAAAACGAAGTATTTAATATGTCTGAAGATAACCGGAATATGAGATATGTATATATAGATGATGTAACAGACGCATTTTGTGCTGCAATTGATTTATTAGATAATGATATAATAGATAAATCAGAAACATATAGTGTTTATGGTAATGAGGAGTTTACCCTAAAAGAATTAGTGAACGTTATATGTAAAATTACTGAATCTAAATTAAGAATAAATCCAGGAGCTTATTCTCATAGAGAAAGAGAGATTATGTTTGCAACTCCAAGATTTGATAAGTTACCAAATTGGGATCCAAAAATTAATATAGAAAATGGTATTAAAAACATTATAAATGAAAATAAATAAAACTAAAATAGATGGACTATATTTAATTGATGGTTTTAGATTTAAAGATATTAGAGGTGATCTAATTAAACCTTTTAATTATGGATCTTATGATACTTTAAAGGTAAATTTAAATTTTAAAGAAACTTGGTTTACAAGATCCAAAAAGGGAGTAATTAGGGGTATGCATCTTCAAATTGGTGAAATGGAAAGCGAAAAGTTAGTCTCAATAATTAATGGCAATATATTAGATGTGGTTCTTGATTTAAGAAAAGATTCTATTACCTATGGAGAATATTTTGAAATAGAGTTAAATGACATAGAACCCAAATCCTTATATATACCTAAAGGGTGTGCTCATGGATATAAAGCGTTGGAAAATAATACTATAACAATATATATGTCAACCAAAGTTTATTCAGCTCCTCATGATCTTGGTGTTAAATGGAATAGTTTTGGGTATAATTGGAAAATCGAAAACCCTATTATATCTGACAAAGATCAAAATCTAATTGATTTTAAAAATTATAATAAATAAAATGGAAACAAAAACGTTAAAAGATTTTTGTGTTTTATGTATGACATGGGAAGAAAGAAAATTTGTTTGGGATGATTGGTATTTTTTTATAAAAAAATATTGGGATTTTAATATTGAATATAGATTTTATATTTGTAATAATAAAGAATTTACAGCACAAACAGAATTTAATAAATTAGTAGTGGATCGTAATTTTTGGACTGATAGAGTAATTGGGGCGTTAGAACAAATTTCTGAAGATTATGTTTTAATGACGCTTGAAGATTTTTGGCCAAAAAAGAAAATAGACATACTTAATATTTATAAAAATTTTTTAAAATATGATATAAATTGTTTAAGATTAGAAGGACCATTTTATATAGTTAAATGTCCATATACTTTTGATGATAACGAAATAATCAATATAGATAACGGTATGTCATTTTTAAAAATGAGTAAAAATTCGAAGTGGCTCCACTCATATCAACCAGCGATTTGGAAAAGGCGTTTTTTATTATCTATTTTGGAAAAATGGAGGAATACCAACCATAATCAATCAGAAACATTTGCTAGCAAATATTTAAATGACTGTGATTTTGACCCTAAAATTTATTTATTGAAAGATGATTGGTATGATGAATCAGTTAATGCCGGTAAATGGAATAGAATGGGAATGGAGAGAATTAAAAATAGAGATTTTTATATTAGTCAGAGCGATCACCAACAATATGGAATATA
>ORJL010667711.1_pt1 | contig 14933 bp, 12 predicted proteins | sample 1779941 | NCBI WGS metagenome assembly ORJL01 (sample SAMEA104232317, study PRJEB22302) | groundwater metagenome | biome: forest; feature: aquifer; material: groundwater | place: USA | collected 2011-08-07 | depth 5.8 m
CACCGCGTCGGCGCGGGCCGGGAGGATGGCGAGCAGGCCGGCGGCGAAGGCCGACCCCGCCGCGATGGGCAGCCGACGCAGCGACTGACGCACGGAATCCGGTGCCGGCATGACCACGAAGGCGTTGCGGGTACAGGCGAGAAGGACGGCGAGCCCCGCACACGCGGCCGCGTCGGGAATGTCGCCGGCACCGGCACGCGCCACGGCCATGACGCCCAGAAGCGCCACGGCCACGGCCCATGCCGCGCGGCGACGGTGGATCAACAGCCATCCAAGCGCCACCATGAGCATTGCCACGGGCGCCGCGAGCGCATGGGCCCAGGGTGCGGCCCTCTCGGGGATGAGGCGGGCGAGCACCTCGAGGTGGTCGGCCATGCCGGGCCACACGACGTCCAGCAGGTTGCCGATGGCAACCGCGATCACGACCAGGCCGATGACAACCGGCAGGGTCCGCAGCACGCGGCGCCGCGTGTGAGTGGGGAGCATATTCACGACATGAGAACACTACTCGTGTACCGGGCCCCGGATCCCTTCCCGGGGGGATCAGGCGTGAGCACACTGTCCCTTGCCCAGCCACAGCCGCGCGATTCGGGCACCTCCCACCAGGGCCGCCAACTTGGCCTCGACAATGGACTCGGGCACACCGGAGAGATCCGGTGCAGCCACCCACAGGGCCGATGGTGTACCTGCGCGCGCTGCCTCCAGCACCGCCCGCCCCACGTCGTCGGCGGTCTCCGGACGCGCGTCGGCCGACACGGCGACGATTGCGGCGTCATCCGGGCCCAGCGCATACGTGCCATCGGGCACGGCATCCGAGGTGGCGATCATCCGGGCGCCCGCCTGAACCAGCGCGGCGACGTCACCCGCGCGAGCCAATACCGGACGGTGCGGAACCGCGGCCACCGCGGCCAGAAACCCCTCCGGACGATCCTCCTGCGCGCCGGTGGTGATCACATCCAGGCCCAGACGCTCCAGACGCAACGCCCAGTCCCCAGGCTGCGGAAGCCCCCCGTATACCACCGTGGCGAGCACGGGAACCTGCACCCCGGCCCTCTCGAGTTCGCGTCGACGCACGGCGATCGACGCTAGCGGAATGACCGCCAACGTTCACCGGGTTCCGGCGACTGCGAACACGTCGCCGGGCGGTGTCCTCGGTCGCGCCCATATGTTCAATATGGGCACTCCCTGCGTCCGTGCCCGGCTCGGTTCTCGCACGCCGGAACAGCGTGCATGGTTCGGTTGGGATCCCCACGGGACCGGCACACGTTGGCGGTCACTCCACTAGCAGTGGACGAATGCACCGGCTGAATGTGCCGTCCGGCCCGCGCGAAACGGGTACCGTTTCGGCGTCGGCGTCGGGCATGCATCCCGGGTGCCACGACGTGAAACTCATCGGAGGGATTGGATGACCACAGCGACCACGCGCCGCGGATCGGTCGGACTCGACGCCCATGGCGTGGAGACGTCAGGAACCGTCCACTGGAACCCCACGACACCGGAGCTCTACGAGCACGCGATCCGGCGTGGCGAGGGAGAGATCTCCCAGGGAGGGCCGCTGGTGGTGAACACGGCCCCGAACACGGGACGGTCCCCCAAGGACAAGTTCACGGTGAGGGAGGCCGACAGCGAGGACCGCGTGTGGTGGGGTCCCAACCAGCCGATCTCGCCCGAGGACAACGCGAGGCTGCGGGGCGACCTGGCGGCGCACCTCTCCGACGGCCGCGAGCTGTTCGTGCTTGACGCCTTCGCCGGGTCGCACCCGACGCACCGTCTGGCGCTGCGCATGGTGAGCGAGTCCGCGTGGCACCTGCTGTTCGCCCGCACCATGTTCATCCCGGCCACGGACGAGGAGATCGCCTCGCACCAGCCGCAGGCGCTCATCCTCCATGCGCCCACGTTTCAGTCCGACCCCTCGGTGCACGGCACCAACTCGTCGGGGGTCGTCACGCTGAACCTGACCGAGCTGGAGATCCTGATCGGCGGCACCAAGTACGCCGGTGAGATCAAGAAGTCGATCTTCACCCTGATGAACGACCGCCTGCCTCAGACCGGCGTGCTGTCGATGCACTGCTCCGCCAACGTGAGCCACGAGGGACGCGTTGCCGTGTTCTTCGGACTCTCCGGCACGGGCAAGACCACGCTGTCCACGGACTCCGAGCGCCCGCTCATCGGTGACGACGAGCACGGCTGGGCCGAGGACGGCGTGTTCAACATCGAAAACGGCTGCTACGCGAAGATCATCAACCTCTCCGCGGAGTCCGAGCCCGAGATCCACGCCACCACCACCGCGTTCGGCACGGTCATCGAGAACGCCGTGATGGACCAGGACAGCCGCGTGCTCGACCTGGACGACGACTCCGTGACCGAGAACACCCGCGCGGCGTACACGCTGGCCTCGATTCCGGGGTCGGTGCCGAACAAGCGCGCCGGGGTCCCCAGCACGGTCGTCATGCTGACCGCCGACGCGTTTGGCGTGCTGCCCCCCATCGCCCGTCTCACGCCCGAGCAGGCGATGTTCCACTTCCTCTCGGGCTACACGGCCAAACTGGCCGGCACCGAGGTGGGCGTCACCGAGCCGCAGACCACGTTCAGCACCTGCTTCGGCGCGCCGTTCCTGCCCCAGCGTCCGAACGTGTACGCCGAGATGCTGGGCGAGCGCCTGGCCAAGACCGGTGCCACCGCCTGGCTGGTGAACACCGGCTGGACCGGTGGCCAGTACGGCGTGGGAAGCCGTATGCCGATCAAGGCCACCCGCACCCTGGTGCGCGGGGCCATCAACGGCGCGCTGGACGACGTTCCCACGCGGCAGGACCCGATCTTCGGCCTGCACGTGCCGGTGGACGTACCGGGCGTCGACCCGACGCTGCTCGACCCGAAGAGCACCTGGCCCGACGCGGCGATGTTCGATGAGACCGCCAGGAAGCTGGCGCAGGCCTTCCGGGACAACTTCCAGCAATACGCCGACATGGTGGACGCGGCCGTGGTGGCCGCCGGGCCCCTCGGCTAGAGGTCAGCACGCGAACGAGGACACGGTGGCGTTGATCGCCACCGTGTCCTCGGTGCGCTCCGCGTAACCCCCCGCCAGGGTCATGCACACCGGAATGCCCGCGGCGTCCAGGGCACACTCCGCACCCGCCGGTCGCGCGCTCGTCCGGACCATCCATGGCCACCGACAGGCGTCCGAGGCGGTCGTGCTCGTACGGATCGGCACCCACCGGAGAGATGCACAGATCCGGGTGCGCACTGCGCAGGGGCTGGGGCAGCAGGCAACATCGCACACGCGGAAATCGATGGCCCTCGGAAGGGGGGAGGTGAAGCGGTCGTGCGCGACGAGGCGCATCAGCGCCCGGTGAACTCCGGGTCCCGCTTCTCGCGGAACGCCCGCAGGCCCTCCTCGATGTCGGTGCTCGCGAATGCTCGCTGGCGCCAGCGCTCGGCGATCTCCGCAGCCTCGGATGGCGGCACACCATCCTCGATGGCGCGAATCACCGATCGCATGCCGGCAACGGCGATGGGCCCGCCACGGGACACCGCGTTTGCGTCGACGAGGGCCTGATCCATCATCTCCCGACGGTCCACCACGCGGTTGACCAACCCCATCTGGCGGGCGCGCTCGGCATCGACGGGCTGGCCCGTGAGGAAGAGTTCACGCGTGGCAGCGGCGCCCGCCGCGCGAACGAACCGCTGGATGCCCTCGGCGGCATAGACCCACCCCAGGCGAGTCGGCGGCATGCCGAACCGGGCACCACGCGTGGCGATGCGCCAGTCGGCCGCCATGGCGATCTCAAGGGCACCGCCGAACGCGTTGCCGTTGAGTGCGCACACCACCGGCACGGGGCAGCCCTCCACGGCCGCGGAGGCGCGCCCAAGCAGGCGCTCGCCCCCACGCACGCTGTCGGCCAGCGTCTCCTCGGGGTGCGACGAGAGGTCGACTCCACCCGAGAAGTTACGGTCGCCTGCGCCGGTCAGCACCACGGCGCGGGCGTCACCGAGCGATGCCTGGTCGAGCGCCTCGGCCAGCGCCCTCAGCATCCGATCATCCAGGCTGTTGGCCCGGCCCTCGTTGGTGATCGTCACCACCACCACGGGACCCTCGCGCAGAACCATGATGTGGCCGCCGTCTGGCTGTGATGTCATGCCACGCAGTCTACGGAGGGTTACCCGTCGGTCGAAACCCTCGTCGTGGCCACCACCGCTCAGGCATCCGCGTTCAGAGGACCCTCGCCCGTGAGCACCGCAGTCGCATCACCAAGCATCGACATGCCCGACCCACGCCGGTGGATCGCGCTGGCCCTGCTGTGTGTCACCCAGTTCATGGTGATTCTGGACGTGGCCATCGTGAACGTGGCCCTTCCCGCGATTCAGACCGATCTCGGATTCTCGGAGCAGGGCCTTCAGTGGGTGCTGTCGGCGTACACCCTGACGTTCGGCGGTTTCCTGATGCTGGGCGGGCGTGTGTCCGACCTCCTGGGCCGGAGGCGCGTATTCATGGTGGGCATCGTGGTGTTCGGGCTCGCCAGCCTTGCCTGCGGCGTCGCGACGAGCTCCGAGGTGCTCATCGGGGCACGAGCGGTGCAGGGGCTGGGGGCGGCGATCATCTCCCCCGCGGCGCTCTCGATCGTCACCACCACGTTCGCGCAAGGGCGCGAGCGCAACATCGCCCTGGGCGTGTGGGGTGCCATCGCCGGCGTGGGTGGCGCGGTGGGCGTATTGCTCGGGGGCATCCTGACCGATGCCCTCTCGTGGAACTGGATCTTCTGGATCAACGTGCCCATCGCCCTGGTGGTGCTGCTCCTCACCCCGCGCATGGTGCGCGAGAGCCGCGTGGAGGGGATGCTGCGCCACTTCGACGCCCTCGGGGCACTCACCATCACCGGCGGCCTCGTGGTGCTCGTGTTCGCCCTGGTGAAGGCACCCGACTACGGATGGGTATCGCCCACCACGCTGGTGCTGCTCGCGGCGTCCCTGGTGCTGCTCACGGCCTTCGTCATCATCGAGCGCCGCAGCCCCTCTCCGCTCGTCCCCCTCGGCATCTTCCGTAATCGCAGCCTCAGCGCGGCGAACGTGGTGGCCTTCCTGCTGGGGGCCGCCGTCGTCTCGATGTTCTTCTTCCTCTCGCTCCACATGCAACAGGTGCTGGGCTATTCGGCCCTCAAGACCGGCATCGCGTATCTGTCCATCTCCGTCACCATCGTCCTCGCGTCGGGCGCGTCGCAGACCCTGGTCACGAAGATGGGAGTGCGCCCCGTCCTGATCGCGGGCATGGCCCTTACCGCCATTGGCATCGGGCTCTTCGCACAGATCTCGGTGGGTGGGTCCTACGTCACCACCCTTCTCCCGGGCTTCATCGTGGCCGGCGTCGGTCTGGGATTCGCATTCGTGCCGGTGACCATCGCGGCGCTCCAGGGCGTGCACCCCGGCGAGGCCGGGGTGGCGTCCGGGCTGATCAACACCACCCAGCAGATCGGCGGCGCACTGGGCATCGCGGTCCTCTCCACGGTTGCGTTCACCCATCAGGCCACACTCGTCGCCAGGGGCATCGCGACGCCCGAGGCCACCGCGAGCGGGTTCCGGTGGGCCTTCTGGGTGGGCGCGGGAATGGCCGTGGCGGGACTCGTCGCCGCCCTGCTCTTCGTGCAGGGCGGCACGCCCGATCCGACGCCTGCTCCCGTGCCGATCGCCTGACACCGCGTCGGCAGCTGCACACGTTCTGGCGGGCCAGGTGCCCGGGTCGTCGTAGTCGCGCACCCGGCGCGACGGGTGGGGGCGTCAGCCGGTGACGCGCTCCAAATGGGCCAGCATGGCGGCCGAGACGTCGGCCGGTGCCTCCTGCTGCGCCCAGTGGCTCACGCCGGGGAGTCGCACCACCTCAAGCGGGCCGGCCACCTTGGTGATGGAGCGATCGAGCAATACCGGGCTCATGTAGGCGTCGTCCTCGGCCCACACGATGAGCGTGGGCACCTCGACGGGCGGAAGTTCCGGTGGCGGCGTGAGCCAGTTCCCGGGCGGGATGTTGGCGCGGTAGTACTCGAGCGCGGCGGTGAGCGCACCGAGTTGGGCCAGCGCGCCCTTGAACACCGCGCGCTCGTCCGAGCCGAACGTGTGTGGTGCCGCGGTGTCGAACACGAAGCGCTCGAGGTTGGCCATGTCGTCCATGGCCAACCACTCCTCGGCCACTCCCTCGAACTGGAACAGCAGCATGTACCAGCTCTTCTGCTGCTGCTCGGGGATCTGGCGGCACTCGGCGCTGGCCACCGGATGAGGTGAGTTGACGATGATGAGCGACCGCACCTGCTCCGGGGCGCGTGCCGCCGATACCCACGCGAGGCTGCCACCCCAGTCGTGGCCCGCCACATGCGCGCTCTCATGACCCAGCGCGGCGATGAGCCCCAGCACGTCACCGACCAGCGATGGGAACGCGTATGAGGCCGTGCCCTCGGGGCGATCGGACTCCCCATACCCACGCAGGTCCGGCACGATGGCGCGGTATCCCGCCTCGGCGAGCGCGGCCGCCTGGTTGCGCCACGAGTAGCCCAACTCCGGGAAGCCGTGCAGCATCACCACCGGAGCGCCGTCGGCGGGGCCCATCTGCTGCACGGACACGGACACCTCGCCGACATCCACCCGCCGCCGCTCGGCGCCGGGGATGTCCCCCCGCGGGCTCACGTGTCGAGCGCCGCCAGGTCGAGCATGTCGTCCACGATGCGGTCGAATCCGAGCCCCGCGGCCTCGGCCGCCTTCGGCAGAAGGCTGGTGTCGGTCATGCCCGGAATGGTATTGACCTCGAGCACCCAGAGGCGCCCCTCGTCGTCGAGCATCAGGTCCACACGCGGAATGCCGCGGCAACCGAGGGCGCGCACCGCGGCGATCGAGATGCGCGCGGCCTCCTGCGCGATGTCGTCGGGCAGGTCGGCCGGGGCCCGGAGCTCGCAGACGCCGGGCGTGTAGCGGGCCTCGAAGTCGTAGAAGTCGCGCCCGAGGGGCAGGGCCTCCACCACCGGGAGGGCCCACGAATCGTCGGTCAGCACGACCGACACGGCCAGCTCGCGTCCGGGCACCAGGCGCTCCACCAGCACGCGATCGTCGTAGGCCAACGCATTCAGGATGGCGCCGGCGATGTCGCCCGGCTCGCGGGCGATGCTGATGCCCAGGGCCGACCCCTGCTTCGCCGGCTTCACCACCAGCGGCAACCCCAGCCGCTGCTGGATGTCGGGCAGCGCGTCGGCGGCACCCATCTTGCGAAAGGCCTCCTGGCCGAAGGCGTAGGCCTGCGGCGTGGGCACGTCCGCCATGCGGAACAGGGCCTTGGACACCACCTTGTCCATGGCCCACTCGCTGGCGAGCACACCGGACCCCGTGTACGGGATGCCCAGGATCTCGAGGATCTCCTGCACCGTGCCATCCTCACCACCGCGGCCGTGAAGGGCGATGAACGCCACGTCCGGCCGCTCCTCGCGCAGCACCCGCACCAGGTGTTGGTCGGCATCGACGGGGATGACGTCGTGCCCCAGCCGCCTGAGGGCGGACTCCACGTTCTCCCCCGAGCGCAGTGACACCTCACGCTCGAGCGAATGGCCGCCCTTGAGTACCGCGACGCGGCTCATCGATCACCGGGGCTGAGGGCGTCGTGCAACTCGGTGAACTCATTCACGGCCTCGCCCAACCGGGAGACGCCCTCCGCGATGAGGCTCTCCGATACGCCCGAGTAGTTCAGGCGCAGTGAGTTCTTCCCGCTTCCATCGAGGAAGGCGGCCTCGCCCGGCACGAACGCCACCCGGCGCTCGATGGCCTTCGCCTGCAGGTGGTTGGTGTCGATGTACTCGGGCAGGGTGGCCCACACGAACAGGCCACCGCGCGGACGCGTCCACGTGGCCGACGCCGGGAAGTTGGCCTCGAGCGCGCTGATCATGGCGTCTCGGCGGCCACGGTAGATCCCGTTCAGGCGGGCCACGTGATCGCGCCAGTCGTACCGGTTCAGGTACTCCAGGATGAACCGCTGTGTGACGGTGGACGAGCAGAGGTCGGCGCCCTGCTTGCCCAGGTTCATCTTGCGGAGCACTGCCGGGGGGGCCACCACCCACCCCACGCGGATACCCGGGGCCAGGATCTTGGAGAACGTGGACATGTAGACGACCCACCCGGCGCCGTCGTCAAGCTCGTACAGCGTGGGCAGGGCCTCGCCCTCGAAGCGGATCTGCCCGTACGGGTTGTCCTCGAGGATGAGCAGGCCGTTGGCATGGGAGAACTCGATCAGGCGCTCACGGCGCTCGAGCGACATGCTGACGCCGGCCGGGTTCTGGAAGTTCGGGATGGTGTAGAGCACCTTGGGGCGCCGACCCTCGGCCACCAGGCGATCGTGCTCCTCCTCAAGCAGGTCCACCCTCAGGCCGTCGTCGTCCAAGGGGATGTGGTGCACATCCGCGCCGTACGAGGTGAGGCACGGCACGGCACCCGGGTAGGTGGGCCCCTCGGCCAGCACGGCATCACCGCGATCGACGAACGTGCGGATGGAGAGGTCGATCGCCTGCTGCCCACCGGTGGTGATCATGATGTCGCCCACCCGGGCGCGCGCACCCTCGTGGGCCATGATGTCCACGATGCGTTCGCGCAGCTCCGCCATGCCCTCGGTGGGGCCGTACTGGAGCGCTGCGGCCAGGTGGTCGGATGAGATGGCACCGGCAACCTCATCGAATATCTCGCGCGGGAAGGCCTCGGTATCGGGGAAGCCGCCAGCCAGCGAGATGACGTCGGGACGCTCCGAGATGGACATCAGGTCGCGCATGGCCGATGACATGGCACCGGACGCCCGCGCGGCGAACCGCTGCTCGTATCGGGCCGCGTCGGAGGGCCCAACGAGCGGGGTCTGTGGCGGGAGCGGCGTCCCGGTGCCCGGATTCTCGGTCACGTCATGGGTCGTCATAAGGAGTGACGGCCGGAGATCCGGCCTCGGGTGATGATACGCCGCCAAGGCCGCCGCTCCTTCGCCGGGCGTGCCCACGCACCACAATCGGCGGCATCCCCTCTGGTAGCCTCGCGAGTCGTGTCGGCCAAGGATGCAGCAGCGGGTGCTCGCTCCCCGTTCACCATTTTGCGAATCCCCGACCCCCGCCGGGTGAGCCGCGACGACTGGCTTCAGCTCGTCCGCTTTCTCGTGGTGGGAGTCTCCGGGTACGCCATCAACCTGGCCGTGTTCACCCTCTGCGTCTTCGCCGGGATGCACTACATCCCGGCCGCCGTCGTGGCCTTCGTGGTGGCCTGGGTCAACAACTTCCTGCTCAACAGGCACTGGACGTTCGACGCGAAGCACGAGGCCATGGTGGGCCAGGGAGTGCGCTATCTGGCGGTGAGCGTGGTGGCCCTCGCCGCCAACCTGGCGATCCTGCACCTGCTGGTGGGCAGCGGTCTGAACGAGACGCTCTCGCAGGCCATCGCCATCGTGCTCGTCACGCCGCTGAGCTACCTGCTCAGCCGGCGCTGGTCCTTCCGCTAGACCCCCCGGGGGGGTCCGTGACCCCCCCCTCCCCGTTCCGGCGGGGAGCACGCCGGATGCGCGTCTGCGGGCTGGCGGCTCTCGTGGCCGCGATGGTCGCGGTACCCGGGGCGCATGCCGCATCGGTCGGCATGTCGGTCACCACCCCGTCCGAGGCGCTGGCCGCCGTGGGCGGGGTGCTGGATGGCGTTGCCCGAGGAGCGGCCGACCTGCAGTCCCAGGCGGGTGCCCGGGCCGCCGGCACCCCCGAGTACCGGGCATCGCTCAGCAAGGACGAGGCCACCAGGATCGCCAAGGACGACGCGCGCCTGAAGGCCTGGACGGCCGAGCACCCCATACGACGCACGGCAGCGGAGTTCGAGAAGAAGGACCGTCGCTGGAAGGTCTCGTTCGTCGGCGGGCCGAGCGCCAAGGCCGAGGTCGTGGAGGCCGAGGTCTACGTGTCCGACGAGGACGGCGCCGTTGCCGAGGTGCGCGTGGGTCCACAGGTGGCCTGGATGATGGCGCGTGGCTATGAGGGGGCGTTCGGACGTGCCGTCAACCGCTGGCGCATCTGGATCCCCCTGTGCCTGGTGTTCCTGCTGGTGCTGCTGCCCATCACGCGCCCGCGCCGCATCCTGTCGATGCGCACCCTCGACCTGCTCGCGCTTCTGTCCTTCACGGCCTCGTGGCACTGGTTCAACGAGGGCGCGATCTTCACGTCCGTGCCGCTGCAGTACCCGCCGCTGGTGTACCTGCTGGGACGCATGATCTGGATCACCGTGCAGCGGGCACGGTGTGCACGGGCGCCCGTGGGCGGCGCGCCACCCGGTGAGGCAACCGGGGTGACCCCGGCGGCCACCGCGCCACGGAGGCCGGGCCTTCCCGGCTGGATGCCCATGTGGCTGCTCGTCACGGTGCTGGTGCTGCTCATGGCCCTGCGCTGGGGCCTGAACGCCTTCGACAGCAACGTCATCGACGTCGGGTACGCCGGGGTGATCGGGGCCGACCTCATTCAGAAGGGCACCACCCCCTACGGCTCGTTTCCCACCAACTGCGGGCGCTGCGACACCTACGGCCCCCTCACCTACATCTCGTATGTGCCCTTCGAGGCCATTTCGCCCTGGAGCGGCAAGTGGGATGACCTTCCCGCGGCCCACGGGGCGGCCGTGCTCTTCGACGCCCTCACGCTTCTCGCCATGATCGTGCTGGGGTGGCGCATCGCGGGCGGGCGCATGGGGTTGACGCTGGGAATCGCATGGGCGGCATTCCCCTTCACCGCCTTCACGCTGTCGAGCAACTCCAACGACGCCTTGGTGTCGGCCGCGATCGCGTGGGGCCTGGTGCTCGCCGCGCGGCCCATCGGCCGCGGGCTCATGATCGGCCTGGGAGTGGCGGCCAAGATCGTTCCCGGCCTGCTCATTCCCCTGTGGGCACGACATCCCTTTCCCCGTCGCGGCTCGGCGGGTGGCGCGCGGCGCCTGGGTGCCTATGTCGCCGGTCTGGTCGCAGCGGCGCTCCTCACCGGCTGGGTGATGTTCCTCGATGGCCTGGATGGCGTGCGGGCCTTCTGGTCGCGCACCGTGGGCTACCAGATGGACCGCGAGTCACCGTTCTCGATCTGGGGCCAGTACCCGGGCCTCAGGCCCGTGCATCTGGCGCTGGGAATCCTGGTGCTGCTCGGCGCCCTCGTGGTGCTCAGGTGGCCGCGCCGCATCGATCTGGTGCAGTGGGCCGCGCTGTCAGCCGCGATCGTCATCGGCTTCGAGATCACGCTCACCCACTGGTTCTACCTCTACATCCCGTGGTTTCTTCCCCTCGTGCTGCTGGTGGTGGTGCCCGAGTGGCCAACCCGCACACCCGATGGCCCGCGCACGGCGGTGCAGATCGATCCGCCCCCCCAGACGTCGGCGGTACCCGCGTGAGCCCGCGCGTCGAGCGATGGCTGCCGCTCCTCCTCGCGGGCGTGGCGATTCTCGTGTGGATCGGCCCCCTGCAGTGGATCGCGGGTGGCATCAACCAGATCTCGGACATCGCCACGTACGAGAGCGCCTACCGCCACATGGCCGCCGGGGAACTCCCCTATCGCGACTTCGGCCTGGAATACCCACCCCTGGCCGCGCTGCTCTTCTACGTGGCCGGAGTGCTCCCGGGCTCGTACTCGTTCGCGTTCGGCGGGCTCATGCTGCTGGCGCTGGTCGCCACCGTGGTGGCCGTCACGCTCACGGCCCGCGCTCTGGGGATGAGCCCCGGGCGACAGGTGGCCGCGGGCGGCGTGGTCGCGCTCTCTCCACTTCTGCTCGGCGACCTGCTGGTCACGCGGTTCGACCTGGTGCTCGCCGCGCTCATCGCCTGGATGCTCTGGTCAGTGGTGACCGACCGGATGGGCTGGGCATGGGTCATCCTGGGTGCCGCCATCGTGCTGAAACTCGTGCCGCTGGCCTTCATCCCCGTGCTGCTCATCCTGCACGCGCGTCGGCACGGGGTCGGCGCGATGCTGCGGGGGGCCGCGGCGGGTGCGGCCGTGGTGGTGCTGGTTGCCGTGCCCGTTCTCATCACGGCGCCGTCGGGCCTCTGGGGCACGCTGTCGTACCACCTCGACCGGCCCCTGCAGCTGGAGTCGACCGCCTCCGCGTACCTCATGGGCCTCCGGGTGCTCGCCGGCATTCCCCTTGCCGTGGAGACATCCTTCGGGTCGCAGGGCCTGAGTGGCGGCGGGCCCGACGTCCTGGCCCTCCTCTCGACCGTGGTGCTGGTGGTGCTGATCGCCGCAATCGCCCTGGGTGTCGCGCGCGCCCTTGCCGCCAGCCCACCCGCCGCCGACTCGGCCGTGTTCATCGCGGGCATCGCCGCCACCACCACCTCCCTGCTCGTGGCCGGCAAGGTGCTGTCGCCCCAGTTCCTCGTGTGGCTTCTGCCCTCGGTGCTGCTCATCACCGGCAGGTTCGGGTGGGCCGCCGTGGGGGTCAGCGTGGCGGCCCTCCTGGCCACCCAGGCCTACTTCCCCAGCCAGTACTGGGATCTGGTGGCGCTTCAGGACCCCGCGATGGGGCTGCTGCTGCTGCGCGATGCGCTGCTCATCGTCCTGCTGACCCTTGTGTGGCCCCGGCGCCCCGCGACCAGCACGCGGCGGCGGGGCTCCCCGGGCGGGGCGGTGCCGGCCCGCTACCTTGTGGAGTGAGAGCACCCGTGCGGATGTCACCGTGGCGGCAGGTTCCCCGGCGTATACAGGGAATGCGGCTACGGTGATTCGCGCAATGAGAGCCACGCCCCTCCTCGCCTGCACACTCGCCGCGGCACTCGCGCTGAGCGGCATGGCCGACGCCGTGCCGGTGAACCCCTCCACCGCGGCCGTGCAGGTGACGCTGCAGGTACCGCTGCCGCAGTCGATCACCGTTCGCGTGCTTCGGGCCGATGGTCAGGTGCTTGCGGTGATCGGCCCGGTCTCGGCCGCTGCCGGGCCCGTCACCGTGCCGTGGTCGGGCGGTCGGGGGCCGGGTGCCACCGGCAGCATGGTTCCCGACGGCGACTATCGCCTGGAGGGCGTGGCCGCCGCCGGCACGATCCTCCCGACCACCCCCGCGACGGTGTCCGTGGATGCCACTCCTCCTCACCCCGTGCTGGATCCACCGACGCCGTCGGTACCCATGGCCCCGGGCGATTCCATACCGCTGCGCGCGGGCGGGGCAGACGAGGTTCGCGCAGTGGTGCGCAGGCTCGGCGCGAATGGCCCCGTGCTGGCCACCGGCGCATGGAAGCCCGCGGGCACCTCGCTGGCCCTCCCGATAGCGCTGCGCAGCAGGAACATCGTGGGCCTTGTGAGTGTCACGGCCGTGGGGCGCGACGCAGCCGGGAACATCGGCCAGAGCGCCCCGGTGCTGTGGGCCGCCCAACCCGCCGCCGGCACGCCCATCGTCGTTCGCCGCATCACGACCACACGGCCGCTCGTGGCGCTCACCATCGACGACGGCTACGGGCCGCGCGAGGCCGCGCGCATGATCACGGCCGCCCGGTCGGCAGGCGTCACCATCACCTTCTGCTTCAACGCGATCAACCGGTCCATGTGGAGCGCCTCGTTCCGCACCATGCTGGCGAAGGCCGTGCGGGATGGCGTGCTCGAGGTGTGCAGCCATGGGTACTCGCACCGCACCGGCACGTCCACAAGTGAGTCGGCCGGGGTTCAGGACCTGACCTGGAACCAGTCGTGGGATCGCATCGCCGGATACCCGACGGCCCCCTTCTACCGGCCTCCATACGGCGCGTACGGCCCGGGCCTTCGCGCCGCCGCACAGCGCCTGGGCTACCGGTACGTGCTGCTCTGGGATGTCGACACCAACGACTGGCGCGGTCCGAGCGCCAGCACCATCGTGCAGCGGGCGGTCGGCGGGGCGCGACGCGGTTCGATCATCCTGATGCACACGAAGCCCAATACGGCGGCGGCCTTTCCGGACATCATCCGCGGCCTCAGGGCCAAGGGCCTGCGCCCGGTGGGTCTTGGCGAACTGTTCTCCGCGGGCCGACCCGGCTGACCAGCGCGCACGCACGCCGGAGTGCGTGCTCGGAGAATCAATGCTGCTGCGTGCGTCCCCACAGCGGGGCGAGCCGGGCCAGTTCATGACGGGGCTGCTCGTCATCCCGTAGCGGCGCATCCGTGGAGACCATCCGGGCCAGAACCCGGCCCGTCCGGGCCTGCCATGGGTCGTGATCGCGGCTGAGGTGCCGACCGAGGCCCTCCGCGGGCAGCGATCGGTCCGACGCCAGAAGCACCACGTTTCCCGACGTCCGGTGCGCCAGCACGGCCGGATCGGCGACGAGTGCGACCTCGGGATACTCGGCCAGCATGCCGGCGACCACGGCCCGCGCCAGCTCCAGCGGTGCGACGTCGATCAGGTTCATCGCGTGCAGGCCGCCCGGGCGCAGCACCCTGCGCACGTCGGTGATGAACTCGGCCGTCGACAGCCGATGGGGAGCGACGATTCCCACAAAGGCATCGATGACCACCAGGTCCAGCGAGGCGTCCGGCAGTGCCGCGATGGCCTCACGTCCATCGCCCACGTCCACGACGAGGCGGGGGCCGGTGACCAGACCCAGGTGTTCCCGTGCCACGGCCACGATGCCGCCGTCGCGCTCGACCACGCGGACCCGTGCCCGGCGACGCGTGGCCGTGAGATACCGGGCCAGCGTGCACGCCCCGCCCCCGACCTGAAGGGCATCCAGGGTGTCGCGCGGCGGGAACATGCCCTCGATCACGCCCACCAGATGACGCAGGTACTCGAACTCGATACGGGTGGGGTCCTCAAGATCGACGTGGCTGGCCTCCACGCCGTCCATCAGCAGCAGGCGGCCCCCCGGATGCGCGCGGTCGGCGCGGATCTCCACGGTCACGTGATCGGTGACGATTGGGTACGACGGCACGGGTGGGAGCGACATGGCAGACATCATGCCCGGGCGTCGCGGCATCATC
>ORJL011639403.1_pt1 | contig 14924 bp, 20 predicted proteins | sample 1779941 | NCBI WGS metagenome assembly ORJL01 (sample SAMEA104232317, study PRJEB22302) | groundwater metagenome | biome: forest; feature: aquifer; material: groundwater | place: USA | collected 2011-08-07 | depth 5.8 m
CCTTTACACGGCGAATGTCGGGAGTTCGAGCCTCTCAGCACCCACCAGGCTGTACCGTATCGCCGGAGTGGTAGTTCAGTTGGTTAGAATGCTGCCCTGTCACGGCAGAGGTCGCGGGTTCGAGTCCCGTCCACTCCGCCAGTTACCCTTTCCAAAGTATTCCAAAGTCCTCCAGGGTAGTTGGTAAATCCTCTGTAAAATCAAGACGAAAACGCCAGAAATGGCGTTTTGTCATTCCAAAGCTGGTTATTGACTTCCACCCAAAAGCGCGGTATAATTTGTGGGTCATTTTGTGGGAGGAGATCATGGCCCGTGCGTTTAATCGTCTCACCGCCGTTGCGGTTGCTCGGCAGAAAAAGCCCGGTGCGTACCCCGATGGGGGCAATCTATGGTTGCAAGTCACCGAGAGTTGTTCAAAGAGTTGGAGCTTCCGATTCATGCTCAACGGCCAAGCGCGCGAGATGGGACTTGGCCCGCTTCATACGGTTAGCCTTGCCGATGCGCGTGCCGCTGCTGTCGAGTGTCGCAAACTGCTGCTCGCGAAGATCGACCCGATAGAAGCGCGCAAAGCGAAGCAAGCCGGTGAGGCGCTGAATGCGGCACGCTCGAAGACCTTCGACGAGTGCGCAGCCGAATACATCGAGGCACAACGGCACGGGTGGAGCAATCCGAAGCACGTTGATCAGTGGACGAACACGCTGAAGACTTACGCGAGTCCGACCTTCGGGCGGTTGCCTGTCCATGCTGTTGAAACGGAATTGATCGTTCGCGCGCTCAACAAAATATGGACGACGAAGACCGAGACGGCAACGCGGGTGCGCCAGCGCATTGAATCGGTTCTTGATTGGGCGACCGTCTCCGGGTTCAGGAGCGGCGACAACCCGGCGCGATGGGGCGGGCACCTGGAACACAAGCTGACCAATCCGACGAAGATCAAGAATGTCGAGAACATGCCGGCGCTACCATTCGGCAAGATCGCCGGTTTCCTACTCGATCTGAAAAAGCAAGAGGGCGTAGCGGCGCGTGCGTTGGAATTCCTGATCCTGACTGCCGCGCGCACCGGCGAGGTGCGCGGCGCCGTGTGGGACGAAATTGACCTTGAAGAAAAAGCGTGGACGATCCCTGCGGTACGGATGAAGATGAAGCGCGACCATCGCGTGCCACTCGGCGACCGCGCCATCACGATCCTTGAGGATATGCAGAAGCGCAAGGCCGACAATCAGCCCCATGTCTTTCCTGGCGGGAAGGCCGGTAAGGCGATGTCAGAGAACGCACTGCTCGCGTTGTTGAAACGAATGACGCGTAGCGACATCACGCCGCACGGTTTCCGCAGTACGTTCAGGGATTGGGCGAGCGAGTGCACGAGCTACTCGCATGAGGTTCAGGAGATGGCGCTTGCGCACATCATCAAAAACAAAGCCGAGGCAGCTTACCGCCGGGGTGATCTGTTCGAGAAGCGCCGCGCGATGATGGACGATTGGCAGCGCTACTGCGAGACGACTAAATCCGGCAAGGTGTCGTCGATCAACGCGAGAGTCGCCGCGTAGTTCGTCCCGGCGTGAAAGACAAGAGCCGCCTTCGGGCGGCTTTTTCATTTCCGCTTTCGTTTCAGCGGTCTGCTAGGCGGTATCCGGCATTTTGCTTTTGGCTGCGAGAATCCCACTTCCGAAGTTGAGGACGCTAGCGTGGTGGTGGTACCCCCCTTCGTGATTTCGGCGAGGATAATTGTAATTGTGGTCGAGGTAGTAGTACAGGCTGATCGTCCCTGGGCGAGTGTGCCAGACGACTGAATCTACCCAACGGTTACTCTAACCCGTTGAAGGATTCTACCCCGGCGAGGTGCCGGGACGGGTTGACCCTTGTGTGTGGGGGGAGTCGGAGCCGATGGTACTTGAAAAGGACTATGGCGATGACAAACGACACGAGACAAACCCCTCTGATCCCGCACGGCGAAAGATACCTCTCGATAGCGAGAGTGTGCGACAAGTTCAGCAGAAAGAAATCGTGGTTGTATCACGCAGTCGCGAACGACCCGACATTCCCGAAGCCGCTGCGCATTGGCTCTTGGCAGGTTTTCCCCGAAAGCCAACTCGACGCGTGGGTGCTACAGAACACCGCCAACGTGCCGCCGCTCGATTCTGGCAAGCGGCTAGCGAGGCTGACAGCCGAACGCAAGGCCGCGAAGAAGGTAGCAGCATGAGCGCTGCTCCGAGATCGTACGCGGACTTATTGAAGCCCCGCGCGCCCCGAGTGTCCCCGACGCCGCCGCCAGAAAACGAAAGGCTCGCCGGGGAGACGAGCCTTTCGAACCACCTTGAGCCAACGCCTATCAACGTAAGCACGGCGAATCTTATCATAGAATCTACTGGCTTGTCAACTGACTCCCCGCGCTGTGAGCAATCGAGGCAATCAGCCACTTCGCCGCCTGCTTGCGGCGCCACAAGCGCAGAGTGGCAAGCATTTATCCGGCTCGCGCTCGAAGACATTCTCCCGGTTGTGAGCGATCCAACTGTTGAGATTAGCAGCAATAGCAAAATGTCGGCATTGGGGAAAGTGCCGTCGATAGTCAACGGCAGAGGCAATGCCGTCGGCTTTCCTGCGTGGCCTTCGCACTACACGACGCAAGACGACATCGTGAAGTGGCGCAAAGATTCCCGTCTAGGAATCTGCCTCATAACCCGGCGCATCAGAGCACTGGACGTTGACATCAGCAACGCCAAGACCGCCGGCTACGTGTACGACGAGATCGCAAAATTCGGCTTCAAGATGCCGAAGCGCTCGCGTAGCAACTCAAGTAAATTCCTCTTGCTGTTCGAGTTGCTGGGTGACCACCCGAAGCGCGTGATTCGCTGCGACGACGGCCTGATCGAGTTTCTTGGATCAGGTCAGCAGGGCTTTGTCGCAGGCTTGCATCCCTCGGGTGTTCGCGTGGAGTGGAAGGGCGGACTACCTCAGGACGTTCCGACGCTCACGCCCGAGCAATTCGAGGCGCTGTGGCAAAAACTCCAGGAATCTTTTGCGATGGATATAGACAATCCCGTCGCGACAGCACCCGCCGCCGTGCCGCGCGCCGCCGTACTGCACAACGCGGTGACGAACGACCCGGTAGCGCAGGCGCTTATCGAGAGGGGCGCAACGGTCGAGCGCGACGGCAAGTTGCGGTTGCCTTGTCCCTTTGCCGACGGGCACACGCCAGGGGGCGACGATTCCATCGTCTACTTCCCGCGATATACCGGCGGCTATACCAACGGCAACGCCAAATGCCTGCACGCGTCCTGTGAGGGACGCACACGGAGCGATTTTCTGTCAGCCCTCGGCATCGAAGCCGCACCGGCAGCGAGCGCTGACGACTTCGACCTGCAGCGGGTTGAGGGCGGCAAGTCGCAGGGGAAAATAATCGACATCGGCGATCTGCTCGCGAAGAAGTTCGCCCCCCTGAATTGGGTTGTGCCCAAGGTGTTGCCGGAAGGGCTGTTCCTGCTCGTGTCGGCGCCCAAGATAGGCAAGTCCTGGCTGGCGATGCAGATGGTGCTGGCGGTCGCTACAGGCGGCGAGGTGCTTGGGCAAAAAGTCCAGTTCGGCGACGCGCTCTATCTTGCCTTGGAAGACAACGAGCGACGGTTGCAAGATCGCTTGCGCTTGCTCGGCGCAGATACCGCCGTGCGGATCGGTCACGCCCAATTTGCGACGGAATGGCCATTGTCGAATGAAGGGGGCACCGACGCGATAGATGCTTGGCTGACAGAGCACCCCGACGCGCGTCTTGTAGTTGTGGACGTGCTCGAACGATTCCGCCCGCGCCGCAAGGCTAAAGGGAATATGTACGGGGAAGACTACGCTGCGATTACCGCACTCAAGCAGTTATCCGACAAGCACCGGGTTGCAATTCTAGTTATCCATCACACCCGAAAAGGAGCAAGCGACGACCCCTTCGCAACGGTCAGCGGATCGCAGGCGCTCACGGGCGGGGCTGACGGCACTTTAATTCTCGAAAAGGGCAGGGGCGAGTCGCGGGGCAAGCTGCACCTTACCGGGCGGGACATCAAGGACGACGGTGAATTTTTTGTCGAGTTCGAGGACTGCCGGTGGGAGATGATCGGCGGCGCGCGGGAAGTTGCGTCAACCTTTGACCGCCAAGAGATTCTCAACGCGTTGATAGCCGCCGGTGAGCCATCGTCAGCCGCCGAGGTGGCTGCGGCAACGGGCCGGAAGCGTTCGGCCACGTCGCATTTGCTCAAGAAGATGGTGCACGAGGGGGTGATCTCGAAAGAGGGCAGCAAGTATTGGCCGGCGGTGTGGGAAAACCTGGACGACCACGGCCACAAAGCGGACGGCGATGATGATCTCGCTTGATGGTCACACTAACCCACTACTAACCCTACTAACAATGCTAACTCTTTTGTTAGTAGGGTTAGCGATGTTAGTGGTGGTTATTAGAAAGCGTCCGCTAAGACCCTCGGCCCATACCGCAAACTGCGGCATTTACGACGCGGTACGCGCGCACACACGCGCGTATAAGCCGCACCGGCAATCCGTTCAGGTTACGGCGCATCTACCACCGGCAGCATCGGAGGTGAGAACCTGTCAAAACCTGACCCACCCGGCGGCATTTCCAGACCGCGACGCGCGCACACGCGCACGCTATATCACGCGTATAAGCAGACCCGGCAACGGTCTGCCGGCGCGCAGCGGGGGATGCCTGCTCCGCCGCGTCTCAGGGCGTCGCGTCGCTGGAAGCGCGAAAACCTACAACCCCACCCACAAATGCTAGACGCTAACCACATCAAGACGCTGCTGGCCTACATGCCGGCAATGCGCATTCCGAACCGTGACGCGATTGAGGGCGCCTTGCGGGAGGAACTGAACACGGCAACGGCGCCGATTGTGTTCGCACCCATACCCGGCGGCGCGTGGCACATCGCCGGCACCACGTACCGGGGAGGGCGTCTGCCGAGGGGGCTGGGGCTTGCGCACGCAGCGATCCGCGCCGCGCAGGTACGTGGCGCCCCGCCGGCAGTAGCGAACGCTCACGCGGCCCGCAAAGCGATCCTCAGTGATGCTATGCGATGGGCAAGGAAGCACGCGCCCGCGCTCGTGTCCGTTTTGGACTGCATCAGCGTCGAGCGCGGCGAGGTGCTGTTCGATGCACGACCAGGGGTGCCCCGCGTCGAGTGCCTTTCGAGTGCGCAATTCGTGTGACGCGTCGAGAGCGAGGAAAATATCAATATTCAGGAGAGCAAAAAATGAACACGACCAAACCGACACCCGTACAAGTGCAGCGCCAAAAGTTGCTCGCGAACATCGCGAGCGCTGGGGATGAGAGGAACGAGTTGCTGCTGAAGCTGAACGACGACGCGGAAAACGCCGATCTGCACAATCAGATTTCGCAGATAGAACGCGAGATCGCAGAATACGAGAGCGCCCTGACACGCCTGGATGCCAGCGAAACCGAAGCAGCACGGCGCGACAGCAAGGAAGCAAGGAAGGCTCGGTACGATCATTTGAAGGCGGTGCGCCAACGGCTCGCCGAGACAAACGGCAAGACGGAAGCGCTTACCGCGAAGCTGCAAGAGACATTCGACTTGCTCGGCCCGCTCTTGGCGCAACTACAACTCGCGATTGAAGAACGGGCGTCTGATGCGCACGCCATTTTGAATGCCACGCGCCAGGGTGCACTTTCACACGACGAAGCAGTATCGAACCTCGTGCGTTTCCAAGCCGGCGAGATAACCGAGGCGTTCGCCAACGTGATCGCCGACACCGGCCTTGCGGCGACGGCGATTCGGCTCGACCCCTACGTCACTGTCACGGCGCCGTCGCAACTCTTTGCAAAATACTCCCTCGGCGACGCCGTTGCGAGAACCAATGGCAAGCTGCTCGCAGCGATTGACGCGCGCCTCGAAGCGGGTAAGGCCATGATCCTCGGCGGCGCCAATGTCTGACCTTACCGACAACTCGTTGGCTCGTGCGATCTTCACCCACCCGACAAGCCCGAAGCCCGAGCCGTCTCCTGCGGCTGCGGTGCGGCTCGTCGGTCAGGGTGACGCAGGGCCGGGCGACTTGAATGCGTTACTCGAACGCGCCGAGTCAATCTACGATCACCCGACCTCGAAGCCGCTCCCGCCGGTAGAGGACAAGCCAGAGCCGAAGAACGCCCTCGCCAGCGCGCTCTACGGCCCCAAGGCGCCGTTGCCCGAGGTCAAGGGAATACCCGAGGGTATCGCGAAGCTGCGCGAAGCGAGCAAGGGTATCTACGACCCTGCTGCGCCCTATGGCGATGCAATCGTCATCGACAAAAGCGAGGATGGCACCGACCCGACACCCGAGCAGCTTGCCGCCGTCAACGAACTGCGACTGATGGCAGCAGACATTGGCATCGCGCCGGTGGAAATGCAGGAAGTGGCGACCCTGGCGCGCACGCTAGCGGCAACGCCGCCGACGGCAGAGCAGGAAGCCGATTGGGTCAAGGAAGCGGACAAGCGCCTTTTGGATATCAATAACCAGGATCGCGACGCAGCAAACAAAGACCTGGAATGGGCAAAGAAACTTGCCGGGCGAGACTCGCGCGTCAAGGCAATACTCAACTCGACGCGCTTGGGTAACCATCCGCGAGTGATCGAACTGTTCGTTGAGCGCGCTCGCGCTGAGAGAGCCGCCGGGAGGCTGAAGTGAACGCAAGCGACAAGGAGATCGAAGAAATCTTCGCGTCCACCGGGCCGGTTATACCGTTCGGTGCGCATCGCGGGAAACGGATTAGCGAGTTGCCCCGCAACTATCGGGTCTGGCTACTAACCCAAGGTGTCGAGCGCAAACACCCGGAGTTGTACGCCGAGTTGATGAAGAACGTCATTGACACGCTGACGGCTGAATTGCCCGCTGCCGACGCGGCTGCGTGGGACGCTGTGATGGGACGTTTGGAACTCGAATCGGAAGCTCTGTGTTAAACGTACTCAATCACGCGAAGGTATGCCCTATCGACCACGCAGGCATAATGCTTGTTGTCAACACCAACGAAGTTATCATCACTGTACGAGTACACGTACCCACCCGGCGGCGGGGCCGCGTACAGGAAGATTGCGCCGCCGGCGCCTGGGATCGGCGCGCGGACAAATTGAACGATATCCCCCGGCGCGACGCGGCCACGCGAGAGCGTCTCACCCGGCATGACGATGCAAAGAGTACCCCGCGTCATCCGGTGATCCACCCGCGACCCTATCCTTAGCCTTAGGACGGCGACAGCGGCGGGGGCCGGGAGCAACGCCCCGACCAACACCCCGCCGGCACTTATCAAGAATCGACGCCGCGCAATCACGTCAATGCGCCGACTCTGAAGCAATCGGCATCTCGACCAATTCGCGCAGCCGGTTGCGGTCGAAGATGCACTCGCTTCGCGAAAAAGGACCGGACAGCGAGCGAGTGCCCTCGTCCGGTCGGCACCGCATCATCGGTGTGAAGGGCAAGGCGTCATAGGTCTTCACCCAATACCCCTCGGCAATCCTGATCCCGCTGCTGGCGTGATAAACCGGCCCCAGGCACTTTACGATGATGACAAGCCTGCCCGCGTCCTCCCCACCGACAACGGCGCACAGAGTGCCGGTCATGATATAGGAATATGCTGAACGCATGCTGTCGGATGCCATTTCGAGAGTGCTCATAGGACGGCCTCTGTCTCGCGCATTTCTGCTTCGATGCTCGTGTCTACTAGGGGCCTGAGATTGCTACGGTCGGCAACACATTCGTTGTCCTCGAAATGCAGGACGCGCTCCTCTGGAAAATACTTTCTGGTTGAAGCGAATGGGCGACCGCTGACCGTGCGGACAATGTAGCCGTGAACTACGCGCGGACTAAAATGATGCTTGCCGGTGTAGCGGATAACTCGAACGATGCGACCGGCATTTTCGCCGGTGCCGCCAACCGTCATACACAACGTTCCGGGTTTTAGATAAGACATTGAACACCTCCATTGCGGAAAGCGCCCTATTTAGCGGTATTCATTTACCGTCCCCCGCAAGCAGAGCCAAATCGGGACGAGGTGAAAGTTACGCGTTACAGTTACACTTTACCTTCGCGATGGCGGCGCGGGCCGTGGCGCGAAGTTTGGGCGTGTCCGTTCCGTAGCCGGCGTCCGCGATCTGTTGCAGTGCCTTCAGCAAATCCGGCGCGGCAGCGATCAGCCGCGCGTTAGCTTCCCCTTCTGGCATGCCGTAGACCCTGCAACCGCAGCCGACCAGACCGAATGAAACGCGAACGCCCTCGTCGCGGTCGATCTCTTTGATAACCCAGGGGCCGGACGAGTGCTTGTTCATACCGGTGCCCCTGAGATGAACCTCCCCCGGCCGTGCTTGACCCTGTCGGCAATCCAGTCGCGTAGCACGGTCTGGTCCTGAAACGCCGTTGTGCAGTAGGTACCATCTGGAAACGATACCCGGAGGTAGTACCCGTCCCGCCAAATTGAAGTGCCGCCCACCTTGAACCGGCGCGCATGGTCCAAGATCACGCGCAGATTCTTTCCCTGATGGACAACGACGGCGCCGCGCCTTTCCGTTATCTCGAATATTGTGACGCTCATAGCAACCCCCTCTCGGCCATGCTGAGAGACGAGGCGCCGGCCACGATGAAGTGGTCGAGCACTTTGATGTCCACAAGCGCGAGCGCCTGCTTGAGCGAAGCCGTCAGCAATTCGTCTGCCCGTGAGGGTTCAGCGACGCCGCTCGGGTGGTTGTGGCAGAAGATCACACCGGCAGCGTTGACAGCGAGGGCGCCCTTGACGATCTCCCGAGGGTAGACGGACGTTTGGGTCAGCGTACCCCGGAACATTTCCTGCGCCTCGATCACGCCGTTCTGTGCTGTCAACCACACGCAGACGAAGACCTCGTGCTCCCTGCCGGCCAGGGTGATGCGCAGGTAGTCGCGCACGGCTGAGGGCGAACTGAGCACATCGCCGCGCCGCATTCGCCGGCTGAGGATCGCCAGCGCTTGCGCGATGATCTCGTTGTCGGCGTCTTGGCGTGCCGGCAGCGCGTAGACGGCTGACGATTGCGAGTGCGCGTTCATAGCATCGCCTCCATCTCGCGATCTTCGGCGCACATCAACTCAAGCAGTTCGGCCACCAAAGGGGCGATTTCACCGGCGATGAGCGCCGGCTCGTCAATGTGCTTATCCAAGGGACGCAAGTTGCTCCGATCAGCGACGCAATCGTTGCTCTCGTATCGGCTGATGTGTACCTCCGGTTCGTACTCTTTGGTTGACGCGAACGGGCGACCGCTGACCGTCTCCACGAGATAGCCCTCGACCACGGCGTTATTGCACTCATGCGGGCCGTAGTAGCGGATAACGCGAACAATGCGGCCAGAGTTTTCGCCCGAGCCGCCGACGGTGACACAGAGAGTACCGGGTTTGAGAAATGACATTGAACACCTCCATTGCAGAAGCGCCCCGAGTTTAGCTGTGTGTCCTTTCCAACATCCCGCCGCAATTCAGGGCTTAAATCGCGGGATGTAGTCGTTAAAACCGGCGGTGGCCAGAAATGCAAAAACCCGCTGGGCGAGATCGCAGCCAAAGCGGGCTAATGTGATTCGCTTTAGCTGCATTTATAACGCGCCCGCAAGCTGTTGCTCAAATCGGCGCAGGTAGATTTATCTCACGTTGTTGGCTTGCTTGTCAACCAGGAATCGCCTTCTTAGAAGAAAGCCGCCTGAGAACCCGCTTTCGAGCCTTGGGCGAGAGGGCACCGGTCAACAGAATGATTTTCGCCAAGTCATCGTCGCCGGTATAGAGGAATGGGGTGGGCACTTTCAGCACCTTGGCGAGACGTTCCACTGTCGAATAGTCCGGCGCGTGTTTGCCGCGCTCGTATTGATTGATCCGCGGACTTGCCGAAAATTCATCAATACCAGCACTTATCCCCAACTGCTTTTGGGAAAGTCCGGCCCGAGTCCGTGCTTCTCTCAGGCGCTTTGCAACGACCGAACCGTCGGTCATTCCTAGCCTCACTGCTTCAAGGGAGGCTAAGAGGTTCTTAGTTTTGCGGTTGACGCGATACTAAGACATCCTTAGTATCGAATGCTGCTGAGCTTCGATGGGATGTCAAACGACATGAAGACCCTTCTTGTAATCGTTGGTTCGATCCTGCTTACGGCGTGCGTTTCTGAACCCCCACCACGAAGTCCTTTCTATACGACTAGAGATGGCTATAACTACGGCAAGGACGTGAACTACGGCAAGGACGAGTTTGAGCGCCATTTGGCTGGCTGCAATGCTCAAGCAGCGTTTCTGTCTTCCGGTTCCGCGCCGCCGGACACGGTAGGCAATGGCAGTTCTATAGGCAATTTCAGCGCCGGCCTATCGAACTTCGGCGCTTCCATGGGCAGGATCGCTGCCGACACGGCCAAGCGTGATCGTTTCCTGGAGAATTGCATGCGTGCGCAGGGATGGCGCCAAAACGATGGGACCAGGCCGAAATAATCTACCGATACACCTACACCTGCACCCGCAACGAAGCAAACGAATGACTCATTGATGGTGACGACCATTTTGTTGAAGGTGCGGTTCGGAGACCTTGTGCAGGTTGATCTAACGTTGATTACTCCGGAGTTGCCATGTGGCCATTCACGTGCGGAGCAATAGGGTGCCCTGGCCGCCGTCACTGCGGTTGCCCGACGCTGGGCCAGCGATTGGACAAGGCCATCGAGCGGATCGATTGGGAAATACGTGACGGCTGGCGCAGCATCGTTGAAGCGAAATGGGCCGTGTTAGGACTGCTTACATCGGCGGCGCTCGGCACCGGTTTGTTTAGTTGCAGCCCGCCGTGGTGACTTACGAGGTACCGGGTCATTTTCGCGCTCAGCAAGAGTAGGGAAACCTCCTATCTCTGCGCGAGGAAGGCGGGTTTCATCTTCGGGACAGGACACAGCTAGACGAGCATCACTCAGCGCGCTCAACGCTCGTGCCCTTTGACAGATTGACTTTCAGGGGGATAAGGCACAGTGTCTTGTGATCCTTTTCACGTTACTCAGAAACGCCGGTTCTCGAAGGGAAATAATTGTGGGAAATACAGCACCAACGTTCGGCGAGAGAGATGGCAAGGTCACTACCGACTTTGGCGCCAATGACGCTGGTAACAGCGTCGCCGTGCAAGCGGACGGCAAGATTCTCGTAGCGGGCAATAGTACTGGCACGGCAGGGATGGGTTTCAAAAGCGCCCCCTCCGACTTCGCTCTGGCGCGCTATAACACCGATGGCACGCCGGATGCAAGCTTTAGTACCGACGGCAAGGTTACGACCAATTTTTCTGGTTGGGGCGTTACTGGTTATAGCCTCGCCGTGCAAGCAGACGGCAAGATTGTGGTGGCGGGGTCCGCGAATCAACTCTTGCGAATTTATTTTGACTATGCCCTAGCACGCTACAACACCAACGGCAGTCTGGATACCAGCTTTAGTGCCGATGGCAAGGTAAGCGAAACCACTGAGTCTGATTTTTCGCCCAGTAGATTCGTTTCCAGTGTCGCGGTGCAAGCAGACGGTAAGATTCTCGTGGCAGGATTCAACGGCTCCAATTTTCTCCTAGTACGCTACAACACTGACGGCACGCTGGACACCAGCTTTTCCCAGCAAGGCACGGTCAGCGGCACCGGTCACAGCGTCACTCTGCAAGCGGACGGCAAGATTCTGGTGGCAGGGGATGGAAGTGGCGACCTCGTCCTAGTGCGCTACAACCCCAACGGCAGTCTGGATACCAGCTTCGATACCGATGGTAAGGTCACCACAAGCGGTTTCTCCGGTTTCAGCGTTACCGCGCAAGCAGACGGCAAGATTCTGGTGGCGGGATCCAGCATCTCCGCAATAACTAGTCGCTTGGACTTCGCACTCGTGCGCTACAACACCAACGGTAGTCTTGATACGAGCTTTGATACCGATGGCAAAGTGACCACCAACATTGGTCCAGGCGTCAGTAGCGACACCAGCGTCGTCCTTCAAGCGGACGGGAAAATTCTGGTAGCAGGCACGAACGGCTCTGACTTCGCGTTAGCGCGCTACAACACCAACGGCAGTCTGGATACCAGCTTCGATACCGATGGCAAGGTCACTACCGACTTTGGCGCCAATGACGCTGGTCGCAGCGTCGCCGTGCAAGCGGATGGCAAGATTCTGGTAGCGGGCAATAGTGGCGCAGACTTTGCCCTAGTGCGTTACAACCCTGATGGAAGTCTCGATACCAGCTTTGCGAAGGGAAATACCGCTGCGTACACCGAAAACGCCATCGGCGTTGTTCTGGATGGCAATATCCAAATCGCGGATTCCGAACTCTCCGCTGCGAACAGCTATAACGGCTCTACCCTAACACTTTCCCGCAATAGCGGTGCAAGCGCTCAAGACGTATTCGCGGCGAATTCCGCCGGAACACTTACCCCCCTACTAGCTGGTAGAGATTTTGCGGTCGATAACATTACCATCGGACAAGTCACCACAAATAGCGCAGGTACCCTAACGCTGAAATTTGGCATCAATGCCACCCAGTTGCTAGTTACCAAGGCTATGCAGCAGATCGCCTATGCCAATAGTTCCGATGCTCCCCCCGCAACAGTCCAAATTGACTGGACCTTCAACGATGGAAATACCGGCGCGCAAGGAACCGGAGGTGCGCTCAGCGCAACAGCCAGCACTACGATACAGATCACATCAACCAACGATATTCCGATATTGGCACACGCATTGGTAGATCAGGTCGCGTTGATCGGCATGGCATTAAGCTACACCCTTCCGTCTGACAGCTTCACCGATTCTGATGCAGAGACGCTCACGTATCGGACGGTAATGGCCGATGGCACGGGCATGGCGTCTTGGCTAACGTTTAATGCGGCTACTCACACCTTCAGCGGCACACCGGTACCATCCAATGCCGGAAGATTAGACATCAGAGTAACGGCAACTGATACCGCGGACGCTAGCGTAACGGATGACATCAGATTCACAGTCTCTGCCCCGGATTCCACTGCACCCACCGTCAAGACGTTTAGGCCGGTAGATGGTGCAACTAACGTGCCCATCACTGCCAATATTGTGGTCACTTTTGATGAGACTATTCAACTAGGAACAGGAAGCATCCTACTCAAGAACGCCGCCGGTCAAATCGTCGAGACCTACAATGCGGCGAACAGCACAAGTCTTGCTCTCTCCGGTAGCGCTTTGACCCTAAATCCGACGAACGATCTAGCCTACAGCACCGGCTACAGGTTGGAGTTTGACGCAGGGGCGATCAAGGACATGGCTGGCAACGACTATGCGGGCACTGCGGCCTACAATTTCACGACACTGGGTACTCTGAGCCCCGGTGGGGCCGGCAATAGGATGTTCGGTTTGCAATACATCGCCTCGTATCCCGATCTAATCAATGTGATTGGCTTAAATGCCGAGACTGGGGTTATGCACTATCTCCAGAGTGGATTGCGTGAGGGACGCACCGCTACGTTTGATGGCTTGACCTACATCGCCTCGTACCCCGACCTAATCGCAGCGTTTGGCTTGAATGCCGAGACTGGCGCTGCGCACTATATTCAGAGCGGAATGCGCGAGGGACGCACCGCCACGTTTGATGGCCTGAAATACGTTAGTTCGTACCCCGACCTGATTGCAGCGTTTGGTTTGAATGCCGAGGCTGGCGTTGCGCACTATATCCAAAGTGGGTTTCATGAAGGACGCGCCATCTTCGATGGCCTCGCATATATCGCCGCTTACCCCGACCTCATTAACGCGTTTGGGATGAATCCACAGGCGGGGGTTACACACTACCTCCAGAGTGGGTTGCATGAGGGACGCAATGCTACGTTTGATGGAGAGTCGTATCTTTTAGCAAACCTCGACCTTCTTGCGGGTTTTGGCGGCGACCCCGCGGCAGGCGTACGACACTACATTCACGACGGCTACCGCGAGGGGCGCGAAACCTCGCTAAGCAGTTGGCAGCACGGCTATTCTGGCGATGACGTACTGAGCGGCACGTCAGGCAAAGACATGCTCGACGGGGGCACGGGTCACGACACACTCACCGGAGGCGCAGGACAGGATCTTTTTGTGCTTCGCGTCGGGGACGGGGGCTCCACTCTGCAACTGGCCGACGTAATCACCGACTTCCAAGACGGCACCGACCGATTGGCCCTCGCTGGATCACTTGACTACACTGATCTGACGTTCCAACAGGGCACGGGGGCCTATGCTGCTGACACGATAGTCAGTTCTGTCTCAGGCGAATATCTCGCGATCCTAAATGACTTGCTGGCTGCGAATATCAACGGCCAGGATTTTGTGCACCTCTAGTCGATTGTCGTGGAGGTACCTGCGGCATGCTCCGCGCCGTGGCGCGATCCAGATCGGCCGCAAACGTGGGAATCCAAGGATAGTAAGTAGCGAATTATGGGACGTGGGAGCTGATCAGGGTGCGCAAGTGAGTCACGCCTTGCCTTCTTTCGCCAGTTCCTTGAGTAGTCGCTTTGCCAGGACCTCGGCCGGCATCGAGCCAACCTGCGTGCTCTTGCCGCCCATCCCGGTGGCGACGGTGAGGATCTTCCCTGCGACCCAGTAGACTCCCCGGTGTGCCTTACCGTCAATCTCGCAGGTCACCGGGTAGCGCCGTGGGTTTTGATCCATAGTGCAATAACGGCCAGCGACAAAAATCGCTGACGTGTACAATGCGGCCTGCCGTTTGTTGCAAATGGCGTGCTGGGGCGTTAGTGGGTAGATTTGTGGGTGATAGAGTTGGTCAGACGCGCTACGCCCCTTGGAGTGGCGGTCGTCCACTCCGCCAATAATGAAAGGCGAACCCAGACAGGGGTTCGCCTTTTTAGCTTGTGGACCACCCGCGCAATACGCCCGCGGGCTGGTGCAGGACGCGCGCCTGGCGTTCCAGGCCGAGTCTGATTTGCCTTTTACCA